>JAEIGA010004770.1_pt1 | contig 20913 bp, 19 predicted proteins | sample 9270691 | NCBI WGS metagenome assembly JAEIGA01 (sample SAMN17057246, study PRJNA624740) | gut metagenome | biome: biome; isolation source: fecal sample | host: Bos grunniens | place: China: Xizang | collected 2019 | reverse complement strand
CATCAGGCCGCCATCCACCGAACCGGCATCGCCGGTCTGCTTGAAATGGAGGATGACAGGGGCCAGAAAGTCGCTGCGCTGATAGACATAGTTGTATTTCTTTTCTTTGAACAGAGGCTCAAAGGTGGTGTCCCCCGAAAGGTCCTGCATGGTGGGGAAGGGAAGGTCGCCCTCATAGTCGGGCAGATAGGTCTTGCGCGCATCAAGGACATCGGCATAGCGGAAGAAACCCACAAGGATGAGGACAGTGCAGAGCAGGGAGAAGATCCGCCGCAGGGTATAACGGAAGGTTTCCTTTTTCCAATCGGTTTCCCGGGCGGGAGTTACAGGGGTAAGGCCAATGGTGCGCATTTTCCGCCGGAGGTAGAGCAGCTCCCGTCCGCGTTCCACCAGCGGGGCCAGCAGGATATAGAAGAAGGCCAGCATAATCGCCGTACCTGCCGACAGGAAGGCGCGCAGGAACTGGAAGCGGAGGCGGATGATGGGCATCAGAAGGATCCAGAAGATCAGATGGAAGAACTCGCGGCGCAGGCGCTTTTTGCTTTTGTCCATGGCCCAGCTTTCGATCTCCGGGTCGGTATGCAGTTCGGGCAGCGTGGGATCGGCTGTGCTGTAGATGTGATACTGGCCGCGGTTCTGGTGATAGGTCCAGCCCAGTTCCTCGTGAAAATCGACCTTTTCGGGTTCGCCGTCGGCCAGCAGACCGACAGGGACTTCAGCCGGCTCCAGGCGGAAACGCATCCGGATGGGGCTGCCCTGCTCGAAAATACCGAATCCCATAAAGAAGCCGTCACGGCTGAGGATCAGACCTTCGGCGGCCAGATCTTCCAGCCAGCGTTCTGTTTTATCGGTCTGCCAGGGCGGACAGGGTGGCAGCTTGTAAACCTGTTTGCTCATCGGGTACCTCCTTCCCGGTCGGCGGCTTCGGCATCCAGGACACATTTGCGCAGGCGTTCCAGCTCGGTGCGGTAGGCCATCAGGCCCTGCTGGGTCAGGCGATAGGTGCGCTTGCGGCCCGATACCTCGATCTCTTCGATATAGCCTTCCTTTTCAAACTTGCCAAGGATGGTATAGAGGGTGGCCGGGCCCAGACGCACGCGGCCGTGGGTACGGGTATGGATATCACCGGCAATGTCGGTGCCGCATCGCGGCCCCTTGGAGAGGGAAAGCAGCACATAAAACATCGATTCGGTCAGGGTCTCAAGGGCTCTGGGGGGCATAAGGTCACCTCACTTTATATCGTTACATGATATCATCTAATGATATTATAAAATAAAGTTCCACAGCCTGTCAATAAAAAACGGGCCGCTCAGCGGCCCGTCGGGGAAGGGTTATTTCAGATTTCTGAACTGCCCATATTTATCGGCAGTATACTGCAGAGGCCGGTCAATGTAGGGGCGCGCCAGCTGCAGCGCAGTCTTCAGAGGTGCATCGGTCTCAACAGTGCGTTGGGACAGCTCTGCTAAGCAGATGTTGATGCGGCTGACGCTTTCGGCATTGAGGCTCTGCATGGGCTTGAGGCCGCAATCGGCACGGAAGCGGTTAAGGGCGGCGAGGGTCTTGGGACCAAAGGCGGTTTCTCCATGATCCTGCGGCAGATAACCGATGGCGCAGAGGGCCTTTTGCAGATGCGCAGCCTTCCAGGTGCGGTCTCCCTGTCTGAGAGAACGGAAGGTAAGGGGGCGGCAGGATGCGGCCGGATGGCGAGCGGTGCGGTCGGCTACAGGATGGTCGGGGGCCAGACCTGTGCCGTCATAATCGATACCCGAAGGAGGGAGCAGCGCGATGGTGGTAAGGACGGCTGCCGAACCATCGGGATAGAGCAGATGCTGCTGGCCGCGGCCTTTGCCATAGGTGGTCGCACCGATCGAAGCGGCATAGTTCAGATCGCAGAGGGCAGAGGTCATGATCTCCGAGGCACTGGCCGAATTGCCGTCGGTCAGCAGAAAGATCTGATTGAAGCGGGGGCCACGGCCGCGGGCCTGAAAGGTCTCTTCTTCTGTGCGGCCGACGATGGTGAAATAGGGCGTTTCATCGGGGATCAGACGTCCCAGCATATCGGTGACAGCGCTCAGATCACCGCCGGGGTTGCCGCGCAGGTCGATAATGAGCACCTTGGAGTGCAGGCGGGTGGCTTCCAGAAGATAGTAGCGGAAGGTGTCGTCGGGATCATCGTCGGAAAATCGGTTGATATCTATATAGTAGATCCCTTCTTCCGGCTGATATCCGGTGAGGATGGGCTGTTCGATGGAGGCGCGGGGGATGGTGAAGGTCATTTTCAGCGGGCCGCGCAGAATACCGATGCGGACAGAAGTGCCTTCTTCTCCGCGGACACGGTCGGCTACAGCGTCCATATCGGGAGAAGGGATGGTCCAATCATCGACCGAGATCAGACGGTCACCCACCTGCAATCCGGTGGCGGCAGCAGGGCCGGTGGGGTCGATGGCTTTGACGATAATGGCATCCTCGGTCTGGGTCATGGTGATGCCGATGCCCACATAGGGCTGGTCGCCGCCAAAGGCAGCGGCATAAGTGCCTGCAGGCAGATACATGGAATAATCATCAAGGCCGGAGAGAACCTCATCCATCACACGGTCGAAACAGGTGGGGTCTTCGGTGATCTGTCGGGCCAGATCAGCGCGGAGATCCTCATGGATGACGGCAGGGTCGTAGTTGAGTGCCAGCTGCTCGACCAGATCGAGAAGATTGTTCATCCTGGAGATCAGCGCTTCGGTATCGGCGGCATAGGCCGGCAGACAGAGGGAGAGCAGCAGGGCGGGCAGAAGCAGCAGAGTACAGAGGGTCTTTTTCATAAAAACTCCTTTCGTGGAGAAAAGAAAACGGGGCGGATGATTCCGCCCCGTTGGGTACTGTATGGCCCAAAACCAGCGAAGCGTTTTGAAGGCCGGAAAGTTTTACATATGGTCGGGAGCGGAAACACCCAGGCAGGACAGGGCGTTGCGGATGACCTGTGCAACGCAGTGGACCAGCTGGATACGAGCATCACGCAGCTCGGGTGTGGCAGCTTCCTTGATGCGGCAGACGGTGTAGAAGTGGTGGAAAGCGGTAGCGACCGATGCGGCATAGCGGTTGAGGCGGGAAGGATCGCGGGCCTCGGCAGCCAGACGGATCTCCTCAGGCAGCTTGGAGAGCTCGCGGATCAGCTCCAGCTCGGCAGGATCAGCCAGCAGAGCCAGGTCGACAGCTGCGGGAGCGGTGTTGATGCCGCCCTCTTCCAGCGCACGCAGGATGCTCTTGCAGCGGGCATGGGCATACTGGACATAGTAGATGGGGTTCTCGCTGTCCTGACGAACGGCCAGGTCGAGGTCGAAGTCCAGTGTGGTGTCGGAAACGCGGGAGTTGAAGAAGAAGCGGGCCGAGTCGACGGGGATCTCATCCAGCAGATCGCTGAGGGAGATGGCCTTGCCGGTACGCTTGGACATACGGACAACTTCGCCGCCCTGCATCAGGCGGACCAGCTGCATGAGGACGATCTCCAGGCGGTGTGTACCGTCGAGACCCAGGGCATCCAGCGCACCCTGCAGACGGGCGACATGGCCGTGGTGGTCGGCGCCCCAGATGTTGATGGCCAGATCAAAGCCGCGCTCTGCCAGCTTGTTTCTGTGGTAAGCGATGTCGGCGGCAAAGTAGGTGTAGAAGCCGTTGCTGCGGCGCAGAACGTCATCCTTCAGCTCCAGCTTTTCGATCTGCTCTTCGGTCTTGCCGGCAGCCAGCAGATTCTTGCGGAGGATCTCGGAAGTCTTGAGCCAGAGGGCGCCTTCCTTCTCATAGAGGAAGCCCTTCTCGCCCAGCATATTGACGGTCTCTTCGACGTAGCCCTTATGCAGCTCGCTCTCGAAGAACCAGTTGTCGTAAACGATGCCGTAGCGCTTGAGGTCGGCCTGCATCTTGGGGATGTTGCGGCTGAGGCCGAACTGAGCCAGTGCATTGAGGCGCTCGTCCTCGCAGGCATCCTTCAGGCTGTCGCCGTGCTCGGCGATGTAGTCGCGGGCCAGAACCTTGATGTCCTCGCCATGGTAGCCGTCTTCGGGGAAGACGAAAGCATCCTCACCAAAGACCTGCTGCATGAAGCGGGCTTCGATGGAGTGTGCAAACTTGTCGATCTGGTTGCCTGCGTCGTTGACATAGAACTCACGGCTGACTTCGTGGCCTGCGCGGGACAGGACTTCAGCCAGAGTATCGCCCAGAACACCGCCGCGGGCGTTGCCCATGTGCATGGGGCCGGTGGGGTTGGCCGAAACAAACTCGACCATGATCTTCATGGGGTTCTCCAGTGTGGAGCGGCCGTAATCGTCGCCCTCGCTCTGGATAGCGGTCAGAACCTGCTGGAACCAGCCATGGCCCAGACGCAGGTTGATAAAGCCGGGAGCAGCAGCCTCCATCGAGCTGAAGATGGTGCCCGAGAGGTCGGCGTTTTCGCAGATGGCCTGTGCGGTCTTGAGGGGAGCAACACGCAGGACGCGGGCGTTCTGCATGGCGAAGGAGGATGCGTAGTCGCCGTTCTTGAGATCCTTGGGGGTCTCGATGACGGGGGCATTGACCTCAGCCTGGGGCAGAATGCCCTTTTCGGCGGCGGCCTGATAGCCCTTTAAGATGATTTCAGAGGCCTGCTTTGTGGCCAGCTGGATAGCGTTCATGATATGTGATTCCTTTCGGTGATTAGTTTTCAGAAGCAGGAGTGCCTACGGCTTTGACCTCAATAGAGAGGCTGTTGGTGCTCATGTGGGCATGCTGGACTTCGATATCGTAGCAGACATTGATGTTGCCGCCCGATTCGTTCAGCGACCAGTCGACCGTCTTGGTGGCGATGCAGATGGTCAGAGGACCGTAGTCGGTCTCATAAAGTGCCATGTGGCGCTGACCCTTTTCAAAGGTCATCATGGAGGGATACTTGCCGGCACGGGTGACCGTAACCGAAGAAGGGGTGACCTTGACGGTGGTGCGGGTATCGGCAAAGCCGGTCAGCTCGCTCTCGTCATACATGAGATAGTAGCTGCCGTTCTTTTCGTAATAGCGGCCCTCGGTGGTCAGGGAGATCTCATCGGTATCGGGGTTGTCCACCTGCTGCAGCCCCTTGATGGAAATGATTGCATCTGTTTTCATTGCATTATGCCTTTTTATGTAAGTAATTTTAACCTATATGGGGATATGAGGATTCGTTTGACATTATATCATACATAATGCAAAAATAAAACCCATATAGAAACCGTAAATTGTTGAAAAAGCCCTTTTGATTTTGTGAAATATGTGCTATGATGGTTACATAATGGGTGAGTTTGGGTTGAGAAGTTAAAAATGCATAGACTTTTCAAAAAAATGGGAAACCGCCCATTGGGAATCGTGATTTAATTTTTTTAGATAAATCAAAATTTTCTTCAGAAGGAGAGAAATCATGAAGATCAATTTTACAGAGACCGTCCTGCGCGATGGTAACCAGTCTCTGATCGCCACAAGAATGCCGATCAAGGACTTCGAGCCCATTCTGGACACCATTGACCAGGCCGGCTACTACTCCGTCGAGTGCTGGGGCGGCGCTACATTTGACTCCTGCCTCCGTTACCTCAACGAAGATCCCTGGGAGAGACTGCGCACCATCCGCAAGCATCTCAAGAACACCAAGACACAGATGCTGCTCCGTGGCCAGAACCTGCTGGGCTACAAGCACTATCCCGATGACGTTGTCCGTGCTTTCGTTCGCAAGAGCGTTGAGAACGGCATCGACATCATCCGTATCTTCGACGCACTGAACGACCTGCGCAACATCGAAGTCGCCGTTGACGAAGCCATCAAGGCCGGCGCTCATGTTCAGGGTACTCTGTGCTACACCACATCCCCCATCCACAACATCGAAATGTTCGTACAGCTGAGCCGCGATCTGGAGAAGATGGGCGTTCACTCCATCTGCATCAAGGACATGGCCGGCATCATGACTCCCCAGAACGCTTATGACCTGACAAAGGCCATCAAGGCTGCTGTTAAGCTGCCCATCGTCGTTCACACCCACTCCACAACAGGTCTGGGCGCAATGACACTGCTGAAGGCTGTTGAGGCCGGCGCTAACCAGATCGACTGCGCAATCTCCTGCTTCTCCGGCGGTACATCTCAGCCTCCCACGGAGTCCATGCACTACACACTGAAGGAAATGGGCTACGAGACAGGTCTGGACGAGAAGAAGCTGAAGGAGATCAACGACTACTTCAAGCCCATCCAGTCCAAGGCTCTGGAGACCAAGCTCCTCAACCCCATCGTTATGAACACAGAGACCGACGCTCTGGTTTATCAGGTTCCCGGCGGCATGCTGTCTAACCTGGTTGCTCAGCTGACAGCTCAGAAGGCTCTGGATAAGCTGCCCGAAGTTCTGGCAGAAGTTCCCCGCGTTCGTGAAGACCTGGGCTATCCTCCCCTGGTTACACCTTCCTCTCAGATGGTCGGCGTTCAGGCTACCCAGAACATCCTGCTGGGCGAGCGTTATAAGAACGTCTCCAAGGAGATCAAGGCTTATCTGCGCGGCGAGTACGGCAAGGCTCCCGGCAAGGTCAATGAAGATCTGCGCAAGAGAGTTCTGGGCGACGAGATGCCCGTAGAGTGCCGTTTTGCTGACCTGCTGCAGCCCGGTCTGGAAGCTGCAAGAGCTGAGGTTGGCGAGCTGGCCAAGTGCGATGAGGACGTCCTGTCCTATGTTGCATTCCCCCAGATCGCAGAGAAGTTCCTCCAGGCAAGAGCTGAGAAGGAAAAGAATATCGTTACCTACACCATCGTCAAGGCATAAGGGGAGGGCACAGATATGAATATCACCATGACTGAAGCTTTTGGTTACTCGGTCCTGGGCTTTGCCATCGTCTTCCTGATGCTGATCATCCTGATGGGCATCATCGTTATCATGGGCCGCGTACTGGCTGCCAAGCCTCCCGTTGAGGAGAAGAAGGCTGCTCCCGCTCCTGCAGCTGCAGCCCCTGCCGTCCAGAAGCCCAAGGCTCCCGGTTCGGCCGGTTCCATCGAGCTCCACGGCGTCGAGCCCCGCAAGGCTGCCATGATCATGGCTATTGTCGCCGACGAGCTGGGCAAGCCCGTCAACGAGCTGCGCTTTGTCAGCATCCGCGAGATCGAAGCTTAAATCCAACGCCATAACAAGAGGTATTGAAACATGAAATATAAAGTTACACTCAACGGCACAACCTATGAGGTCGAGGTCGAGCACGGCCAGGCCATGCTGATCGACGAGTACGAGGCAGTTGCTCCCGCAGCTCCCGCTCCCGTCGCCGCTCCTGTTGCAGCTGCTCCTGCTGCCGCTCCCGCTGCTGCTCCTGCCGCTGCTCCCGCTGCTGCAGCTGTCACAGCTTCCGGTGAAGTTGTTGCTTCCCCCATGCCCGGCGTCATCCTGAACGTCAAGGTTTCTCAGGGCCAGGCTGTCAAGAAGGGCGATATCCTGATCGTCCTGGAAGCTATGAAGATGGAGAACGAGATCGTTGCACCCAGAGACGGCACAGTCGCTCAGGTCGTTACATCCAAGGGTTCCAATGTCGATACAGGTGCTCCTCTGATCGTCCTGCAGTAAGCTGGGAGGATCAAAGATATGAACGCTATTGTCGATACAATCTCCAGCCTGTGGCTTAACTCCGGTTTTGCCGGCCTGTTCAATCAGCCCAAGCAGCTGATCATGATCATTGTTGCATTTGTTCTGCTGTATCTGGCGCTTGTTAAGAAGTTCGAGCCCCTGCTGCTGGTCGGTATTGCCTTCGGTACACTGCTGACCAACCTGCCCGGCGCAGGCCTTTACCATCCCGAACTGTGGGACGGCATTATGCACCACACCAAGGGTTACGGTGATGTCCTGGTCGAGGGCGGTTTCCTCGATATCCTCTATATCGGCGTTAAGGCCGGTATCTACCCCTCGCTGATCTTTATGGGTATCGGCGCCATGACCGACTTCGGTCCCCTGATCGCCAACCCCAAGTCCCTGCTGCTGGGCGCTGCTGCTCAGATGGGCGTATACGCTGCTTTCATGATGTCGGTTGCTCTGGGCTTCACAGGTCCTCAGGCTGCTTCCATCGGTATCATCGGTGGTGCTGACGGTCCTACCGCCATCCTGCTGACTTCCAAGCTGGCTCCTGAGCTGCTGGGTGCCATCGCCATCGCGGCTTACTCCTACATGGCGCTGATCCCCCTGATCCAGCCCCCCATCATGCGCCTGGTCACAACCAAGGAAGAGCGTGAGATCAAGATGGACCAGCTGCGCGCTGTCTCCAAGACCGAGCGCATCGTCTTCCCCATCGTTGTTGCTGCTTTCGTTATCCTGCTGCTGCCCGATACAGCTCCCCTGATCGGCTGCCTCATGCTGGGTAACCTCTTCAAGGAGAGCGGCGTCACAGAGCGTCTGAGCGATACAGCACAGAACGCCCTGATGAACATCGTTACCATCTTCCTGGGCATCTCGGTCGGTGCTACCACCGTTGCTGAGCGCTTCCTGACATGGTCGACCATCAAGATCGTCGTTCTGGGTCTGACAGCCTTTGCTTTCTCCACCCTGGGCGGTCTGCTGCTGGGCAAGCTGATGTGCAAGCTGACCGGCGGTAAGGTCAACCCCCTGATCGGTTCTGCAGGCGTTTCGGCCGTTCCCATGGCTGCCCGTGTTTCTCAGATCGAGGGCCAGAAGGCCAACCCCTCCAACTTCCTGCTCATGCACGCCATGGGCCCCAACGTCGCAGGCGTTATCGGTTCGGCTGTTGCCGCCGGCTTCCTGCTGACCATCTTCCGTTAAGTTGGAAGGCTGAATCCAAACTTAAAGCCCTGCCGGGTTGCCCGGCAGGGCTTTTTCTATTGCGCACGATAGGAAATCATGGTAAAATAATAACCAGTCTGAAAGATTGAGAGGAAACTGTTATGCGCTATACCGTTTCGGCCGTTTATGACCGTTCCGACTTTATCGGCTTCATGCAGGCCTATACCGACCGCAATAAGAAGATCAAGGGCATGAGCCTGATCACCACCTATGGCACCAAGATGGGCAGTGCCGTCATGTTGTTCGGCGGTGTCTATAACCTCTATACCATGTTCGCTTCGGGCGCATGGGATCCCAAAATGACGGTCGCCAGCATCGTGCTGATCGTCATTGCGCTGGGCCTTTCTCTGATCCCTGTCGATGAACTGGGCGGCCGTAAGGCATGGAAGGATTATCCTCTGCAGGGCATGAAGATCACCTACGATTTCGAAGCCGGCGGATTTATCGAAACCCGTCAGGGCAACCAGTATAAGCACAACTATAAGGACATCATCGAGCTTTATGCCGATGAGGAGCGCTATTATCTCTACGTCAAGGAAAATGCGGCTTATATGATCTGCAAGCGCGGATTCACCGAGGGTGATGCCGAAGAGTTTGCCAAGTACATCGAGAACAAGACCGACCTCAAGATGCGCGTCAAGGGCGTCAAGGAAAAGCCCGCACCCAAGCCGGACTATTGGAACGATGACGACGATGATGATGACGAGGACGAAGAGAACTAAGATAGAATGAATACTATCTGTAATAGTTAAAGCGTATAATACCAAACGTGGATAAAAGAGATCCCCCGAAGCCAGCTTCGGGGGATTTTTGCATCTGTGCAGAGGATGTTACTTTGTGATGCGGAAGACCGAGCTTTCTTCAGAAAAGCCCTTGAGGTTATAGAGGACCAGCATATCGTTGATCTCCTCCTGCTCGACATAGGAGGCCAGGCTCATGCCGAAGGAGCGAAGGTCGATGATGTGGATCTCGGAATAGTAGGGCAGGAGGAACTGGACAAAGGTGTTGGCATAGGAGTCCTTGACCAGCACCAGCTTGTCGCCGACGTTGCCGGTGTAGATCTTGGTCAGCGCCTGATTGCCGCCGATGTAGGCTGAGTACTTGTCCTTGACCGAGAGGTAGGAGCGGTCGTAGATGCCCTGAATGATGTTGCCGTCCATGTTGTGTTCCATGGTGGGCCAGCCGTAGATGAAGGAGTCCATAGTGTCCTGCTTGAACCAGATGCCGGTCTTGGAGAAGGTGGTGCCCAGGAACTGGTTGGTCAGTGTCTCCTGTGTAAACTGGACCAGAGGGAGAGCGATGTCGCCCATCAGCTGTTCATAGCAGTAGTAGGCGCCCAGCGAGGTCCAGTGGTGGTCATTGCGGTAGTAGATGTACTGATTGGCGTGAGGGGTCAGTGCAGCCAGACAGTCGACGGTCAGCAGGTCTTCAGCCTGTGCCAGCAGAGCGGCCTGATCGACATTGGGGGAGTGTTCGCCGATCTTCTCCTTCAGAACTTCGGCAGCTGTGGGAACCAGCATGACTTCAAAGCTGTCCAGTCTGTCCTCATAATAGGCCTTGGCCTGACGGAGATAGTCGAGGTTTCTGGTGTACTGCTCCTGATCGACCTCGGTGAACATTTCGATCTGGTAACCATCGTCGGTGATGTGGACACCGCCGGTATCGCGGCGGCCCATCGCCAGGTCGAGGCGGCTCTTGATGGAGATCCAGAGGTCGCGGAAGGGGAAGCCATCGGTGACATAGCTTTCATACTGGGCAGTGAACTCGCCGCTGAAGAGGTCGCTCCAGGAGAAGGCGGGCTGGGGAGTCAGATAGCGGTTTTCGTTATCGGAATAACCGCGCTTGGGCAGCAGCAGGAAGCAGAGGGAGATGGTGACCAGCAGGGCCAGAAAGAGGGCGGCTGCGGTAATGGCTTTTTTGCTTTTCATAAAGACCTCCTTAGAAACGGAAATAAAGGAAGGGGTTATAGGTGCCGGCGACCAGATAAGCTGTGCTGGACAGGAAACCGATGACCAGCAGAATACCGGCAAAAGCGGCAGCGGGGATGTTGTCCCTGGCGGTCAGCCTGTTGTAAAGCATCTTGGGCAGCGGAGTGGAGCCGATCAGACCGCAGAGCAGCAGGGGTGCCATAGTGGTCAGATAATAGAGGGCGCTCTGGGTAGCCAGAGGAACATCGATGCCCACCATGGCCTGCATATAACCCTTGACGACCGACATATCTTCAATGGCAAAGAATACCCAGCCGAAGAGAACGACGGCCAGCGTGTAGATATGGCCCAGTATGCGGGACTTATTGAGGTGTTTGAGCAGGAAGAGCTTCTCGATCATGAGGAAGAAGAAGTAATAGAGGCCCCACAGAAGGAAGTTCCAGCCGGCGCCGTGCCAGATGCCGGTAGCCAGCCAGACCACCAGCATGTTGAGGACCTGGCGGCGGGGGCCCTTGCGGTTGCCGCCCAGAGGGATATAGACATATTCGCGGAACCATGTGCCCAGCGACATGTGCCATCTGCGCCAGAACTCGGTGATCGAGCGGGAGATATAGGGATAGTTGAAGTTTTCGATAAAGTCAAAGCCCAGCATCTTGCCAAGGCCGATGGCCATATCGGAATAACCGGAAAAGTCGAAGTAGATCTGCAGAGCATAGCAGATGATGCCCAGCCATGCACCCAGCAGGCTGCGGGGGCCGCCCAGCATCAGTTCCCAGATCTGGCCGAAGGTGTTGGCCAGCAGGACCTTTTTGCTCAGGCCGCAGACAAAGCGGGAAGCGCCCTGGCCGAACTTGTCCACCGAATGGGTGCGGCCCTTCATCTGCTCGGCAACATCGAGATAGCGGACGATGGGGCCTGCGATCAGCTGAGGGAAGAGGGCAACATAGGTGCCGAAAGCGATGATGTCCCGCTGGACAGGTGCGTCGCCGCGGTAGACATCGATGGTGTAGCTCATGGTCTGGAAGGTATAGAAGGAAATGCCGATGGGCAGAGCCAGCGCCGGTACGGGGATGGCGGTACCCAGCAGGCTGTTGAGGCTGGAGACCACAAAGCCGCTGTATTTGAATACACCAAGGAGAGAAAGGTTGATGATGACCGAGGACAGGAGCCAGTACTTGGCCTTGTGGGTGCCGCGGTACTTATCGACCATCATGCCGTGGGTATAGTCGACGACGGTGGAAAAGAGCATCAGGCTGACATAAACCGGCTCGCCCCAGCCATAGAAGAGGAGGCTGGCAATAAAGAGTATGAGGTTTTTGAGCCTGCGGGGACAGATGTAATAGATGCCCAGAACGAAGGGAAGATAGAGGGCAAGGAAAAGCGGGCTGCTGAAGATCATAACAGGGCTCCTGAAAAAGAATTTGTAAAATGAGGGGCGGCCCCGTCGGGCCGCCCCTCATGGGTGGATAAACTTACCGGAACAGCTTATTGAAGGTATCGATGTCGCAGATGCTTACTGGAACAGCTTATTGAAAGCGTCTACGCCGATCTGCACCTGCGCCCTACAAAATCGTTGATTTTGCAGGGAACCCAATGAATGGATAGATTTTCGGCAAATGAATTACCGAAAATCGACGCCGCAGGGGCGGCGATGTCGCAGATGCTTACTGGAACAGCTTGTTGAAAGCATCAATACCGATCTGCATCTGCTCCTGAGCGAACTTGGCTGCCTCTTCCTCTGTGGCCTCGACATCCTCGTTGGCAGCGCCCAGCATCATGAAGACGACATGGTCGCCATTGCGCAGGACCTGGGAAGCATTGACCTTGGCCAGGTTGGAGGGATACCACATACCAAACTGGATCATGTTGTCGCGGGCAGTGTTCAGAGCAGCTTCAACAGCTTCGCCCTTGCCTTCCTTGGCCTTGATGACAACGATACGGTCGGGGTGGAAGGAGATCATAGCCATCTGGGCCTTGATCTCGGCAACATCGTCCATGTTGAGGCCGTAGGTCTCGGTGTATTCTTCCTCGACCATGTCGGCATCGGGGATAAAGTTCTCGCCGTAAGCATTCTTGATGGCATCAAAGATTTCCTGAGCGGTGTAATCCTTGGCAGGTGCTTCTTCCTTGCCGGCGCCGCAGGCGGCCAGAGAGAAGATGGTCAGCAGAGCCATCAGCAGAGTGATCATTCTTTTCATGTTGTTGTATTTCCTTTCGTTGGTTGGGATGATGTGTTGTTTTTGCGGTGGCACAGGTTAGACGGCAGGCCGGAACAAAAGGTTCCGTATATTTCTGAAAAACTTTCGGAAAATATTCCCGCGGCTTTCCAAAGGCGCACATACAAAAGATATTATAAACCAAACAGGAGAAAAAAGCCATACAGAATATATAAAAACAGAAAAGAATGAGAAAGAAAAAACCGCCGCGGCATTGGCCGCGGCGGCTTGAAAAGATCTGCAGGTTATTCTTCGGTTTCGAAGATGGTGGTGAAGACATCGCCTTCTACGGTGACTACCTTTTCCAGATCGTCATCCTGCATGGAAGCGGCATCGAAAGCCGTTTCAAAGCGGACACAGGTACCGCAGGAAGAACTGAGAGCGCGGGGAACGGGCATCATGGTGGCCGTTTCGTCGCCCATAGCCTTAAGGGTCTTCTGGAAGGTCATGGCACCCAGATGGGTATAGAAAGTAGCGATGTAATACATGTAGGTTACCTCCGGTGATCTTTACCGGAGGGCCTGCGCCTGTCCGGCAGATTTACTTTGCGATGGTGATTTCGAAATCGTCGCCGACGGTCTTGTACTCGACCTTGTAGCCGGCGTTGGTTGCGAAACGTGTGATGTTGTTGACGGGTGTCATGTTGTCAACTGTAACGACCAGGGGCAGACCCTTTTCCAGGGCAGCTCTTGTCATGATCAGGGGTTCGGGGCAGGAATAACCTCTTGCGTCCAGTGTGTTCATACGATTATACCTTATCCTTTCTGCAGTTTGCGAGGCCGATAGCGATCATAACGATGAAGCCGATGATAACGACGATCTGGCCATTGGCTGTGGGGCCGTTGGCAGAAGAAGCCAGGCCGAAGTTGTGGCAGAATGCAGCGCCGACGACCATACCCAGAACGGTGATGGTGGAGTCGGAGTTACCTTCGCCGGCCAGGATCAGCTGACGCAGGGGGCAGCCGCCCAGCAGAGCGGAACCGAGGCCGGTCAGAGCCATGCCCAGGAAGTTCCACATAGCATCATTGTAAGCAACAGGCTGGCCATCGAAGCCCAGGTTGAACTTGCCGATCAGAACGTTGCCGACCAGAGCAGCAGCGATGATGGCGATGAAGCCCTGAACCAGGTAGAAATCCTTGAACATGATGACGTCACGCAGACCGCCAACCATGCACAGACGGGACTTCTGAGCCAGAGCGCCGACCAGCAGACCGGCCAGCAGAGCGACCATGATGGGAGCACGCTGAGAACCGGGGCCTTCTGTGGAGAACTTCAGAACAGAGGGAACCAGAACCAGCAGGCCCAGCAGAGCCAGAACGATGAAGACGACGCTGACGCCTTCCAGCTTGGACTGGTTGTAGTACTTCTTCAGTGTGAAGCCCTTCTTGAGGAAGAAGATGCCCATCAGGATACCGACGACGAAGCCGACCAGACCAACAACGGCATTGAGGTCACCGCCTGCAATACGCAGAACCATACGGAGGGGGCAGCCCAGGAACATCAGCGCGCCGACCATGACGAAGAAGCCAAGGACGAAACGTGTGACAGGGGAGGAACCGCCGCGGGCCTTGAATTCCTTACCGGCAACCGACATGATGAAGGCACCGAGGACCAGACCGATGATCTCGGGACGGATGTACTGAACAACTGCGGCACCGTGCATACCAACACCACCGGCGATATCACGCAGGAAGCAGGCGATGCAGAAGCCCATGTTTGCGGGATTGCCCAGCTTGACCAGCAGGACAGCGACTGCGCCAACGATCAGACCAGTGGCGATCATCAGCATGTTTTTCTTGTCTTTCATTTGGGGATCTCTCCAATCCTTTAAAAATTACACCATAATTATAATCTTCTGTTCACAGATTGTTAAATATTTTTTATCGATACTGCTTTGATTAATTATAGTTTTTTAAAATAAAGTGAGAAACCGGTAGCTTTTTGTCTAAAACTCTTTTATAATGTCCATAGAAAATCTCTATAAAATAGGGAATTTTTCTTTTGCTAAAGTCATTTATAGAGAAAAGCTATAGAAAAATTTAAATGTAGGAGTCTGTACAATGAAACGTATTTATTTTGATAACGGCAGTACCTCCTTCCCCAAAGCCCCCGGCGTTTCCGATGCCGTCAAGTTCCTGCTGGACAATGGCGCATTCAATATCAATCGCGGCGGCTATGAAGAGGCCTACGAGATTTCCGGCCAGGTGCTGGAGGCCCGCCAGATGCTGGGCAGAATGTTCAACTTCAAAAAGGCTAAGAATGTTGTCTTTACCCCCACCATCACCTATTCGCTCAATTATCTGATCAAGGGCTTCCTGCAGCCCGGTGATCATGTCATCACCAGCTCGATGGAGCACAATGCCGTTATGCGTCCTCTGGTCCAGATGGAAAAGCTGGGCGTTGCGTTCAGCGTGGCCCAGTGTGCACAGGATGGCACCCTCGATCCTCAGGAAGTCGAGAAGCTGATCCGTCCCAACACCAAGGCAGTTGTTATGACGGCGGCTTCCAATGTCTGCGGTACCTTCCTGCCCATCGAAGAGGTAGGCGCCATCTGCCACAAGCATGGCATCAAGTTTATTCTCGACAGTGCGCAGAAGGCGGGCACCTTCCCCATTGATATGGAAGCCTGCCACATCGACGCCCTGTGCTTCACCGGTCACAAGAGCCTGCTGGGCCCCCAGGGCGTCGGCGGTATGCTGCTGACCGATGATATGGTCAAAAATACCGTTCCCCTCATCGCCGGCGGCACAGGCAGCGCCTCTCATAAGGAAGAGATGCCCATGTCGATGCCCGACCGCTTTGAAGCGGGTACTATGAATCTTCCCGGCATCATCGGCCTCCGCGCCGCTCTGCAGTATCATGCAGGGCTGGAGCCTATGGCCATTGCCAATAAGGAACTCGATCTCGCCATGCGTTTCCGTGATGGCGTCAAGGAGCTGAAGGATGTCCGCATCACCGGTCTGGAAGGCCGTGAAGGCAGAGCCGCCATCATCTCCCTCGATTTCACTGCCGACGACAATGCACGTATCGCCTTTGAACTGGAGCAGAACTACGGCGTCATGACCCGTGTCGGTCTCCATTGCGCCCCCCGCGCCCACCAGACCCTGGGCACCGTCCCCGCAGGCACTGTTCGATTCTCCTTCGGCCATGAGAACACCGCCGAAGAGGTCGACTTTGTTCTGGATGCCCTCCGCAAGATCTGCGTAAAGTAGAAGCCTGACGGACCTTCTGGGCCGCGCCGACAGTTCGGCGTTGATTTACGGCAATTCATTTGCCGTAAATCTATTAAAACAGAGGGGATCCCCGGAAAATCGAAGATTTTTTGGGGAAGAGATCGACTTTGTTCTGGATGCTCTCCGCAAGATCTGCGTAAAGTAACAGATAAAAAATCTCCCCACGGAAGCTTCCGTGGGGAGATTAAAGAAAACTCAGATAACGCGGATGGACTTGCCATCAAACTTCTTGGTGTAGCCGATGATGTGGGCTTCTTCGCCGGCCGCTGTCAGACGGTCACAAAGCTCCATGACACGGGCTTCGTTAACGGCGATCATCAGGCCGCCTGAGGTCTGGGGATCGTACATGATATCGCTCAGTTCCAGAGGAACATTCTTGCTGAACTCAACGTCCTTTTCCAGATAGCTCATGTTGTTGTAAGCACCGCCGGGGACCAGACCCTCACGGGCGTAGCGCAGCGCAGCGGGCAGGGCGGGGATGTGATCGGAGAAGAGCTCAATGGTCAGCTTGCTGCCGTGGGCCATCTCGTAGGCATGACCCATCAGGCCGAAACCGGTAATGTCGGTGCAGGCCGAGGGACGGCAGGGCATCATGGCCTCCTGAGCATACTTGTTCAGGTGGGACATCATCTTGACCATGGTGTTATAGTCTTCCTTGGTCAGGAAGTCACCCATGGCGGCGGTCGAAAGAACGCCGGTACCCAGCGACTTGGTCAGGACCAGAACATCGCCTTCCTTGGCGGTCGAGTTGGCCAGAACATCCTTGGGATGGACATAGCCGGTAACACACAGGCCATACTTGGGCTCAGAGTCTTCGATGGTGTGGCCGCCGCAGATGATGGCGCCCGCTTCGATGACCTTGCTGTAGCCGCCCTGCAGGATCTCTTCCATGATCTCCAGCTTGAGGCAGGAGGGGAAGCAGATGAGGTTCATGGCCAGCTTGGGCACACCGCCCATGGCATAGATATCACTGATGGCATTGGCCGCAGCGATCTGGCCGAAAACATAAGGATCATCGACGATGGGCGGGAAAAAGTCAACGGTCTGGATCATGGCCAGTTCTTCACTGATTTTATATACAGCGGCGTCGTCGCTTGTATCAAAGCCGACCAGCAGGTTGCTGTCGGTAAATGTAGGAAGTCTCGAAAGAATTCCGCTCAGGACACCCGGTCCGATCTTGGCGCCTCAGCCGCCACTTTTGGCCATCTGGGTCAGTCTCTGATTTTCTTTCATACAAGGCTCAGCCTCCCTTCTTAGATTTGTACATTTTTAATTTTTTCATATATCTTTTATTGTAATGGATTACGGCCGAAATATCAATAGAAACAAGACCGATAGTGAGGCAGTGATTTATAAATATTTTCGATAGATTTGCCCCTCGTATAGTGGCAGATCTGTCTGTAAGGAGTTGAATCCATGCACCTAAAACAGTTGGAGGTCTTCGTCAACGTCGTTAAGCTCAAGAGCTTTTCGAAGGCTGCCGAAGCCGTCTACCTCTCCCAGCCCACGGTCAGTGCGCACATCAATGCCCTTGAGGACGAGATGGATGCCAAGCTGATCGTTCGCTCCACCAAGGAAGTCTACCCTTCCAAGGCGGGCAAGATCTTCTATCAGTATGCCCTGGAAATGCTTAACCTGCGTGACCTGGCTATGCAGGAGGTCAAAAGCTATTCCACCCAGGTCAAGGGCACACTGGATATCGCGGCATCGACCGTACCTTCCCAGTATCTGCTGCCCAAGGCTATGCCCAAGATGGTCGAGGGCTATCCCCAGCTGACCCTGTCGATCAAGCAGTTTGACAGCGTCGAGGTCGTCCATCAGATCATCGATATGGACGCCGAGGTCGGTGTTACCGGTGCCGTTTTTGAAAAGAGCGGCTGCGTCTTTGAGCCTGTAGCCAAGGATCGCCTGGTCATCATCACCCCCAACACCGAAGAGTTCCGCGCGCTGAACGGCGTCATCACCCCTGACACCATCCGCGAGAACCGCTTCATCACCCGTGAGTATGGTTCGGGTACCCGCAAGGAATCGGAGACCTTCCTCTACTCCATCGGCGTTGATCCCCAGAGCCTCAAGGTATCTGTCCAGCTGCAGAGTACCGAGAGCGTTATCCAGGGCGTCAAGAACGGCCTTGGTCTGGCCATCGTTTCCCGTTATGCCTGCGAAGACTGCATCGCTTCGGGCGGCATTCTGGCCTTTGACTATGACAGCCCCTCTCTTGACCGCAACTTCTATGCCGTTTACCGCAAGAATCGTCCCCTTTCCCCGGCAGCCGAAGCCTTTATCAAAGTTCTGAAGGAAACCTTTGGGAGCCACAATTGAATGAAAAAAAGCGCTCCCGGTGGGAGCGTTTTTTTATGTTTGATTTTTTTGCTCTTTTTCGACAGAAAATGCAAATCCTTTTGACAAATTTCGAGGTCTGTAGTATACTTTTAGAAAATTAGCAATGCTAAACTTTCGAAAATATATCCATAAACAGAAAATAAACCGTATAGGAGATACAGATATGGTACAGATCAGCACAGATACATCCTGCATGATGACCCCTGCACAGGGCGCCGAAAAGGGCATCGGCGTTGCTCCCCTTAACGTTACCATCGCCGGTGATACCTACCGCGAGATGGACGAGATCATGCCCAAGGAGTTTATCAAAATCATCTACGCAGGCAACCTGCCCACATCTTCCCAGCCTTCTCCCGGCGCTCTGATCGAGTTCTTCGAAAAGGCCACCGAGAAGGATCCTCTGCTGCATATTTCCATGGCCGACGGTCTGTCCGGCTCCTACCAGAGCGCCTGTGCTGTTCGTGAGACCATGCCCAACAAGGAGTATATCACCGTCATCAACTCGGCAACCCTCTGCGGCCCTCATGGCCTGATGGTCCGCACAGCCAAGAAGCTGGCCGATGAAGGCAAGTCGGTTGAAGAGATCATCAAGGGTCTGCAGCCCCTGCTGGACAACAACAAGTCCTTCCTCATTCCCCAGGACTTCGACTATCTGCGCCGCGGCGGCCGTCTGAGCCCCACCGCTGCCAAGGTCGGTGGTCTGCTCAAGCTGGTTCCCCTGCTGACACAGGGCGAGGGCGGCAAGAATCTGGAAAAGGCCGGCATGTGCCGCAACTTCGATAAGGCTGTTGAGAAGTGCATCGAGACCTTCCAGCGTCTGGGCGTTGATGAGAAGTACCTCATTACCATCAGCCATGCCGATACCGTCGAGCAGGGCCGTCATGCACAGGCTATGCTGTCCAAGGCATTCCCCGGTGCTGCCTTTGAGCTGGTCGATCTGACCTGCGCCTTTATCACCCAGGGCGGCCCCAAGTGTGTTGCCATTCAGGCATGCCTCCGCGCATAAAATAATTTTCGAGCTAAAAGCCGTCCCGTTTGGGGCGGCTTTTTTGACGGGCCGCCATAAATTTTAAGAACGATCATTTGTTATGTGTTACCAAAGAATGGGCGAAAATTGTTGAAAATTTAACATTTGTCGACAAAAATATCGGGGCGTGATAGAATCATTATGTTGGAATAAAAAAAGAAAGGGAGGTTTTCCCATGGAAACCAAAAAGAATTCCAAGTTCCATTACGCGTGGGTCATTATGCTCTGCGGCTGCTGTATCGTCGGCATTCAGCTGGGCATCTTTTCCTATACCATCGGCAACTTCTATCTGCCGGTCAGCCAGAGTCTGGGTGTCGGCGTTGGTGATGTTGCCATGTATCAGACCATGTCGGCTTTTGCCGGTGCACTGATGTTTCCCATTGCCACCAAGCTGATGGGCAAGTACGGCATGCGTAAGGTGCTGACCGTTTCGACCATTTCGGCTGCCCTGGCCTATGCCGCTATGTCGCAGGTCAATGCCCTGTGGCAGATCTATCTGTGTGCTGTATGGGCCGGTGCTTCGGGTGCCTTCTATGGCGGCGCTACCGTTCCCGGTATGATCAACAACTGGTTTGCCAAAAATAATGGTACCATCTATGGCACCTGCCTGGCCGTCGGTGCATTGGTCGGTGTTGTAGCCAACCCGGCGATCGCAGCTGTTATTGGCGCATCCGACTGGCGCATGGGCTATCTGACCATTGCTGCCATCACAGCCCTGGTCATGCTGCCCGTATCTCTCTTCCTGGTCACCCTCAAGCCCGAAGATAAGGGTATGAAGCCCTACGGTGCCGATGAGGTTTCGGAAAAGGCAGATAGCAAAAATACGGAACATAAGGTCACCGGCGTACCTGCCGAAAAGGCCTTCAAGTCGTCTGCATTTATCGCCACACTGATCTGTGTACCCTGCTTTGGTGTTGTTTATAACATTACCAACCATATCACAACCTATGCTTCGGTCATCGGTCTGGGTGCGACTTTCGGCGCGACCCTGACTTCGGTTTCGCTGATCGGTTCGACCCTGGGCAAGCTGACTCTGGGTACCTTCAGCGACAAGAAGGGCGCCAAGGCAGCCATTACACTGGCTGAGATCCTGGCCATCACCGGTCTGGTCATGGTCATGCTTTCCCGTTCGATCGGCAGCTGGCTGCTGGTCCTGGCCGTATTTGTCTTTGGTTACGGCGCTTCTACCACCAGTCTTATGGGCGCACTGCTGCCCCGTGCCGTATTCGGCAGCCGCGACTATACCAAGATCATGTCCTATACTTCCATGTCGATGTCCATCGGCGTTGGTCTGCTCAGCCCCGTTTATGGCTATCTGTACGACTGGACCGGCACCTATGTCACCGCTTTCTGCTTCTCGATTGCT
>JAEIGA010004768.1_pt1 | contig 20921 bp, 23 predicted proteins | sample 9270691 | NCBI WGS metagenome assembly JAEIGA01 (sample SAMN17057246, study PRJNA624740) | gut metagenome | biome: biome; isolation source: fecal sample | host: Bos grunniens | place: China: Xizang | collected 2019 | reverse complement strand
TTTAGGGGCATTTATGGACAGAATGCCTTTTATTTTGCGTAAAAACCTCAAAAAAGAGGAAAAAAGCGAAGATTTTACCAAGAAAAAAAATTAAAGCGATAAAAAGAGGGGGTTAATGAGATGAAACGAAATGAAAATCCTATGTCGCTTGATGACCAGGCTAATTTAATCAAGGAATTAGCAAGAGAAAAGGGATTGCAAGCTAATTACTTCTTTGTCACGACATTCGAGCGATATCAGACGCAGTTAAAAATCCTTGAGGACTTGAAAAAATCCCTCGATGAAGAGGGAATGCTTGTTACTAAGGAATATGTCAAGGGACGCAAGAATTTATACACGAATCCGGCTGTCAGCGACTACAACAGAACGACAGACTCAGCGAATAAAACAGTTAGCACGTTGATGAGAATCATTAAAGGTTTCGGTGCTAACGATGACGATAACGAAAAAGACCCGTTGCTAGATGCAATTAACGGCTGATGAACAAAGCTTATCAATTTTGCGTTGAGAATGTCGATAAAGAGACAAGTCCTAAATATGTAAAGGCTCAGATGCGAATATTCATCGGTGATAGCGATGGCAAAAGCGATAAATACATGATTGATGAGTCTAAAGTGAGTCAGATTGAGAACATTTTGAAGCTTGTCAACATGCCAAAGGGACTAAGAGCCGGTGAAAGTCTTTATTACTGTCTAAGTGGCTATCAATGGCTTTTATATGTTGCGACTCTTGCTACCGTTTACCGTGACGATCATAGCAAAAGACGTTATGAGGTTGTGGTTTTAGAAATCAGCCGGAAGAACTTCAAAACTTTCACGATTGCGATATTTATCTTGCTTCTTTTTCTGCTTGAACCACCTTTTTCAGAATTCTATTCGGTTGCGCCGGATGGGGCATTATCGAAAGAGATAAAAGACGCGTTAGAAAAGACTATCAAAGCAAGTCCTCTGCTTTATGAATTCAAAGGCACGAAACGATGGAAGTTATTGAGGGATTACATCCTTTTTAAACCTAAAGAGTCCAAGTTGACACCTTTGGCATATTCAAATAATCGCATGGACGGACGTTTTCCGTCTGCGTTTTGCGCTGATGAGGTCGGAGCGTTGCCGAATAACTATCCGATCGAAGCGATGCAATCAGGGCAGTTAAACATAGCGAATAAATTGGGATTTATCATTTCTACGAAATATCCAACTGTGGATAATCCTTTTGAGGATGAAGTGAAACTTTCAAAGCAAGTGCTTGATGGCATCATTCACGATGAGACACGCTTTTCTCTTTTGTATGAGCCGGACAACACAACCGGGTGGGAAACGGATGACTTGATTCTTAAACAAGCAAATCCCGTGGCTCTTGAGATTCCTGAGATTTGGGAAGACTTGCTGAAGAAGCGTGCCGCTGCGATCGCGGTGGAAAACAAACGTGAGAACTTTGTCACTAAGCATTGCAATATTATTTATCAAGGTGTTGGGACAGAGACATACATTGACGTTAAGGATGTTCAAGAGTGCAAAGTGTCTCAAATCGATTGGAATGGTCGAGTGGTTTATCTTGGTTTGGATTTGTCACAGACCGAAGACAACACAAGCGTGAGCATGGTTTCAGTCGATGATGATAATAACATTCTTGCAGACTCTTTCGCATTTATCCCAAGCGACAGAATAGAAGAAAAAACCGCACGTGAAAAGGTCAATTATCGTGAGTTGCTGAACTCTAAAAAGGTAATCGCATGTGGTGATAGAGTCATCGACTATAGCGTTGTAGAAGCGTTTATTTTGAGCATAGAAGAGCGTTATAACGTGCAAGTACAAGCGATAGGGTATGACCGATGGAATGCGTTAAGCACGGCGCAAAAGCTTGAAAATGCCGGTTATAACTGCGTTGAGATAAGGCAACATTCAAGCGTGTTGCATCCTCCGACAAAGTTTTTAAAAGAGAAGATTCTTAGCCGAGAGTTTCAATATGAATCGAACAAACTGTTAGAGATTAACTTTCAAAATTCTCGTTGTGTGTATGACACGAATAAGAATACATATGTCAATAAGAAGAAATCCAAAGGAAAGATAGATATGGTAGTCAGTTTGATCAATGCGGTTTATCTGCTACAACAGGACTATTTCCTGAATCAGATGGATTTCACAATTCAAGTAATTTAAATAACGAAAGGGGGGATTGATATGGGGTTTTTGAGTTGGCTGAAAGGCGAAGACATCATTGAAGAATCGCAGAATGATTTTATCAGAGCCGTGAGCGAAGTCAGAGAAACGGAACTCGATGACGTGAACCAAGTTGACGATGTTCTTTTACAAGCGTTGCTGAACAGTGAAGCTATCGACCGTGAAAAAGCCATGAGCTTACCAGCCGTTGCCGGAGCAGTGGACTTTATCAGCAACATGATCGCGTGTATGCCGGTCAAACTGTACAAGCATAAGCAAGGCAAGATAGAAGAAGTCGCTGATGATATAAGAGTTAGGCTCTTGAATGGTGACACAGGCGATACGCTTGACGCTTATCAGATGAAAAAAGCGATGGTTGAAGATTTTTTGATGGGAAAAGGCGGTTATGCTTATATCCGTAAGAACCGGAATGAAGTGACCGGTCTTTTTTATGTCAAAGATATTTACATCAACGTGATGCCAAACTTCAAACCGATTTATAAAGATTTCGTTATTTTGGTTCTTGGCGAGGAACATTATAAGCACGATTTCATCAAACTGCTGCGAAACACTAAGGATGGTGCGCAAGGTATCGGCTTAACCGTGCAAGTCGCAAAAGCTTTAGAAACTGCGTACAACACGATTCTTTATCAGCTTGGCACTGTCAAGAGTGGAGGCAACAAAAAAGGCTTCTTGAAGGCTCAAAGACGGTTAGGTCAGGACGAAATCAACACGCTGAAAAAAGCCTGGGCAAACATGTACGCAAACAACCGTGAAAACGTTGTCGTGCTTAATAACGGTTTGGAATTCCAAGAGGCTTCTAACAATAGCGTTGAGATGCAGTTGAACGAATCGAAAAAAGCGCTTCAAGACGAAATCAATGATATCTTTCATATTTATCCTAAAGACTTTGATAGGACTTTTAAAGAAGCGATTTATCCAATCGTCAAGGCTTTGGAAACGGCGCTTAACCGTGACCTTCTTCTTGAAAAAGAAAAGAAGAATTACTTTTTTGAATGTGACGTGAAGGAAATCGTCAAGGCATCGCTCAAGGACAGATACGAATCCTATAAGCTCGCGAAAGAGACAGGATTCATGACGCTTAACGAAATTCGCAAAGCTGAAAATATGGAATATATCGAAGGCTTGGATGTTGTTAATGTCGGCTTGGGTGCGGTTCTTTACGACACTAACACGCACACATATTACACACCTAACAATGACACTACCGCTTCTTTAGATGAGACGGACGAATCGATTGAAAAACCTTATTGAGGCTAAAGAAATCGATACTGCGTTTGAAGAAAGCGGAAATTCTGCTGAAGGTTAGGAGGTGAGAAAAGATGAAAATCAGAGTTAAGCGAGATTACGTTGAAATCGAAGGCTATGTAAATGCAATTGAGCGCAATAGCAAACCTTTAATGTCTAGAATCGGTCAGTTTATCGAGCGCATTTGTAAAGGCGCGTTTGACAAGGCTCTTAAGCGCAATGATGACGTGCATATTCTTTTAAATCACGATTGGGGACGTGACTTAGGCAGTACGAAAAAAGGCAATCTTGAACTCCATGAAGACAACATTGGCTTACATGCAAGAGCAAAAATCACCGATGAAGAAGTGATTAAGAAAGCACGTGCCGGTGATTTGGTCGGCTGGTCGTTCGGCTTCCAAGATCGTGAAGATGGAGTCATCAATTCCATCGAAAACGGAATCCCAACAAGAGCCGTGACCGACTTAGATTTATATGAAGTATCGATTTTAGACAGTAATCACACTCCGGCTTACGATGGCACTTTGATTAGTGCTAGGGATACTGAAGACGGGTTAGAAGTCCGTTATTACAGTGAGAACTTTATTGATGAAGTCTCTATCAGAGAAGAAGAGACGCAAGACAAGCCTAAACAACTAGAAAAAGTTGAAACAATAGATTATAGCCGATACGAAGCTATGATTGAGGAACTAAAGGAGGCATAACGCATGGAAAAAACATTACTTGAAAAGCGCAATGACCTCATTGTTCGCGCCGAAGCCGTTTTAAACAAGGCTAAAGAAGAAAAGCGTGAATTAACTGAGGATGAAGCGCAAGAACTCGCAGAGATTCGCGATGACGTGAAGAAGATTAAAGAGACCCTTGAATTAAAGGGTTTTTTTGATAAGGAGGAAACTGAAGAAATGAAACCTGAAGAAATCAAAGAAGTTGAAGAAACTGAAACTAATGAAGCTGAAACAAGAAGCGTTGAAAAGTTAGAACATGACGCTTTTGAAGGCTTTTTAAGAGGCAAGTTAAACGAACGTGCCAACAATTTAACACCAGCGTCCGGCAGTGGACAGGTATTGATTCCGGTCACTATTGCTCAGAAAATCATTAAGAAAGTCTATGATATCTGCCCAATCTTAGAACGCTCTACTAAGTACAACGTTAAGGGCAAATTAGAAATCCCTTACTATGATGAAAGCGAAACCGCAATCACTGTAGCTTATGCAACTGAGTTCTCACCTTTAGCATCAAACGTTGGTGCATTTACTAAGGTCGAATTAAGCGGATATTTAGCCGGCGCATTAGCATTAGTATCACGCTCATTAATCAATAACTCTCAGTTTGACATTGTCGGTTTTGTTGTTGACCAGATGGCTTATAAGATTGCGATGTTTATTGAAGACCAGCTCTTAAACGGTTATGTACCAACCGGCGCAGCTGCTGGTGTCGTTGGTTTATCAACGTTAAGCAACACAAAAACGGCTGCAGCAACAGGCGCAGTAACTGCGAACGAATTAATTGAGTTACAAGCACAGGTCAAGGACGTATATCAGAACAAGGCTATCTGGATTATGTCAACTGCTACAAGAACCGCAATCAGAGAATTAAAAGATAACGTTGGTCGCTATTTATTACAGGATGACATCAGCGCACCATTCGGTCACGTTTTGTTAGGCAAACCGGTTTATGTATCAGACAACATGCCTGATATGGCTGCATCAAAACGTGCAATTTACTACGGTGATATGTCCGGTTTAGCAACCAAGTTTAACGAAGACATCAACATCGAAGTCCTCAGAGAAAGATATGCAGACCAGCATGCAATCGGTGTAATCGGCTGGTTAGAATTCGATGGTAAGGTTGAAGACGCTCAAAAGATCGCGTGCTTAGTAATGAAAGCGTCCTAATTTGACACGATGAAATATAAAGCTTTAACCAGCTTTGCCGGCAAAGTCTCAATGTATGAAGGCGAGATAAAGGAGATTACTGACAATGAGGTTGTTAGTGACCTCCTTGAGGCCGGTTATATCGAGAAGGTTAAGCCGGAGAAGCGAAAGACCACACGAAATACAAAAACGAAAGAGAATTAATTGTTTGAATGTTGTTTAGGCAATGCCTCAGAAAGAGAGGTATAACATGAATACAATTACAAAGGTTAGCGATATCACATATAGTGACGTTGCTGAATATTTGAGATTGAGCGAAGTCACGACAAGTGACCAGGCTTACATCAATACGCTGATAAATATCGCTAAGGACTTCATTTCGAAGTATACCGGCATCAAAGAAACGGCACTTGATGATTATAAGGACTTTATCATCGTGGCTTTTGTACTATGTCAAGACATGTACGATACACGTGCTTACTACGTTGATAAAACGAACATGAACAATGTCGTGGAATCTATTCTGGGCTTGCATTCTATCAATCTCTTGCCTCGAGAGGTGAGCACAGATGATTAATGCCGGAAAGTACAATCGCAAGATTACGATTTATCAAGAGACGATTGTTAAAGATGCCGATGGATTCCCACAAAAGACGCTGACCGCAGTGCTTACGACATATGCGAGCGTCAAAACTACAAAAGGCTTCACTTTGATTATCAATGGCACGGACTTTGAAAAGGCTCTGACTAACTTCACTATTCGTTATCCGGTGACGCAAATCACGCGTGATATGATCGTCATGTTCAAGGGTAAACAGTATGAGATTCAATATCTCAATAACATCGATGAGGCTGATGTTGAACTTGAAATGCAATGCAAGGAAGTGACACATTGATGGCTAAGTTTAAGATGGAACTGCCGGACGATATCATGAAGGACATCAAGAAGCTTTATGACAATTATGAAGAAATCTTTGGTGGAATGACTCGAGAAGGCGCAGAGGTCGCATTGAGGAACATCAAAGCGAATGCGCCAAATTCGGCAATCGCTCAGAATGTGCATCTAAGTGTCACTTATAAGACTCCATCCGATGATGGTATCAGCACAAAAGTTTACTTTAGTGGCTATCTGCCTTTTAGAAATGGTCAAAAATCGTTTTCACGAAAAGCCAAAGGCAAACTGTACACGACAACGAAAGGTATCCCGATTCCATTCTTAGTGAACATGTACGAATATGGCAGACGTGGACGCAGATTTCCTAAGAAGCCGTTTTTCAGACGTGCATTCAAGAAAGGTGAGATTGAGAGCGCGATGTTGAACGCTCAGAAACGCTTGAGTGGAGGATTATTAGATGAATAGCTTAATTGAATCTTTGTTCTCAAACTTTAGCGTCAATGGGGTAACTGTGCCGGTCTTTTATATGTTCTATGATGGGCATTTAGACCCATATATCACCTACATGCAGACGGATGCTGATTCAGCTTATGCCGGAGATAATGAAGTCTTGGGTTATGTCGATTATTATGACATCGATATTTACAGTAAAGGCAATTACACAGACATCGTGAATGCCGTTATTCAAATTATGGTAAATGGTGGCTTTACTTATCAGCCATCGCGCAATTCAAGCGACATGTACGAAACTGACACAGAATATTTTCATAAAACATTATGTTTTGCGATTGAAAGAGAGGTAATAATCAATGGCTAAAATTGGTTTAAGTAATATTGTTTGGGCAACGTTAACCGAAGGAGCGAACGGAAGCGCGACTTATGGCACTCCGTCAACATTTGGTAAAGCTGTTTCTTCAAGCACAGACATTACAAATAACGAGGCTGAGTTATACGCAGATGATGCTATTGCTGAGTCTGATTATACGTTCAGCAAAGGTACGATTACATTAGGTGTCGCAGATGATGACGATACCATTTTTGCCGGAGTCTTAGGTCATACAATCGATGGCAACGGCGAAATGGTAAGAACTGCAAATGACACTGCTCCATATGTCGGATTAGGTAGAGTCATTACTAAGATGGTTAATGGCGCTTATAAGTACAAAGCTGAATTCTTGTGCAAGGTCAAATTTAAAGAACCAGGTCAGGAAGACCAGACCAAAGGTGAAAGCGTTGAATTCTCTACACCTGAAATCGAAGGCACAATCTTTGCTTTAGGTGACATTAATGGAACATGGTCAAAGACTAAGACGTTCGCGTCTAAGGCATTAGCACAGGCTTACTTAAGTGCTTGCTTTGGTGTAGAGGTAGAATATACCGTAATCTATAATGCTAATGGTGGAACAGGAAGTATTGACAGCGTTACAGTTGATGCCGGTGAAAGTGTAAGCTTAAATAATGGTTCTACGTTATCTAAGAGCAATTCAACGTTTAAAGGCTGGGCAACAACTCCGACCGCAACAACTCCAAACGTAACAAGTCCTTATACTCCAACAGGTGACACAACGCTTTATGCTGTTTGGGAAGCTAATTCTTAAGAGAATTTAAAAGCGCCATTTTAGGCGCTTATTTTTTTTAATTGAAATTTATAAGGAGACAATGAAATGAAAGCGAATGAATTAACTTATAAAGGGATTAACTACAAGATCGTATTCAACATGAACGTCATGCAAGCGATTCAAGACGAATACGGTTCTTTATCGGAATGGGTTGACATGACCGACAAAGCGAAAGAACCGAACATGAAAGCGGTCATCTTTGGATTGCGCGAAATGCTCAATGAAGGTATCGACATCGATAATGAAGACAACGAAGGTGTTGATGGTTATAAACCTAAGAAGTTTTTAACCGCGAAACAAGTAGGACGAATGATGATGGAAGTTGACTTTATTGAAGCGGTTCAAAAAATGAATGATGCGGTCATTTCCTCTACGGAAACTGAAGAAAAAAACTGATAATCCACGAGAATGATGACCCGCGTCTTGATTTCTCGTGGATTCGTTTTATTGGGCGCAAAAAATTAGCGTATTCGAACAAAGAGACGATGCGATTGACTCTAAGAGAATTTAATCATGAGTATCAGCTTTACAAAGATGACTTTGACATTGAACTCTCATTGAGACTAGCACGTACAACTTACGCTAAAGCCAAAAAACATGCCCAAAAACAAGAAGAGTGGATTTAATTAAAGGGGGTGTAAGTCAATGGCATTTGGTGGTGCGGTCAAGCTGACCGGCGAATCTGAATATAGGAATGCGTTAAGACAAATTACACAAGAATTAAAAACCCTATCATCTGAAATGAAGGTTGTTGCTACAGCTTATGATAAAAACGACAAGTCAGTATCAACCTTAAAAGCAAAGCAGGACGATTTAAACAAAGTCCTCGAAAAACAGAAAGCGACACTTGCGAATGCGACTAAAGCATACAATGACTTTAACGCTAAAGTGCAAGCGCAGAAAGCCGAGCATCAAGCGTTAGAGAAAGAGTATAAAGATGCCGTTACTGAGTTAGAGCGAATCAAGCAGACTAGTGGCGAGGCATCCGAGGAATACCAAGAACAGGCGCAAGTGGTCGCAGAATTGGCGCAGAAATACAAGAAGAGTACCGAAGCGCAGACACAGAATGAAGTCAGTTTAGGCAAGTTAGAAACTCAGCTTAACAATGCCCAAAGTGCAGTTAATGGAACTGAGAGAGAGTTAGACCAGCTTGAAAAAGAGTTAGATCAAGCCGAGAATAGCACCGATGATTTCAATGATTCTCTTGCTAAGACAGGTGACAGTGCTAAAAAGGCTGAAAGTGGCTTTACTGTTCTTAAAGGTGTCCTTGCCAATCTTATCTCTGACGGAATCACGACATGTATCAACAAGTTGCAAGACTTAGCCAAGCAGACGATAGCGACCGGCGCATCATTTGATTCATCGATGTCTAATGTTGGTGCTATCTCAGGTGCAACCGGCAAAGAGTTAGAAGCGCTCCGAGAGAAAGCCAAAGAAATGGGTAAGAATACCAAATTCAGCGCATCCGAGGCAGCAGACGGACTTTCATATATGGCGATGGCCGGTTGGAAAACCGATGACATGTTCCAAGGCTTAGACGGAATCATGCATCTTGCAGCTGCAAGTGGCTCTGACTTAGCGACTACTTCCGACATCGTGACCGATGCTTTGACTGCATTTGGAAAGAGTGCATCAGACAGTACAAGACTAGCTGACATCATGGCAGCGACATCAGCCAATGCGAATACCAACGTTGATTTGTTAGGCGAGACTTTCAAGTATTGCGCATCCACTGCCGGAGCATTGGGTTTTTCGATGGAAGATACATCTGTCGCTATTGGCTTAATGGCAAACAGTGGTGTCAAAGGTTCTCAAGCTGGTACATCACTTAAAAACATCTTGGTCAACCTCTCAAAGCCGACAAAACAGATGCAGACCGCAATGGATGACTTAGGTATCTCACTGACGGATAGCGAGGGCAACATGAAAAGCCTCGATACTATCATGGGTGAAATGAAAACGGCATTTAGCGGTTTGACGGAAAAGCAGAAAGCTTCTTATGCTGCCACGATTGCCGGGAAAGAAGGCATGTCAGGATTGTTAGCTATCGTCAATTCGAGTCCTAAAGACTTCGATAAGCTGACGAATGCGGTTAATAACTCAAATGGCGCAGCCAAAAAGATGGCTGACACCATGAACGACAATTTAGCCGGTGACATGACTATGCTGAACTCTCATCTTGAGAGCGTACAAATCAGCCTTTACGAAAAGTTTGAACCAGCGCTTAGAGCCGGTGTTGAAGTCCTTAATGATTTGCTTGATGCCGTGCAGTTTGTGGTAGACCATAGCACTGAATTTCTTGCTGCCATTACCGCAATGGGCGCCGGAATCGCTGCGTATCTTGCTTATACAACTGCGATGACCGTAATGACCCAAGGATGGCAAGCGTTGACGATCGTCACTAAAGCACAGGCAGCTGCACAAGCTATGCTCAATGCAGTTATGGCTTTGAATCCAATCGGATTAGTAATCGCTGCTATTGTTGCGCTGGTCGCTGCGTTCGTAATTCTTTGGCGCAAGTCCGAAGCGTTTAGAAACTTTTGGACTAAACTGTGGCAGAAAATCAAGAGCGTTGCATCAAGTGCTATCACATGGCTTGCCGGCGCGTGGAAGAAACTGAAAGAAAACGCTATTGCGGTATGGAACACGATTTCATCAACTGCATCAAAGGTATGGAATAAAATCAAGGAATTCATTATCAATCCGATTAAGCAAGCGTTATCGAATGTTAAGACAACGTTTAGCAACATTTACAACACGATCAAGAGTCGAATTGATTCAGCGAAGACCGCAGTTAATAACGCAGCGAACAAGATCAAGAGCGTTTTGAGTTTCAGCGGTTTGAAAAGCAAGGTTGCGAGTGCGTTCAATGCGGTCAAATCTGCTGTGATGAGTCCGATGAACAAAGCGAAAGACGCAGTAAAAGGTATCGTTGATAAAATCAAGGGATTCTTTCACTTTAAAGTGCCTACTCCGCACATTCCTGTCCCTCATTTCTCGATTAGTCCTAAAGGCTGGAAAGTCAATGACTTGCTGAAAGGTCAGATTCCAAAATTAGGGGTTACGTGGCGCGCTAAAGGTGGTGTCTTCGATAAAAAGACGATTCTTGCCGGAGTCGGTGAGAATGGAGCAGAGGCTATTGTCCCACTCGAGCGCAATACAAAGTGGATTAAGCGAGTTGCGAGTGAATTTAAGCCGTTTTTAGCTGATTCTATCGAGATTCCACCGATTTATATCGATAATCCTCAGACTAGTCAGACGATGATGAGCGACCTTGATATTATTAGGGATTTCAAAGAAGCGTTGTCACAGATGAAGGTCATTCTTGATGATGAAAAGATGGGCAAGTTTATCGATAAAACTGTCTCAGATAAGATTTATAGCTTTTAAGGAGGTGGCAAGATGAGAAATTACGTAATTTTAAACGGAAAGCACTCAAAAGAAATTGAGGGATTGCTTATTTCAACTTTGCCACATATCACAAAGCCAAAAATGAGAACGGAAAATCTTGAAATTGATGGTCGAGACGGTGACATCATTACCAATCTTGGCTACGGCTCTTATGAAAAGTCATTTGATATCGGTTTAACGTACAATTGGGATATTGATGACGTGGTTAATTACTTTAGTGAATCCGGCACGGTCATTTTTTCTAACGAACCCGATAAATATTATAAATATCACATCATCGAACAGATTGATTACGAGCGTTTAGGACGATTCAAAAAGGCAACTGTCAAGATGTGGGTTCAGCCTTTTAAATATTCAGCGTCAGAAAACAGACGTGCGTATTCAGCAGAGGCTAACATGCTCAATATCCCACAGTTTTTCAAGGCAACGAACGGAATCACACTGACCGTTAGCAAAAACAAGGTGCTTATTTCCGGCACGTCAACGGCTTCAACGGAAATCCTAATTCCTATAAACGCTCTGATTCTTAAAAAAGGCGATTATGTTCTAAGCGTGAAGTCATCCGGCTCTAATGCGAGTGCTTTAACGATGAGACTTTTAAAAGGCATCGACCCTTCAAACGCTGATAGTTTTGGAAGCAACTATTTGACCCTTGCCGATGGCTCAACAGTGTCACTTCAAAGCACAATAACCGATGAAGATATCTATAATCGTTTATGGTTGAGCATTCCGGCGAATCAAACGCTGAATGTCACGCTTGATGTATCTGTGATGAATGCGATTCCTAACATCATCGTTAGAAACTCCGGCAACATCGTAGCTAAACCAATAGTGACGATCATCGGCAATGGAGTTATCACTCTGAAGCTGAACGGAGATGCGATTTTTGCGCTTGACATGCGCTCTACGTCTATCGTTTTTATCGATACGGAAGAAATGAATGCTTATTATCAGGATGGAAGCTATGCGAATCGAATCGTATTAGGGAACTATGATGACTTCGCTTTGCGACCAGGAATAAACACCATCACATGGGACGGAAATCTGACAGAATTGAGCGTTTTTAATTATTCGAGGTGGCTATAGTATGTATTTAAATTATAACGATATGAATTTAACTGTCACAAGAGGTGACTCAATTGCCTTTGGCTTTGAGATTCAAAACATGGAAGGGGATTTAACAAACGCTTTCTTTTCTGTCAAAGAAAATAAAGACAGCGTGAACATCCTCTTTCAAAAATCCTTCGGTGACGGTATTACTAAAATCAATAGCACGACATATAGAGTACGCGTTGCGCCGGAAGATACGATTGATTTGGAATTGGGGAATTACTACTATGATTTGGTCGTAAACGCAAACGGCGATATTTACACGTTGCTCAAAGGTGTGATGACGATTGAATTCGATGTGACTCCACACACGCAAGCAATCAATGAGACTCCGGTTTTAAGTGGACTCTATAGCGTGTCTGTTGTTGATGAGACTCTTATCTTAACGAGGGAGGTGTAGCTTATGGCTGATTTATCAAAAATCAAAATTGATGACGTGGACTATAACATTAAAGATGCTTATGCGCGTGAGCAATTAGAGAATGTCAGCACGACAATCCCGGACGGTTCTATTACAGAGCAAAAGCTTTCTACTGCTTTAGCTACCACGATCAATACGAAAGCCAATACAAATGCGTTGGCTAGTGAGATTTCGAACCGTCAAAGCGCAGACAACGAACTGACCGGTCGAATCACGCAAGAAGCCAATGCACGACAAGATGCTGATGAGGTCTTAAGTAATCGCATTGACGCGGAAATTGCGACAAGACAGACCGCTGATGATGATTTAAGCGACAGAATCACGGCATTGCAAGGTGCAGTAGGCTCTCCGCTCATGGCTTCAACAGTTGCCGGTATGACCGACACAACAAAAATTTACGTTTATACCGGTTCAGAAACTAACTATACCGCCGGCGATTGGTATTATTACAACGGCTCTGCATGGGTATCAGGTGGAGTCTATAACGCGGTTGCGGTCGATACAGATGAGACTTTAAGTGTTAGCGGAATGCCGGCAGACGCTGAAGCGGTCGGGGATAAATTTGATGAATACGTTGATTCGTGGGATGATGGCTATTTAAAAGAAGAAATCAGTGGGTTGAGTTGGACAACCGGCTATGTAAATAAAGATACGGCAGTAATCGAAACGACAACGAGAGGCACGAAATATACAACTAATATCTTGCAATATGACCACTCTGTTATTTTCGCGTGCGATGATTTTAGCGCTTATGAGATTTCGATTGTTGTCTACAATCAGAGCGCCGACACACATTTTTACGGCAAGGGGTTCGTTTCTCAGCCTATTCCGATTCCAAAGGGATATAGATTCCGTGCGCAGATTCGAAAAAAGGTCGGAACATCCGAGGCAGACGTTTACAAACATGCACAAATCTGTAAAGTCCATACGACATTAACCCAGCTTTTTGTTCACGGTATATCAAACGATACCGGAATTATTGCAGCGGATGAAAACGCGCGAAACTGGGCATTGCTCGAACCGTTAAAGCTTGAAGAAGATAGCATCATCGGATTAAGAGACTATGAGACTTATAAATATACTCTGCAAGTGTTTGATTCTTATAGTCCATATGCGACACCAAGTGCAAGCTATTACAGTAAGCGAAAAGATATCGAAGTCGCTGCTGGTAAATCAATCAGAGTCATCGTGAACAGAATCGATTTAGACCCTTCCATTACACGAAAAGACGCTGAAGAGCAGTTTGATATCGAAGCTAAGAACGTTGTTAAAGTGTCAGCTTTTAATGATTTCAAGAATCTTGTCTCTGAGCAAATCGAAGGAACTTCATACAATATCGCTGAAGTAAGAAACCGTCTGATTGCGTTAGAAAGTGACAATGCGATTCCGTCGTATTATGAAGAACATATCGCTGATAAGGTCGATGATATCAACGATCTGCGTGATGATTTGACAACCGGTACACAGTTTGCGTTTATAACGGATGTCCACGTGAACGCTTATAATCAGACTTTTCACTCCAAAGCTTTACTGCATTACATTTGCCAGAATACATTAGTTAAGGATGTATTTAATGGTGGCGATATTGCAAACGGAAAAGTCAACCCGCACCTGGGTAAGGTAGCGTTTTTAAAGCAAGTAAGACGAGGCATCGAATATTGTAACGCTGACTCTTATGTTAATACGTTCTTTGTCGTTGGTAATCATGATTTAGGTGTCGATTATGCTGACAACGTGACAGAGGGAGCAATCATCACGGCTCAAGAACTATACGATGTCAGCGGAATCAAAGATAACGTTTTGGACATCTCACAGGATGCTAACACACCGTTTAACTACACATACACAGATGACACGCATCAGATTTACTATGTCGTGTGCAGTGCAGATTTGCGTGATACTGTGACAGGCGAGTATTACAAATATATGTACATTTGGTTTTGCAATGCGCTTAAAGCCTGTCCTGATGACTATACGATCATTGTATTCAACCACATCGTGCTTCACAATTCATCGGACAAAAAACTGAAGCCGTTCTTAGCTGACATGTTCGGCGCAATCAATGCGTATAATTCGCGTGGCTCTTCACCGCAATATAGCGATACTCCGGCAACAGTTATTGACTTTTCTGAATGTGGCGGTGAGGTCTGTTGTTTAATCGGCGGTCATTCTCACATTGATTTTTCTAAAAATGCCGGTGACACGATTGCTGTAAATGATGCGAACAACACACAAGTAACGTTACCAGTGCCTTTGATTTTAACCACTACCGATAACTGTGGCGCAGAATCAACCGCAACGGGGCATTTGACAAGAACTGTCGGAACTACTACCGAACAAGCATTTGATGTGTTTACAATCGATACGACAAACAGAACTATCAAGACCACACGCATCGGCGCCGGAAGTGACCGAACGTTTAGTTATTAGGGGGGTTGAAAAATGGCATTAATACAAGATAAAACCTTAGTGAAGGTGCTGATGGTTCAAGGCGAAAAAGGTGATAAAGGCGATTCCGGTGAGATTACCAATTTGCCGGATTTATTAGAAGCACTTGAGGACGTTGTTTATACGAAAACCGAAATCGATGAGAATTTTCTTGATGAAACGGAAATTATCAATGGATTTTATTCTAAAGCGCAGACGTATGATAAAAGCGTCCTTTATACCAAAGCCGAAGTTAATCAGCTCATCCAAAACTTAACTGATAGCATCAGCTCTCTGATTGGTGACGAGGTTTGTTATAAACCCGGTGACACTATCACAATCCCAAACAATACAAACGGACGAATCAGATGCGCCGGTTATATCAGCGAGAGCGCTAAGCATCTGCGTGTAACTGTTCCGACAAAACCAATCGCCGGTAATACAATCACGATCAATAACCTTTATATCAGTGTCCGTCTTACAACAGGCGGTTATGGTTTCATTCAATGTGACGCTGACGATTCGTATAACATCGAATTGGGCGCATATGGTCAGCAGTTAATCGCTGATGGGAATCTTGTCGTTGATGAAGACACTGAAGCTGATTATCTGACGGTTGTGCCTTTGATTACTAATGGACAGATGACGCTTCTCTTTAAATTCAAATATGCGTTGAGAAGAAATCAAGGTGACTACGTTGCGACAAATAACACACCGGTCGCATTCGATATTGCCGGTGATTTTATCGTGAGTTAAGGGGCATTTAACGATGCTCCTTTTCTTTTTAGGGGGTGCTAGAAATGATTAAAGTTTTCGGCATTACTGATAAAACATTTACATCCAACGGCGATTGTGTGATTCAGCCGATGAGCGCAAAAATCAAGAAGAATGATAATGAATCGTACTATCTTGAATTGGAAGCTGGGTTAGAATACGCTGACTATCTGCAGCCGAATAGAATCATCGTGGCTGACACTCCACAAGGAGCGCAAGCGTTTAGAATTCGGAATCCTGAGTATAATCAGCGTAAGGTCACTTTAACGGCTTATCACGTATACTATGATTCGCAGAATTACTTGATTGCTGATAGTTATGTTGTAGACAGTGATTGCAACAAGGCACTCAATCATCTAAACGATGCAACGGATACAAAGAGTCCGTTTACGGTGTCGAGCGACATCAAGTTAATCGACAGTTACAGATGCGTGAGAGAACCGCTTTACAATGCAATTAATGTCGTACTTGAACGTTGGGGTGGTCACTTAGTACGTGACAATTGGGATATCAAGATTCTTGAGAATGTCGATAATGACCACGGCATCACAATCAGATACGCTAAAAACCTTCAAGAAATCAATTGCGCTTATGATTGGGACAGCGTTGTAACCAAACTTTTACCGGTTGGCTCTGATGGAATCCTTTTGAACGCTCTTAATGAGAGTCGAGACATTTACATTTACAGTGATGTAACTTATCCAATTCCGTTTACAAAAACGGTTTCTTTTGAGCAAGAAATCGATGAAGATGCTTATACAGATGCTGACGGTAATTTAAACGAATCAGCATATAAACAAGCGCTGATTGATGACCTCGAGAAACAAGCGAAGGCTTACATCAAGGAAAACTGCGTTCCAAAAGTCAACTATACGCTGAAAGCCGATGTTGATCGTGTTATCGATGTTGGTGAAGTCATCGAAGTTATTGATGAGCGTCTAGGAATCAGCATCATGACAAGCGTCATCGCGTTTGAATATGATTGTATCCTGGGCAGATATAAAGAAATCGAATTCGGAAATTTTAGAAAGAATCTTAGTAATCTCGTTGCCAATCTGTCAAAAGCCAACAATGTCGCTATATCAAAAGCCACTAGCACATTGAGTGCCACGTTGAGAAGCGAGATGGAGACATACACGATATCCATCAATGAGAATGAAATCAGCTTGACTCCATCAAAAGGAGCAGAGCAAACGATTGAACTGCCGGTTTACGATGGGAGCGTGGTTTAATTGGCTACAACAGTAACGTATAAAGATGAAACCATCGCAACGGTAAGCAACGAAACGAAAAAACTCAAAACTGCGGGAACATGGCTAGAAGATGATTTGACGCTTACGGATGTTTCCGGCTCTGCTCCAATCTTGCAAGATAAAACCGTCACACCGAATCAGTCAGAGCAGACGATAAGAGCAGATGCAAACGCTACTGCTTCGGACATTGCAAGCGGAAAAACTGCTTATGTCAACGGTACTAAGCTGACCGGAACTGCTTCCGGCGGTGGTGGTGGGCTCAATACAAAGACAGGTTCTTTTACCATCGACGCTGACTATAAGACACTGGGAAACGTCGAACTGATGCCCATGTCGGCAATCGGGTTCACACCGTCGCAATTTTACATGACGATTGACGATATCAGCGATGTAAACGGTATTCAGTATGCAGTGCTTAAGGCATCTTTTGAGACCGGCAAAGATGGGACGTATTACCGCATCACGATGAGATATTCGAATTCGACCAATTCTCGAGGCGTCACACACAACACGGCGAGCTGGACTTCGAACAATAATTACATGCTCTACACTGACGGAACGAAGATCTATTTCCGTACCACGACACAGTATTTTTTGATAAAAGACGTTAAATATAATTGGCTTGCGATTGAATAGGAGCGACTATGAACAGATTTGTAAAACTCCATGATGATGTCGTTGTCTTATGGGGCAACAAAGAAGATCATATCCCACAATCGATACATGGTTTGCCGTGGGAAGTCGTTGACGAGACAAGCAAGACATACACGATCAAGTACGCTGAGTTGCTTTTTGAAGTGAGAAAAATCGATACAGATTTGATAGGCTAGGGCTTCGGCTCTAGCTTTTTTTATTTGCTTAAAACTTGCAACCAACTTGCAACCAACTTGCAACCGGACAGAATTCCGTATTCCGGTTTATCCGGTTTTAACGCGTTAGGATTTGCTATGATGAAGTTTTAATGCGTTTAATGGGCATAAACGAAAAGGAGCAATTAAGCTCCTCTTTTTTTGTGTCAAAATATAAGTAATGGAATCTGCCCAAATGGGCGCTTATTCTTACTTATATCGCAATTACAGAAAGTCTATGTGTACTACATGACCTTCTTCATCAATGTGGATGCGCTCAATAGAGCGATGCCAGAAAGCTGACTTGTTTTCAGGTGACAAACCATCATACATTTTACGCAGATTAAGGCTTAAAATCTCATTCACAGACGTTTTTTCGCTCATCTCGATAGATTGCTCATGCTCTAGCAAATCACGCTCAAACGCGTTCTTTTTGCGTAAATACGATTGCTTGTCGATGTCTCCGTCAATGTACAAGTCTTTCAAACGCTCTAGTTTCTTCTTGATCGCATCAATTTCTTTTTGCGTGGTGTCTGTTTTATTAGCCTTTTGTAACTGATATTTAGTCTCACTCGCAAAGATGCCAACTTTATCAATAAGCTCTGCTTCAATCCTGTCTTCTCGCACTGTGGTAAAGTCGCATCTGTGACGCTTAGCGTATTGGTTGCCCGTGCATCGGTAATAATGATGCGTGCTTGTCTTTGTGTGGTTGACATACGCAAACATGTTACCGTGACACTTTGGACATTCTATCAGTTTGGCGAATAAGTAGACCTCCTTTGATGGGGGTTTTTTTACGTTTAGAGCCAATCTCTTTTGTGTCCTATCAAACAGTTCGATATCTATCAAAGGCTCACAGAATCGAGAATTTGACCCGTTTTTTCCAATGTACTTTTCATTCTGTAGCATCATACGGATAGCACGGATACAACGGATGTCTCCATATCGCTTCACAAACTCTTTGTGTGTCTGCTGCACATTTCCGCAGCGGTCATAAGTCTCGAATACGAACAAAGCTATGTCTTTTGTATTCTGGTCAATCACTAAGTGTTTGTTCTCGATTTTGTAACCAAGAGGGACACTACCTGATGTCACCTCGCCGTTTGCGACCTTAAAATCAAATACATCACGGATACGTTCACTCGTCTTTTCACGCTCTCTCTGAGCGAGGGACATTTTGATGTTAAACATAAACTTACCGTCTGCCGAAGTGGTATCTATGTCATCTTCATGTATCGCCTTGATGCCGATATCACGATCAAGTAAGTCTTGTATGATGAGATTAGCATCTAGCAAGTTTCTCGAGAATCTGTCTAGCTTAGTGAACAGGATCGTGTCACCTTTTGAGGCTTCTTTCAGCATCCGATTAAGTCCATCACGCTTTTTCACGCTTGCGCCGGATATCCCTTCATCGGTGTAAATGCCCTTGATTGTGTAATTGTGTTCGTGACAGTATTGCTTTAACGCATCTAATTGAGCGTCTAAGGACGCACCGTTTCGGACCTGCTCATCGTGGGAGACTCGAGTGTATAAAAGTGCGTACATGCTAATCGCCTCGTTTTTCTAATTCTTCATATAGTTTTGCATAGTCATTTAAATCAAAACCATAGAACTCGACTAAACGTCTGCCATTTTCCAACGTTATATTTAACCGTCCTTTTTCAATATCATTCAGCCAAGAACGACCGTGTCCAAAAATCCTAGCACCCTCGGATTGTGTCTTATTGGCTTTTTTTCTTAGTATCTCAAGGGTCTTCCCTTGTATTTCTAATTCACTCATACCTTTTTCCTCCTACATCAATAGTATCATGTACGGCATTACAGAACAAATGTATATTTGACAAAAACAGAAAAAAATTTAATATAAACTAAAAAAAACATTGCATCATGTACTTAAATACAGTACAATTAGAGGTGTACTGGTATGCAGTACAGAAAGGAGGTTGCCATGGAAAACACAGAAGGAAGGATGTCCATTGCACAGCTTCGAGGGAAAAGACACGCTACTCAGCGTGAATTGGCTGACTTAATCGGTGTTACAGAGCCGACATATCGAAGCAAAGAAAAAGGCTTAACCGAATTTACATTAGGCGAAGCACGAAAAATCTGTAAGCATCTCAATTTCCCATTTGCCGATATCACGGATGGGGAAAGAGACTAATTTTTTTAAACTAAAAGTACTCATTATGAGTACAGAAAGGAAGATTCATGAAACTTACGAGAACAAAAGCCATCAGGTTGAAATGCCTTGATTGTTGTTGTGGAGTCAGTTCGGAAGTGAAACTTTGTACTTGCGTTACTTGTCCCTTATACCCATATAGATTGGGCAAGAGTCCAAAGGATGAACAAGAACTCCAAGCTATGGCGAATATTGAAAAAGCCATGGAAAAACCAAGGTCGGAAGCGCAAAAACAAGCTGATATTGCGCTTGGAGAGAAAGCGCGTGAAAGACTTAGTAAATGATTGATTATCTCATTTATCTGTACTGTCAACAGTACGGAATGGAAAGGAAAGGACAAGATGAAGAAACGTAAATTACGCAGATGGGTTATCGTCTCACTCGACTTCTTACGAGTGCTGATGATTCTCTGCTTGCTGATGCAAGCGTTGTGGCTCAGTTGCTTTTTCGCTGATGGAGTTATACACGGCATCGTGTGGATTCTAGCGAAAATCTGTCAGCTATTCGGCATCATGCCAATCGCATAACAATTTAATCAACTTGTCCTAGTCATGGGTTGAGTGCAAGGTATCAGTGTTTTCTCCTTAATGATATAAACATGATTCATTGATTTGCCTTCATAATTTTACCTTTCCACTTAAATAAATCTTGACAAAAAAGACGGTTCAGCACCACCGTCAATACT
>JAEIGA010004767.1_pt1 | contig 20922 bp, 18 predicted proteins | sample 9270691 | NCBI WGS metagenome assembly JAEIGA01 (sample SAMN17057246, study PRJNA624740) | gut metagenome | biome: biome; isolation source: fecal sample | host: Bos grunniens | place: China: Xizang | collected 2019 | reverse complement strand
GGACTCGTAACGATTGCAGCGTTATTGAGGTTCAAGGAGAGGCGGTTATGCGCCTTTCAGTTCTTAAAAAGTATAACGAAACGGCGGAAGAACCGCTTAAAAACGCAAGAAACGGTGCTGCGGGGGCAATAAGAAACTTAGACCCAAAAGTAACCGAAAATCGCAAACTTGATATAATGTTTTATAACGTTAACTATGCGTCAGGCGGGGAATTTTCTAGTCAAGTTCAGTGCGTTGAATTCTTAAAAGAAAACGGTTTCAAGGTCCATCCGTATTTAAGAGTTTGCAGGGGTATAAAAGAAGTTTTTTCTTCGATAGAAGAGATTGAAAACGAAAGAAAAGCACTAGATATTTTAACTGACGGTGCGGTAATAAAAATCAACGATTTTTCTTTAAGAGAAGAACTTGGCTTTACCGATAAATTTCCCCGTTGGGCAATAGCTTATAAATTTGAAGCGGAAGAAGTAACAACTCTCTTAACCGACGTTAAATGGCAAGTCGGCAGAACGGGAAAACTCACGCCACTTGGCATCTTAGAGCCCGTTGAGCTAGGCGGTGCTACTGTGCAAAAAGCAACGCTAAATAACTATGGTGACATATTGCGCAAAAAGGTAAAAATAGGTTCGAGAGTACTCGTTCGAAGAAGTAACGAAGTTATTCCCGAAATTTTGGGCGTTTCTGAAGATTACGACGACTCGAAAGAGATAGAAAAAATTTCCGTTTGCCCGTATTGTAATACTGGCTTAGTCGAAGTAGGTGCTAACTTGTTTTGTCCAAACAAACAATGTCAGCCGAGAATAATTGCGCAATTAACTAATTTTGCAAGCAAAGCCGGTATGAACGTAGAGGGTTTTAGCGAGAAAACCGCGAAACTGTTAAACGAAAAATTTTCCGTTAAAAACTTTTCGGATTTGTATACGCTACAACGTGACGAAGTATTAAAATTAGAAGGATTTAAGGACGCTAAGACTGACAATATTTTATCCGCGATAGAAAATTCAAAAAAGGTAACGCTAGCAAACTTTATCTATGCGTTGGGTATAGAAAACGTCGGTAAAAAAACCGCAAAAGATATTGCAGACAGGTTTGTTAATTTGCCAAATTTTCTCGATGCAAAACCTGAAGAATTATTGCAAATTGAAGAGATAGGCGAAGTAGTGGCCAAAAGCATAATCGACTATATTTCTTCGCCTGAAAATCTTGCCGAAATAAAAAAACTTCTATCCTTAGGCGTAATTGTCGAGCAAGAAACCGTTCAAACCGACGGTATTTTTAGTGGTCAAACTTTCGTACTAACGGGTACGCTCTCTAATTTCACAAGGGACGAGGCGGGTAAAATCATTATTCAAAACGGCGGGCAAATAGGCTCAAGCGTCACTAAAAAAACCAACTTTGTGCTTGCGGGCGAGTCGGCGGGGAGCAAACTAGACAAAGCAAAAAAATTAGGGATAAAAATTATGTATGAAGAAGAGTTTTTATCTTTGATAAAAGACTTGAAAAAATAAAGTCTTTATGTTAAAATAATATAATAACCTAAAAGTATCGACGATGAGGGAATTTTTATGTATAGCATGACTGGTTACGGTAGAGCCGAATACAACCAAGACGGAATAAACTTAATAGTAGAAATAAAAACGGTAAACAACCGTAATTTTGACCTAAACGCAAAAACACCCCGTTCGTTCATCATGTTTGATGATTTGATTAGGAAAACCGTTCAAAAATATATTTTGCGCGGAAGGATAGATTTATTCGTTACTTTTTCTGACAAGCGTGAAAAAGATGCAACGCTTTCATTAGACTATGGTAAAGCCAAAAACTATTACGATTTAAGCGTTGAATTATCTAACAAGCTCGGGATTGAAAACGACGTAACAGTTGGCTTTTTATTGAAGTCGCCCGACGTGGTGACGGATGAGATTTCGTTTGATGCAAGCGAGTTTAAGGATTTGCTTGAAAGCACGCTTATCGGCGCGTTAGAAAATTTGAACGATATGCGCAGAATAGAAGGCGAAAAACTTGTTAAAGACGTTTCGGATAGGATGGAAACGATATCTTCGCTTAGAGAAAGTATACTTATTCGCGCACCAAAGGTTGCACTTGAGTATAAAGAAAAACTTAAAGAGAGAATAGAAGAAGCGTTAAAAGACGTTAAGTATGATGAGGCGAGATTGCTTAACGAAGTGGCGTTCTTTACCGATAAAAGCAATATAGATGAAGAACTTACCCGACTAGACTCGCACGTTAAACAGTTTATCGAGATAGTAACCGTTGCGGGCTCGGGCAAGAAACTAGATTTTTTAATGCAAGAGTTTAATAGAGAAGCAAACACGATTTGTTCGAAGTCAAACGATATAGAAATAACTCAACTTGCGCTCTCTTTGAAGAACGAAATAGAAAAAGTAAGGGAACAGGTCCAAAATTTAGAATAGTATGCGAAACGTTTTGATAGTATTATCCGGTCCTTCGGGCGTTGGCAAAGGTACGATAGCCAAACTTCTTACCGAGCGCAACGAAAACTTGTTTTTAAGTATTTCGTGCACCACGCGAAAAATGCGCGAGGGGGAAAGGGACGGGAAAGAATATTTCTTTATAACAAAAGAAAAGTTTTTACAAAAGATAGAAAACAACGGATTTTTAGAGTATTCTTCACACTTCGATAATTTTTACGGAACGCCAAAACAATTCGTTCACGAAAAATTAGAAGGCGGTGACGTTTTGCTTGAGATTGACGTGAACGGTGGGTTAGAAGTAAAAAAGAATTACCCATCTGCAATATTATTGATGGTAGTCCCGCCTTCGATAGAAGAAGTAAGGCGTAGATTAATTAGCAGGAACACCGAAACGGTGGAACAAATAGAAAATAGGTTAAGTCGTATGGAATACGAATTATCAAAAAAAGAGTTGTACGACTATACCGTAATTAACGACGATTTATTAACGGCAGTAGCCGAAATAGAAGATATAATAAAAAAAGAAAAATCGAGATAAAATAAAGGAGATAAAAAATGATACATAAACCACCGATTGATGAATTAGCACAAACCATAGGCAGTAAGTACGCATTGTGCGTAGTAGCGTCTAAAAGGGCAAGGCAAATTATGGAAAGAGCGCAAAACGACGGTTATACCGAATTACCCGGTAACGAGACACCCCTTTCGGTAGCAGCGCAAGAAATTTACGACGGAAAACTTACCGCTGTTAACGACTAAAAGAGAAATGTGTTCACCGGGAAAGGTGGGCATATTTTCATATAAGGATTACAAATGTTTCTAGAAGTTATAGTAGATTTAATTCACACCGAAGTGGATAAAATTTTTGAATATAGCACAAACGATATCACGGTTGAAGTAGGAAGCCGTGTTTTCGTTCCGTTTGGAAACAAGGTAATCGAAGGGATAGTAGTTAACAAAAAAGAAACGAGCGAATATCCTAAAGAAAGAATAAAACCGATATTGCGTGTTATAGAAGACGTGCCGGCACTAACTAAAGAAACGCTAGCACTCGCGAAAAACATTAAAGAAACTTGCTTTGTAACCATGGCATCTGCGCTAAGACTATTTTTACCTAGCGAAATGCGAAAGGGCAAAGTAAAAGAACAGTATACTAGCGAGTATTTCATTAACGACGGCGCAAATTTAGAAGAGATGATTTCTTCGCTTAAAAAAACAGCAATAAAGCAAAAAGAACTTTTAGAGTTTTTAAGTAAAAACGGCAGGGTAGACGGTGTTGAATTAAACAAGCATTTCGGTGCATCCGCAGTAAAAGGTTTGCTTGAAAAAGGGTATATATTCAAAGAAAAGACCCAAAAATTACGCAGTCCTTACGGCGAGATACAAACGGATAGCCAAACGGTTAATTTAACTCCCAAACAAATACTCGCTGTTAAATCTATAAAAGAAACGGATAAAACCGTAACCCTTTTGCACGGAGTAACGGGTAGCGGTAAAACGGAAGTATATCTAAAATTAATTAACGACGTTATAGAAAGCGGAAGAACGGCAATTATGACCGTGCCTGAAATATCACTTACTCCGCAAATGTTAAGGCAATTACGCTCAAGGTTTGGCGACAAGGCGGCGATATTACATAGCGGACTTTCATCTGGCGAACGGTTTGACGAGTGGTGGCGTTTGCGTAACGGTCAAGCCAAAATAGCGATAGGTGCAAGGAGCGCTATTTTCGCTCCGGTAGAAAACCTTGGATTAATCATTATCGACGAAGAGCACGATGGAAGTTATTTTAGTGAAACTTCGCCTAGATATTCAACCGTATCGGTTGCTAAATTCCGTGCCGAATATAACAAAGCAAAACTAGTGTTAGGTAGCGCAACCCCTGAAATAGAAACGTATATGCTTGCCCAAAACGGCGAGTACAACTTGGCTACTTTACCCGACAGAATAAACAAAAAACCTTTACCTAACGTTGAAATTGTGGATATGCGCAAAGAAGTGCGTCGTGGCAACAACTCACCATTTTCAAGGGAACTTTTAGACGGAATAGAAGAATGCCTAAATAACGGCAATCAAGCAATAATATTCCTAAACCAAAGGGGTTATTCAAAAACGGTAGTGTGCACCGAATGTGGTCACGTTCAAAAATGCACTGATTGTGACGTTTCGCTTACCTATCACATGGAAGATAACGCGCTTTTATGCCATTATTGTGGTGCGAAATACAAAATGATAAAGGCTTGTACCGAGTGCGGAAGTCCATATATCCGTCACGGTGGCGCGGGAACGGAAAGAATACAAAGACAATTAAAAGAACTGTTCCCTTCGGCAAGAATTTTGCGTATGGATAGAGACACCACGCAAAACAAAGAAGGGCATTTTAAGATATTAAACGAATTTAGTCAAAAGAAAGCCGATATTTTAGTTGGTACACAAATGATAGCCAAAGGTCATGATTTCCCGTCGGTTACACTCGTTGGTATATTAGACGCCGATATGAGCCTTCACTTTTCCGATTTTAGAAGCGGGGAGCGTACTTTTCAACTTCTAACGCAAGTTGCTGGTCGTAGCGGAAGGTCCGATAAAGCGGGTAAGGTCGTTCTTCAAACCTATTCTCCTGAAAATTTGGTTTTGAGACAAGCGATACGCTATGATTACGAAGGTTTTTTTGGTAGAGAACTTTCTATACGTAAGGCTACGGGTTTTCCACCGTTTACCGATATAGTAAGAATTCTAATTAAAAGCCAAAACGACCAACAAGCGCTAGACATCACAAAGGCTTTATATACTGAACTAAACGAAATTTACATTAAGCAAAGAGAACGGTTTAGGTTTTTCGGGTGTATGAAAGCCCCGCTTAAACGTTTGCAAAACCAGTATAGGTACCAAATAATTATGCGACTTGTTAAACCAAACTTCGACTTGCTAAAAACGATTTATTACACACAAGACAAATACAACGGCAGAGCAGTTACGCTCTCGCTTGAAATAAACCCTAATAATTTAACTTAAAGGTGAAAAATGGCAATAAGAAACATTATCCAACTAGGCGATCCAACCTTAAGAAAACGCAGTTTTGAAATAACCGATTTTGGTGAAAAAACCCACCAACTACTAAACGATATGAAAGAAACGCTTATAAAGGCGGAAGGCGCAGGGCTTGCTGCTCCGCAAGTCGGCGTGTTAAGAAGAGCGTTTGTCGTTAGTGTCGACGGGCAGTATTATGAATGCATTAACCCCGAAATAGTTAAAAAAAGCGGTAAGCAAACGGATAACGAAGGGTGTTTGTCCGTTAAAGGTAAATACGGCTTGGTTGAAAGGCCAATGAAAGTAACGGTTAAAGCGTTTGATAGATATGGCAAACCCTTCACGGTAAAAGCGGAAGGCTTTTTAGCGCGTGCTTTTTGCCACGAAAACGACCATTTAGACGGCATTATATACGTAGACAAAGCGTTAGAATTAAAGGAGGACTAACGTTGAGAGTAGTATATCTCGGCACGCCCGATTTTTCAGTGCTCCCCTTAAAATATTTAATAGAAAAATGCGCTTCTTTCGTAGAAATCGTCGGTGTTGTAACAAACCCCGATAGACCCGTTGGAAGAAAACAGATTTTAACCGCATGCCCCGTAAAGAAAACGGCTATGGAGTACGGGTTAAATGTTTTTTCGTACGATAAAATTAGGATAGAAGGCGTTCAAGACCTTTTAAAATTACAACCTGATTTAATGATAACTTGCGCTTTTGGTCAAATACTCTCGCAAGAGATTTTATCTATTGCAAAATACGGTGTTATAAATATTCACGCCTCACTTCTTCCGCAGTATAGGGGCGCTTCTCCCATACATTACGCAATAAAAAACGGTGATACTGAAACGGGAATTACAATAATGAAAACGGACATAGGCATAGACACGGGCGATATAATGTTCCAAGAGAAGTTGTCTATAAAATCTGATGAAACTTGTGGCGAACTTTTTGAGAGACTATCTCTTCTTGGCGCAGAAGCAATAGTAAAAGCCGTTAATTTGATTAAAGACGGCAAAGAGAAATATACTCCGCAAGAAAATATCGACGGATTGATTTTAACCAAACAGGTAAGAAAAGAAGACGCGCTGATAGATTTTTCTAAAAGCGCTAAATCGGTTGTTAACTTGGTTAGAGCATATAATCCATCACCGGTTGCGTTTACCTTTCTAAACGACCAACCGCTTAAAATATATAGAGCAAAAGAATCGAACGGCGTTGGAGAACCGGGGACGGTCATTAACGTTGACGGTTGTCTTGAAATAGCATGTGGCACAGGTTCGGTTAAAATATTGCAGTTGCAAAAAGCGGGCGGAAAACCGCTTGCCATTAAAGACTTTTTGCTTGGCAATAAGTTAGAAATAGGCAGTAGGTTGGGCAAATGATAAACTGGTTTTACGATTGTTATACCATACTTAACAAAGTTTATAGCGATAAAGCCTATCTAAAACAAGCATTAAACGATACGGTGATAGAAGAAAGTAACCGTTCTCTAACGGTTAAAACCTGTTACGGCGTTTTAGACAATGATTTGCTTCTATCATATTATTTAAAGGAAATTACTAATAAATCGCCCAAACTAGTTATAAGAACGATACTCAAAATTTCAATGTACGCGATAAAGTTTTTGCAAAAAAAACCTTACGCCGTAACAAAAAACGCAGTTGAACTAACAAAAAAACTAGGTAAGGGCGGTGCTTCTGGATTTGTCAACGCCTTCTTGCGCAAATTTATCGACTGCGACTTTGTTTTGCCCAAAGAACCTATTGAAAAACTTTCGGTAGAATACTCTTATCCGCTTTTTGCGGTGAAAGAACTTGTTAACGATTACGGGTTTGACAATGCGGTAAATATCTTATCCGCTCCGCACCCAAAAACTTGTTTGTCGTTTTATAATACGGATGGTGAAGAATACCTAAATTCTCTCGGTATTGAGTACGAGAAGACCCCTTTTAATAACGTGTTTTTATGTGACTCATTCGTTAGAAACGCCGATTACGATTTGGGGGTGTATACCTATCAAGCACTTGGTTCGGTTGCAATTTGTTCGGTGGTGGAAGATACTGAAAATCTTTTAGATTGTTGTTCTGCGCCTGGTGGAAAAAGCGTTAGGCTATCCTATCGCTGTAAAAACGTAACAGCGTGGGATATTCACGAACATCGAGTTGATTTGATTAAAGATTACGCTAAGCGTATGAAAATAAAAAACATCAATTATTCCCAAATGGATTCAAGGGTTTTTCATGCAGAATTTGCGGATAAATTTAGTGCGGTTTTATGCGATTCTCCGTGTAGTGGACTAGGAGTTGCAAACGAAAATCCCGACGTTAAGTTAAATAAAACCGAACAAAACGTTGACGAGTTAGTTAGCGAGCAAAAAAGCATATTAAACAACGTTTGTAAGTACGTAAATATAGGTGGATATTTATATTATTCGACTTGTTCGCTCTTGCAAAAAGAAAACTCAAGAGTAGTAAAATGGTTTTTAGAAAACAATAAAAATTTCGTGCTTGAAAAAACCACTTGCCCTTTAGACCATATCGACACGGGCTACGGTTTGCAATTTTTACCAAACCTTTCGGGCGGTAACGGTTTTTTCGTTGCGAAACTTAAGAGAATAGGGTAATGAAACAGTCACTATTAGATTTTTCTAAACGAGAAATAGAAGAATTAATGCTCGAAAAAAATCAAAAAAGTTTTCGTGGCGGGCAAGTTTATCGCGCGCTACATTTAGGCTGTGATTTTTCAGAGATTACGACTTTACCGCTTTCGTTAAGGCAAGAACTAAACGACACTTTCGTTGCTCAGCCCGTTAAAATTATCGAAAAGTTAGTTTCGATAGACGGCACGCAAAAATTTTTATTTTCACTTCAAGACGATAACCTTATAGAAGGCGTTTTGATGAAATATAAATACGGCTACACCCTTTGTATTTCAACGCAAGTAGGGTGTAGAATGAACTGTGCTTTTTGTGCTTCCGGACTAGAAGGTCTTATCCGTAATTTAACTCCGGGTGAAATGCTTGGGCAAGTAGTTTGCGCAAACAAATTGCTTGGTGGTGGTTTAGGTGACGAGCGTAAAATTACCAACGTAGTCCTTATGGGTAGTGGCGAACCGCTTGATAATTACGATAACACGGTGACTTTTTTGCGATTATTATCGGCGGAAGGGGGGTTAAATATAAGCACGAGAAACGTTAGTCTATCAACTTCAGGGCTTGTTCCTAAAATGTATGATTTGGCGAACGAAAATTTCTCGCTTAACTTAACCGTTTCGCTACACTCTCCGTTTGATGAAGAGCGCCAAAAAATAATGCCCGTAGCCAAAAAATATAAAATCCAAGAAATTCTTTCGGCTTGTGAAAACTATTTTGAAAAAACGGGTAGACGGTATATTTTCGAATACGTTTTAATATCGGGTAATAATGACGGTGTACGCCACGCTAACGAACTTATAAAATTGCTTAAAGGCAAACCCTGTCACGTTAACTTAATTAGGCTTAATCAAGTGAAAGAAAAAGATTTAATTTCTGTAACCGATAAAGAAGCCTATCGGTTTTCAGCACTATTAGAAAAAGGCGGGTTGTCGTGCTCTGTTCGTAGGCGAATGGGCTCGGATATAGACGGCGCGTGCGGACAACTACGCAGAAGATATTTAAAGGAGCAAAACTAATTTGAACGGTCAAATTTACAAAGCACACACTGATTCGTTTTGGGTAAAATGCAAGGACGAACTTATTAACGTGGGCGTGCGCGGTTTGTTTAGAAAACGTAGTGAAAGGCCAGTTGTTGGTGACTTCGTTGAGATAGACGGTGGGGTTATAACGGCTATAAAAAAGCGTAAAAACTTTTTTTATAGACCAAACGTCGCTAATATAGACACGGTGGTAATAGTGGTATCACCGCAACCCAAGCCCGATTTTTTATTGATTGACAAACTGTTGGTTAATGCTTTAAGTAGTAATTTAGAAGTTCTTTTTGCTGTAAATAAAGCGGACGTCAGTCAAGAACTGTTCGACACCATAAAAAGTGAATATTCTTTTTTAGGCGACGTTTTTTACAAAGTTAGCGCTTTTGAAGGAACGGGGATAGTAGAGTTTTCTAAAAATCTTGCTAACCGTACGGTGCTTTTTGCCGGGCAGAGTGCCGTAGGTAAAACTTCGCTAGTAAACGTACTTTTTGGCTTAAAATTAAAAACTGGCGAATTGTCCGAAAAGATTTTGCGTGGTAGACATACTACAACCTATTCGGAAATACACGAGTTTTTAGGGGTTAAAATAATAGACACACCAGGCTTTGCCGTAATAGACGCAAGTATAAAAGCGGAACAATTAAAGGATAATTATCCCGACTTTAAGAATATAGAAGGCGAGTGTAAGTTCCGTTCGTGTTTGCATATTGACGAGCCTGATTGTGCCATAAAAAAAGCGGTAGAACTCGGCAAAATTTCAAAGACGCGTTACGAACGATATAAGCAAATATACCAAGAATTGAAAGAGAAGGAGAAAAACTTATATGAATAAAATACAAATTGCGCCGTCAATATTATCGGCAGACTTTTCTAGAATAGGTGAAGAAGTAAAAAACATTACTCGTGACGGGGCGGACGTTATACATTTAGACGTTATGGACGGAACTTTCGTTAAAAATATTACTTTCGGCCCAAAATTTGTTAAAGACATACGTTCTTATTCATCAGCAATCTTTGATGCGCATTTGATGATAATAAATCCTTGGAAATATATAGAAAACTTTGCAAAAGCGGGCGCGGATATCATAACCGTTCATTACGAAGCATGCCAAGAGAAACTTAAACAAACACTTAAAGATATAAAAAGTTTGAACGTAAAGTGTGGCGCGGTAATTAATCCCGACACTCCTGCAAGCGCAATAGAAAACGTTGTTGAAGAATGCGATATGATATTGTTAATGAGCGTTTTCCCAGGCTTTGGCGGTCAAAAATTCATACCCGAAGTTTTGCCGAAGATAGAAGAAATTGCTAAGATGGTTCAAAAATCTGGTAAAAACGTTGATATCGAAATAGACGGCGGAATAAATTTAGAAAACGTAGCGTCGGTTAAAAACGCAGGTGCAAACGTAATAGTTGCGGGAAGTACCGTGTTTAACGAAATTGATAGAAAAGCGATGATAGAAAAACTTAGGAACGCTTAAAAGTTATCAAAAATAATATCTCTCGGCATATAATAGACTGAGAGGTTGAATATGAGAATATATTGTTTTAAGCCACCTAAGTTTATACGTAAAATATTAAAAATTGTTTTTTATAAAAAAAGCAATCAAGAAAACTAAAAAACGTCCCCACCAAATCGGTGGGGACGTTGAATTTTTATTTAACAATAAACTAAATCATATCTATAACTGTTTCATAAATTTTTACGTTGTTATTTAGATTTTCGTTTAGCTTTTTAAACGTTTCCGGTACTGGTGAATAAGCACCGCGATTTAACTTTAGTTTACTGATATCAACCGCTTTGTTCGCGATTAAATTTATACTTTTAGCAGTGTTGCCAATACCTGTATTTATGCAGTGAATATCTAGTTGTTTTTTAATTGCTTGTGTAAAAGATATGGCGCTAGTTGTATAAACGCCGGTAAATGCTACGCCCGCGTTAAACGACGCAAGGCCAAACGCTTTAGAAACGGGGATTTCACTGTCGGAAATATAAACGACGTTTTTAGCCATTCTACCACCGGTAATAGAAGATACTTCTTTGTTCCAGTTATCGTTTGGTCCTAAAACGTAATAAATACCAGATTGCTTTGCTATATCGATATTTTCTTCATCGTTATCGATTACGATAGGGACTGCTTGTTGATAAATTAGCATTTGCGCTAGAATATTACCAAAATTGTTTGCACCAACGATTGCAACGTAGTCACCCTTTTGAATATTCAATTTTTCAATAACGGCAACGGCAAGTGAAATATGCCCGATAAAAAGTGATTCTAAATCAGAAACGTTATCGGGTAAAACGAAAAGTCTGTTCGGGTCAACGGCAACGAAATCGGATAAAAATCCGTCGTAGTCTTCGCCTGCAGTGTAGAGGTCAGAACACTTGTTTTCTTCACCGTTTTTGCAGTTATAACATTCGTTACAAGGACGGTTAGACTCAACGTAAACGTGCTTGCCTTTTTCTAATCCGAAAAGGTTAGCGTTCGTTTCGCTAACGATACCTATACCGTAACTGCCCAAAACCACGCCACTTGCGTCAATTTCACCGTTATAGCGTAAAATATCGGACAGGGTTAAAAGAGTTTTTGTAATTTTAACCTTAGATAACGCTTTTTCTTCGGCGGACGGCGTGATTTCCTTTTCATTCAGTTGTAAAGGTTTAATTAACTTCCAACCTTTCATAAATTCTCCAAAAAATTAATAAAAAAAATGAAAATTACGTTCATTATACAACAATGGATAAAAAAAATCAAGCAAATATGCAATTAATAGCGAAATTAAAAAAAAGGGGAAAAGATTTGTAAAAAGTTGATAATTATAGTTGACTAACGATAAAAAATAATATATAATATGCGAGTAAATCACAAAAAGAGGTGCGTTATGAAACAAGGAATACATCCGGATTATCATGAAGTAACGGTAGTTTGCGCTTGTGGCGAAACTTTTAAAACCGGCTCTACTAAAAAAACGGACGTAATTAAAGTTGATATTTGCAGTAAATGTCATCCTTTCTTTACGGGTAAACAGAAATTAGTTGACACCGGTGGCCGTGTTGATAAGTTCAACAAGAGATATAGCAAAGCAAAATAAAGCTGTATTAACGGTTTTAAGGGTAATTTTACACTTAAAACCTTTTTTTTAGTATAAAACACGATATTAAAAGCAAAAAATGTCTAAAAAAGCAAAGTGTACTTCGATAGGTGGTCAAGCGGTAATAGAGGGCGTAATGATGCGCGGAACTTCTGCTATGGCAACCTGCGTTCGAGACAACGAAGGTATTATACGAACGGAAACTAAGCGGGTTACACCACCTAAAAAGCGTAACCTATTTTTTAGACTGCCTATAATTCGTGGCGTTTTTTCGTTTATTAGCTCGTTAGTTACGGGAACTAGAATACTCATGCGTTCGGCGGAAGTTTTTGGCGAAGCCGAGCCGACAAAGTTTGAAAAATGGGTTTCGAAAAAGTTAAAAATAGACGTCAACAACGTTTTAATAACGTTTTCGTTAGTTCTTGGGTTAGCGCTTGCCATACTTTTGTTCATTTTCTTGCCGTCGCAAATTCGCGTGGGGTTAGAAATTTTATTTAACGTCAAGTTTACAGTGTGGGCAAAAAACTTTATTGAAGGCGGTCTAAAACTAGCCGTGTTTATAAGTTATATTCTACTTTGTTCGCTAATAAAAGACGTTAGGCGCACTTTTATGTATCACGGCGCTGAGCATAAAGTGATATCTTGTTTCGAACATGGGCTCGAACTAAACGTTGCTAACGCAAAAAAATCTTCTAGAGTGCACGACCGTTGCGGAACTACTTTTATGGTTTTCGTAATGGTTATTAGTATACTGGTTTTTGCGCTAATAGAAAGTTTAGTGGGAAGTTCTATAGAAGGCGTGTTTAGGCTATTACTTAAAATTGCTGTGTTGCCACTTGTTGCGGGGCTATCATACGAACTACTAAAGGGCTTGGCAAAAACCGATTGTTTTTTAGTTTTTCCGTTAAAGGTCCCGGGACTATTACTACAACGCATAACAACGAAAGAGCCTACCGACGATATGTTAGAAGTCGCTTTACTTGCTTTTTCTACCGTATTAGAAATGGATAACGATCCAACTATAAAAGAAAAGCAATTCGTTTTTGCGCAAAAATGTAGTGAAGTATTAGAAAAGACCAAAAAAACCTTGCTAAAATACGGCATAGACGAAGAAAGTGAAGCCGAGTGGATAGTGAGTTTGTCTGCTAATCTTAAGAGAGACGATTTAAAAAAGGATATCTTTTTAACTGCTAAACAAGTAAAAAAAATAAATCGCTTAGTCGCTGAAAGGATAACGGGTAAACCGCTTTGGTACTGTGTGGGCGACGTTGATTTTTACGGGTATACTCTAAAGGTAAATGAGAGCGTGCTAATTCCACGACCGGAAACTGAAGAGTTGGTTTACGTAGCAAAACAATTAAATTTAACGGGTAAAACCGTTTTAGATTTATGTACGGGTAGTGGTGCGATAGCAATTGCTATAAAAAAACTAACCACTGCTAACGTTTATGCCTTAGATATAAGCGAGAGCGCGCTTGAAGTTGCTAAACAAAACGCAACGCTAAACGGTGCGGATATAACGTTTATAAAAAGCGATATGTTTGAAAACTTGGGTGAACTAAAATTTGATTTAATCATTTCAAATCCACCGTATATAAAAAGTGAAGATATACCAAAATTACAAAAAGAAGTAAAAGATTTCGAACCGTTATCGGCGTTAGACGGCGGTGAAGACGGACTAGATTTTTATAGAATTATATCAAATAGAGCGAAGGACTATTTGGTGGACGGCGGTGTGTTGTTGCTGGAATGTGGTATAGGACAAGCAAAGGATATCGCCGAACTTTTAAACGGATATAAGACGGTCGAAATAATAAAAGACCTAGAAGGGATAGATAGAATAATAAAGGCGGTTGTTTAATGTTTAAAAAACTAGACAAAATGCTGTTAAGGCACGAAAAATTAAATGAATTAGTTGGTGATCCCGCCGTTATTGCAAATATCGACGAATGGCGTGAATACACCAAAGAACTTGCCGATATAAGCGAAACGGTCGAAACGTATAGCCTATACAAAAAAACCGTTTCCGAACAAGCAGAACTTAAAGAAATGATACCTTTGGAAACAGACCCTGAAATGAAGGCGCTGATGGAAGAAGAAGTATTGTTAAATAAAACTAAAATAGAAAAACTTACCGACGAGTTGCGTATACTTTTAATTCCTAAAGACCCTAACGACGATAAAAACGTTATTATGGAAATACGTGCAGGCGCCGGTGGCGAAGAAGCGAGTTTGTTTGCGTACGAACTTTATAGAATGTACGTTAAATACGCCGAATCAAACAGGTGGAAGACTGAAGAGATAGAAAACAACTCCACCGAACTTGGCGGTGTTAAAGAAGTAGTATTTTCTATTAGTGGAAAATCTGCGTATAGGAAACTTAAATTTGAAAGTGGCGTTCATAGGGTACAAAGGGTGCCTGAAACTGAATCACAAGGCAGGGTTCACACTTCTACGGCAACAGTTGCGGTATTGCCCGAAGTAGAAGACGTAGAAATTAATATAGATGAAAAAGATCTTAAGGTAGACACGTTGCGCAGTAGCGGTGCAGGTGGACAACACGTTAACAAAACGGAATCGTGTATTAGATTAACGCACTTGCCGACGGGTATAGTCGTTTTGTGTCAAGATGAACGTTCACAAACCAAAAACCGTGAAAAAGCGATGAGAGTATTAAAGAGTAGACTTTACGACTTTTATCAATCTCAATACGAAAAAGAGTATTCTGAAAACCGCCGTAGTCAAGTAGGCACGGGCGATAGATCGGAAAGAATTAGAACGTATAACTTCCCACAAGGTAGGGTAACCGACCATAGAATAGGTTTAACGCTATACTCGTTAGAAAATTTTATTATGGGCGATATTGAAGAGATGGTAGAAGCGCTAAACATAGCGGATAGAGAAGCAAAACTTACACAAGGTTTTGAAGACGAAGAATAATAAGGAGAAAACAAATGAGCGTATCTAAGAAAGTAAGCGGAATTGCCCCGTCGTTAACACTAGAAATCACGGCAAAGGCAAAGAAAATGAAAGCGGAAGGGATTTCAATAATCAGTTTCGGTGCAGGCGAACCCGATTTTAATACCCCCGATTACATAATTAACTCAGCAAAAAAAGCACTTGACGACGGTTTCACTAAGTATACCGCGGCGTCGGGTATGCCCGAACTTAAAAAAGCGATATGCGAAAAGTTTAAAAAAGACAATAATTTAGATTATAACCAAAATCAAATAATAATATCAACTGGCGCAAAGAGTTCGCTATATCACGCTATATGCGCTATTGTTGACGACGGTGATGAAGTGATACTTCCTTCTCCATACTGGCTAACTTATCCCGAACTAATAATGCTTGCCGGTGGGAAAACGGTTGCCGTTTCCGCAACCGCAAAAAACGGCTACAAAATTACCGCCGAACAATTAGAAAATGCGATAACCGATAAAACAAAATGCCTTATTCTAAATAGTCCCAACAACCCCACGGGCGCAGTTTATTCTAAAGGGGAAATCGAAGCGATTGCAGTTGTTTGCGAAAAACACGGTTTATTCGTTATATCTGACGAAATCTATGAAAAACTCGTTTATGCAGGCGAAAAACACTATTCAATCGCGCAAGTTAACGATTATATGAAAGAACACACTATAATCGTAAACGGAATGTCTAAAACGTATTCTATGACGGGTTGGAGAATAGGTTATTTAGCAGCGCCTGAAAAAATTGCTAAAGCAATTTCAAGCATGCAAAGTCATACTACGTCGAACGCATGTTCTTTCTCGCAATACGCTTCAGTTACAGCGCTTGTTGATCCCGAAGGCGAAGTGTTTATTTCAAAGATGCAAAAAGTTTTTGATGAAAGAAGAAAATTTATGGTAGAAACGTTGTCTTCTATTAAAGATATCGTGTGTATTGAGCCTAAGGGCGCGTTCTACGTGTTTATAGACGTTTCAAAGTTGTACGGAAAGAGTTATAACGGCAAAATTATTAAAGGCTCGTTAGACTTTGCTGATTGCGCGCTTCAAAAAGGCGTTGCTTTAATCCCTGGTATCGCTTTTGGTGACGACGATAGTATTCGTTTGTCTTACGCTATCTCTCTTGACGATATTAAAGAAGGCTTGAATAGATTAAAGAATTTCATAGAGGAATTAAACTAATGATAGAACTCAATAAAAAGACCAACCTTTTAGAAGAAAAGGTTTATAATTACGAACTTCAAAACGTTGAAAATCCCCAGTTATATCGTGAGATTTTCGATTATGAAAACGTTCCTAAAATTGTTTTTAACAACAGGCACGTTCCTATGAATATGCCAGAAAATATTTGGATAACCGACACCACGTTTAGAGATGGGCAACAATCAACCTCACCCTTTACCGTAGAGCAAATAGTTGAACTTTTCAAATTAATGTCGCGTTTAGGCGGTAAAAACGGTATAATTCGTCAGTCGGAATTTTTCTTATATTCTGAAAAGGATAAAAAAGCTGCAAGAGCTTGTCAAGAACTAGGCTTAGAATTCCCCGAAGTAACTAGCTGGATAAGAGCAAACAAAAAGGACTTTGAGTTAGTTAAAGAAATGGGCTTAAAAGAAACGGGCGTTTTGGTAAGTTGTTCGGATTATCACATTTTCAAAAAAATGAACTTAACCCGTGCGCAAGCGCTTGATAAATATTTAGGCACGGTAAAAGACGCGCTATCTTGTGGAATTCGCCCAAGATGTCACTTCGAAGATATTACTAGAGCAGACTTTTACGGTTTCGTAGTACCCTTCGCTATGGAACTAATGAAATTATCTAAAGAAAGCGGAATAGGTATCAAAATTCGTGCTTGCGATACTATGGGTTTTGGCGTAAACTTCGTAGGTGCGGCGCTTCCACGTTCCGTTCCGGGAATTATATACGGTTTAAGACATTACGCTGAAGTTCCAAGCGAACTATTAGAATGGCACGGACACAACGACTTTTATAAAGTAGTAACCAATGCAACAACCGCGTGGTTATACGGTTGTTCGGCAGTTAACTGCTCGCTTCTTGGAATAGGTGAGAGAACGGGTAATTGTCCGCTTGAAGCGATGGCTATTGAATACGCTTCGTTAAAAGGCACGGCTGACGGTATGGATTTTACCGCAATAACGGACATAGCAAACTACTTCGAAAAAGAAATAGGCTACGTTATTCCGTCTAGAACGCCTTTCGTTGGTAGAAGTTTTAACTCTACGCGAGCAGGAATTCACGCTGACGGAATGCTTAAAGACGAAGAAATCTACAATATATTCGATACCAACAAATTGTTAAACCGTCCTATGCACGTTTCAATCAATAATACTAGCGGGCTTGCCGGTATTGCTTACTGGATAAACGAGTACTATGAATTACCAAAAGAGCATAAAATAGAAAAGACCCATCCAATCGTTGCAAAAGTTAAAGCAATGATAGACAAAGAATACGAAGACGGCAGATGCAGTGTAATGGGCGAAGATGAACTTGACAACATGTTAAGGATATGCGATAAAGATTTTCATAAAAAATTATTGATATACGGCGAATAATTTTAAAAAAGCTATTGAAATTTAGTTTAAGTTGATATAAAATATAATTAAGCAAATGATAGGAGGGAAATTTGCAATGAAAATCATTTACGGACCGAAAGGAACAGGCAAAACAAAGGCAATTATCGCCGAGGCAAACCAAACCTTAGAACAAGCAAAAGGCCATGTTATATTTATAACCGACACCAACCGCTATACTTACGACCTTAAATATCAAATAAGATTTTTAGACGTAACGCAGTTTGCGATTCAGGGAGTTGACGGACTAAGAGGCTTTTTGAAAGGAATAGTTGCCGCAAGTGGCGATAACGAATACATTTTCCTAGATGGTATTGCCAGAATAACGGGTAAACAACTTGGCGAATTAGAGAATATTTTCTCTGCTATGGAAAAACTTGAAAAAGATTTTTCAGTTAAATTTATAGTAACTTGTAGCGCAAGCAAAGAAGAATTACCCGAGTTTATATTAAAGTACGTAATTTAAGTTGATTTTTATAAACAAAATAGTGTAAAATAAGAGTTAGGATATACTAACTCTTATTTTATTTTATTATAAAGGAAGTTTTTAATATGAAATTTATCTCAACACGTGGAAACGATAGTGCGCTTAGCGCAGGGCATGCGATCGCCAAAGGTTTAGCGAGCGATGGGGGATTATTCGTTCCCGAATATTTTCCACAAGTAACGATTACGGAACTTGAAGAAATGCTTAACTGTTCATACGCTGAACGCGCAACCAAGGTCCTTAAAAAATTCCTTACCGAATACGACGAGAAGGAATTACTTTCAGCGTGCGAAAAAGCCTATTCAAAATTTGAAGATAGCGACCCCGCGCCGATAGTTAAAACGGATGAAAATTTTTATATTATGGAACTTTTTCACGGCCCGACTTTAGCGTTTAAAGACGTTGCATTAACGCTTTTGCCATATTTACTTCGTGAAGGTTGTAACCAAAGTGGTATTAAAGAAGAAATTTTAGTTTTAGTTGCAACAAGTGGCGACACGGGTAAAGCCGCGTTAGAAGGTTTTAAAAATCAACCCGGCGTTAAAATCATGGTTTTCTTCCCAAGCGAAGGCGTTTCGGATATGCAAAAAGCCCAAATGACTACGCAAGACGGGGATAACGTTAACGTTGTTGCCGTAAAAGGAAATTTCGACGATTGTCAAACGGCGGTTAAACGTATTTTTTCGAGCAAAGAAATTAATCTTGAATTACTTAACAAATCGGTTAAACTTTCAAGTGCAAACTCCATTAACTTCGGCAGACTTGCGCCACAGATAACTTATTATTTTTCGGCTTATCTAGACATGTGCGAAAGTGGCGAAATAAATATGGGGGATAAAATTAACTTTGTAGTTCCTACGGGTAATTTCGGTAATATCCTTGCAGGATATTATGCAAAACGAATGGGGCTTCCTATAGAAAAACTCGTTTGCGCATCAAACTCTAACAACGTTTTAACGGAGTTTTTTGCGTCGGGTGATTATGATATTAATAGGGAATTCTTTAAAACTATGTCGCCCTCAATGGATATTTTGATTTCTTCTAACCTAGAACGTTTAGTGTTTGAACTGTCAAATAGAGATTGCGCTATTACTAAGGCTAGAATGGATCAACTTAAACAATCGGGTAAATATTCGATTGATGAAGCGGGACTAGAGAAACTTAACGAAGAGTTTTACGCCGATTTTTGTGATGAAGAAGATTGTCTAAACGAGATAAGCGACTTTTTTGAAGAATACGGCTACGTTTTAGACCCGCATACCGCCGTTGCCGTTTCGGTTGCAAATAATTTCAAACGTTATACGGGGGACGAGTTGCCGACGGTTGTACTGTCAACAGCAAGCCCGTATAAGTTTACGCAAAGCGTGCTAAAAGCAATAGGTGGTAAAGTAGAAAAAGATGCTTTTTTATGTGCGGAAAAACTTTACAGTCTAACGGCTATGCCTGTTCCGGAGCAAATTCGCTCGTTAAAGGGCAAAGAAAGACGTTTTAATAAAGTAATTGAACGTAATGAAACCGAAAAGGCGGTTTTAGAGTTCGTAAAGTAAAAATTCAATTTTATTTTAACGTTAAATTAGTAAGATAAAGCGGAATTATTTAGGGGAAATTAAAAATGGAAAACAAGAAAATACTTTTCTCGGCAATTCAACCGAGCGGAATTTTAACGATAGGCAACTATTTAGGTGCGTTAAAAAACTTTAAAAAACTACAAAGCGACTATAACAGTATTTTTGCGCTAGCTGACCTTCATACGTTAACGGTTAAACAAGACCCGCAAATATTAAGAAAAAATACTTATGAGTTAACCGCGTTATATTTGGCGTGTGGGATAGACGTTTCAAAGTCTATTTTGTTTGCTCAATCACACGTTCCCGCTCACGCCGAACTTGCTTGGGTACTAAACACGATAGCAACGCCGGGCGAACTTTCCCGAATGACGCAGTTTAAGGATAAAAGCCAAAAACACGAAGATAATATCAATATGGGTTTAATGGATTACCCCGTTTTAATGGCTGCGGATATACTTTTATACCAAACTGAACTAGTTCCTATCGGGGCGGACCAAAAACAACATTTAGAACTTGCACGTGACCTTGCTATAAGGTTTAACGGAAGGTTTGGTGAAACTTTTAAAGTGCCCGATGGATATATTGCAAAAACGGGCGCTAGAATTATGAGCCTACAAGATCCGCTTCATAAAATGAGTAAATCAGACGCAAACGTTAACGCCTTCATTTCAATGGATGATGATACCGACACCATTATTCGTAAATTCAAAAGGGCGGTAACTGATAGCGATAACAAGATTGTTTATTCCCCAGAAAAACCGGGTATTAGCAACTTGTTAACGATTTATTCCTTGTTTACCGGTCAAAGCATTGAAAGTGCTGAAAAAGAGTTTGAAGGTCAAGGTTATGGCCAGTTTAAAATTAAAGTTGGTGAAGCCGTTGCACAAGTTATAGACCCGATAAGGCAAGAAAAGAATAAGTTGCTTGCAGACAAGGGATATTTAGACGACGTTCTAGCGAACGGTGCTAATTTTGCTAGTAAGCTTGCGTATAGAACGCTTGATAAAGTGTATAAAAAAGTGGGCTTAGTAGCTAGAAAGAGAGGTT
>JAEIGA010004766.1_pt1 | contig 20926 bp, 17 predicted proteins | sample 9270691 | NCBI WGS metagenome assembly JAEIGA01 (sample SAMN17057246, study PRJNA624740) | gut metagenome | biome: biome; isolation source: fecal sample | host: Bos grunniens | place: China: Xizang | collected 2019 | reverse complement strand
GTATATAAGATATTATAATAACGATAGAATTAAGTTGAGGCTAAATGGAAAAAGCCCGGTAAAATACCGAGCTTTATACCAATCTAGAGTTGCCTCTTGATAATGTTTAACCGTCCAACTTTTGGGGGTCACATCATTTTGGTCGCTTTTTTGGTTATGCAGTTGCTACCGAAATTTATTCGGCAGCAGGAGCTTCTGGTTTAGGAGCACGAGGAGGACGAGGAGTCAATACTTTGTGAGAAAGTTTGAATTTACCTGTCTTTTTGTCGATGTCCAATAGTTTAACGGTAATCATGTCGTTTTCTTTCAAACCAGCAGTTTCCATGGTTTCGATGCGTTCCCAACTGATTTCTGAGATGTGCAACAAACCTTCTTTGCCAGGCATGAATTCTACAAATGCACCATAAGGCATGATGGATTTAACTTTGGCTTCGTAGGTTTCGCCTACTTCTGGAACAGCTACGATGGCTTTGATTTTGCCAACAGCACAGTCGATAGCTGCTTTGTTTGAAGCTGCAATTTCTACTACGCCCCAATCTTCGGTTTCTTCGATAGAAATGGTAGCACCGCTTTCGGCTTGCATAGCTTGAATAATTTTACCACCAGGGCCAATGATAGCACCAATCATGTCTTTAGGAACATTCATGGTAACAATACGTGGAGCGTGTGGTTTCAAATCTTCGCGAGGTTCTGCAATAGTTTCTTTGATTTTGCCCAAGATGTGCATACGACCGTCGCGTGCTTGCGCCAAGGCTCTTTCCAAAATTTCGTACGACAAACCGTCAACTTTGATGTCCATTTGGGTAGCGGTAATACCTTTTTCGGTACCAGTTACTTTAAAGTCCATATCGCCCAAGTGGTCTTCGTCGCCCAAAATGTCAGAAAGGATAGCGTAGTTGGTACCTTTGTTTTCTGAAATCAAGCCCATAGCGATACCCGATACAGGACGTTTGATAGCTACACCTGCGTCCATCAATGCCAATGTACCAGCACAAACCGATGCCATAGACGACGAACCATTCGATTCCATGATGTCAGAAACCACGCGGATAGCGTAAGGATAGTTTTCTGGGATCATGCCTTTTAGTGCGCGGCAAGCCAAGTTACCGTGACCAATTTCACGACGGCCTACACCACGTTGTGGACGAGCTTCGCCGGTAGAGAATGGAGGGAAGTTATAGTGTAACAAGAAACGTTCTTTGCCTTGAATAAGGGCTTCGTCGATCAATTTTTCGTCTTGTTTGGTACCCAATGTTACGGTACACAACGATTGAGTTTCGCCACGGGTAAAGATAGAAGAACCGTGAGGACCAGGCAAGTAACCAACTTCCGACCAGATAGGACGAATTTCGGTAGTTTTACGACCGTCCAAACGAATGCCTTCGTCTAGGATAGCACGACGCATGGCTTCTTTTTCTACATCGTGGTAGTAGCGGTCTATAAGCGCTGCTTTTTCTTCTAGTTCTTCTTCGCTAAAGGTAGCTTTGTATGCTTCGCAAACGGCTTTAAAGTTAGCACCACGGCTGTGTTTGTCGGTGTTGCAAGATTTAGCCAATTCGTAAGTTTGTGCGTAGGTTTTTTCGCGAACGTCTTTGCGCAAATCTTCGTCGTTCACTTCGTGGCAATATTCGCGTTTTACGGTTTTGCCTGCAGCTTCCATCAATTCCAATTGTGCTTGGCATTGAGGAATAATCGCTTCGTGAGCGGTGCGGATAGCGTCCAAAAGGTCTTTTTCGCTTACTTCGTTCATTTCGCCTTCTACCATCATAATGTTGTCGATAGTAGCTGCAACAATGATGTCAAGATCGGCATTTTCCAATTGTTGGAAAGTGGGGTTTACCACAAATTGTCCGTCAATACGAGCAACGCGTACTTCAGAAATAGGGCCGTTGAATGGAATGTCCGATACAGCGATAGCTGCCGATGCAGCCAAACCTGCCAATGAGTCGGGCATGTCAATGCCGTCTGCCGAGTAAAGGGTTACGTTAACAAAAGTGTCTGCGTGGTAGTTATCGGGGAATAGGGGACGAAGCGCGCGGTCTACCAAACGAGCAATAAGGATTTCGTAGTCAGATGCTTTGCCTTCACGACGGGTAAAACCGCCTGGGAAACGTCCGCCCGAAGCAAATTTTTCTTTGTATTCTACGGTTAATGGCATGAAGTCGGTACCAGGAACAGCGTCTTGTGCTGAACATACCGTTGCCAAAAGCATGGTGTTACCCATGCGTACCATTACTGAACCATCGGCTTGTTTTGCCAATTTGCCGGTTTCGATTGTAATGGTTCTACCATCTTGCAATGTGATGGTTTTGGTAATTACATTCATCATAATGTTTAACTTAAAAATTCTTAGACTCTAAAATTCGGACAAATTTAAGAATTTTTTTTATACCTTTGTACTGAAAATAAAAATATATTGCGTTATGAAAAAATTAATTTATTTGGTATTTGCCGTTTTAGCAGTTAGTTTGACTGCTTGTAAGTCTGAAGGTGCAGACGTTAATGATCCTAAACCATATTGCTGGGAACTGAATGCAACGATAAAGGTACCTGGTAGTCAACTAACTCAAACTTATACCACCTATATGTGGGCAACTGGTTCAGAAATAATAGATAGAGTGGAACTTGCCAAAAAGGATTTAGAAGGGGATGGCATCTCAGTGGATGTTAACTATAAAAAAACCACCATTGCTACAGAAGAAACTTGCGACGATGCTGCTGATGAAGCAGAAGAAAATGTAGGTTGGTAGTAATTGCTACAAAAAAATCTAATTTACCGTACCGCTCATTTGGCTAACTTAACAATCTTTTATTAAACGAGCAACTTCGGGTTATCAATGGCGTGCTGCTATTGCGCAAGCAATTGGGCAGATTACAAAGAGTTCCGAGGCCTCAAATCCTTACTATTACTGAGTTTGGATCATAATGGCGGTACGGTTTTTTTATGCACTTTTGTTACCTATTTAGGTGCTTTTTTGTATAAAATAATGGCAATAATAAGGTAGATAAAATTGGGAATCCATACGGATAAGAGTGGATCTGCTCCGCCTTTTACGGTAAAGGATACCGATGTTAGGTTGAATAGCAGATAGGTAGTACTGAGTAGCAATCCAAAGAAAATATGAACCCCGGTTCCGCCTCTTACCTTTTTAGATGCAATAGAAACGCCAATAAGGGTTAATATGAATGCAGCAAAAGGATTTGCAAATCTTTTGTATAATTCTAGTTCGTATACACCCACTCCGCCTATTCTTCGCCGTGTTTTTTCTGCTATATTCTCGCTTAGTTGACTATTGGTGAGTTGCTCGTATTCTTTGATAATCTCTATAAAATCTTTTGGGAGCATGTTTAGTTCCATGGTTAGCGTGTCGCCTTTCACCATTTCTTCGCGTAATCCCGTAAAACTTCTTTTGGTAAAATAGGATGCCTTCCATTTGTAATCGCTAATATATTCTATTTTGTTAGCGGTTATGCGTTCTATTAGTCTCTTCCCATCAAATTTATCGTAAGAGAATCGATACCCAATGTTTTTTCTTAGGTTAAAGCGTTCAACGTATATAATTTCATTTTCTGAAATTTGTAATTGCTTGTGCTGGCTACTTGATTCAAAGGCTTCGTGTGTAATGTGCTCTGACTCAAATATCAGTCGTTCGCGTATACTTGGCGGAATGACCTCGGAACTGATGTAAAAAGTAAATACAGCAATCAGTGCGGCAGAGAACATGTACGGTCTCATAATTCGCCTAAAACTAATGCCACCTGCTAGCATGGCAATAATTTCCGAATTATAAGCGAGTTTTGAGGTGACAAATATGACCGCTAAGAAGGTAAATAGCGAACTGAATAAGTTGATGTAATAAGGAATAAAGTATATGTAGTAGTCAAAAATGATGGTATAGGAGTCCAATCCTTCGCGGTAAAAATCGTCCATTTTTTCGGTAATGTCAATGACAATGGCAATGCTAATTACCAATAGAAGCGATAGGACGTAGGTGCCTAAGAACTTTTTAATGATATAATAATCAATCTTTTTGAACATACTGGGGGCAAAGATACGCATTTTTTTTATAGTTAGTGATGAGGTAAATGGACGTACAGATTCTTTAAATGCAAAAAAAATTAAAAAAAGAGCATAAAAATTTGGAGTGTATTTGTAAAAGGTCTATATTTGCAATGAAAACAAAGGTGTAATGATTACAACTTTGAAAGAAAATTAAAAGAAAGGAGATGCCATGCCAGTCAGAGTAAAGACATATTTACAGGAAAGAGGAATCAATCCTTCTATGCAACGTGTGGCAGTGATGCATTATCTTTTAAATTACTTTACACATCCAACGGTAGATGAGATTTACTCTAATTTATCGAAAAGTATGCCCACGTTGTCTAAAACAACTGTTTACAACACCTTAAAAGTGTTGGTAGAAAATGGAGCTGCTTTGCAATTGACCATCGACGAAAAGAATACACGTTACGACGGAAATACCCACCCACATGCGCATTTTATCTGCTTGGGTTGTGGCAAAGTACACGATGTAGAAGGGGTTAATTTAGCAGCGGTAGACAAAACAGACCACAATGGTTTGCAAATAACCGAAACCCAAGTTTATTACAAGGGGTATTGCGAGGAATGTCAAAAAGAATTGACTAATCGACTAATCGACTAATCGGTGAATCGACTAATCGACTAATTGAATTTCAGTGCAAGCCGAGCGCAGAGTCAATCTTGATTGAACTATGCCGAGGCGCAGCCTGAAATCATGAAAAGCGAAGCTTTGAATAATAAACAACTAAACAATTAAACATTAATAAGATCATGAAAAAATTCGTATGCACCGTATGTGGATATGTTCACTATGGAGAACAACCACCTGCTGTTTGTCCTAAATGCAAACAACCCGCTAAAGTATTCAAAGAAGTACCTAGTAATAAATAATGACTAATCGATAAATCGACTAATCGACCAATCGAATATTCGGGCATAGCCCTCATGAAGTTTGGCTTCGGTTCAGCATAACAAATAAATTTGTTCTGCATTCACCTCGCACAAACTTTCAACAAATCAACGCATCAACAAATCAACAATAAATAATTAGAATTATGAAAAAATTTATTTGCAGCGTATGTGGATACGTACACGAAGGAGATAACGCACCCGCTTTTTGCCCACAATGTAAACAACCAGCTGAAAAATTCAGCGAACTAGTAGATTCGGAACTAAACTTTGTAACCGAACACGTAGTAGGTATTGCAAAAGATACTGACGACGAAATGAAAAAAGACCTAAATGCACACTTCTTAGGCGAAGCTACCGAAGTAGGTATGTATTTGGCAATGAGCCGTCAGGCAGACCGCGAAGGTTACCCAGAAATTGCAGAAGCCTTTAAACGCTATGCATTGGAAGAAGCAGAACACTGCGCAAAATTTGCCGAACTATTGGGCGAAGTAGTATGGGATACCAAAACCAACCTAGAAAAACGCATGAATGCCGAAAGTGGTGCATGCGCTGACAAAATGCGCATCGCTAAACGTGCTAAGGAATTGAACCTAGATGCCATTCACGATACTGTACACGAAATGGCAAAAGACGAAGCTCGTCACGGTCGTGGCTTTAAAGGACTATTTGATCGTTACTTTGGTAAATAATACACCAAACAATTGTTCCATAAAAGAAGGGGGCACACTCAATGGAGTGTGCCCCTTTGTTTATCTCTAAACCTCTTCTGATGAATTAGGGCCAACTAGGGCTTTGATTCGTATTTTACATTTGTTTACATTTGCAATATCAAGAAAAAAATAGGAGGAAGCCGAAAATCCTTTTAAGAGTAGGTATTTTCATTTAATTTAATTGTTATGAAAAAGACATTTTTACTTGTTGCTAGCACACTATGTTTGCTAGGATTGGCATCTTGCGGTGATAAATACCCAGATGTTACATTAACCCCAAAAGAAGCTTCTGTCAGAGGCGATTTAGGTGAGTACTTTACCGTTGTAGAAGAACCTTTTGTTCTAACCTATGAACAAGAATATGGTTCTTGCGAGAATGAAATCACCATTAAACTAAAACGTACGGACAAACCTTTTGCTTTTGAAAAAGATGGCATGGAACCTGTAGGTACATGGGGAAAAAATGTTAAAGGTAACTATGGTATTGGTATCGAAATTTACGATGCTAATGATAATTTAGTGTTTAGCAGAGGCGCTGACGCTGCTGGTTTATTGGGTGTATATTCACACTCTGATTTGACTGCATTATTGGATTTGAAATCAGGCGAGACCTCTTCTGTACGCTGGAGCGGTGGTGAAGACTTAAGAGACCTAGAAGGTAAAGAGTTTACCTATAAAGTAACTAGTACCTTAAAATTTAACAAGGAAGAACCTAAAACTGAATCAAAGTCTAAATCTAAATCTAAATCTCTAGATGAGGTTTACAATGAAGCAATGGATTCATACAACAAAGCATACGATGATGCAATGGATTCATACAACAAAGCATACGAAGATGCAATGGATTCATACAACAAAGCATACGAAGATGCAAAAAGCATCTATAGCAGCTACTATTAATTGTAAATGAAGTAAATAAAAGAAGGGGTTGACTAGAAAAAGTCAACCCCTTTGCTTTATCGTTTACGCATGCTTGGTGGAAGTGTGTAATCTTTGTCGTCTTCGTCATCGTCGTTGGCCCATTCGGTCCAATCAATGGTGTCAACAGCACCACCATCGTCGTTTGCAGAAGTTTTCTTCTCTTCTTCTACCACTTCTTCTACCACCGGTGGTTCTACAGGTTGCAAGAAATCAAAGTCGTTGCTTTTATTGTTTTCCGATTTGTTGTCGTCTAAAATCGATTTAATTTCAAAACCGGTGGCAATGATGGTTACGCTCATCTTGTCTTCCAAATCGTCGTCGTAGTAGGCACCCCAAATAAATTCAATGTCCGAACCAATGGCGTTGATAAAGTTGGTAATTTCGTTGGTTTCGCCTGGGGTAATTTGATTTTCGTGCGATGTTTTGGTGTATAGCAATACTCTTTCGGCTCCTCGGATGTCGTTATCGTGTAGTAGGGGAGAGTTAAGCGCCTCTTTGATGGCTGTGGTTACCCTGTTTTCGCCCGATGCGTAGCCGGTGTTCATGATGGCAACGCCGCAATCGCGCATAATGGTGGATACGTCGGCAAAGTCGACGTTGATGTAACCTGTGGTATTGGTCATATCGGCAATGCTCTTGATGGCTTCGCTCAAAATTTCGTCTGCCTTGGCAAAGGCATTGTCCAAACGATAGTCGCTGTAAATTTTTACCAACTGACGGTTGTCTATTACCAACAGTGCATCTACATTTTTACGCATCTTTTCCAAGCCTAATTTGGCTTTTTCAAACTTGCGTTTGCCTTCAAATTCAAAAGGAATGGTAACAATACCAATGGTAAGGATGTTCATTTCTTTGGCAACACGTGCAATCACAGGGGCTGCGCCGGTACCCGTACCACCACCCATACCAGCATTGATAAACACCATGCGGGTATTGTCCGATAAGATGGTTCTAATTTTGTCGATATCTTCTTCGGCCGATAGTTCGCCAACCTCAGGATTGCCACCTGCGCCCAAACCATGGGTTTGCGCATCGCCAATTTGTACCTTAACGGGTACAGGCGATTTGGTTAGGTCTTGTACGTCTGTATTAAAAATGGCGTATGTAACGTTGCTAATGCCTAGATTGTACATACGGTTTACGGCATTACTGCCGCCCCCTCCAGCACCTATCACTTTGATAAACGTGTTGGAAACGTTTCGTTCGTTGAATAAAATGGGGTCTTGGTTGGCAAAATTATTTTCCATATTGGCGTATGATGTTAAGATTATTCAAATATGTATCCCATGACATCGTCAAGTCTATTGTTAATATTAGTGGTGTTAAATCCGCCAAAAGGTCTCCATGAACTGCGTTTTTCGCTTCTGCAGTCTTCTGTACCCATCAATAGCATGCTTAATAGGGTGTGGTATTTAGGTTTGTTGCACGATTGTGACAATTCGTCGTTATTGATGACGTTGATAGCATCGGCAATACGTACCTCAAGGTGTGTCTTTTCAGCATACCACTCGGGTAAGTTTTTGAGCAAGCAGGCACCTCCCGATAAAACTATTTTACAATCGCTCGATGATAAAAGACCTGTTTTCATCAATTTCGATAAGATTTTACGAGCGGTATCGTTTACACGGTCTTCTATCATGGTAGACAAATCGTGCAGGCTGATGCTTTGGTTAATATCAAAAGGACCTTCGGGTTTAAGGCTAATGTATTTATTAGGAAACTCCAATTTATGGGGTTGTGCATTGCCTAATTTTTTCTTTAGTTTTTCTGCGTATTCAAACGATAATCCTTTGTATGTTAAATCGTTACTGATAAGAAATCCACCAATATTTACCATTCCTTTTACATCTTTCTCTCCTTTTGTACGCAAAATGTAGCTGGTGCTTCCTGCTCCCATATCAATGAACAAACCACCATTGTTTTGTTCGGCAGGGGTTAAAAATAGGTCTGCTTTGCTGGTAAGCAGGTTGGGAGTAGCGATAAATGAGAGTGATTCTTTTCGTTTGCCATTGACGTTAGCAAACAGCAATTCCCACTCTTTATAGTTATTGTCTTTGGTAAGTCCGCTACTGTATAGGTATAGTTTATTGATGCGTATATTGGTTTGATTGGTTAATTTTTTGCATAATGTCTTAATCTCAAACAATACACTATTAATGTCTTTTACACATCCCTCAACTACGGCGTTGGGGCGTGTAATGGTTTCTTCAATACCCAATATTTTGATGGTTTTATTGGGTAATTTTTCGGCAATAGCACCAATAATACTATGAGTGCCAATGTCAATTGCTGCAATGTAGGTAGGCTTACTCATGATTTTCTATTTTAGTACAAAAAATAAGTTCGTCGTATGCAATGGTTATTTGTTTGTAGATGGAAGCATCGTTTTTGTGTGGGAACTGACGGTACCAAGCACGAAGTTTTTCCATCTTTTCTTTGTAATTGTTTATAGGACCTATCTCTATATAAGGAATACCTTGTCTACTGGTAAGACGGATGTTTTGCTCTTTGTCAACATGAATCTCGGCAAATAGTGCATTCCAATCTTGGTCTGCTATCAAGTACTGCATTAAGTCATAAAAAGAATTTTGTGCATCTTTGTTGCTGATATAACCCGTTATGATAGGGGTATATGCGGTAAAGATGCTAGAAACAGGCATGATGCGTCTATCTTGGTCAACGTAATAGCTTTCGCCCAACTGGTTCAACACACGGAATAAAGGGCAGCGTTGCGTTACGTCAATGTAAAAAACACCATTATAACCCATAAAACATTGTACTTCTTTTACTGGGCTGAGTGATGCGATGCTTTTCTCTATGCTATCCGATAAGTCAATCCCTGTTTCTTTGCCAATAGGAAAGAGATTCTCTTCTTTTAGGTGATTTTTTAGCATGATGGAGCTCACAAAGCGGTATTCTATGCTATCGGCTATGTTGATGTGAATGCTGTTACACATCACTTTTTGCAGGGGTCTTTGCAATTTTGATACGGCAAAGATGCAATAGCCCAATAGACCTACCATGCAGGCTATAATCGCTACTCGTTTAATGATATTTTTTTTATTAGAATCCATTATGCTAATGACTCGATGTATTGGGTCACTTTGGGTACTTCTTGGTCTATATTTCCAGCTCCAATGGTAAGTAAAACATCAAAGGTATGATTTTTTAGTTCCTCTACCAATGCCTCTTTGGGACTGCATATAGTTATGTTTTTGTGTTTGATGTTTTTGGCGATAAGTTCGGTTGTCACCCCTTTAATAGGCAACTCGCGTGCAGGATAGATGTCTAAAAGAATAACATCGTCTAGCTGCGATAAACTTTGTGCAAATTCGCTGGCGAAATCGCGTGTACGGGTATATAGGTGGGGTTGGAACACACCACATATTTTTTTGTCTGGGTACAGATGACGAATGGATTTAACGCATGCCTCAATTTCGGCAGGGTGGTGAGCATAGTCGTCAAGGTAAACGTATTTGTTGTTTTTTACTTGTATGTCAAAACGACGTTTGTTGCCTTTGAATGATGCTACGCCTGCTCGTAATTCCTCGTCGGTAGTTCCGTTAAGTTGGGCAATGGCCATGGCTGCAACGGCGTTTTCTACATTGATAAGCACGGGCACACCTAGTTCTACCTGTTCTATACGGCCTTTGGGCGAAATAAAGTCAAAGAAAAGTTGACCGTTTTGGGTAACTATGTTCTCGGCATAGAAATCGGCCTTTTCGGTAGAAGAATACTGGTAAATCGTAACTGCTGGGTTGGTATTTGGAGCCAGTTCAAGTCCTTTTTTAACCACTAATGTGCCACCTGGTTTGATGAGCGAAGTAAAGTCGGCAAAACCTTTTAGCAATTCTTCGTGACTGCCGTAGATGTCCAAATGATCGGCATCGGTAGCAGTGATGATGGCCATTTCTGGTGTTAAACGTAGGAATGAACGGTCGTACTCGTCGGCTTCTACTACCACATCGTTGCTTTGTTTGCTAGTAAGCAGGTTGGTGTCGTAATTTTTGGCGATGCCACCCAAGAAAGCGTTTACCTTTTGTTCTCTTTGGTTCAGTAGATGTGCCAAAAGCGTTGAGGTGGTAGTTTTACCATGTGTGCCTGCTACACATAGCGCATTTTGTCCGTGCGTAAGTTCGCCCAATATTTCGGAACGTTTTAGTAGGGTAAAATGGCCTTTTGTAAAGAACTCCAATTCGCTATGATTGGCAGGTATAGCTGGGGTATATACTACAACCGTATTCTCTATGTCCATAAAACGAACGGGAATCAGGCTGATGTTATCATCGTAATGAATTTTTATTCCCTCGTCTTCTAATGCTTGTGTTAGGGGAGTGCGGGTTAAGTCATAGCCTCCCACAAGGTGACCTTTTTGGTGAAAATAACGGGCAATGGCACTCATTCCAATGCCACCAATGCCTAAAAAGTAGTATTGGCGCAATTTTTTACTGGTATTTTCTTGTATCTCCGATCGGGTTGTTGCGACGTTCATTTCTACTACTTCTTTCTCGGATTGCTCTTCGCTTTGAATTTCTGCCGATGTATTTTCTTTTACATCAATGGTAGGCAAATCAATTAGTTGGAACACCTCGTTGGCAATGCTGTTTGCTGCGTAAGGACGGGCAAAATAGACAATGTTTTCGCTTAACTCGGCCAATTGCTCTTTGTCTTGAATCAATTCGATGGTTTTATTGAGCAATTGTTGAGGCGCTTCTTTGTCCGATACCATAACGGCTGCTTTGCGTTCTACCAAAGCAAGCGCATTTTTGGTTTGGTGGTCTTCTGAAACGTTTGGCGAAGGCACTAATAAACAAGGTTTTCTAAGCAAACTTAACTCTGAGATAGAGCTGGCTCCTGCACGCGAAATCACCAAATCGGCAATGCTGTAGGCTAGATCCATGCGTGCAATAAAGTCGGTGATTACCATGTTTTTAATAGGTAATGCACTGGTTTTCTTTTTGATGTCTTCGATATAGAATTTACCGGTTTGCCAAATAACCTGCAAGTCGTTTTGATGCACCATGTACAAAAGTTCTAGGTCTTTTAAGATGCTTTCGTTAATGGTACGTGCTCCCAAACTACCGCCAATAATAAGCAAGGTTTTTTTCTTGGGCGAAAAGTTAAAGAACTGGTAGGCTTCGTTGCTATGGTCCTTTATTTTTAATAAGTTTTGTCTGACAGGGTTACCCGTCATAACGATGTTTTGAGCAGGGAAGAAACGTTCCATGTGATCGTATGCCACACATATTTTTTTGGCTTTCTTGCCCAAAATCTTATTGGTAATGCCTGCGTATGAATTTTGTTCTTGAATTAGGGTAGGAATACCTTGTTTAGCCGCTTGATACAACACAGGAGCACTGGCATACCCCCCTACGCCAATAGCAATATCGGGTTTAAAGTCGGCAATGATGTCTTTTGCTTTCGATAAACTCTTAAATAGGTTCTTGATAACGGTAAAATTCTTGGGAGTAAGCGAACGATACAGCCCTTGAATGGGTAAACCGATGATGTCATAACCAGCAGCGGGCACTTTTTCCATTTCCATGCGACCCTCTGCTCCCACAAACAAGATTTTGGAGTTGGGATATGCCTCTTTGATGGCATTCGCAATAGATACTGCAGGAAAGATGTGGCCTCCTGTTCCTCCTCCACTAATGAGTATGCGTTTGTTGGTTGTATTCATGGTGTATTATTCTTGGTTGTTTAAGGTTTCAGTTTCTATTTCTGCTTCTGTCTCTGTCTCTGTTTCTGTTTCTGTTTCGAAGGGTTCTGTATTTTCTTCTGATTGGGGTAATGTGGCAGCTTGTTCTTTTTCAATGCGCTCTTTGTTGTGTGCGCTGATACCCAAAATGAGTCCAAAACTCAAGGCGGTTACCAATAGCGACATCCCCCCTCTACTAATAAGCGGTAAGGTTTGTCCTGTTACAGGACCTAGTTCGGTGGCAACGGACATATTGATAAAGGCCTGTGTAACAATATTTAACGCCAATCCAATTACCAATAAACTTTCTGTGGCTTCTTCTTGTTTGCACTGTCGGGCAATTTTGCCCGCTCTTGCCAGTATAATGATATACAATAGAATGGTAAAGATGCCTCCGTACATACCGTATTCCTCAATGATTACCGCATATACAAAGTCAGAGTAAGCCAGTGCCAAATAATCGCGTTGCACGCTGTTACCAGGTCCACAAGGTTGTATACCATTGGCAATGGCAATCTTCGAGTTCATTATCTGACGGTTCTTATCGTCAATAACAATGGTGGCACTCTCTTTGTCGTTGCCCTCTTTGGCGTTGTATTGGTCAATGCGTCCAATCCATGTATTAACGCGCTTTGTTATGCCATTCTCTATTTTAAATGCGTACGAAATGCCAATAAATAATCCTGCAACTACAATTACCACCCCAATTAAACTAAGAATGTATTTAAAGGAAACCTTGCCTATAAGCATCATGAGGCAGGTTACCATAAACAAAATAAAGGCGGTAGAAAAGTTTTGGATCATAACCAAAAAGCAGAACACCCCTAATATGCCAGACATGATGCAGAAGGGTTTTAAAGCCATGGGTTTCTTGTAATGTGTATTGTAGAAACCCAAAATTTCTGCAAATAGAATAACAATGGCAACCTTGCTTATTTCGATGGATTGAATTTCGAAACCACCTATTGTAATGGAACGCATGGCCCCGTTTACATCGCGCCCCAAAGAGGGTGTAAGGATTAATAGAAGAAGCGATGCAATGGGAATAAGCAACAGAAAAAGTCGAATATTTCTAAAGGCGAACTGATGAACAATTAGAATGACGGCAAGGGCCATGAACAGGTGTTTTAGGTGCCCCCAGAATGGTAGTAGGTGGTTGTCGTGGTTGTACGCACTACTACTGATGGCACTGAACATGATAACTCCTGATATAGCCAGCAGTGAAAGAATGACAAACCAAAGAATGCCATCACCTCTAAATATTTTCCGAATCAGTTCTTTCATGCTTTATAGCGCTTTTACAGTTTCTTTGAACAAGCGACCTCTGTCTTCGTAATTTTTGAATAAGTCAAAACTTGCGCAGCAAGGCGATAATAGTACTGTGTCGCCTACGTTGGCTTTTTGGTAGGCAGTCTTAACGGCCTCTTCCATCGAGTGGGTGCTTACAAATGGAATGCCCAAGGGTGCAAAAAAGTTTTCCAATTTGCTATTGTCTACACCCATAAATACCAAGGTATGTACCTTTTCTTTGATGAGTTGTTTGATTTCGTTGTAATCGTTGCCCTTGTCGGTACCGCCCAAAATAAGTACCACAGGGGTACGCATGCTTTCTAGTGCATACCAGCAAGAATTAACGTTGGTGGCCTTTGAGTCGTTGATAAACTCAACGCCCCTTACATTGCAAACCGATTCCAAACGGTGCTCTACGCCTGCAAAGGTGTGTAGTGAATTGCGAATGGACTCTTTTTTAATGTTGAACGATGCGGCTGATAAGGCAGCTGCCATCGAGTTGTATAGGTTGTGTTGTCCACGCAAACCCAGTTCGTCCAATTCCATTTGCAATTCGCCGTTGATAGTTGCTAGGTTTAATTGGTTTTGTTGGGTGTATGCGGCCATTTGTGGAGTGGCACTCAACGAGAATGGACGTTTTTTTGCCTTGATGGCAATTTTTTCCAATTCTTTTTGAATCACCTCGTCGTCGTTCCAGTAAATAAATACGTCATCTTCGGTTTGGTTTTGGGTGATGCGCATTTTGGCATCGATGTAATTTTGGAACTTGTATTCGTAACGATCCAAGTGGTCGGGCGTAATGTTCAATAGCACGCTAATATCTGCCTTGAACTCGTACATGTTATCTAGCTGAAAACTGCTTAACTCAATGACATAGTAATCAAAGTTCTCGGTAGCTACTTGGTAAGCAAAACTTTTGCCCACGTTGCCTGCCAAACCTACGTTCAACCCTGCATCTTTTAGCATTTGGTAGGTAAGCATGGTTGTGGTGGTTTTACCGTTACTACCGGTAATGCACACCGTTTTAGCCGTGTTATAGCGACCCGCAAATTCAATTTCGGAAATAATGGGAGTGCCCAATCCTTTTAATTGTTGTACCAATGTTGCTTTGTTGGGGATACCGGGGCTCTTAATTACCTCGTCTGCCTTCAAAATACGTTCGGGGGTATGGCCGTTTTCTTCCCAAGCAATGTTGTATTGCTCTAGCATGGCTTTGTATTTTTCTGGGATGGTGCCCGCATCCGAAAGGAATACGTCAAATCCTTTTACTTTGGCTAGAACTGCAGCTCCTGTGCCGCTTTCGCCTCCTCCTAAAACAACTATGTACTTGCTCATACTTATCGTATTTTTAAGGTTAGAATGGTAAAGATTGCTAGGGCAATGCCAATAATCCAGAAACGGGTTACAATTTTAACCTCGTGCAAACCTTTTTTCTGGAAGTGGTGGTGAAGTGGTGCCATTAAGAAAATGCGTCTGCCTTCACCGTATTTTTTGCGGGTATATTTAAAATAAGTGGTTTGTAAAATAACCGATAAATTTTCCATCAAGAAGATACCGCACAAAATAGGTAGCAGTAGTTCCTTGTGGATAAGGATGGCAAAAACACCAATAATACCGCCCAAGGCAAGGCTGCCGGTGTCGCCCATGAATACTTGTGCAGGGAAAGTGTTGTACCACAAGAAACCAACGGTTGCTCCAATAAAGGCGGCGGCATATACTACCAGTTCTTGGCTGTAAGGGATAAACATAATATCCAGATAATCAGCAAAGAATACGTGGCTCGACACGTAAGCCAAAACGGCCAATGCTACGCCAATGATACTGGATGTTCCTGCAGCAAGCCCGTCTAGTCCATCCGTTAGATTGGCTCCGTTAGAGGTGGCCATCACAATAAAGATGGTAAGCAGGATAAAGAAAATCCAAGCTAGCAACTCGGCGTGTTCGCCTGCAAAAGCAAATATATCTGCGTAATCCAGGTTATGTCCCGAAAAGAAGGGGATGGTGGTTTGGGTAGATTTAATGGCTTTGGCTGATGGACTTATATCGTCTATGTTGGTATCAATTTGTTCCAATACTTCGCGGTTGCCATCGTTTACTTGTTCTACCACTACCGATGCAGGACTGAAGAACAAGGTGCAACCTACAATTAAACCCAATACAATTTGTCCGGCTAGTTTCGCTTTGCCAGGAATGCCCTCTTTGTTTTTCTTAAAAACCTTGATGTAGTCGTCGCAGAAGCCCAACATGCCCAACCAAACGGTGGTAAAGAGCATCAGTTGCAGGTAGATGTTTCCCAATCTGCCAAATAGCAAGCAAGGAACCAAAATGGCCACCAAGATGATGATACCACCCATGGTAGGTGTTCCTTTTTTGCTGTCTTGACCCGCTAGTCCTAGTGCACGAATTTCTTCGCCAATTTGTTTCTTTTGCAAGTATTTAATGATGCGTTTGCCCACAATCATCGATAAAAACAGCGATGTAATAAGGGTAATAGCCGCTCTAAACGAGATGTAGTTAAACAAACCAGCACCAGGAAAATTGAAAGCAGATTCTAAATAGCGAAACAAATAGTACAACATGTTTATAGGTCTTTTAATAGGTTTTCTAATATTTTTTTATCGTCAAAAGGATGTTTAACTCCTTCTATTTCTTGGTAATTTTCGTGTCCTTTTCCGGCTACCAAAATAAGGTCGCCAGCTTTGGCCAGTTTGCAAGCAGTTTTAATGGCTTGCTCGCGGTTTTCGATGCAAATCACCTCGTTTTGTTCTTCTTTGCTCAATCCTTGCATCATGTCGTTGATGATGTCTTCGGGTTTTTCGTTGCGAGGATTGTCAGAAGTGATAACCAATTGTTGGCTGCCTTTGTAGGCAATTTTTGCCATTTCGGGACGTTTGCCCTTATCGCGGTTGCCGCCACAACCAATCACGGTAATGATGCGGCCTTTTTTGTTGATTTTTTTCAAGGTTTCCAAGGTGTTGGCTACGGCATCGGGCGTATGAGCATAATCTACTACGGCGGTTACTCCATTGTTGCCATAAATGGTATCCAATCGTCCTGCAACGGGTGCCAAGGTGCTCATCAGCCGCAAAATTTCATCGGCATGGCTGTGTAGCAAGAAAGTAGCACCGTATACGGCCAATAGGTTGAGCGCATTAAAGTCGCCTACCAATCTTACGGCAACCTCTTTGCCGTTGATTTGCAGCAACATGCCCTCTAAACTTTCTTCCATTATTTTGCCTTTAAAATCGGCAGGACTCTTCACCGAGTACGAGTACACGTTGGCTTGGGTATTTTGTACCATGATTTTGCCGTTTTTGTCGTCGATGTTTACAACAGCAAAGGCATGGGGTGGTAATGTGTCAAAGAATCTCTTTTTGGCATCAAGGTATCCTTGGAAGGTTTTGTGGTAATCCAAGTGATCGCGTGTGATGTTGGTAAAGATAGCACCGTCAAAACATATACCTGCAATGCGTTTTTGGTCGATGGCATGCGAACTAACCTCCATAAAGGCATAGCGGCAACCTGCATCGGCCATTTGTGCCAACAAGGCTTGCAACTGTACCGCATCGGGAGTGGTGTGTGTGCTAGGAACTGCCTGATTGTCAATATAATTGCATACTGTCGATAGCAAACCTACCTTGTGACCTAGTTGGCGGAACAATTGGTAAAGCAGGGTAGCAATGGTGGTTTTGCCGTTGGTGCCCGTTACACCTACCATAATCATTTTTTCGGAAGGATAGTTGTAAAAAGCAGCGGCAATGTTGCCCAAAGCATCCTGGCTGTCGGAGGTAACGATGTAGGTTACTTCGGGGTTTCGTTCTGCGGGCAATGTTTCGCATACAATTACTTTTGCTCCTTGCTCAATGGCCTTGTCGATGTATGCATGACCATCTGCTTGTGTGCCTTTGACGGCCACAAACAGGCTACCAGCCTCTGCCAAGCGTGAGTTAGCAGTAATGTTGCTTACGTTGGCGTTTCGAGGACCAATTAGTTGCTTGTAATCTACGTATTCAAGTAATTCGTCTAGTTGCTTCATGGTTGCTCGCATGTTAATTCAATAACCTGTATATCTTCTGTGGGTGTTCCTGGAAGAATAGATTGTGTTTTTACGATTCCAGAACCAGTTATTTTAACTTTAATATCTTGGTTTTCAAGTATGTAAAGTGCTTTGCTAATATCCATTCCTTTAAAGTCTGGCAGTTCGCTTATGGCTGCTATGTCCAACTCGGTTTTACTAGTATTGAGTTGTTTTGCTTGTGATAAGTTCCAACCGCTCGATGGGGCGTTCTCTTTGTATTGAGTGTTGAGGATATATGCCTTTTCTGCTACTTTTTTGTACACTTCGCCACAAATACTTCCCGTACCGCCTTGTTTGTAATCGCGTGCATATACTATGCAGGTGTACAAGGGATTATCCGCTGGGAAATACCCGCAAAAAGTTACTTGATGGCGTGTTTTTCCTTCTTTGTTCTTTTTTGTTCCTTTCTCGAATATTTGCGATGTTCCTGTCTTGCCAGCAGAGGTGAAAAGGGGTGATTGCATGTTCTTGGCAGTGCCGTATTTTACAACACCTTCTAAAATGCCTCTCATTTGTCCTAACGTTTTGTCGGATGCAATTTTAGGGTTAATTACTTCTACTTTAGTGGTTCTGTAAACTTCACCGTTTTTTAGTATCTTTTCGGTAAAGATAGGCTTTACCATGGTGCCATTGTTAGCAATGGCGTTGTATAGCATAAGGGTATAGATGGGTGGAACCTGAACTTCGTAACCAATGGACATCCAAGGAAGCGTGGTGCCGTACCAGTCTCTTTTTCCGGGAGTTTTGATTTTTACTTCACCATGACCAGGAATCTCCATTTTGATAGGTTTAGTGAACCCCAATCGATGTATGCCATCAACAAATTTTTTAGGATTCTTTCCGTAATGTTCGTGTATAAGTGCAGATACCCCTACGTTTGACGATTGGTACATTACGGTAGGTACCGATGCTATGCCAAATCCTCTGTGGTTATGGTCGCGCATCCATCTGTCGGCAAACTTCATTTTACCGTCTTGTGTATCTACCATGGTGGTAGAGTCGATGTAACCATCTTCCATGGCTACTAGAAAAGAGGCGGTTTTGAACGTAGAACCAGGTTCAATTTCATTGGCTACAGCAATGTTTTGCGATTCGTAGTATTGTTTGGTTTTTTCGTCCCATAGTAAATTGGAAATCGCCCTAATTTTACCGGTTGCGGTTTCCATTAAAATAACGCAACCTTGGTCGCTTTGACTCCATGTAAGTCGTTCACGCAAAGCTTGTTCTGCTACTTCTTGTATGTCAATATCGATGGTACTAACAACGTCCATGCCATCTTCGGGAGCCTTGGTGATGATTTGTACGTTTTTGCCCGCTTTTCTTCGTCTAATGGCCAAACCATCTTTGCCTTTTAGCAAACTATCGTATGCTGATTCAAGGCCACTTTTCCCTTTGCCTCCAAGGCTATATACGCCACCAATGGTACGTTCTGCAAGGCTCCCAAAAGGTCTGTCTCTTTCAATTCGCTCTTTTGTGTAAAATCCGCCTTGTATGGCACCTAATCTTAAAATAGGAAATTGCTTGATTGCTATGTAATCAAGGTAGGAAACAGGTTTAGGGTATAATTTTAAGGCAGCGGTTCCTGTTTTAAAACCGTGACGTAATTTTTTTTCGTAGTCACTGGCTTTACCACCTAATCTTTGAGCTAACGAATCGGCTAATTCTCCAACGTGGTTCTCAAAATAGGTTTTGTCGTTATCCTCTAGCGTTTTTAAATTTTCCACGCGCATATCCATGTACAAGTCGTAATAGGGTATGGAGCTGGATAATAACCTTCCATCGTGCGATAAGATATTGCCACGTTTGGCAGGGATGGTGTCGGCTTGGGGATAGTACCTATTAGCGTATTTGCGTAAATCTTCGCCTTGTTCGTATTGTATTTTAACAATTTGATTGATAATAGCGGCAAATGCAAAGGTGATGCATACGTAAATAAGAAAAAAACGTCGTAGAAAAGGCTTGTTCTCTCCGTTGGAGATTTTTTTTCCTTTTTTAAATGTAGCTAGGACGAATACGATGATTACCAATGCTACATACAAAAAGACCCATAAATAAGGTAGCCAATTCATTTGATTAGTTGTCTTTTTCTGGTTGTTTTAAAATTACTTTGTAAGCAGGTTTATTTTCTTCTACTAAATTAAGTTCTTGATTTTCAATAAATTGTTTAACGGTGCCAATGCGGCTTGCTTTTAACAATTCTGATTCGTTATAAAGTGCAATGTATTTTTCGTTGGCAAGCTCTTTTCTTAATTCGTGAATTTCCTTATAGCTTTGTTCGCATACCATGCGGTTATTCATGTAAAAAAACGCCAAAAGAATGCCCCATATAATCACACCAATTTGGCGAGCAAAGAATTGCTTGCTAAAGATATCTCCGGTTAGGATCTCTTTCAGAAAGGTTCCAAATTTATTTTCTTTGTCTTTGCTCACGATTATAATTTTTCTGCTATACGTAATTTGGCACTTCTAGAACGGGGATTGCTATTGATTTCGTCGTTGCTAGGTATAATTACTTGTCTGTTAATCAACTTAAAAGGTGTGTTTACTTTGCCAAAGAAATCTTTGTCTTGTTTGCCTTCAAAGTTGCCTGTTTTTAAAAAGTTTTTCACCAATCTATCCTCTAATGAGTGATAGGTAATAACGGCTAATCTGCCACCGGGTTTTAAAACGCTCAATGCTCCTTGCAACATTTCTTTTAGGGCGTCCATTTCTTGGTTTACCTCAATGCGCAAGGCTTGAAACAGGGGAGCTAATTGTTTTTTGCTATCTCTTCCCAAGTAGGGTTGCAAGATATTTACCAGCTGAAAGATTCCCGTTATGGGAGCATTGCTGCGTTCTTTTACCAATGCTCTGGCAATTTTTCTGGCTTGCGCTATCTCGCCGTAATAGTAGAATACATCGGCCAAAGCTTCTTCGGAGTAGGTGTTGATAACCTTTTCGGCAGTAAGCGAGGCAGATTGATTCATACGCATGTCTAATTTGCCATCAAAACGGAACGAAAAACCACGTTCTGCTTCGTCAAAGTGATGTGACGACACGCCTAAATCGGCCAATATGCCGTCCACGCCATCCACTCCGTAGTAACGCATAAAGTTGGTAATGTACCTAAAATTGGACCAAACGAACTGAAAATGCTCATCGTTTGGAATGTTTTGCTGAGCGTCTTTGTCTTGGTCAAAACTAAACAAGCGTCCACCGTCTTTTAGGTGTCGAAGAATTTCGCGCGAATGACCACCACCGCCAAAGGTTACATCTACGTAGGTGCCGTTGGG
>JAEIGA010004765.1_pt1 | contig 20930 bp, 17 predicted proteins | sample 9270691 | NCBI WGS metagenome assembly JAEIGA01 (sample SAMN17057246, study PRJNA624740) | gut metagenome | biome: biome; isolation source: fecal sample | host: Bos grunniens | place: China: Xizang | collected 2019 | reverse complement strand
TAGATTACGATGGAACGAACCTTCGAAATCAACTATTCTAACACTGAAGAATGGTGAGTCTATGCAAGGATTGGCGCGTTGCATATCGTCAGTATAAATGGTCCGATACTCACTGAGTACTTCGTAATCAAGCGCCTCACTTGCAAGTTCAGTATGTAAAACTCGTTTATTACCATCTATATCACGCCTGTCGTAATCATAAATGCGATAGGTAAGGTCACTTGCCTGCTGTATTTCTGCTAACATGATACCACTGCATATGGCATGAATGCGTCCTGCTGGCAGGTAGAAAACATCACCGGTGTGAACCTCATGACGTGCCATGACATCACAAATACTGCCGTCAGCTATTCTTCTGTTATACTCTTCTTTTGTTAAATTCTCTTTGAAACCAGCATACAGGTACGCACCAGGCTTAGCGTCAATGATGTACCACATCTCTGATTTACCCTTCTTCCCATGTACTCTTTCGGCCATAGCATCATCGGGGTGAACCTGTACGGATAGATCATTCTCGGCATCAATGAATTTAGCAAGTAGAGGTAGTGTCGCACCGTAATGTTTTACCACGTCATTTCCTAAAATCTGTTCTGGAAAACTGCGTATCACATCATCTAGCTTCATGCCTTTCCATTTCCCATTTGCTATAATAGATACAGCCTGTGGTATGCAACTTACTTCCCATGATTCTCCGATTGGAATATCTTCAGTTGTAATGTTGTGCGAGTCATCCTGCGCATAGGATATACCATATGTGCTAGACAAGTTCTTCCATGTCATCAGCCGCTGTCCTCCCCATATTACAGGACGGAGATTTGGCTTGAAAAGTAATGGATACATAGGATTTAAGTTGAGTTTTGATTGATAGAGTACGTTGCGAAGAATTTATTTTCCAAAAGATAGCTGTTCTAGTCTTTTCTTCAGTTGTGGAGCCTGCGAAGTGCGTATAGCCATAGTGATTGTACATGTATTGTCGAATGTCTGGCTGACAATTCTCGGCTGCATGTCCTTCACTATCTTCATCACGTCGTTCATGGCTGGGTAGGCGAAGGAGTATTCGATTTTTTCTTCTATGATGCGTTCTTCTATCGTGCTGTTTGCAATGCAGTCACTTGCAGCTTCGCGGTATGCTACAATAAGTCCAGAAGTTCCGAGATTTACTCCTCCATAGTATCTTACTACAATAATTAAAGTATCAGTCAATTCTGCCTTGACCATCTGTCCGTGAATAGGCTTGCCAGCTGTTGACGATGGTTCGCCATCGTCATTCATTCTGAACGACATTCCATTACCAACACCATCAACACCGATGATATAAGCATAGCATACATGGCGTGCGTCGTAATATTTCTTCCTGTATTCTGCTACAATGTCCTTGACATCCTGTTCGCTTTCTACATGATGAGCGAAGGCGAGAAATTTGCTTCTTTTTTCAGAATAGAATCCCTCACCTCCTGCACTTATTGTCTTATATGAATCACCCATATTTCTTTATTATCCAAACTCTCAAAGTCATTTCATCATTATGATGCAAATTGTGAGAGTTAGTCTAATTTGTGTATGATGAGACCAGAACGCAGTTTTGGCTCAAACCAAGTGGCTTTCGGTGGCATGATGTTTCCTGAATCTGCGATATCCATTATCTGTTGCATTGATACTGGGTATAATGCCAGCGCAGCACGCATTTCGCCAGAGTCTACGCGTCTCTTAAGCTCTCCTAATCCGCGCAGACCGCCTACGAAGTCTATTCTCTGACTTGAACGCAAATCGCCGAGTTCTAAAATGTCTTGCAGTATGAGGCGTGAAGAAATATCAACATCAAGCACTCCGATAGGGTCGCTCTCGTCAAATGTTCCTGGTTTTGCGTTCAATGCATACCACTCGCCATCAAGATAGAGAGAGAATTCGTGTGCTTTCTGCGGACGGTATTCTCCTGTACCTTTATTTTCAACAATGAAATTTGCAGCCAACTTTTCGAGGAACTGCTCAGATGTGTTTCCGTTTAAGTCTTTGACAACACGGTTATAGTCAAGTACGGTAAGTTGTGATGCCTGGAATGCCACAGCCATGAAGAAGTTATACTCCTCGTCACCCTTGTGGTTTGGGTTTTGCTGTGCTTTCTCTGTGCCAACAAGAGCTGCTGCTGCACTGCGGTGATGTCCGTCAGCAATATATAGAGCAGGCATTTTTGCGAACTCCTCTGTTATTGTGTTTATGTCATCATCATTATCAACAATCCATAGCTTATGACCGAATCCATCTATTGGCGCAATGAAATCATATTCGGGTTCAGTCTTAGCATATTTCATGATGAGTGCATTCAGCACGTCATTGTCTGGATAGGCGAAAAATACAGGTTCAATGTTCGCGTTATTTACACGCACATGCTTCATGCGGTCTTCTTCCTTGTCTCTTCTTGTCAGCTCGTGCTTCTTTATCACTCCTGTTTGGTAATCACCTTGGTATGCACCAATTACTAAACCATATTGAGTTTTCTCCATTCCGCCATTAGCAGGCAGACACGATGTCTGAGCATAAATGTAGTATTGCTCTTTTTCGTCCTGCAATAGCCATCCGTTGTCTTGGAATTTCTGGAATTGCTTTGCTGCTTCTTCGTACACTTTTGGGTCGTACTCTGATGTGCCTGGTTCAAAGTTGATTTCAGGCTTTATGATGTGATATAGCGACATTTCGTTGTCGCCAGCTTCTATGCGAGCTTCTTCTGAATCAAGAACGTCGTATGGTCTAGATTCTACACGCTCTACAAATTCTTTTGGAGGGCGTATGCCCTTAAATGGTTTTACGATAGCCATAGTATTTCTGTATTTTATGTTGTTTTTGTTCTATATTATTCTTTGCAAAGTTAATAAAAAACATGTTACAGTCCAAATCTTTTTACCTTATTTAATAAGTGTGTAGGTAAAAAGGATGAAGAGATATCATATATGCAATAAAAAAACAGAGGCGATTTATAAAATGCCTCTGTATAATGGGTTATTATATTCACTATATGTAATGCCGTTTATCCGTAGATAATCTTGCCATTTTCGTCCATGTATTCCTCTAGACCTTTCTCGTATGTAGACATTGCTCGAAGGCTCATGCCCATGCTGCTGAATCCTCCGTCATGATAGAGATTCTGCATTGTGACTTTACGTGTGAGATCGGAGAACATAACGATACAATAGTCTGCACACTCGTCAGCACTGGCATTGCCAAGTGGAGACATGCGATTTGCAAAGTCAAAAAGCTTGTCCATGCCTTTGACTCCGCTTCCTGCAGTTGTCATTGTTGGTGATTGTGAGATTGTGTTAACACGAACATTGCTCTCGCGGCCGTAGATATATCCGAAACTACGTGCGATAGATTCAAGTAGAGCTTTTGCATCAGCCATGTCGTTATATCCGAACATGGTGCGCTGTGCAGCCATGTAGGTCAATGCAAGAATAGATCCGTGTTCAGCAATGGCATCCATTTTCTTAGCTGTCTGTATCATCTTATGGAACGATATTGCAGAAATGTCAAGAGTCTTGTCAAGCATTGCATAGTCTAAATCGTCATATGTGCGTTTCTTACGTACGTTTGGTGACATGCCGATAGAATGGAGAACGAAATCAATCTTCCCGCCAAGAACTTCTTGTGAACGGCGGAAAACCTCCTCAAGATCTGTTACGCTTGTGGCGTCGGCAGGGATTACCTCGCATCCGAGCTGCTTTGCCAGGGCGTCAACCTCTCCCATACGTATAGCCATAGGGGTATTAGATAGCGTGATTTCTGCACCTTCTTCAACAGCTCTGATAGCAACTTTCCATGCTATAGACTGTTCGTTGAGCGCACCGAAAATGATGCCTCGTTTTCCTTTTAATAAATTGTAACTCATACCTATTGAATTTTAGAAATGTGGTGCAAAGTTACATATAATTCTTAAAGTGTACAACTTTTGTGTCCAAAAAACACTTTATTTCGTCAAAATCATCCAAATATCTGCAGAAGTAGAATTTATTTGCGAAAAGGCATGGTGTTTCGGGTATTTTCATTAACTTTGTCGTGAGTTTCCAGCTTTATATAGGCTACGTGTCTTAGGCGCAATTAATTGTTTGACTTTTTATGGTATGATTTTAGAAAACTTTACGTTTTTTGATGCGTGAGAATCGTCTGTGGAAAATAGAAAGCGCAGGACTTCTAAAATATCGCAAGGAAATCAAAATAAAGGTAAGTGCTTGTGCTGTAGTGAGTTGAGTTTAGTTTTGTGTTTTAAGGACATGGAAAGCGTAACAAAAGACAGCTTTTGGTAACGTTAAAGGCTGCGAATGAGAATGCTATAAGTAGCGAATGGCTGTATGATATGCTGAGAATCGTATGAAATTCTGCTGTCAATTTGTCCTAAATGTTACACTTTTGATATGCAAAACGGCAAAAAATAGAATTTTTAAGATGTTGATAATTTATTGAAGATATATGACTTTATATTTTTCAAAGAAAACTCGCTCAAAAAAATAATGCTGAATTCATGCTGCATATTGTACGTGCGGACCTGTCAAATACATGGGTTTTGATGTATAATGAAGGAAACATTAAGTATAAGGGAGACAAGTTGTGATGTGCAGGCACCTATGCAAGTGTGTATGCATAATGTAGAAAGGTAAGAAATGTAATCATTGTGAACTGAAAAATTATATAAGTAACGATAATATGAAAATTTTTGGAAATCTTTTATGGTGGCTTTTTGGTGGCCTTGAGGCAGCTATAGGCTACTTTTCTGGCAGTCTTGCTCTTGCCTGCACTATTATTGGCATTCCTGTAGCATTGCAGACATTCAAGATAGGTCTGTTGTGCTTGTGGCCATTTGGGTCTGAAGTTTATGAGAAGGAATCATCTGGAGGATGCTTGCAAATATTACTTAATGTTCTCTGGATAATTTTCGGCGGACTGTTTGCATGGCTTATGCATATCTTTTTCGGTGTGCTTCTATTCGTCACGATAATAGGAATACCGTTCGCTAAGCAACATTTCAAGATGGCAAAATTATCTTTAGCTCCGTTTGGAAAAGACGTTAAACTGAATTTTTAATTGTTTGCTATTATTTTTAATCATCAGAAAGATCTGCTGTAAGTCTTTCTGTGCAGTAGAATGTGCTAACCCTAATAGTTGGTGCATGTAATCTGCTGTTTCTCTATTAAAATAGTCTAAAATGGCGTTTTTTTTCGCTTTAAGGCTTTTTATGTCGGAAAAAAGTAGTAAATTTGTACCTTGAAAAAATATGGCAAAAGCCGTTATATCGAAAAAAAACAACCAAAAACGTATTAAATGGATATTTCAAAGACAATTGATAACGACAGAATTCTGCAGATAGACATTGAGGAAGAAATGAAGTCGAGCTATATCGACTATTCAATGTCTGTTATTGTAGCACGTGCTCTGCCTGATGTTCGTGATGGATTCAAACCAGTGCATCGCCGTATTCTTTATGGTATGATGGGTATTAATAACACAAGCACCCAGCCATACAAGAAATGTGCGCGTGTAGTAGGTGAAGTGTTAGGTAAGTATCATCCTCATGGAGACTCTTCTGTCTATGGTGCACTAGTGCGTCTTGCACAGGATTGGAACATGAGATATACGCTTGTTGATGGTCAGGGAAACTTCGGCTCTGTTGATGGAGACTCTGCTGCTGCTATGCGTTATACAGAGTGTAGACTTGCGAAGATGGGCGAACATATCATGGATGATCTTGAGAAAGATACTGTTGATATGACCAATAATTTCGATGACTCTCTTCAAGAGCCAACTGTTATGCCAACAAAGATTCCTAATCTTCTTGTGAACGGAGGTAACGGTATTGCTGTAGGTATGGCGACAAATATGCCTACGCATAATCTTGGAGAAGTTATTGATGGATGTTGTGCATATATAGATAATCCGGAAATTGATATTGATGGCCTGATGCAGCATATTAAGGCTCCTGACTTCCCTACGGGCGCATATATATATGGTATACAGGGTGTAAGAAACGCCTATGAGACTGGCCGCGGTCGTATCGTGATACGTGCAAAGGCTGAGATTGAGAGCGACGAACAGCATGACAAGATTGTTGTAACAGAGATTCCTTACGGCGTAAATAAAGCGCAGTTGATTGAAAATATTGCAGAGCTAGTTAAGGAGGGACGCATCGATGGCATCTCTAATGTGAACGATGAGACAGGACGTCAGGGCATGCGTATTGTTGTAGATTGCAAGCGTGACGCCAATGCTAATGTCATACTTAACAAGTTGTTTAAGATGACAGCTCTTCAGAGTTCGTTCTCTGTGAATAATATTGCACTGGTAAAGGGAAGACCAAGACTTCTTAACCTAAAAGATTGTGTAAAATATTTCGTAGAGCACAGACATGATGTAACTATACGACGCACAAAATTCGATTTGAAAAAAGCGAAGGAACGTGCTCATCTGCTTGAGGCTCTTATTGTTGCATGCGATAATATAGATGAGGTTGTACACATTATCCGTGGCTCAAAAACACCAGCGGAAGCTGTGCAGAAACTCATGGATCGCTTCTCATTTGATGAGGTGCAGGCTAAGTATGTTGTAGAGATGCGTTTGTCACAGCTCACAGGCTTGCGTATGGATCAGCTGCATAATGAGTTTGATGAACTTATGAAGACAATTGAGTATCTGCAGTCAATACTTGATGACCCAGAACTGTGTAAGAAGGTTATGAAGGATGAACTCATCGAGGTGAAGGAAAAGTATGGCGACGAAAGACGTACAGAAATTAAATACTCGAGTGAAGAGTTTAATCCAGAGGACTTCTATCCGAACGATCCTGTGATTGTCACAATCTCTCACATGGGATATATTAAGCGTACTGCGCTCTCTGAGTTCCATGAGCAGGGACGTGGCGGTATTGGTTCAAGGGGCACACGCACTCGTGAACAGGACTTCATTGAGGATATATATCCTGCTACAATGCATAACACTATGCTGTTCTTCACGAAGAAAGGTCTGTGTTATTGGCTGAAGTGCTATGAAATACCTGAAGGCAATAAGGATTCTAAGGGACGTGCAATACAGAATATGCTTAATATCGATCCTGATGATCAAATACAGTCAGTGCTGCGTCTGAGGGGCTTGAACGACGAGGAGTTTGTAAACAACCACTATGTTGTGTTCTGTACAAAGAGCGGTATCGTGAAGAAAACTTGTTTGAAGCAGTACTCACGTCCTCGTTCTAATGGCCTGATAGCTATTAATCTGATGGAAGGCGATAGTCTGGTTGATGTTCGCCTCACAAATGGCAGAAATGAACTTATTATTGCTTCACGTAAAGGCCGTGCTGTTCGTTTTGACGAAAATGATGTGCGTACAATAGGTCGTGACGCTATTGGTGTTAGAGGTATACGTCTAGCAGATGAAAATGATGAGGCTGTTGGCATGATTGTTGTTAATAACCCATTAGAGGAATCTGTTCTTGTCGTTTCAGAAAAGGGTTATGGCAAGCGTACACCTATTGATACTGTCAATGCAGAGGGTGAAACAGAGAACATCTACCGTATAACGTCGCGTGGCGGTAAAGGTGTGCTCACACTCAACGTTACTGAGAAGACTGGCAATTTGGTGGCTATTAAAAATGTCTCTGACGAGCACGACTTGATGATTATTAATAAATCAGGCATTGCTATACGTCTTTCTGTCAAGGAATGTCGTCTGCAGGGAAGAAATACCCAAGGCGTACGTCTAATAAATCTTGAGAAGAAGAATGATATCATTGCGAGCGTATGCAAGGTAATGGGTGCAGAACTAGAGGCTCGTGTAGAGCAGGAAAGTCGTGCGCAATGGGCTACAAAAACAACAGATACTAATCCATCAAACGACGGGGAGCAGCAAGTTGAGGAACAGCCTATGGCTGATAATACATCGTTCACACCAATGATAGAACTTGCTGACGATGAGCCTATGGCATAATCGTTACTGTTGATGCAGGCTTGTGTGTCAAACTAAACTAAAGATATAATAATTCATTTATATAATAACTTAATAAATAACTGTTATGAAGAAATTCATGATTATGGCTGCAGCAGTGATGGTTTCACTCTCAGTTAATGCCCAGTCTTCACCAGAAGCAAAGGCAATTAAAAAAATGAAATCGTATACAGAGGTTCTTGAGGCTATCAAGGCAAATGGAGCATCATTCGACAAGGCTGACAATGCTTTTGCCTACAACAAGCTTGTAGACCTTGCTATCTCAGAAAACTCTAAGACAGAGAAGGCTGCTATAGAGGCTCAGCTGGCAAAGAATGCTGAACAGCAGGCTCAGATGACAAACGCAAAGAATGCAGCTGCTTATAATGCATTGCAGGCAGCTATGCAGTGTAATTCATTTGACGAGAAGGGTAAGTATAAGAATAAGAACGTTAACCGCCTTATGACTATCCGCAACTCTATGGTTCAGGCAGGTCTTGATGCATACAATACAAAGGACTATGAATCAGCAACAAAGTATTTCGGTGCTTTTGTAGAGACACGTACTAACGCTCTGTTCAATGAAGCTGACTTCTCAAGAGAGCAGAACTTCGGCCAGATAGCATACTATGCTGCTCTTGCTGCTTACTTCAACAAAAATTATGCAAAGTGTGACCAGTATGCAGATGCAGCTCTCAATTCAAGTGAGCGTGACAGCATCGCTAACGATGTAATTATTGTTAAACTGGGTGCATATGAGGAGCAGGCTAAGACTGCCGTTATGGACTCTGCTACATATGTAAAGAATGTACGCGCTATGTATGACCAGTTCCCTGAGAACGAGAACATTTTTGGAAAGCTCGTAGGTCTTTATGAGGAAACTGGCGATAAGGCATCTGCAAAGACTCTTCTTGATGCACGCCTTGCTGCAAATCCACACGATGCAATGGCTAATGCCTATGTAGGACAGACAGCACAGGGTGAACAGAAATATGATGAGGCAATTGCTGCTTATTCTAAGGCTGTAGCAGCAAAACCTGACTTCCTCGCAGCAAAACTTAATCTGGGCGTATGCTATCTTAACAAGGCTGTAGCAGCAGTTGATGCTAATACTGATGCTCGTGGTAACATCAACCCAGAGGTTAAGCCACAGGCTATGTCAGACCTCAATGAGGCAAAGAAGATTCTTGAGGAGGTAAGAACTGCAGATCCTGACTGTATGCAGGTTAACTGGAAGTATCCTCTTGAGCGTGTAAACTACGTTATTGAGAATGTAAAATAATATTGAAAGAATATTCTGATTGTTATGTCAATCTGGATTGACATACCTTCGATGGAATATACTAATAATTTATATTGAAATCCACTCTCACCCCATATGTATGTAATGTGGGGTGGGAGAGGGTTTTTGATTTTGGCACGGCCAGAAAATCTATGTATCAATGCAAATTATGTATAGAAAGATACTTGTTGTAATATTTATGTTAATGCCGATTGCAATTCTTGCACAGAAAAAGCAAATATCAGAGGCAAAGAGTTATCTCAAGAAAGGAAGTGACCTTGACAAGGCGGAATCCTTAGTACGTGAGGTAATCTCTGTGTCAGGCAATAGCGGAGAACTAGAATATTATGTTCTCCTCTCTGATATCGTTAAAAAGCAGTATGAGGCAAGCAATGAAAAACTATACCTAAAGCAGCTAAATGATACAGCATCCATGTTTCCTGCTTTGCGCAAGCTGTTCTTGACATATGAACTGCTTGACTCTGTCGATGCATTGCCGAATAAGAGTGGAAATGTGAAGACAAAGTATAGACGTAAGAATGCAGAATATCTTAATCATTTTCGCCCAAATCTTTTTAATGGCGGAATATATTCAATGCAGCGCAAGAATTATACTGAGGCATACGATTGCATGAATGTTTATTTAGATACCTATACACATCCGTTGTTCAGCCATTGCTCATATTCTGCCACAGACAGTCTTCGTTATCAGGCTGCATACTGGGCGGTACTGGCTGCACACAGATTAAAAAATCATTCAGGGGTAAAGAAATATGAATCGTTAGCTCAGCAGTATGTTCCTCGCGCACCGCATGTACTTGCACTACTTTACGAACATTATAGAGAAAAAGGTGATACTATTGGTGCTGTTTCATTCCTTCGCAAGGGTTTCAACCAGTATTCTGAGTTTCCTTTCTTTTTTCCTCGTCTGATCGATTATTATTCATCCCAAAATCAACTGGATACAGTAAAACATTTAGTAGAGAAAGCAATAGCAATAGAGCCAGGTAACCTCTTCTATCGTTTGGCACAAAATAATCTTCAGTTAAATATGGGTGATTATGATGCTTGTATATCGTTAGGCGACTCGCTTATACATATAAATGATCATATGGCAGAGGCTTATTACAATGTTGGCTCTGCATATTTCAATAAGGCGCTGCAAAGAGAACAGAAGAGTGATGCTCTGAAACAGAGAAGGAAAGAGGTTAATGAACTCTATTCTAAGGCGATGCCATATCTTGAACGATATCGTGCATTACGCCGTAAAGCAGTAATGCGCTGGGCGCCAATGCTCTATTCTATATATCTTAATCTTAATAAAGGTAAAGAGTTTGAAGAGGTAGATAGACTGCTAAAGTCTGATAAATATAGCAAAGTGTCAAAAAAACAGTGAAAATATTTGCAAATATCAATTAAATGTGCTAACTTTGCTGCCAAATTATAAACCAATTAAAAAACAGAAATGAAGAAGTACAACTTTAATGCAGGTCCGTCAATACTTCCACGTGAAGTTATTGAACAGACGGCACAGGCATGTCTTGATTTTGACAACTCAGGACTTTCACTTATGGAAATTAGCCATCGTGCTAAAAACTTCCAGCCAATTGTAGATGAGGCAGTTGCTCTCTTTAAGGAGCTTCTTAACATCCCTGAAGGATATTCGGTCCTCTTCCTTGGCGGTGGCGCCTCGCTTGAGTTCTGTATGATTCCTTATAATTTCCTTGAAAAGAAAGCTGCATACTTAAATACTGGAGTTTGGGCAACAAAGGCTGAAAAAGAGGCAAAACTCTTTGGTGAGGTCGTGGAAGTTGCAAGTTCTAAGGATAAGAATTTTACATATATCCCAAAGAATTTCGAAATTCCTACAGATGCAGATTATCTGCATATTACATCTAATAATACAATCTATGGTACGCAGATGCGTGAGGATATCGATTCGCCAATTCCTGTTATTGCTGACATGTCTTCAGACATCCTTTCACGCCCTGTCGACGTGAGCAAGTATGTTATGATATATGGCGGTGCACAGAAGAATCTTGCCATGGCAGGACTTACTTTTGTGATTGTGAAAGATGATGCTCTTGGAAAGGTTACACGCCAGATTCCTACTATGCTTGACTACCGTACACACGTCAAGAAAGGATCTATGTTCAATACACCTCCAGTTGTTCCAATTTATTCTGCTCTCATGAATCTTCGTTACATTAAAGCACATGGTGGAGTGGAAGCAATGGCTGAACTTGCGCAAAAGCGTGCAGAAATTCTTTATGCTGAAATTGATCGTAATAAACTCTTTGTCGGTACGGCAGAGAAGGATTCACGCTCATTGATGAACATAACATTTGTACTGAAGGATGAATATAAGGACCTGCAGGATGAATTCCTAGCATTTGCAACATCAAAAGGCATGGTAGGAGTTAAAGGACATCGTGATGTAGGTGGTTTCCGCGCATCATGCTACAATGCAATGAGCATCGAGGGTGTAGAAGCTCTTGTTAAATGCATGCAGGAATTTGAAGCAATGCATTAAATTATATTTGCTGCCAATACGCGGTCTATCTTTAGTCGTGGTATTGGCAGCAAAATGCAATAAGTTTCATACGTTATCCGTAAATCGAATAATTTCATAAAAGAACATATATGGCAAAGGTATTAATTGCTACTGAGAAGCCTTTCGCACAGGCTGCAGTAGCAGGTATTAGAACAGAGATAGAAAACTCAGGAAATGAACTTCTACTACTCGAGAAATATACAGAGAAGAGTCAGTTGCTAGAGGCTGTTGCAGACGTTGATGCGATTATCATTCGCTCTGACAAAATAGATGCCGAAGTGTTTGATGCGGCAAAGAATCTTAAGATTGTAGTACGAGCTGGTGCAGGATATGATAATGTTGATTTACAGTCAGCTACAGAGCATAATGTTGTCGTAGAAAATACACCAGGACAAAATGCAAATGCTGTTGCAGAACTTGTTCTCGGTATGCTTGTTTTTGCGGTACGTAATTTCTATAATGGTAAAGCGGGGTCTGAGCTTATGGGTAAGACTATAGGTATCCTTGCCTTTGGAAATGTTGGCCGTAATGTAGCGCGTATTGCTAAGGGCTTCGGTATGAATGTTATAGCTTATGACGCTTACTGTCCTGCAGAGGTTATAGAGGCTTCTGGTGTAAAGGCTGTAGCTAGTCAGGATGAACTCTTCGAACAGTCTGATATTGTTTCTCTTCATATTCCTGCTACTGCAGAGACAAAACAGTCTATCAACTATGCTTTAGTAAATAAACTGAGGAAAGGTGGTATACTAGTTAATACAGCACGCAAGGAAGTTATCAACGAGCCAGAGTTACTTAAACTTATGGCAGAGAGAACAGACTTGAAATATATTTCTGATATTAAACCAGATGCTGACGCAGAATTTGCTCAGTTTGAAGGACGCTATTTTGCTACACCAAAAAAGATGGGTGCACAGACAGCTGAGGCTAATACAAATGCAGGAATAGCTGCAGCAAAACAGATAAATGCGTATTTCTCAGAGGGCTGTACAAAATTCCAAGTTAATAAATAGTTATAGGTGTAATAGTATTATATATATTATTTGGTAACTGATTAATAAAATAAAGATTCCGTTTCATGTATGTGAAACGGAATCTTTATTTTGGTTCTGTTGTATTATTTTGTGTTGCTTAAATGAGATTAAGAACCATTGTCCTGATATATTCAAATTATTTTCATCTATACCCATCTGCACAGTATCTGCATACTTGTAATAGCATTATTTTCAATATATTAAGGTTTTAGTGCAGATGTTCACTTAAATAAAATATTTTTATTGTTTGATACCCTTTTGCTATTCAATTGCAATTATGATATGATTTTATTTCGCGTTATTATTATTTATAATAACTAATGTATGAAAGGCATATTTACTTATAGAGGTTTCATATATTTTACCCCATGACCAATATTTAATTTTATTATTTTTTGCATCTATTACTTGAATGTAATGGTTGGGTATTCCGAGAGAGAAAATCCAGTTTTTGTGATGTGTAAGTGCTATTACGAAGTTTTTGCAGTAGTCTATATTGCTCAGATTTTTGGTTGATGGTAGAAAGATGATTCGAACATCTTTCTTGATTTTACTTTTTATAAAGTACCATATATATGTAAGGTGCATGTATGATGACATTCCAGCTATAAATTTCTGTAGACCTTGTTTTAATCCTTGCATATCTTTTGCTGGATTGTATTCTAAAATCATATTGTTACTTTTTGTAATTGCTCCTTGCATTATGGCATCGACTATAGAAATTCCTGCTTGTTCTAAATCATTGTGAGTGATGTGACGCATGGAGCTGGGTAATGATAGTCTTGTTGCCTCGTGTCTTCCAATATGATAGAGGTTGGTTGCAATCTCGCTGTACATGTCCGGATGTTTCTCAGCTATATATTTACACAATACAGCAGCTCCGCAAGTACCATTATGTCCTTGTGAAATAAGCTCTGGATGCGTGATATGTCTTTGTAGGTCTTCTATGAAGTATTCAATTGGAATATTATGTAGGACCGGTATTTGGAATTCCTTTTTCAAGATTGATAGGTTTCGAATTTTTATGTGGTTAAAGATGAAGGGACTTTGACAATAAAAGATGTCAAAGTCCCTTGATTTTATATATATTACGTTATGTGTGTCATTCCTTTTTGCACTATGCTACTATTGTCTTGCATTTTTAAGATTATCTTCAAAATGCTGTGTGATTTGTCTTAACAGGTGGCGGCGAGTATTGCTGCCATATATACTGTGGTTGCGATTTGTATATATTACCTGTCTGAAATCCTTATTTGCCTGCACCAAGGCTTCTGCATATTCGTATGTGTTCTGCACATGTACATTATCGTCAGCAGTGCCATGACAGATGAGCAGTTTTCCATATAGCTGAGCGGCACGTGATATAGGACTTTCGTCATATCCGTCAGGGTTTTCCTGTGGTGTTCGCATAAATCTCTCGGTGTAGACAGTGTCGTAGTATCTCCAGTTGGTTGGTGGTGCAACAGCTACACCAGCAGCAAATACATTGCTACCTTCACTCATTGCCATAAGAGTGCAAAATCCTCCAAATGACCATCCCCATATACCTATTGCCTCTTTATTAACGTAAGGTAGATTAGCAAGCCATTTGGCAGTTTCAACTTGGTCTTTCGCTTCTATGACACCAAGGTTAAGATATGTGCATTTTTCAAACTCCGCTCCGCGACATCCAGTTCCTCGGCCGTCTACAGCGACAACTATATAGCCAAGAGAACATAAATAAGCATCGTATACAGCACCCTCGCCGCATGATCCCATACGCCATGAATCAATTACCTGTTGTGAGCCAGGTCCGCTATATTGATGCATTACGACGGGATATTTTTTTGATGGTGTGAAATTTGTAGGTTTAAGCATATAACCGTTAAGTTTTACACCCTCTGATGTCGTAAATGAAAATAATTCACGGTTTGGTATGTTGTATGTTGCAAGTTTGTCACCTAAAGTTTTATTATCTATTAGTGTTGATAATAGCTTACCTTGGCTATTGTGTGATGTGCATACATATGGGGTGTTACGATCTGACCATGAATTAAAGTAATAAGACATGTTTGCAGAGAACATGGCGTCATTAGTTCCTTCTCTGGTTGATAGTTTCATTGTCTTTCCGTTTTTCAACGAAACATATATATGACGTGTTTGTGGTGTTGGGGCTGCTTGATAATATATATTGCCAGTTCGGGCATCATATCCGTATATGGCTGTGATATCTGTTTTTTCGGGGCATACAGAGCGTAATAATGTGCCATTAAGATTATAATGGTATAGATGGCGGTATCCGTTGCGGTCCGAAAGCATTATGAGATTATTTCCTGTAACATGCATATCTGTATAAGCAGCTTCTGTTACGTATTTCTTTGCAGGTTCGCTTATAAGAAGTTTTGCTATAGTTGAACGTGGGTTAGTTGCATATACACACATTTTATCCTGGTGACGATTTAGTGTAATATAAAGCACTTTGAGCGGATCTTCTGTCGGATATAACCTGCATATATATCCGTCTGCATCAACTGGCACCTGCAATTGAACAGCTTTTTTGCTTTTTATGTCAAAACTCCATGCAGAGACTTTTGCATTATTTGTGCCTGCTTTAGGATATTTGTAAGAGTATGCTCCTGGATATTCACTATATTGTACATATTCAGGCTTCATGCCTTTATACATCTGCATGTCATATGTTGTAACATTGCTTTCATCATATTTTATCCAGCATATCTGCGAACCATCGGCAGTGAAGCATAGTGAAGTGGATAGTGCGAATTCTTCTTCGTTCACCCAATCTGGGACACCATTTATGATTTGATTGCGTTTTCCATCTTTAGTAACCTGGCTTTCTGCATTATCGTATAATAACTTGATAAGAAATATATTATTTTCGCGTACGAATGCTATCTGATTTCCGTCAGGACTCCATACAGGAGATTGCTGTGGACCATAGTCTGAGAGTTTTGCAAGATGTTTTGTGCGTATATTATATATATACCAGTTTGCTGTAAATGAGCGTCTGTATATACGTTCTATATTTGTTGCTATGAGCATCTGCTGGCCGTCAGGAGACAATATGAAATTTTCTGCTCCTCTAATCTTTTCTTTTATTGTATTTTCTGGGTCAAACAGTACGGCTGTCTGTTTTCCGTTGCGATAATTATACTGAAGTATTTTCCCTTTTGATAAGCATGCATAGTGCTCTCCATCCGGTAGAGGAGTAACTGACATCTGCTTGTCTGCGTGGAATGTACCTTTTACAACATCGTCAAGCGTGATAAGGTTTTCCGCATATGAAGTGATAGAACACATTAATAGTAATGATAGTATTATATGTTTCATGTTTTATTAATAAATGGAATAATAAATAGGATGTTTACCAATAATATCTTTCTTAATGTCCTGTGGTTTGTGAATTATGGCTATTGTATGTAGCATTTTTGCCAGCAAGAAGTTTCTCTATACTCATGTTACGGTTATTTTTATTTGACATATAACGGTCTACTTGTGTAACAAATGAGTTTTTATAGAATTCTGTTTCCATAATTTTGTTTACCACCCACATAACTCGTCCCATATGAAGATCTCGAATTTCCTGCTTGGTGATTTCGAAATCTTTCAGAGGGTAGCACGACAGAATATAGAATGTCAGACAGTCAGGAACGATGTGTTCGCGTGTCATACTGTTAAGCTGATGCTTAAAATAGTATTTATGATAAGGTTCAAATTCTACTCCAAGATATTTATCTAGACATATGCCAATTGACTCGTCTCCAACTATAACACTTTGGTTCAGTGCTCCTATCTGTGCATATATTTTAGGGATGGTTATGCTTGGAATTAGTTCTTTCAAATTCTTAAAGGCATTCGTCAACTGCATATTGATATCATCCATAGATGTATATTGTTTCTCGGCTTCAATTATTATTTTCTGCAGTGTTGAGTCTTTATAGAATTCTAGGAGTGTTTCGTTTATGTGTGGTTGATCAACTGTGCCTAATTGCAGTACATTTTCAATTAGAGTACGTGTCTCTGTCGGATATGAGATGTTCATGCTTTTTAGGGCTACGTAGTCTCCTGTAGTGAGATATCTGCTCTGGAGCCGGTCGTATCTCTCAATTTTAATGTTTATGTTTTTAATCTCTTCTTTCTGTGGCACAATAAAATCGCATGCGCAGACCATGGCTATGCATACTATTATGATTGTTATATGTGATATTCTGTTCAATGTGTAAATGCTTTTAACTTGGTTTTGTTATTTTAGTGCAAATTTACAAAACTTTACTAATATTGCCAAGAAAAGTACAAGAATTTTATAAAATTATATAAATATTCTATAATTTAATGTTAGATATGTCAACTAAATTGTTTACAATAGCATATATTGTGAGTCCTGCAGGACTATGTATCTGTAGTTTTTTTGCAATGTTTCGACGATGTGTTATAACGGTGTTTGTAGCAATACATAAATGATCTGCTATTTCTTTGTTTGACATACCTTGCACTAAGGCAATAACAACATCACGTTCGCGTTCGGATAGAGTTTCGTTCTGCGTGTTTGTGTTGTTTATCATGCCTGTTATTTTTAGGGTTATGTCCCGTTGTTTAATTTTGCGTTCAAGATGTTCTATTGCAGGAATAAATATATAGTCTTCAACATCAGCATGTTGTGCCAGCCACTCTTCGTTATTAAAAATGTCATGAAGCGCAGCCATCAATAGATTATTTCGATGATTGTTTGATGGGAGATATTTGATGATTATATTCTTTAGTTCACGCAACTTCGTATCGGTCTGCTCATGATGCTTAGAATAGGTTTCAATAGAGAAGTTCGGTTTTGGATTCCCATTTAGGAGAGATTCTACATATGGGAATACGTTCTTCTCCTCATATGTCATGTGCTGGTATATAGAAAGAGAGTACTCGTCATACACCTTCAGAATGAGTCTTGCAACATTGTCTCTTTCGTCAATAGCTTCAGTTAGTTCCTTGCGTATAAATGGCAATAGGAAATTGAGATAATATTCATGGCATGATCGTAGATAATTCATTAGAGTTGGAACAGAAAGTCTTTCTATGTCCTGAATATTTTTAAACTCATTGATAGTAAAGTTTACTATTGCAAGAAATGTATATGTATCGACCTCTTGTTCTTCACACACTTCTGCAACGGTCTTGTTGCCAAATCCAAGGTTAATTCCGAATCGCCCCAATGATTGTAATACATTGTAGTTATCACTAATTAGTGAAATCATGAGGTCTGATGGCTCATAGAGTTTTTGACTTTTCATATTGGCCGGTTATGTGTGAAATCTGTAGTACTAATGTATCGGTACTAGAGTGTAATATTATTCAATTTCCCTACTATGACAATATAAAACTGTTGTTGTGATTCTGAAATACTTTTATTTTCTATATTGTTTAAGTTTTAATGGGTTTTATTCCGCAATAAGTTCAACTGCTTCATCACCGATACGTGCAGGTTCGTGCTCTTGGATAAAGCTAAATGCCATTTCTAATGCCTTGTCAACAGCATTGCTGATATTCTTTTCGCGTCCCTCGTCTTCTGATAATTTTAAGGTTATCTGCTCGTCTTTGTTGCCGCATGCAATCCAAATAGTGCCAACAGGAATGCCTTCCGCAGTTCCAGGGCCAGCAAATCCCGTAGATGCTATGGCATAGTCAACTCCTAATTTTTCTATAGCACCTTTTACCATCTGTATTGCAACCTCTTCGCATACAGCTGTCTTTTGACTTATAAGTGAAGCTTCAACATCTAGCATAGATGTTTTCATGTTGTCACAATAGCATATTATGCCACCTTTGAAATAATCAGATGCGCCAGGCACCATTGTTATAGCTGTTGCAATCATGCCAGATGTACAGCTTTCTGCGGTACCGAGTGTTTTGCCTGATTCGTATAATATAGAAAGCAATTCTTTGCTATATACTTTTTTTTCGAAATCCATTTTATGAATTGTATTAGTTGAATGTTACTTTTGAGAATGTCGGAGTGTCTATCGGGCAGAACTCCTTGTTTTCGTATTTGAATGTGCCCACAATGCCAATCATTGCAGCATTATCGGTTGTATAACTGAATTTTGGTATGTAAATTGTCCACCCAAATCGCTTAGCATGGTCATGGAACGCATTTCTTAGTCCGTTGTTAGCACTTACACCTCCTGCTACTGCGACATGTTTTATTCCTGTCTGTTTTACAGCAAGACGTAGTTTCTTCATTAAGATATCAACGATTGTACGTTCCAGAGAAGCTGCAATATCTTCCTTGTTGTTTTCAATAAAGTTTGGATCGTTCTCGCACCATTTCCTCATGTTGTAAAGGAATGAGGTTTTTAAACCAGAAAAAGAGTAATCCAGGTTAGGTATGTTCGGTTCAGCAAACTGGAAGGCTTTTGGGTTGCCTTGTCTTGCCAAGCGGTCAATGATAGGGCCTCCTGGATATCCAAGTCCCATTACTTTAGAGCATTTGTCTATAGCTTCGCCAGCTGCATCATCAATGGTCTGTCCAAGCACTTCCATATCGTTGTATGCATTCACTTTTACTATTTGAGAGTTACCTCCGCTTACAAGCAGACAAAGAAATGGAAATGGTGGCATTTTTTTATCGTCCTCATTTTCTTTAATAAAATGTGCCATTACATGGCCTTGTAGATGATTTACATCTATGAGTGGTATGCCCAAAGCTCGAGCCATTCCTTTTGCAAAGTTTACCCCAACAAGGAGTGATCCCATAAGTCCTGGGCCTCGTGTGAATGCTATGGCGGAAATGTCTTCCATGCGCAAATTGGCTCTTTTTAATGCAGTGTCAACTACTGGTACGATATTCTGCTGATGTGCTCTTGATGCTAATTCAGGCACTACACCCCCATACTCTTCGTGTATGGCTTGCGATGCTGTTACATTGCTGAGCAGTACACCATCACGTAATACAGCTGCAGAGGTGTCGTCACATGAAGATTCTATGGCTAATATATTAATCATTTGTAGCTTGATGTGTTCTTATAAACTTTATGTAAAGTGTTTACTTCAGGATGTGGAAATGGTAAGAAAGTTAATATGTTAATACTTCCACTCCGTGATCTGTCATTAATAAAGTGTGTTCCCATTGAGCTGACGGCATTTCGTCTTCAGTTATGACTTCCCATCCGTACGGATCGTCAGCATCAACAAACACTCTCCAGGTACCCATATTAATCATAGGTTCAATGGTAAATGTCATGCCTGGGACAAGGAGCATGCCTGATCCTTTTTTGCCGTAATGAGCAATTTCTGGTTCTTCATGAAATTTTATACCCACACCATGTCCGCATAAGTCTTTTACAACTCCATAATTATATTTGTGAGCATGTTTTTGTATTGCGTTTCCTATATCTCCCACAAAGCAGTATGGTTTTGCTGCTTCCATACCAATTTCAAGACATTCTTTTGCCACACGTACCAACTGTTCTTTCTCTGGTGTTGTTTTGCCTCCGATAATGAACATTCTTGATGCATCTGCATAATATCCATTATATATTGTTGTGAAGTCTACATTGACAATGTCGCCTTCTTCCAGGAATTGTGTGGGTTTAGGTATTCCATGGCATACACATTCGTTAATGCTAACACACACAGATTTTGGAAACCCTTCATAGTTGAGACATGCAGGTGTTGCATTTTTTTCTTTACATACTGCCATGCATATGTCGTCTATTTCTTGTGTAGACATTCCTGGTCGTATGGCTGCTGCAACTGCATCTAATACAGCAGTGTTGATAGCTCCGGCTTGTCTGATTCCTTCTATCTGTTCTGGTGTTTTAATAAGGTCGCGAGTAGGAACTTTTTTGCCTCTATTTTGCCAGTAAAGTATTTCTTTATCCATGGCAGTTAGTTCTTGCCCTGGAATGATTGACCATGTGTTTCTATTTTTTTTCTGTATCATTCTTGTGTAAGGGTTAAATACGATGCAAAGTTACAAAAAAGTTTTCTATTTGTGTTGTTTATATACGTTAAATACTAAAAAATAGGTATATAAAAAGAAGGCTTAAGATAACTTAAGCCTTCTTGTGTCGGGGTACCAGGATTCGAACCTGGGACCCCCTGCTCCCAAAGCAGGTGC
>JAEIGA010004764.1_pt1 | contig 20932 bp, 17 predicted proteins | sample 9270691 | NCBI WGS metagenome assembly JAEIGA01 (sample SAMN17057246, study PRJNA624740) | gut metagenome | biome: biome; isolation source: fecal sample | host: Bos grunniens | place: China: Xizang | collected 2019 | reverse complement strand
CGTCTTTCGCGGACAGTCGGGGACGCCTGTCCCTACAAACACTCCTTTTTGTTTTTTTCTTAATCTTTTATTATTTTTCTTCTCATGGGTTAACCTCTATTCAACCCGGTCACAATGGCGGGATTTTCCCATTGCAACAAGAAATACCACCTGCTGCTATGCGCAGGTGGTATTCCTTTCAGTAAACAACCTTTTAATATTAAATGCTCTACCAAAAAATCGAAAAAGAAATAAGCGTTGCGATAAACAATACTACGCTCAAAAACAACCGCGTAATTGCCGAAAACACACTCTCTCGTCCTAATTTGTTCGCAAGCGTAATAATAAATCCCGTGGCACTCAATGCAAATGTAACACAAGTCGTCATCATAGCCAAAAGCATCAGTAAAGGTTGAGGATAGTAATCCTCCAATGCGTAATAACCATCATTGTTCCACGTTTCATATATGTAAACGTTAACATATGCAAAAGTAAATGATAATATAACAAAAAGCAAGCACAATATAATGGTCAAAGCAAAAACAAAATTAAATATTTCTACTATTGCCCTACCCTTGTTCTTGGATATCTCCTTTTCCTTGTCACTCTTCCCTCTAACCGTGGGGAACGCCACCGCGCATCCGCAATTGGTGCATATAACTGCCTCGTCAACAAGCTGATGTCCGCATTTGCTGCAAAATTTCATAACAAACCTCCTTATTTAGTCATTGTCACAAAACATAAGAATACCTGCAATAAGGCTAACAAAAAGCAACGAGCACACCTTAAAGCCTGTGCTTATAGGCTCGCCATTTTTTAATTTTTTATTATACGCCACGGTCATCGGAATACACCACGCCAAGGGAATTATGTACAATCCCGACACTACCGTTCCAAGGATCATAAGCACCTTACTAGCCTTCTTCATACCGGATATATCGGCAGGAGCTTTTTCAACAGCCTCCACCGCACATCCGCAACCCACGCAGAATACCGCCTCATCAACAAGCTCGTGTCCGCATTTGGTACAATACTTCATAATAATCACCTCACAAATTTATTTGTCGAAAAAGACATTTTTATTATATCAACCAAAATATATTTTGTCAATACTTTTATAATATATTTTGAATATAAATATAATATATACAAAAGAATAGCAAAATATTAAAATGTATTTAAAAAGGGGGGGATTATAATGGCAAATAAAATTATCAGAATAAATAAAAAAGGAGATGACGGATATAAGGTCATCTCTATAAGAATAAAGGACGGAACTTTACAAAAATTAGATGAATTATCTCAAAAAAGCAACCGTTCAAGAAACGAAATCATTAATATAATCCTTGAAAGCTCCATTAATGACGTTGAAATAGACTAAATTTGACCGAGTAGCGTTTGAACTGCTGCTCGGTCGTTTTTTATACATAGCGCTGAATAAAGACAACAAAGCACACTGTAAAAAGCCTCTCCTTTTAGGAGAGGTGGCAGCCGAGAGGGTTGAACATGCCCTCTCACCCGCTATGGCGGAAGCTCTCCCATAGGGAGAGCCTGACGAGCACAACCGTTTATAGCAAAACCGTATTCGTTACACCGCAACCCCCACAAACGTACTCGCTTTGAATTTTATTATAGCTTGTAGGGACAGGCGTCCTCGACTGTCCGTTTGGATATAGCTCTATTTTTTGCCAAAAGGAATTACCGCGGAACTCCGCTTACCCTGTGTTAAAATAAATTTTATCCTCTTGCCACAAGCTTGTACTTTATTTGTCGTCTTTCGCGGACAGTCGAGGACGCCTGTCCCTACTGGATGCTCCAACATTTTTCGGTTACAAAGAAAGAGCAAGCACAAGCAGCTTGCTCTTTCCTCTATATACATTGGCTTATCACCCCACCACAAAGCCCGTGGTGGTAACGTAGGCAATATCCGCACCCGTGTCATCGGTTATCATTATCTTGTAAAAGCAGGTCTTTTTTCCTGCTCTTATTTTTTCGGTCTCGGCATAAAGAATTTCCCCCTTGGGCGCGGAAAGATAAACTATCTGGGAGGTCTGGGTAACGGTTGGGGGCTGCTTGAAATTGGAGGCAATGGCAAAGGCGTAGTCCGCCATAGTAAAATACACTCCGCCCATAACGTGCCCCAGGGCATTTTTGTGACTGTCATCTATTTTAAGTGAACATTTTGCGTATCCCGCCTCTGCGGCAAGTATTTCTATTCCCGTTTGCTGTGAGGCGTATTTGTCCTGACCGAAGTATTCCTTTGCAAGCTCAAGGTCGCTCATATCTCTATTCCTTTCAAACGTTTGTTTTTATTTATCTTGCTCGAAAGCATAAATCTTATTCCTATATTATTTTATCACATAAAAATTCCCTTTACAATAGAAATGCGAAAATATTTAAATATCAAAGCTTGAATAAAAGAAAAGAAATGGGTAAAAAATAAGGACAGTAAATAACAAAAAGGAGTATAAAGACATGCCTTCATCTTTTAATAACAACAATAAAGGCTTTCCGAATAATTCGGGAAACAAAAAAATAAGCCGCTCCACCGTGCTGACACTCGTGGCTCTGGCAATAGCCTTAATAACGATTATAGCAGCGGCTGTTATCGCAAACAGAACAAAGGAGCCCACTAAGCTCCCCGACACACCCCCCGTAGAGACCCCCGAGAATACCAAGCCCTCCGAAGAGCCCTCAGAGGAACCTACGGAAACGCCTACGAAGAAGCCCTCAGGCTCTGCCGAGGCGGGAAATAAGCTTCCCTCCTTCTCGCTTCCCGTAAGCGGAACCATATCCAGCTACCACGACCCCGACCTTCAGGTATTCTCCCAGACGATGCAGGATTACAGAGTGCATCTCGGCATAGATCTTGTAACTAAGGAGAACGCTCCCGTATATTCGGCGGCAGACGGAAAGATATCCAAAATATGGGTAGACCCTATGATGGGCTACTGTATGGCTATAAGCCACTCGGGCAACTGCGTTACCGTTTATAAAAACCTTGCCGACGTTCTTCCCGAGGGAATATCCGAGGGTGTTTCGGTACGCGCAGGACAGATAATAGCCACCGTAGGCGAGAGCGCTATGGTAGAGGTAGGCAACGAGCCTCACCTCCACTTTGAGATGACCGTGGGCGACCTTGAGGTGGACCCTCTTGAGTACTTCGACGAGACCGACCTTGAGTCAATAAAAACAGATTCCTCTCACGAATAAAAAAACAGGGCTGCGGTTACACTTTGCTAACCTCAGCTCTGTTTTATTTAGCCCTATACACCACCCTTGCCCCGAGCTTTTCGCGGCTGAGGATGCCTACCGCCGCAAGGACGTTAAGCGCGGAATATATATCCCTTCCCCTCAATTTCGCATAAGGGGCGTACTCGGCGGCGCAAAATTCACGTCCCACAAGCTCGGCGGGCAAAAACCGTGAGTAATCCTCGGGGCGGGAAAGCTCTAAGGCATCAACAAGAGCGGTGGGAAACGTATCCGCGTCGTACTTACCCTCTCTGCGGTAGCGGGTACGCTCGGAATATCTGTATTCCTCCGCCTCTACCGACATTATCCTAACGCTTATTCTCGCGTCACTCAAAAGCTCTCTTATGGGATAGAGCGCCGCGAGAGCGCTGTACAGCGTTTCCCTTTTGGGCGACTGCTTGATACGCAATATCTCCCCCGTCTCCCTCTCGGCTCTGATAAGCTTTTTTCTTACTATTATGGGATGCACCACGCATACGTGGCAATCTGTATTCTCAAGATAATATTCAAGCTTTGCCCGAAGCGGCGCCAAGGAAGCGCACTGTATCTCGGTTATGCGCCCGTCCTCGCATATATCGGCAATATATTTACCTATCTTCACCTCAAAGCAGCTCTCACGCTCACAGAGAGTGTGCTTAAGTATTCGGTGAAGCCTTTTTTCGTTATATATCCCTATCCCCTCCTGCGAGGGTATAGCCGCGGAGTAGCTCTCGGCGGCGCAAAGACGGGCAAACAGCTCCTTCTCCCCCGTCACGTTGCTATCCCCGCAAACTGATTGGAGTAGAGCTTATAATATTCTCCCTCTGCCGCCAGCAGCTCCTCGTGATCTCCCGCCTCGGCAACTCTGCCGTCCTTGATGACCACTATCTTGTCGGCATCTCTTATGGTAGAAAGCCTGTGAGCGATTATAAGCGAGGTGCGGTTTTTCATAAGGTTCACCATCGCCTGCTGTATGTGCATCTCCGTGCGCGTGTCAACGCTTGAGGTAGCCTCGTCAAGAATAAGTATCTTGGGGTCCGCAAGCACGGCTCTCGCTATGGCAAGAAGCTGACGCTGACCTGCGGACAGATTGCTTCCCGACTCGGCAAGCATGGTGTCGTAGCCCTCGGGGAGTCTTTCTATAAATTCATCCGCCTTGGCAAAGGCTGCCGCCGCCTTCATTTCCTCGTCGGAGGCATCAAGTCTGCCATACTTTATATTGGCTCTTATTGTATCGGAAAACAGGACCGTATCCTGAAGAACTATGGCTATGGAGCGTCTGAGCGTGTCCTTGGGTATCTCGGTTATATCTACCCCGTCAATAGTGATAAGCCCCGAGTCTATCTCGTAAAAGCGAGTCAGCAGATTTACCACCGTGGTCTTTCCCGAGCCCGTGGCTCCGACTATGGCTATCTTCTGTCCCTTTTTGAGCCAAAGGTCAAGTCCCTTTAGCACGGGCTCATCCTTCTCGTAGGCAAAGTCGATATTCTCAAAGCGTATATTACCCTCTATATCCTCTACGCTCATTTCTTTTTTGCCCTCGTCTATCTCGTCGGAGCTGTCCATTATCTCAAATATCCGCTCCGCTCCCGCAAGAGCTGTGAGAATAGACGCGTATTGGTTGGCTATCTCGTTTACGGGACGGGTAAACTTCTTTGAATACTGGAGCATTGAATGGATATTTCCAAGGCGCAGATTCGGAACAAGGCTGTTTGGATTAAGCATAAAAAATCCACCGAACGCCGCTATGAGCACGTATTGAAGATTTCCGAGGAAATTCATACAGGGTCCCATAATAGAGCCCCAGACTCTCGCCTTTATGCTTGCGTTCTTAAATTCCTCGCTGGTGGCGGTAAATTCCTCTATGGCGCGCCGCTCCTTGCCGTAGGATACCACGGTCTTATAGGAGGTTACCATCTCCTCCACCTGACCGTTTATCTGACCGAGAAGCTTTTGGCGCTTAACGAAATATTTCCGCATAAATTTTGCCAGATTGGTGGTTACGGTTATAGTAAGCGGAATGGTGACACAAGCTATAAGCGCCATCACCCAGCTGTAATAGACCATCATAGCAAAGGCGCCTATGAGAGTCAGCACGCTGGATATAAGCGAGGCTATGGACTGCGACACGGCGTTTGACACGTTTTCAACGTCGTTGGTCATTCGCGACATTATATCACCGTGCTTGTGCGTATCCGTATATTTTATGGGAAGCTTGGATATTTTTCTGAACAGGTCGTTTCGCATCATATATACCGTATTTTGCGAGAGCTTAGCCGCGATTATTCCCTGAAGCAGTGCTAAGGATGCGCTTATAAAGAACAGAACACCCATTGCGCCAAGATACCACAGCATAGCGTCAAGGTCAACGCTTATCCTTCCCGTCTGTGAGTCCACCCTTATAGTATTTATCGCCTCTCCCTGAAGAGCGGGGCCCGCAAGGTCGGAAACCGTAACGAAAGCCATTATACAGACAAGAGCTATGACAAGCAGCTTACTCTTTCCGATATATTTAAGCAGCCTTCCTAATGTGCGAAGAAGATTTTTAGGCTTCTCCTTGTTCATTCTCACGCCCATAGGTCCATTCGGTCGGGTGGAGGGCATTTGTGGAGGTGACTGAGGTCTTCTTTCATTATTCATTTACCCTCACCTCCCCTGCTTCCTTGGTCTGGGAATTGTATATATCTCTGTAGGTGGCACTGGTGCGCATAAGCTCATCGTGTGGCGCGCAAGCCACTATGGTACCGTTTTCTATTACCGCTATTCTGTCGGCATCCCTCACACTGGCGATGCGCTGAGCTATCATAATGACTGTAGTATCTCCCAGCTCCTCCTTAAGAGAGGCGCGGAGCTTTGCCTCGGTGGCAAGGTCAAGAGCCGAGGTGGAGTCGTCAAGTATAAGTATCTCGGGCTTTCTGACCAGCGCTCTCGCTATGGACATTCTTTGCTTCTGTCCTCCCGAAAGCGACGCGCCCTTCTCGGCGATATAGCTGTCGTAGCCCTCGCCAAAGCTCTCCACAAACTCCTGTGCCTGAGCTATCCTTGCCGCATCCGCCACCTCCTCGTCGGTAGCGTTTTCCTTGCCCCAACGGATGTTCTCGGATATAGTTCCCGAGAAGAGCTCACTCTTCTGCATCACGTAGGATATCTTTGAGCGAAGCGCCCCAAGGTCGTATTCCTTTACGGGAACACCGTCCACAAGCACCTCTCCCTCGGTGGCGTCGTAAAAGCGCAATATCAGATTGACAAGGGAGGTCTTTCCCGCTCCCGTCGCGCCGATTATGGCAAAGGTCTCACCGCGCTTTATATCTATATTTATATCCTCAAGCACGGGACGACCCGCCGCCGACGGATATCTGAATCCCACATTTCTGAAGGATACGGCAATATCGCTCTCCTCTCCCGTTCTGTTGCCCGAAATTATCACGGGCTCGGAGTCGAGCACCTCCTCAACGCGCTTTATGCAAGCCATTGCTCGGGAAATGGAATTAAAGAGCATACTGACCATCATTACAGACATAAGCACCTGAGTCACGTAGGTCACCGCCGCCATTATACTTCCCGCGCTCATTCCGCTTCCCGCTACGTTGTCTATCTCCCATCCGCCCATATAGATTATAGCTATTATGGAGGCGTTCATCACTACCATCAGCACGGGATGAGTTATCGCCATAAGCTTGTGAACGCGTATATTGGTATCGCGCAGGTCGCGGTTCGCCCGCTCAAAGCGCTGATTTTCGTGCTCCTCGCGGACGTACGCCTTTACCACACGGGCACCCGTCACGTTTTCCTGAACGACTGTGTTCACCCTGTCAAGCTTCTTTTGTATAGTACCGAAGATAGGCACGGCGCGGCTGAGCACCAAAAACAGGGTCAGTGCCATTATGGGCAGTGAGCAGAGAAGCACAAGACCGAATTTTATATCGAGGGCGCAAAGCATTATTGTTCCGCCTATAAAGAACATAGGCGGGCGCACCAGCATACGCAGTATCATTTCGGTGAACTCCACTATCATCGCGATATCGTTGGTCATTCTTGTGACCAGCGAGCCCGTGGTAAATTTGTCGGTCTGCTGGATAGACAGGGACATCACCCGCTTGTACGCGTCGCAGCGCAGGTCGTTTCCAAGCCCCTGAGATGCCTTTGCCGCCGTAAAGGCGCAAAGCACGCCGAAGGTACCGCCTATAAGCACTACAAGGAGCATAAGAATACCAAATGTCAGTATGACCTGCATCGAGGTATACTCGCCCGCTCCGTACAGTATTCTCATTACCGTGCTGCCCAAGGGCGAGGAGGACACGTCCCCCGACGCGTTTATACCGCAGTCAACTATGACGGTCATAAGCTGAGGCAAAAGCAGGTCGGCAAAGACCTCTCCTATCATAAGCAGAGGTGATATTATAGCCAAAAAGGCATAAGGCTTCAGATAACCGAATATTCTCCTCATTCGCCCTTCTCCATGAACAGATCGTACCGCATATTATTCAACCAAATCTCCGTTCTTGTCAAAATTCATTTCCTCGCGGAACACTTCCACACCGTTCTCGTATCTTATGACGGTTTCCTTGCAAGTACCGTCGTTGTAAAGCTCGGTAATACGCTCGCTTTGCTTATGTCCCGCCGCGTCATATTCTATATAGGTGTTCTTTCTTCCGTTTTCGTTGTATTCGTATTTGTATTCGCTCTTTCTCTCGGTTCCGTCGGAATATTTTTCTGTTGTGACCTGACTCGTTGTTCTTCCATTATCGTCATAGGTGTACTCGTAAACGCGCTTGACCGTATCCGCCTCGGGATGATAATTGGTTTCTTTCTTAATAAGATTACCCTTTTCGTCGTATGTGTAGAGCTCTCCGCCGTACTGTGCTCCGTTACCGTCCAACCACTTGATCTCCGCGAGTCTGCCGTTGCTGTCGTAAATATACAGGTCCTCGTTTTCCTTTGTTTCCGTGTCGCCGAGAATTTCATATTCGCCGACCTTGACAAGCTGCTCCGCGCCGTTATATTCGTAGCGTACCATATATCCGCCCTCGGCGGGGTCTTCCACGTATCTGTACTCCGTGGGCAAGCCCTTTTCGTTGTACTTGTACTCACAGCCATAGGAATAATTATCGGCTGAATCCCATTCCTCAAGCCTTACAAGAGCTGTGTTGTTTTCATATTCAACTACGTAAAACTGCTCCTCGCTCTCATCCACTCTGTTCCATTTACCTACGTTGCCCTCAAGGGAAAGAGCGTACTCATTGTAAGAATTTTTAAAATTAACGCATCTTCCGTATTCGTCAAGGGTTATAAAATTGATTCCGTCGAGCGTAAATATCACGCCGTTCTGGGTATAGCTAAACACGGTAAATTCCTTTATCCTCGTGGGTCTGCCCTTTTCATCGTACTCGGTAATAGGGCAGGATATCTCCTTGTCCAGGTAAAATATGACGCTTGTCATTTTTCCGCTTTCGTCATACTCAAATCTGGCTATGCTCTCTTTCTCGTTAACGCTGAGATCGATATCGTGGGTCGCCATTGACAGAAAAAGTCCGTCCTTGTTGAGGTCAATGCCTAAAATTCCCAGCTCCTCGTTACCCATACTGCTGTAAACGCGGTTTGCTACGGCTTTGTCCATAACGTAGGAAACAGGCTCTGTCTTGGCATATCCGCAAACGGTGCAGGTAAAGGTCTTTACGCCGTCAGCTTCCTTCGTAGGCTGCGCGGTCACAGTGCCCTCGCTCCAGCTATGCTCAGCTTCGTCGAAAACCGCGGTGCAGCCCTCGTCATCGCACACGTACCAATGGTGAGTGGCATCGTATGACCACTCTGCCGTATAATAGTGTTCGTCTATCCAGATAGTCGTGCTTCTGCTTTCCGAGGCTTCCTCGCCTCCGTTACACGCCGTAAGTATCACGCACGCAGAAAAGCACATACAAAGAGTTAAAAAAATTGAAACAAGCCTTTTCATAAAAATTTCCTTTCCGAAAAAATTAATTTTTTCGCCTTGCTATAAGTGTATTATATCACGACAACCCAAAAATTTCAATACGTTAAGGTTTGTTTATTCATATAATTGAAGATACTCCCAGCGCATATGGCTTCGCGGCGCAAAAAAGATTAAAAATCCTTTTTTGAAACATATTGCAATGAATTTTTACACCGTCAAAGCAAAAAATAAATGTGCGGACGAAAATTCGGACGCTAAACTTTCATCTGTAAAGAGGAAAAAGCTATGATGAAAAATAAATTCAAAAAGCTTGCGCCTTTCCTCAGCCTTCTTCTTATATTTTCTTTTGTTCTCGCCCCCTCGCTCTGTGCGCTGACGGTAACGGCTGACACCGCCTTCTCGGAATACGACGGGGGATTTGACTACGCGGCGGTAATGAGTGAGCCCCGCATAAGCGAAGCTGACACCGCTCCAGTATCGCTTTCGGCATCCGATCTGAAAAATATGAAGCTCTATCCCGGCGGAATACCCTTCGGAGTAAAATTTATGACCGAGGGAATACTGGTGGTAGGCTTTTGCGATATCTCCTCGGGAAACAAAAAAACAAACCCCTCGGGAGAGGCGGGACTCAGGACGGGGGATCGAATAATATCTGTAAACGGCAAGGAGCTGCTATCCGCCGAGGAGCTGACAAGGGCTGTGGAGCAGAGCCAAGGCAAGGCTCTTTCCATAGTATATCTGCGTGACGGAAGCAGACACACCACAAGCCTTACTCCCGCCTACTGCAAAAACGAGAAATGCTATAAAACGGGAATATACGTTAAGGATAACGGAGCGGGTATAGGCACAGTAACCTATATCGACCCTAAGACTTTGTCCTTCGCGGGTCTCGGTCACGGTATATGTGAGGGCCAAAGCGGAAGCCTCGTACCCATACAGCGAGGCTCTGTTGTGGACGTTACTATCAACGGGGCTATTAAGGGTCAAAAAGGCACACCCGGTGAGGTAAAAGGCTCCTTCAAGGCAGGAAAAACTGGAACGCTTCTGAAAAACACAAGCTGCGGAGTTTACGGAGTCTATGCAAACCTTCCCAAGGGTCTTCCCTCAGAGCCTCTTTCTCTCTGTCTGCGCGACGGACTCAAGGAGGGCAAAGCATATATCTGGTGCACTCTTGACTCAGCGGGCGCACAAAAATACGAGATAGAAATATCAAATATCGACAGAAACGCAACGGAAGGAAAATGCTTTACCGTAAAGGTCACCGACCCCGCCCTTCTGGCTAAAACAGGAGGCATAGTCCAAGGAATGAGCGGCAGCCCCATAATTCAGGACGGCAAGCTTGTCGGAGCGGTCACACACGTTTTGATAAATGACCCGACAACGGGCTACGGTATTTTCATTGAGAATATGCTCTCGGCGGGACAGCAGAGCGTGATGCCCAGAGCGGCGTAAAGGACGCGGTTATTACGCTTTTTTGAAAAAAGCTTGGCAAAAAACTTTCAAAAAGGGTTAATATGATTTTTCAAAAACGTAGGGACCGGCGTCCTCGACGGTCCTAAAAAGCAAAAGGCAATATCATTCCGCCCTAAAAATCGGTTTGATATTGCCCTTTTTTATTTATAATTCTTGGGAGAAATGCCAAATCTCTTTTTAAACTCCCGTGAAAAGTGACAGGGTTCGGCATATCCGCACATAATAGCCGCTTCGGCTACTGAGAAGTTACCCGATAACAGGAGAGTTTTAGCATATTCCATACGCTTTTGTATCATATATTCCTTCGGAGGGACACCCAGAGAATTCAAAAACAGCTTCCTGAAATACACCTCGCTCATACCGCAAAGCTCTGCAAGCTGTGCCACGGTCAGGTCGTTGCCCGTAAAATCGCTATTCAGCTTTCGCAACGCGGGCTCTATAAGACCGGTGCGGTTGGTTGGAAGATACTCTCGGTGTGCCTCCTTTTGTGCTTGATATACCGCGTTGTAGAGCGCCAGCATAGTGGCAGTATACCTAAAATCAGCTCCGCTCTTACACGCTGATGCCGCCAGCTTAAAGTCGTGCGCTACACGCTCGGGATTTCTAAGAATCACCGAAAATGGCTCGTCCTCAATATCCGCGTCAAAATTTATAGCATAGCAGCCGCCGTAGCTGTACGTCTTAATTTGATAGGACGACCCCTTAGGCAGATAAAACAGACATCCTCCCTCGGTACGCATAACCCTTCCGTCTGAGAAGCAGTAATCCTTCACACTGTCGGAGTCGTTCAGAACAAGTCCGTGATAAGGTCGGTCCTGGTGCGCTGTTTTACCCGTATGAGGAGCTACGTACATAGCAAAATTGACCTCGGTAATTATCAATCTTTCCCACTGCTTATTCATTCTCATCACCTCGTTTATATTATACCATACAGTTTCGATTTGGTCAAGTGTTTTGTTTTGTTCATTTACAAAGCAAAATCCAAGTGCTATACTGTTTTTACAATATATTATCCAATTAGAGAGGAGATTTCCATATGGAATATATTAAGCAACAGGATTATGATTACATCATAAACAAATTCCACGACACAAAAAAGCCCTTTGACTCGCTCAAAAGATTTATCCGTCAGGACGAAATCTTCTCCTCTGAAACAGGTATGGACGGAGAAGCTCTCAAGGTGGGCATACTCACCCAAGACGAAGCTCTTGAGGGTCTTTCTCGTCCCGTGCGCAAGGCAAAAGCATTTGAATACGTTTTGAAAAACACAAGAATATCCTGCGACTCCCGCGACCGCTTCCCTGCCATCAACTCTATGGACAGACCTCTCAACTCTACCGTAGTGCAAAAATGGAAGGACGAGGTCTTTAAGGAGATCATCCCCGAGGTGGAGGAGCGCCGAGCACAGCTCGAGCGCGACGGTATCGTCACTATATGGCCTGATTACGACCACAGCGTTCCCGTATGGGACAGAGTGTTTACTCTGGGCTTTGAGGGCCTGCGGAGTGAGAGCGAGAAGGCTCGCAAGGAGCGCGCCCTGACTGAGAATCAGGAAGCATTCTTTGAGGGCATCAATGTCACCTACAAGGCTATCTGTGACTTCATAGGAAGACTCGCCGAGCTGGCAGAGCAGACAGAAGGCTCCCAGCGTATGGCAAAGGCGTTGCGTAACATCCAACACAACCCTCCTTCCACCTTTTACGAGGCACTCCTCACCGACTACATCTACTTCATTCTCTCTGAGCATATTGAAGGCTTACAGGTAAGATCCCTTGGTAACTTTGACAGAATCTTCCTCCCCTTTTATATTAACGACCTTGAGAATGGCGTCAGCCAGGAGGAGATACGCACCGACCTCGCCTACCTCTTCTTGCAATTCACCGCCATCGGCAACTACTGGAATCAGCCCGTATATCTGGGTGGTGACAAGGCAGACGGCTCTACCGTAATCAACGAGCTATCCTATCTTTTCCTTGACGTTTACGACAAAATGGGCATATATAACCCCAAAATACAAATAAAGCTTAACGAGCGCACACCCAAGGACTTTCTTATGAAAGCTTTGGATATGATACGTCGGGGACATAACTCTATCGTTTTCGTTTGCGACGAAACTATAAGAAAAGCTCTTATGAGAGCAGGCTTTACGTCCGAGCAGGCACGCACATGCAGCGTTACCGGTTGCTATGAATACGGTATTCTCGGCGGCATGGGCTGCGGTATGAATTACCTCAATCTTATGAAGCCCTTGGAGTATGCCCTCCATAAGGGAAATGACGGAGTAACGGGCGCGTTCTCAGGTCTTGAAAGCCCTGAGCTTCAAAGCTACGAAAGCTTTGACTCGCTTTATTCCGAATATAAGCGACAGCTGAAGCAGATCATAGATGTCACGGTAGAAACTGTAAACGGCTTTGAGGATTATCTTGCCTATTTCAATCCCCAGTCTATGCTTTCCGCCACCTTCCCCACCTGCCTTGAAAAGGGACGCGACGCGCTCTGCGGAGGTTCGGCTGCAAACACCTCCACTGTGTGCTTTGGATTTATGGCAGACGTGGCAGACTCTCTGACTATGATACAGAAATACGTCTATGATAAAAAGCTTCTTACTCTCAGTGAGCTTACGGCTATGCTTGACTCCAATTTTGAGGGTAATGAGGTATGGCAGGCAAGACTTCGCGCCGACCGCGATAAATACGGAAACAATAAGGATCTTCCCGATAAAATTGCCGTCGATATTGCAGACTTTGCAAACTCGTGCATAGCAGGCAGACCTAACGCAAAGGAGCGTTGCGGTGAATGGTGCTCCGCCTTCCACGTGGCGAGAATGTCCTATTCGCAGGGAGCGCTTACAGCCGCCAGCGCAAATGGCAGATCGCTGGGCGAGGAGCTGTCCAAGAACCTTTCCGCTGCTATGGGTCAGAACCGCGAGGGCGCTACCGCCGCTATACTCTCAACCACCAAGATAGACGCTACCGCCTTCCCCGGCGATGCCGCTCTTGACTTGGGACTGCTTCCCTCTGCCGTGAAGGGAGAGGACGGACTCGACGCTATGTACGGTCTTGTTACTACCTTTATGAAAAGAGGGGGACACGCTATTCATATAAACGTCTTCGATGCTGATACCCTTCGTGACGCTCAGGCTCATCCCGAAAAATACAGCGACCTTCAGATAAGAGTCTGCGGATGGAACGTGCTTTGGAACAACATAAACAAAGAAGAGCAGGACGGATTTATCCGTCAGGCGGAATCCTTGGTATAATAACCGCTCCTTAAATTCAGAAGATGAAGATATTATCTAAAAAAAGATGCGTTATCGGCGAAGGACCTATATGGTGCGAATTTGACAGTAAGCTTTACCACGTAAACGCTTACGGAGTTAATGAGATTTGCTGTATCGACCTTGAGAGCAAGAAAAATACTGTTCGGGAGCTGGATTTCGGTGTGGCGGCTATCGCCTTTTCAAAGCGGGGAGAAATGCTTATTTCCTGCGGTGACGGAGCGTTTATTTTAAACGACGACAACACACGCACCCCCTTGTACGATATGAGCACAACCGAGATAAAGTACGGCAACGACGCAAAGGTAGGTCCTGACGGAAGATTTTACGTGGGCACACAAAGCAGTAAAAGAAGGGGTACGGGGGACGAAGCAGACGGCAAGCTTTACAGTATCGATAAGGACGGTAGGGTTAAGATTTTGCTCGACGGTCTTCTCCTCTCCAACGGCTTTGATTGGTCTATGGACGAAAAGCGTTTTTATCACACTGATAGCGACACTCACACCATCAAAGAGTACAGCTTTGACAAGGAAAAGGGAGAAATCTCATTTACGGGTAGACAAGTGAAAATCAGGGGAGTTGACGGCTTTACCGTTGACCAAAACGATTTTCTTTACGTCGCCTGTTGGGGCGAGGGGCATATAGCGGTCGTTGATACTGCCGATATGCAGATAAGAGAATATATACCCGTTCCCGCCGACATACCCGCAAGCTGCTGTTTTGCGGGAGAAGATATGGAAAAGCTGGTCGTGGTAACCGCAACTCTCGGCACGGATATTCAAAAGGATAAAAACGCGGGATATACATTTATTTGCGACAGACAGGTAAAGGGCAGAAAGCCGTACCTGTTCGGTTAAAAATATTTTTTACATCACAAAACCTATGCAAAGGACAACGTAATATGCTTGAACAAAAAAAGACTTCAAATTTAAAAACACTTCTTACCGCTCTGCTTGTAATGGCACTGTGGGGCTCCCTGTTTCCCATGGTAAAGGTGGGCTATTCGACCTTTCGGATAGCCTCCTCGGACATCCCGACCATTATCCTTTTCGCGGGACTTCGCTTCACTCTCTGCGGTATTATCCTATTGGCATTTTGCTCTGTACGCGCCAAGCGCGTTGAGCTACCCGCAAGGTCACACTTATCATATATTATTTGGGGAGGGTTCTTCTCTATAATCCTCCATTACAGCTTTACATATGTTGCCCTTGCCATAGGCGAAGGCTCTAAAAGCGCTATCATAAAGCAGGTTGGCTTTCTGTTTCTGAGCTGCTTTGCCTTTCTTTTTGACAAGAACGACAAATTCTCTGTCTATAAGGTAATTGCAGGCGGACTTGGATTTTGCGGTATAATCGCAACCGCGACGGACGGCACGGGACTGCATTTTGCTATCGGCGACCTTCTGTTGCTTCTTGCCTCGGTCTGCTCGGTTGTAAGCACCCTCGTAACAAAAAAAGCCACCCAAAAGGTCTCCCCCGTGGCATTTACCGGATATAGCCAGCTAATAGGCGGCGTATTCCTTCTCATTCTGGGGCTTTCATTAGGAGGAAGTATAGCTTATATCGATCTTTCTGCCGTACTTGCCCTGATATATATCTGCGGAGCGTCTATCGTAGCATACACCCTGTGGAACAGTTTGTTGAAAACAGGAAACATATCCAAGCTCTCGGTCATCAAATTTACGGAGCCCCTGTTCGCCGTGCTATTTTCGGGAATTATTTTGCATGAAAACATATTCAGGCTCTCTTATCTTGCCGCGTTCCTGCTTCTCATAGCCGCGTTGCTCATAGAAAACCGTCCTTGGAGGAGAAAAAATGAAAGCGAGAATATTTGAGATAAAGCGCTTTGCCGTCCACGACGGTGACGGCATACGGACAACCGTTTTTTTCAAGGGATGTCCTCTGCGCTGCGTATGGTGTCACAATCCCGAGGGGATCTCCCAAAAGACACAGACCGCGTACTACGCTCACAAATGCATAGGCTGCGGCGAGTGCAAAAGAGAAGATTTTCTCACCTCCGAGTGCTTGGGAGATGCCCGAGTCGAGTACGGAAGAGATGTTACTATCGACGAGCTGCTCCCCGTCTTGCTGGAGGATAAAGAGTTTTATGCCAACTCTGGCGGAGGCGTTACCCTCTCGGGTGGAGAGTGCCTGATGCAAGCCGATTTCTGCGCCGAGCTTCTGAAGGCGCTGAAGAGCGAGGGCATACACACCGCCGTTGACACCTGCGGGTTTGCCCCAAGAGCTGCCCTTGACAAGGTAGTCCCATACACCGACGTATTTCTCTATGACCTTAAGGCGTACGACGAGGACGTGCATATCAAATGCACGGGATGCTCCAACAAGCTTATCCTTGAAAATCTTAAATATTTGGATACCATTGGCAAGACCGTGGAGATACGTATCCCCTTCGTTCCCGAATACAACGACGGCGAGATGGAAAAAACAGCTCATTTCTTAGCGTCACTAAAGAATATTTCAAAGGTCAGAGTATTGCCCTACCATAATTACGCGGGCTCAAAGTACGCTGCTCTTGATATGGAAAATACTCTGCCCCTAACTCTCCCCTCAAAGGAGGAGCTTGAAGCCGCCAAGGCATTGATACGAAGCATAACGAACTTCTGCGTATCCGAATAATACCCAAAAAAGGCTCTTGTGAAAACAAGAGCCTTTTTGTATACTTATACTTTACCGCTTGGGAACGTAAACTCTGATATGAGTTGCCGCCTCGGCAAATTTGCTTGATATGTCGGTCTTAGGGTAGGATGAAACGTTCCACGCAATGTACTTACATCCATTAAGAAATTCCTCGGTGATCATATAAAAAGCATCTGTAACACCGCTTGGACGAGTTCCCTTGTATATCTCGTTCTCATTGGGGAATATATCAATAAGAAATCTCCAGCCCTCATCGCAGATAAATATACTTCCCGCGGGCAGCTCACTATCTACCGAGAATTTTTTGTCGGTGCAAATATTCTGGTTGTAGGTGGATTTGCTACTACCGGGATGATAAATATTGGTTCTCTCAGTACAATGCCAATAGGCGTTCTCAACATAGTCCCACTCCAAAAGCTTGTATTTGGTAAGGTCAACCCCGTTCTTAGCAGCCAGCGTCTTATCTACTTCTATAAAGTCAGCGGGGTTTAATACTACGGAAGGGTCTATTTCAGAGCCGCCGTTTTCCAAATCAGTGTCAGGCTTTGTAAGAAGCTTAGAAATGGTAACGTCATAGCTACTGCTCATAGCTCCCTTGACCGCTTCCTTGATAGCGGGCAGATAATCCTTCACCTCTGGGTAGTTTGTGGGTATCCAATCAACAACATCAACATCACCGCCCGTTATAGTAGCATACCACGCAAGAGCTGCCGCGTATCTGCCGAACCCATAATTCAGATGGTAGCCGTCACGAGTCACCTTATCTCCTACCCAAGAGGTACGGAGATTCTGAATAGCAGTACCCGAGGGAATTACAGCCGAGATGGTATCTTTTGCAAGGATAATCTCCTTCACACGGGAAACTATTTCCCGATACATCTTTAATTGATTGCTATCATACTTGGCAAATTCCGCGTGCGTGCTATCGCTTTGATATGCCCAAGGCATATGCCATACTATCTTGGCGTTGGGATTGGTCTTATTCTGATTTAAAAAGTTGATTATGTTATCAAGCTTTGTAAAGGTATTGGCAAAACCTGCGCTTCCGCTGGTCTGATGAAGAACTATATAGTCCCAGTCCTCCTCCTTAAGTGCGTCAATAATCTTGTATTCCTTGGTATTCACTATGGTTCCGTTTACGTTCTTACGGAAGATATATTTAGCCTGATTTCCCGAAATATACGTCCAGTGCTTATCCAAGGTACAGTTACCTACGTATAGGTTGCCGACTATTACGGTTTCCGCGCCACCATCCTTGCAAATATTCCAAAGATGCTCAGTGCTGTCATCCGTAAAGCTGTTACCGAGTGCAAGTATCTTCACCGACTTTGTGGCGGGTATCTTCTCGGTCTTGTTATCCTGACACTTGGAGCACTCATACTTTATATCTCCATCCTTAAGTGCCATTGCATCCACTCTTGATACCTCCTTGTAATCGTGCTCATTGCACTCTGCCTTTTCGTTATTCTCAATGCTGTTATCGTTGTTATTCTGGTTGCCGTTCTGCCCCTCGTTTGAATTCGTATCGGACTTTCCGGCCGTAGTTCCCTGAGTCGTTCCCGTGGTGGACGTCGTACCCTCGGGTACCTCCTTGCAGGCGGTAGCGAATATTACGCCAACGAGCAAAAGGCAAATAAAGGCTATCCATTTCCTGTTTTTCATTACGGTAATCTCCCCCCAAATTGTACTTATCGTAAATCAGTATATCACGCAATCTCATTCTTGTAAATATAAAAAAAGAAAAATATGGATTTTTCGAAGCTCAAACAGTATTGACAAAATGGCAAACAGTGATATAATTATCATAGCGACGATTTTATTTGTGCCAAAACAGGAGTTGATATATGAGTGAAAAACACGGCGATATAGAAATAACGGGTATACTGAAAGGCAACAGCACAGTACGGGCAAGCATTACAAAACGCCCCTCACACACGGTAATTTATAAAATAAGCGGCGAAAGTATTTACTATGTACGGGGAGAAAGATTGCGGCTTTCCGCGGGCACAGTGCTTTATATACCCGAGGGAGAGAGCTATTCCTTTGAAAAGATATCCGAGGGAGAGAGCCTTTACCATCTGGTAAACTTCCACTGTGCGCAAGCGCCTATGGAAAAACCGAAACTCTTTTCTCCATCACACTCCAAGCATATAGAAGCCTTGTTTTCCCGTATGGAGCAAAGCTGGACTCTTTTTCACAGCCAAGCTAACCGATACAAGATTCTCTCTCTTTTTTACGAGCTTCTCTCTATTCTGTACCAAGATCAGGACAGAACCTATCATACCACCGCTCAGAGAATGAAGCTTTCCCCCGCCCTGCAATACTTGGATAAAAATTTCTGCTCTCATGACCTATCGGTATCGGCACTTGCAGAGCTATGCGGAATATCCACGGTCACATTCAGAAAGCTGTTCGAGGCGCAAATGGGAGAATCCCCTAAAAAATACATAATCCGTTGCCGATTGACAAAGGCAAAAACAATTATCGAGAGCGGAGAATTTAACAGTATTCAAGAGGTCTCCTACGCGGTGGGATATAACGACCCGCTGTATTTTTCAAGACATTTCAAACAGCATTTCGGAATTTCCCCTTCGGCGGCCTATATGCCGTCCAAATCGCAAGGAAGCAGGGATATATAATAGTTTGACATCCACGAATATCCTCATTTTCAGTAAGTAAGGATATCATTCTCCACCCCACGTAGGACGAATAATGCACACACGCTTTCGCTTACGTATTGCTATTTGATGGTAAAATGCAGATAAAAACGACTAAATCACGAAAGACACTTGACAAATCAAGAAAAACATTGTAAAATAGAAAAGTAAGTTTATCACTTGGCGATTATAAGAGGTTTTTCTTAAGTTCCAGATCTAAAAATAATTTTCGGAGGACAAAAAAATGGCAAAAAAGATATTAGCCTTGATTTTGACACTGACCTTTGTTATGCCCTTTGCGATTGCGTGTAACAAGGAGGAGGAGCCTACACAGGGCACCACATCGCAGTCTCAGACCACTACCGGTTCCCAAAGCACCAACAATGGAAACAACAATTCGGGAAACAACGAGAACAACGAAAACAATAACCCCGAGAACAATCAGCCCGAAAACAACGAATCCGAGGAGGTTGACCCCTTCAAGGACGGAAAGTTGGCTATCAACGGCGTGGATATTTCAAATTACGTTATAGTTGTTTCCGCCGAGCCCGAAAGCGCTGACGAATACTTCGCAAGCAATCTCGCCGAGTGGGTAAAGACGATAACGGGCAATGAAATAGCCGTGGTTGACGATTCCACAGCTGCAGCAGCAAACGAGATTATCGTTGGCAGCACCAACCGCCCCGAGAGTGCTGAGGCAAACGGCGAATTTGACGGCACAAGAGATTACAAGGCTGTGTTAAAGGACGGAAAAATAGCCGTAAGATTCAATCACAGCTTCGGAAGCGTTTCGGCTCTCAACGCTATGCAAAGAGCCTTTGCCAATAACGGGTGCAATATAACCGAGGGCTTTACCAACAATTCCCTTGAGCTTGAGGAAATAGAGGCTCTCCTTATGGGCGCCATAAGAACCGAAACAAAGGACGACGGGCTTCACGTTTACAGGTCGACCGAGGCGCAGGTGGATGCTTGGCACGAGCATACGAAGGAGGGCTACAACAACTGGACCTACGAAAACGCCCGCTCCGCAACAGGCATACGCCTTGACTTTGAAACCGATTCCTCTTACGTATATCTTAAGCTTTCAAAATCAACTAACTCCTTGACTCTGCTTCTGAATAACGAGCTTGCCAAGAACGAATGGGCGGGCGGATATTGGACAGTTCCCGCGGAGGAGCGCGGAAAGACCAACCGCATCACCATTTTAATGTCCAATATGAGAAATACCCACGAATGGGGTATTCAGGAGCTTGAAATTGACGGCGGCTGTAAAATAGAAAAGCACAAGACCGACCTTAATATGCTCTTCATCGGCGACTCTATCACCGAGGCATACAGTGAAGCCGGACGTCCCGCAACAAACTATACCTTCTATACGTACACCTCTCTTAACGCCGACGCAATAGTTCAGGGGTACGGCTCCTCGCAGCTCTGGACAGACATGATAGACCCCGCTATGGCGGAGCTTTATCAGCCCGACGTTATCATAGTGGCTATGGGAACTAACGACTACTCCCGCAATAGTTCGAGAAGCGTTGAATATTTCAAGAACAGGATGGACGCGTTCCTCGATAAGATCGAGCAGGTCTATCCCAACGTTCCCATAATAGGTATCACTCCTATACGCAGACTCTTAAGCTATCCGTACTCGGGAACCGACCACGATAACAATTATGATAAGAACTGCGTAGCAAAGGCTAACGCAGGTTATGCCGAGGCATACAAAGCG
>JAEIGA010004763.1_pt1 | contig 20934 bp, 19 predicted proteins | sample 9270691 | NCBI WGS metagenome assembly JAEIGA01 (sample SAMN17057246, study PRJNA624740) | gut metagenome | biome: biome; isolation source: fecal sample | host: Bos grunniens | place: China: Xizang | collected 2019 | reverse complement strand
GGCTCTTGCGCCTGAAAAGCGCCTTCAGATGAAAAAGTCTACACCGAAAAAGAAGGGGTGTAAAAATAAATTTTCATAGGGTTTTATTGGGCTTTTTTGAAAATTGGGATAAATCACCCCAGAAAAAGTGGGATAAGGGTGCCGATTACCGACAGGTTGATTGCGAGGGTTATAATTTGATACAATACGCAAATCATCAACCAAAATAAAAAAGAGGTGAGTTATCGCACAGTTCACACGTGTAAATTACAAGATTCGCGTTCCTGAGGTTCGCGTTCTTGATTCGAACGGTAAAATGCTCGGTGTCATGCCGACGAGAAATGCTCAAAGCATGGCAGAGCGTATGGGGCTTGATCTCGTAGAGATTACTCCTAATGCCAATCCTCCCGTATGCAAGATTATGGACTACGGGAAGTTCAAGTATGAGGAATCAATTAAGGCCAAGCAGGCTCGCAAGGCCCAGAAGGTGCAAAAGGTGAAGGAAATCAAATTCCATCCCGGCACCGATACGAATGATTTCAATTACAAGATCAATCAGATCCGCGGGTTTTTGAAGGACGGATCTAAGGTGAAGCTCACTCTTCAATTCCGCGGGCGTGAAAATGCCCACCGCGAGCTTGGTGAGGATGTTATCAACCGCGTGTTGGAAGAAATTAAAGACGAGTGCTTTATCGAGCAGGCCCCGAAGACTCTCGGTCGTGTGCACGGCGCACTTGTCGGACCGCCTCGAAAGAACGCTCCGAAGCCTCAGTCCGGTAAAGCGCCGGGTGAAGGTGGCGTAAAAATCGTAGTAAGCTAAAAGAAAGGCTTTGTTGCCATGAAAGAACAGAAACCCGATTTTTCAAATTCGGCATATCTCTTTCCGCATATCAATCCAGAAGGCATGAAGTTCGGGGCTATCGCTCTCGTCTTGGCCATATTGGTTGCAATTGCGGCGACGCATATACACATTCTTTCGTATTTGGCAATACCTTTCTTTTTGCTCGCATACGGTGTTTTTCTCTTTTTCCGCGATCCCGAGCGCTATCAGCCGGACGACGAAAAGGCGATTCTCTCTCCGGCCGATGGGCGTATTTGCCTTATTCAGGAGTGCGAATTGCCTGATTCGTTCGGCGAAATCGAGGAGTATAAGGGCAAAAAGTTCTGGCGGGTTTCGGTTTTTATGAGCGTATTCAATGTTCATGTTAACCGTATGCCCACGGCGGGAGAGATTCTCAAAAAAGAATATATTCCCGGAAAGTTCTTTAACGCCTCGCTTGATAAAGCTTCAAAAGATAATGAACGGTGCAACTATCTCATAAAGGCGGACAGTTCCGAGGTTTATGCAGTTACGCAAATAGCCGGTCTCGTCGCAAGACGCATTGTCCCCCAGGTGGAAGAAGGGCAGAAACTTGAGCGCATCGAGCGCTTTGGCTTGATTCGCTTCGGCAGCCGCCTTGACGTTTATTTGCCCGAAGGGGTTCTGCCTTCAGTTCGCGTAGGTCAGATTATGGTTGCCGGTGAAACAGTACTTGGTCGTTTATCATGAGTAAATTTCGCATCAGAGGCCGTCGCCGTAGAAATCGCCACGTTCATCAGGAGCGTGTGCCGCTTAAATCGATAGTCCCAAATCTCATAACATCGATTGCTGCCTGCGCCGGCATTACCTCAATCTCCCTTTCGTCGGAAGGCCGTTATCTGCCTGCATTGTGGGCACTTCTTGTCGCGTGCGTGTGCGACGGTATCGACGGGCGGGTCGCTCGTCTTTTGAAGGCGTCGTCCAAGTTGGGAGCAGAACTCGACAGCTTGGCCGATTTCGTTAATTTCGGCGTGGCACCGGCGATGTTCATGTATTTTTGGTTTACGGGCGGGCCGTCCCACGTAATAGACGGTGAACCCGTCAATCCCATACTTATTCGCACGGTTCTCGCCTGCTCATTGTTTTATGCGATGTGCGATTGTTTCCGCTTGGCGAGATTCAATACGATGCTTGAGCAGAAGACCGCGCCGTATTGGAAGCACTTTTTTACTGGAGTTCCGGCGCCCGGCGGTTGTTGGATGGTATTAACGCCGGCGGTCATTTCGCTTTGCGGCAAATGGAGCCCTTCGCCCATCGTGGGGATATTCATGCTTCTTCTGGTTGGCACTCTTATGGCCTCGCGCCTGCCAACGATATCGCTTAAGGCCGTTCATATTCCAAAGCGTTATATGTTGCCGACGCTTGCCGGTCTTCTGCTTCTGATAGCCTTTCTCGTCTCGAATTTCTGGCTCACGATCGGGGTTGTCGGCATCCTTTACATTCTAACCGTTCCGATTACAGGTTTTATATTCTTAAAAGTGCGGTCAAAATATTTGTCGCAAGGATAGGGAGTGATGCAAATGGCGGAAAATAAAATTACTCGTCGCTTTTTTATAGGTGGGGCGTCGGCGTTCGGCGCTTTTAGCGGGTGTAGATTTTTCAGCGCCGGGTCGGATTTCTGCGAGGGGGAAAAACCGCGTCTTCGTTTTGGCGTGGCAAGCGACGTGCATATTTGCTTTGGAAGGAATATCGATTACTTCAAGAAGATGCTTGAGGATTTCCGCGACCGCGAGGTTGACGCGGTAATGATCTGCGGAGATATCGTCGATCTTGGCATGGTATCCGATCTGGAGCTTATCGCCTCCACATGGGAGTCGGTTTTTCCAGGGAACCGCGCACCCGACGGGCGCCATGTGGAAAAGATTTTTGTCACGGGCAATCACGATTGGGTCGGGCACACATACGGCAACAGGGCGAAGAAGTTGTACGCCAATCAGGAGGATTTTGCCAAGAACATCCTCTGCTCGGACATTAAGAGCCATTGGCAGCGGATATTCAACGAGCCTTTCTCTCCGGTTTACATGAAAGACGTCAAAGGGTACAAGTTTGTCGGCGCCCATTGGCTTAAGAACGACTGCAACGGAAAGTGCGAAGACTTCAACGACGAGATTAAAAGTTTTTATGATTCTCACGCTCGTGACTTCGATCCGTCGCTTCCGTTTTTCCATGCGCAGCATCCGCATCCCAAAAATAGCTGCTACGGCCCTTGGGCTTGGGGAAGAGACAATGGCGTTACGACGGAGATTCTTTCGAAATATCCTAACGCCGTCGCTTTCTCGGGCCACTCCCACTATTCGCTGACCGATGAGAGGTCGATTTGGCAGGGTGCTTTCACGTCGATCGGCACGAGTTCGCTTTCTTATACGGGGCTTATGACTGATAAATATCCAGGCGAGTATGAGAACGGGCCTAAGCCGAAGAATAAAGTTCGTTTCATGCGCGGCTTTGATACAATAGACGGAAAGCAGGCGATGATCGTTTCGGTTTACGACGACAAAATCGTGATAAACCGCCGCGAATATTTCACGGGGCAGTCTCTCGGTGACGATTGGGTGATGCCGCTGCCGGCAGCAGAGTCAAAACCGTTCGCGTATGCTAAGAGGGCGAAAACCCAGCGCGCGCCCGAGTTCCCGGCGAACAGCAAGGTCGTCGCGTCCAAGGTGAAGCATCTGGTGAAGCTTTCCAAGGACGATAAAGGTAGATATGAAGACGCTTATACGGTAAAATTCCCGGCGGCCGAGGCTTCATCAAGTTTGCGCGCCCGTGAATACACTGTCACATTTACAGGTTCTGACGGCAATAAGGTTATGCGAAGGATTCTCTCCCCAGCGTTCCACCTGCCGATTACGAATCCGATCGCCAAGGCGGAGGTGGACTGCATATTCGTAGCATCAATGCTTCCAAAGCCGCCGCTTAAGGTAGAAGTTCGCCCTCTGTCGTGTTTTGAAAAAGCCGGTAGAGCCATCTCTACGGTAATAGCTTAATCGTATCTGCCACATAAGGTAAGAAAGAAAAACATCCGCGACTCGTGCTTTACGCAATCATATCTGATGTTCATGCCAACGAGAATGCCCTTAGGGCAGTGATTGACGATGCTGTCTCAAAGGGCGTTGAGATGTTTATTTGTCTTGGCGACGTGGTCGGTTACGGGCCGATGCCAGACGAAACGGTTACGCTTGTAAGACGTACGTGCGCCGTTACTTTAGCGGGGAATCATGATGATGCCGTTTCCGGGAGAATGTCGAGCGAAGCGTTCATCGATCTTGCCTCCGACGCCGTCAAGCGCCATAGGGAAAGTCTTTCGCATGAGAACGTTTCGTGGCTTAAGAGCCTGCCTTATGTCTGTTCAGATGAAAATTTCGCTGCGGTTCACGGCGATTTCATTGAGCCTGCGCTTTTTAATTATATAGATGAAACAGATGTGGCCAAGGCAAATTTCGGGCACATTGATTCACAGCTTCTTTTCTGCGGGCACACGCATACACCGGGAGTTTTTCTTGTCGGCTCTTCAGGGAATGTCTACAAGCTCGGGCCTACGGATTTCACCTTGGAGGAGGGTAAGCGCTATATTGTAAATCCTGGCTCCGTCGGATATCCCCGGGAGGTTGACGGAAAGTGTCAATCAAGCTATGTCATTTACGACTCTGATGATCGAGCGGTTACATTTCATACGCTGCCTTTTTTAGTTTCTTCCGTTATGCAGCGCGGCACCAATCCTAAAAGAGTCAAGAAAAGGGTTGTCGCTCTTCTCGCGATAGGGCTATCGCTTTTGATCGGAGGGGCCGTATACTGTCTGGCGCCTAAGAAAGAAGTGCGCGTTGACATGACGTATAATCCTGCACTCGTCATCAAGTCGTATGAAATAATTGTTCCTTCCGCTGCAAAGTATTTAAGGCCGAATTTAAAGCTTGCCTATTCTTCCGAAGGCGTTCTTTTCAGGTATGTTTTCAAAACGGACGCACGGCAGGTGATAGATTCTCGCGTGGAGAAAGTCGTGCGCTCCCGCACCAAACAACTTGATATACCTAAAGGCGCGTACACAGTTGAAATTTCAATTTCAAAGTTTGGCGAAAACGCAAGTCCGTCTGTAAAAGAGTTCAAGCCGTATTTCGAATAGTTGCATATGGGGCAGTTGTTGATAATAGTTTCTTACATGGTGCCGATAGTGCTTCTGCTGGTGCTTTCCGCTTTTTTTTCCTGTTCAGAGACAATTCTGTTTTCGCTCACTTCAATCCAGCGCCAACGAATAAAGGCCAAAAGTCCAGCGGCGGATGCGGCTATCGGTAAGTGTCTTGGCGACAGCGCCATGTTGCTCTCGACGCTTTTGGTCGGCAACACATTCGTCAATTTCACGGTAGCGACTTTAGGCTATAAAGCCTTTACGGTTTTAAGCGGAGATGCGGGCTCGTTTTTGTGCGTGCCCGTGATGACGATTCTTCTTTTGGTCTTTGGTGAAATCATGCCGAAGCAAATCGCGCTTTTAAGAGCCGAGAGTCTTGCGCCGCTTTGCGCGAGGCTGCTACTTTTCTGGCGCACCATTTTAACTCCGTTCAATATAGTTCTTCGTGCGCTTTCGCGCTCGTATGCCGGAGCTTTGGAGCGGGAGCGCCGAGCTCTGTCGGATTCTGAACTTATATCGTATCTTGATGCGGCTGCGGAGCGAGGCGAATTTTCATCTGTCGATGCCGATATGGTGGAGGGAGTCTTGCGCTTATCTGAACTTTGCGCCAACGATGAGATGATCCCGCGAGTTGATATGCAGACGTATGACCTTGATCTTTGCGAAGAGGAAAGGCGAAAAAGTATCGCAGAAACAAGCCATCGCTTTTTACCTGTCATTCGCCGCACACCAGATGCGATTGAGGGCATTTACGATGTTAAGACGGGCGAGATAAGCGATGCGCTTTTTGTTCCCGAGACGGTTACGCTTGATGATCTGTTAGTGACTTTCCGCCGCAGCAAAAAGCCTCTCGCAGTCGTGCTCGATGAATACGGAGGCACGGCCGGAATAATCTCGCCCAAGGATATTCTTGAAATTATTTTCGGCCCGAGCGTCTTCGCTCATCCTGGAGAGGAGCCGTCCATAGTGGAAGTTGAAAACGGCGTCTGGGAGATTGATGCGCGCGCCAACCTTGATGAGGTGAACAGGCTCTTGGGAGTTGATCTTTTTGCGGGTGATGCCGATCGCCTTTCCGGGTGGGTTGCGTTCCATGCCGAGAGACTGCCGCACGTCGGACAGGAAATAGAGGCCGACGGGTGTTTGGCTACGATACTTAAACGCCGCCGCCGCCGTGTTGTGCTGGTGAGGCTGGTCATACTTGAAAAGCCTAAGCCCGAATCGGACGAGGCGATTATCGCCGAGACAGATGAAGAAGTAGAGCGCACTATGGAGGATGATGTATAATGATAACAGCGGTCCTTATAATGGCTTTTCTTCTCTCGTTGGCGGCTTCCTGCTTTTTCTCAGGCACGGAGACGGGGTTTCTTTCCGTCAATCGCGCGAGGGTCCTTCACATGGCCAGAGAAGGTGGCGTTCGCGCCAAGATGATAGAAAAAGCCATTTCCGACATGGGGCGAACTACGACATCAATTCTTGTCGGCAACAACATCGCCAATGTTATGTTTTCATCCGTTTCGGCCGCTCTCGCAGCAAGGCTTTATCCGCAAGAAGCCGTGGCGCAGGCTATTTGGGGCGTTTTAGCCGCCTTTTTAGTTTTGTTTCTTGGGGAATTTACGCCGAAACTCTTATGTGCCACGCGTCCAATACAAAGGATGATTGCGCTTGTGCCGCTGTGGGATAAGATCGATTATGTTTTATCTCCAATTGCTTGCTCGGTGCAGGCGGCCATTTCAAATATTCTGCCTCAGCGTGAGATCGGCTCTAAAGTGACGCCTGAGACGGTTCTTAAGATTCTGAAAGATCGAAAAGACGGCGTAAAACTTTCGGATTTCGAAAGTGCGCTTATCGGTAGGATCATGGTCTTGCGCTCAAAAGGAATGGATGTTACGCCGGAATCTTTACTTCATGTTTTAGATGCCGAAGAAAAAGATTAAAAAATTTTGTCAGAAAACGATAACGATATTACCTACATATACATAAGCCCACAAATGACAGGGCAGAAAGGAAAAGAAAGATGAATAAAATAAAATACATTGTTACGGTTCTGTCCGTATGTTTGTGTGCTAGCGTATGCATGGCTAGACCCCATCACGGCCATGGCGGAAGATTCCATCATGCGCCCCGCCACCACCATCATCACCATCATTCGCATCGCCATGCGGGATGGGTTGCGGCAGGAATCGTCGGCGGAGCGATACTGGGGAATGCGATTGTCAATACGATCAATCCGAGACCTGTAGTAGTCGCTTCTTCGACTCCGGTCGTCGTCTCGCAGCCGGCTCCGGTGGTAGTGCAGAGCGCGCCTGTTGTCGTAACTACGCCCGCGCCAGTTTATCAGACGCAGAACGTATGGGTTGATGGGCGCTATGTCGATCAGGTCCAGGCCAACGGAACCGTCATAAGAGTGTGGCAGCCCGGTCATTACGAGCAGCGTACGGTTCAGGTCCAATAAATGAGAGCCGCAAGAACTGTGATACTTGCGGCGGGGGATTTCCCCAAACGCGGCGGTGAGGCTTGGAATCAGCTCGCCGCCGCGCGGTTTGTCGTCGCCTGCGATTCTGCAGCCATTGGGTATAAACGGCGCTTTGGCAGATGGCCCGATGTTGTAATCGGAGATATGGATAGTCTCGTCGGGCGTTACAGCCGCAAGACGGTAAAGATCATCAAAGATAGCGATCAGGAGACGAACGATCTCGAGAAGGCCATTGTCTGGTGCCGAAAGAACGCCCATAGGGATATCGTCATCGTCGGCGCCAGCGGCAAGCGCGAAGACCATACGATAGGCAATGTTTTCAGATCTCTTCATTATAAAGTGCGCATAATCACGGAAAACGGTGTTTTTTACCCGGTAGAGGGCGCTAAGCGTTTCAAATCGCGTGAAGGGGCGGGGGTATCGATATTTGCCGTACATCCCTTAACGGAAATGACGTCCAAAGGTCTTAAGTGGCCGCTTGACGGAGTAAAGTTCGATACGCTTTTTCGCGCTACACTCAACCGCGCTTCAGGAAAGTCGTTTTCTGTGACGGCCTCTCATCCTGTTTCGGTTTTTATCTCATTTTAACCGTAACCGAGTATATTATGATATAATATAACCTATGAAATATCATTTAGCAATTGATATCGGGGCCAGCTCAGGCCGTCATATAATCGGGTATGTCGAAAACGGTGAAATCAAACTGGAAGAGGTTTATCGTTTCGACAACACTCAGATTATCTCCAATGGTCACGAATGCTGGGATCTCGACTCCCTGTCGAAGCATATCATAGCGGGGTTGAAGGCTGCTGCCGACAAGGGTATGGTGCCTGAGACCGTCGGCATAGACACATGGGGCGTAGATTATGTTCTCGTCGACGAGAACGGTAATCGCGTCGGTGACGCTGTCGCGTACAGAGACAAGCGGACCGATGGTATGCCCGAATATGTCGAGAGCCTTATACCGTTTAAGGATCTGTACGCCATCACAGGTATCCAGAAGGCCTTCTACAACACCATTTACCAGTTGGCGGCTCTGAAAAAGGAAGATCCCGGTCAATTGGAAAAGGCCGACAGGATTCTTTTCATACCCGATTATCTGAATTATGTTCTTACAGGGAGGATGGTTAACGAGTATACCGACGCCTCCACAAGTTCGCTCGTCAATGCCCGCACCAAGACATGGGATAAGACTTTGATAGAACGCCTTGGCCTGCCAGAGAAAATTTTCCATCCTCTTACGATGCCGGGAAGCGAAGTCGGCGGTTTTACGCCCGAGGTGAGAGAGGCTGTCGGCTACGACGCGAAGGTGGTGCTTCCGGCGTGTCATGATACGGGCAGTGCCTATCTTGCGGTTCCGGCCCGCGATGATAAAGCGATTTATCTTTCAAGCGGAACATGGTCGATAATCGGTGTTGAGAATCCGCAGCCCATTACCGGCAAGGAGTCGCTCAATGCCAATTTCTCCAATGAAGGCGGAGCATGGTATCGTTTCCGTTTCCTTAAAAACATTATGGGGCTTTGGATGATACAGTCCATCCGCCGTGAACTTAACGGCGTGAAATATGTTGAGGGGAAGAATAACGATGAAACGCGCGAGGCTCTGAAATCCATCAAGGATTATGATAGCTCGCGCAAATATTCATTCGCCGATCTTGAAATGGCGGCGCGTGCGGCTGACGATGTTGGCGTTGTGTTAGACGTGAATAAACACCGCTTCCTCAATCCGAGCTCGATGATCGCGGAGGTTACGGACGAGGCCGCGAAATTGGGCCGCGCTCCTGCGAGCGTGGGCGAGCTTATTCAGCTTGTCTACCGGTCGCTAGCCGAAAACTACGCTTCGGAGGCGCGCAATTTAAGCGACATTACCGGAAAGACTTACACGTCGCTGAATATAGTAGGCGGAGGCTCTCAAGATCGTTATCTGAACGCTCTTACCGCCGAGGCCACGGGTCTTGAAGTGTTTGCTGGGCCGACGGAAGGTACGGCTATCGGCAATCTCATAGTTCAAATGATTTTCTCAGGTGAATTCACCGACTTAAACGAAGCAAGAAAGGCGATAAGAAAATGAGTTACAATGAGGCGAAGAAAAAGTACGCCAAGATCGGCGTCGATACCGAAAAGGTTCTTAAGGATCTTTCTGAGATTTCCATTTCAATGCACTGCTGGCAGGGCGATGACGTTTGCGGTTTTGAGACGACTGGCGGAGCTACGGGCGGAATCCAAACGACCGGCAACTACCCCGGCAAGGCTCGCACTCCGCAGGAACTTATGGCCGATATCGATATGGCCATGTCGCTCATTCCCGGGAAACACCGCGTCAATCTCCACGCATGCTACGGGGTTCATGAGGGCAAGATAGCCGACCGCGACAAACTTGAGCCCAAGCATTTTAAGCCTTGGGTCGACTGGGCGAAGAAGAGCGGCGTTAAGCTTGACTTTAATCCTACGTTCTTCTCCCATCCTTTGGCTGCAGACGGTCTTACACTTTCAAATCCTGATCCGAAGGTGCGAGCCTTTTGGGTTAAGCATGGTATACAGTGCCTTAAGATTGCGGAATATTTCGCAAAGGAACTGAATTCGCCATGCGCAATCAATTACTGGATGCCTGACGGTTACAAAGATGAGCCTTCCGATCGTCTCGGGCCGCGTAAACGCATGGCAGAGTCGCTTGATAAGATTTTCAACGCCAAGTACGACAAGAAAAAGGTGATTCCTCTTCTTGAGTCGAAACTCTTCGGCATCGGTGTCGAGTCGTACACCGTATGCTCGCATGAGTTTGTCATGGGGTATGCCATGAAGAAGGGCATTTTAGGGCTTCTTGATATGGGGCATTTCCATATAAGTGAAAATGTTGCCGATAAGATCAGTTCGTTTTTGATGTTCTTCGGCAAGGTCGCTTTTCACATTTCGCGTCCCGTGCGCTGGGATTCCGATCATGTGATCCGTCAGAACGACGACTTGCGCGCCGCCGCGCAAGAGATAGTGCGTATGGGGCCGAAGAACTTCATCATCGCGCTTGACTATTTTGATGCATCGATAAATCGTGTCGCGGCATGGGTTCTTGGAATGCGCAATATGCAAAAGGAACTTCTTAAGGCGATGCTTCAGCCCAATGACGCGCTTAAGGCTATGCAGGACGCCGGCGAGTTTACTTCACAGCTCGTTATGCAAGAGGAGTTCAAGAACTATCCCGTAAGCGATGTCTGGGCTGAATTCTGCCGCCGTGCAGGCATGCCGGCCGACGAATCATGGCTCAAGGCTGTTCAGAAATACGAAAAGGAAGTCTTGCTGAAAAGATAAACCAATAGCAGATTATGGTATAATATACGGTATGTTAAATTGGATGGATAGCTTAAAGGGGCGCAGTCTTATGCGCCTGGCCTCGTTCTCGGATGAGGAAATGCTCGACTTGATCGACCTTGCCGCCCAGCTGAAAGCTCGGCGCAATGCCGGCGTCAGGGGCGATCTTCTTAAGAGAAAAAACATTGCTCTTATTTTCGAGAAATCTTCTACAAGAACGCGCAATAGTTCAATTATCGCCGCTCGCGACGAGGGCGGCGGAGCTGAATATTTAACGCGCCCTGATATTCATTTCGGCAAGAAAGAATCCGTTAAAGACACAGCCCGCGTGCTGGGTCGAATCTATGACGGAATTCTTTTCCGCGGGTTCTCTCAGAAGACGTGTGAGGAACTTGCCGAATATTCAGGCGTTCCCGTTTGGAACGGGCTTACCGATGACTACCATCCGACGCAGATTCTAGCCGATCTTCTGACGATCAAAGAGACGTTCGGCGATTTGAAAAACACTACTGTCGCTTATGTGGGCGACGGGAGAAACAATGTCGCCAATTCTCTTATGATGGGCTGCGCTAAAGCCGGAGTAAGGTATGTTTGCTGCACGCCGAAAGAACTTTGGCCCGATGAAGCCGTTCTTGCCGAGGCGGAGGTTGTGGCTAAGCGCAACGGAGTTGACATCAATGTTTATGATGATCCGCAAAAAGGTGTCAGAGGCGCTAACGTTCTTTACACCGACGTGTGGGTATCTATGGGCGAGGAATCTAAGACGGCCGAGCGCATAAAAATGCTCAAGCCCTACCAGATTAACATGGATCTCATGCGAGCAACGGGTAATATCGGCGGAAAGCTGATGTTCTTGCACTGCCTGTCCGCCTTCCATGATTTCAACACCGAAGTTACGAAAGAGTCTGGCGCTTTGGAGGTAACCGACGAGGTTTTCGAGTCGCAGTATTCCAAGGTGTTTGACGAATCGGAAAACCGCATGCATACGATAAAGGCGCTGTTCGTGTCGGCGCTCTGTGACAGAAAGTCCATTTGATAGAAATAAAACGATGAATCTTCTGAAATTGCTTTTCGGCACAAAGAATGACCGCGAGCTTAAGAAACTTTGGCCGATCGTCGCCGAAATAAACCGTCGTGAAGAGGAGCTGCAGAAAGCGAATCTTTCCGATGAGGACTATCCGCGCATCACGCGGGAATTCAAGGAGCGTGTTTCCAAAGGAGAGTCGCTCGATTCCATTTTGCCTGAAGCGTTTGCGCTTGTTAAAAACGCCTGTCGCCGTCTTGTCGGAACGACAGAGGAAGTGTGCGGCCACACCCTTACGTGGAACATGATCCCGTTTGACGTGCAGCTTATTGGCGGCATAGTTCTTCATCAGGGAAAAATCTCCGAAATGCAGACCGGCGAGGGAAAAACGCTCGTCGCGACGTTGCCGCTTTATCTTAACGCCCTTGCAGGCAAGAACGTGCAGCTTGTTACGGTAAATGACTATCTCGCCAAGCGTGACGCCACGTGGATGGGGCACCTTTATAAGTTTCTCGGTCTTACCGTCGGGTGCATACAGAATTCGATGGACAGCGCCGAACGCCGCCAGCAGTATCTCTGCGATATAACCTACGGCACGAACAGTGAATTCGGCTTTGACTATTTGCGTGACAACGGCATGGCCCAATCGCCGGAACAGGTGGTGCAAAATGGCCACAATTTCGCCATCGTCGACGAAGTCGACTCGATTCTCATCGACGAGGCCCGCACGCCTCTTATCATTTCAGGGCCGGCCACGGTTTCCACTTCGCACATCTACAATGAGGTAAATCCGCTCGTCTCCTCAATAGTCAGAGTTCAAAGCTCGATGTGCAACGACCTTATCCAGGAGGCGAAGAAGGCGATCGCCTCGGGCGATGTGCAGAAGGTGAAAGACCGCATCTATCAGGTCTATCATTCGATGCCGAAGCATAAGCAGCTTATGCACCTTCTTGAAGATGCCGAGATAAGAAAACTTCACGAAGATGTTGAGATGCAGATGCTCAGCGAGATGTACAAGGAACACGCCCGCGAGCTTAAGGATGAGCTTTACTTTACAATCGACGAGCGCACGCGCGAGGTCGCTCTTACGGATAAAGGGTGCATTAAGATTTGCCCTCAAGATCCTCAGCTTTTCGTCCTGCCCGATCTCGCTTCCGAGATGTCGGCCATCGACGGAGATGTCAGCCTGAGCGAGACCGAGCGTCTTGAAAAAAGGCGTCTGGCGCAGTCTCAGTTCGTTGAGAGGTCTGATCGTGTTCATGTCGTGGATCAGCTTCTAAGGGCCTATTGCCTTTACGAGAAAGATGTCGATTACGTCGTTCAGGACAATCACGTTTATATCGTCGACGAGTTTACGGGGAGAGTCCTTCCGGGACGCCGCTGGAGCGACGGGCTTCATCAGGCGGTTGAGGCCAAAGAGGGCGTGGAGATCGAAAAAGAGTCTCAGACTTTAGCGACGATCACCATCCAGAACTATTTCAGGCTCTATAAGAAGCTTTCCGGCATGACCGGCACGGCCGAGACGGAGGCGAGGGAGTTTCACGACATCTACAAGCTTGACGTGGTTTCGATTCCGACGAACAAGCCTGTCAACCGCATTGACGGCAACGATCAGATTTACCGCACTCAACGCGAAAAGTTCAAAGCGATCATCGCTGACGTCCAAAAGCGCCATGAGAAGGGGCAACCCGTTCTTCTCGGCACCGTGACGGTCGACACATCCGAGATTCTTTCGCGCATGCTTAAGATCGCTCGAATACCTCACGAAGTTCTAAACGCCAAGAATCATGCTAGAGAGGCCGAAATCGTCTCGTTGGCCGGCCGCCCCGGCGCGGTCACGATCGCGACGAACATGGCCGGTCGTGGAACCGACATTAAACTCGGTGAAGGCGTGACGGAACTTGGAGGTCTTCATGTCATCGGTTCGGAGCGCCATGAATCCCGCAGAATTGACCGTCAGTTGAGAGGCCGCTGCTCTCGTCAGGGCGATCCCGGTGGTTCTCAGTTCTTCATTTCTCTTGAAGATCAGCTTATGCGCCTTTTCGGTTCGCAGCGCATCGCCGGCATAATGCAGCGCCTCGGTCTTCAGGAGGGCGAGGTGATGGAGCATAAGTGGCTCAACCGTTCCGTCGAGACCGCTCAGCGCCGCGTGGAGCAGCAGCATTATTCCGTAAGAAAGCGCACGCTTGAATACGATGACGTGATGAACAGGCAGCGCTCTATAGTCTACGAACTTCGTTCCCGCGTTTTGACAGGCGATCAGAAAGCAGTGCATAATCTCATTCTTGATGTTATGAACGACTTGGTGCTGACGCAGTGCGAGCGCTATCTTTTCGACGCCAAAGACGGCAATCTCGACGATTTCATGAATTGGCTCGCCGTAACGTTCCCCGTTACCGTGGGCGAAGATGAAATCAAGCCTTTGATGGGAACGCCGGCGTTGGCCGCCGAACTTATCATGAAGCGCGTCGAAGAAGCTTATGAGATGAAATGCGCCGGCGAAGATCAAGATACTCTGCCGTACATGGAACGCGGCGTGTTCCTGCAGGTGATCGACCGCGAATGGCAGGATTACCTAAGGGCGATGGACGATCTCAGGCACGGCGTAAATCTTCGCGCCTATGGCCAGAGAGATCCTTTGATCGAGTACAAGAAAGAGGCTTTCGATATGTTCGAGTCTCTCATGAGCTCGATTAAATCAAAGGTCGTCTCCAGTGAATTTAGAAGTGCTACGGCCGCCAGAATGCAGGCGATGTTCAAAATGATGGCTGAGCGCCAGGAGATGGCCAAGGACAACGAGCAGGAGATAAGCATCGATGGCCCAAGAGAGATGGCCGCAGAAGCTTCTAAGCCTGTCGGAGGCGAGACGGTCGCGGACGTGTTCGCCTCGATGATGTCGGCGACTAGGAGCGCCTGTAAGGTTCAGAACGCCGCAACGGTGGGAAGAAACGATCCCTGTCCGTGCGGTAGCGGCAAGAAATTTAAAAAATGTTGCGGGAGAGAAATGATATGACAACAGCGATAATTTTGGCAGCAGGCAAGTCCGAGCGCATGGGCGGCGGAGTTGACAAAGCTTTTCTGAGCCTTGTCAACAAGCCGGTCGTCGCATGGAGCCTTTTGGCGTTTGAACGCACAAGCGAAATCGACAAGATCGTTCTTGTGGTAAGAAAAGATCAGCTTCTGGCGTCCAAGGCTGTCGTGAAGATGTTCGGAATTTCAAAGATTCATGCGATTGTCCCTGGGGGGGCAAAGCGTCAGGAGTCTGTAGCGGCGGGGCTTGCCGCCTGCGATATAGATACGCGCAATGTGGTCGTGCATGACGCGGCTCGTCCGCTCGTTACGCCTGAGCTTATCTCCGAGACGATCAAAATGCTCAAGCGTCATGTCGCGGTAACGCTGGCAAAGCCCGTCACCGACACGATAAAACGTTCTGAGAAGTCTATGATCGTGAGCGAAAGCGTTCCTCGCGAAAAGCTCTGGACCGTGCAGACTCCGCAGGCCTTCCAGCTGCGCGCTTTGAGAGACGCTTTGAAAAATCTCGAGAAGAGGGAAGTGACCGACGACTGCATGGCGATCGAGCTTGCGGGGGGGCAGGTGAAGATGGTTGAGAATCTTAAGCCGAACTTCAAGATTACGACCGTAGAGGATCTTCAGGTCGCGGGAGCACTTCTTAAGTAAGGCGATTTTATGGCCAAGGTATTTGCGGTTTTCGGCGATATACATTCAAACCTCGAGGCGCTTGAGGCGGTTCTCGATGATTGCCGCAAAGAGGGCGTGACGGATTTTCTCTGCACCGGCGATGTTGTGGGGTATAACGCCTGCCCTCGCGAGTGCCTGAAGATCGTCAGAGACCTTGGGTGTCCGGTTGTGATGGGAAATCACGACCACTACGTTTCATCGTGCCGAAATCTTGCGGATTTCAATCCTCACGCGGCGGCCGTCATAGAATGGACGCGCGGGCAGCTTATAGACTGCGAGATAAGCTACCTTTCGTCTCTGCCTTTTACGGCCACATCCGCCGGCATTTCTCTTGTCCACGCGACGATGGACGGACCTCAGGAGTTCGGATACGTATTTGACCACCTTCAGGCGGAAGCACATTTTTCGCATCAGATAACGCCTCTTTGTTTTCATGGACATACGCATTGCCCGATGATTTATGAAAAACAGATCGGGGCCGTGTACAGAATCGATGCGCAAGATTTCAAGTTGCCGATGGGGAGAAAGTATTTTATAAACGTCGGTTCCGTCGGGCAGCCGCGCGATGGAGATCCGCGTGCGGCATACGTCATTTACGATCAGGCCAATCGTCTTGTGAAATTCAGGCGCATAGAATACGATATTCAGGCTGCGCAAGAGAGAATTCGTCTTGCAAATCTCCCTGAGCGTCTGGCAGAGCGTCTGGCGGTAGGGCAGTAGGAGGTAAGCTAAGATGAGGAAGGGGATAATACTTGCCGGAGGAGCGGGCAGCCGTCTACATCCCTTGACGCGAGTGGTATCAAAGCAGCTTTTGCCGGTCTACGACAAGCCGATGATTTTTTATCCGCTTTCAACCTTGATGCTCGCTGGAATCCGCGAAGTGCTCATCATATCTACTCCGGTTGACCTGCCGATGTTTGAGAGACTTTTGGGAGACGGCTCGCAGATCGGAATGAAATTTTCGTACAAGATTCAGGAGACCCCTAACGGCCTGGCGCAGGCGTTCGTTCTCGGGCGCGAGTTTATCGGCGAGGATGACGTGTGCCTTGTTCTCGGGGATAACATCTTTTACGGAGCCCAGCTTCCGGAACTTCTCATGAAAGCCTGCGCGTCGCGCTCGCCTACGGTTTTCGGGTACAGGGTCAGCGACCCCGAGCGTTACGGCGTGGTGGAATTTGACGGTAGCGGCAATGTTGTGTCGCTTGAAGAAAAGCCTGACAAGCCGAAATCAAATTACGCGGTAGTGGGGCTTTACTTCTATCCTAACAGCGTCGTCGACATCGCCTCTTCTCTAAAGCCTTCCGCCCGCGGCGAGTACGAAATAACCGATATCAACCGCGAGTATCTGCGCCGGGGAGAGTTGAAGGTGGAGATAATGAGCCGCGGTTTCGCGTGGCTCGATACCGGCACGCATCAATCGTTGGCTGATGCCACGAATTTCGTGCGCGCGATCGTTGAAAGACAGGGTCTGCAGATGAGCTGCATAGAAGAGATCGCGTATTCGCGCGGATGGATAGATCGCGATGCGCTCGCTGCAATCGCCGATACGTACGGAAAGTCCTCTTACGGGGGATATTTGAGACATTTGTCGCTGCAAGGGTGAGAATAGAATTATGATGACATCTACATTAAATAAGATAATTGCCGACAGAGAAAATTTTTCTTGCGATGTTAAGACTCTCGGAGAGTGCAAGATAGCCTCTCCTGTCCATCACCATGAGTTCATATGTTCAGGCGAGAGAATTCTGATAACTGAAAACAAGAATTTTCTGCACTATCTTGAAGAGCGCTTAGGGCATACTCCGACATTTGAAAGAGCGGGACCTCTGGAAAAGATCTTTCACGATCCCAACTGGACGAGAGTCGGCATCGTTACGGCCGGAGGTCTTTGCCCGGGTCTTAACAACGTCATCAAGGGCCTTGTTGAAATACTTTATTTTGACTACGGCGTTAAAACCGTTTTCGGAATCCGCTACGGTTACGCGGGGCTCTCGCCTCGCTTCGGGCATCAGCCCATTATGCTTAATCCCGATGTTGTGGATACGATTCACGAGCTCGGCGGCACGGTCTTGGGCTCGAGCAGAGGGCAGCAGCCTACTGAAGAGATAGTTGATACTCTCGTCAGAATGAATATCAACATTCTTTTCTGCATCGGCGGCGACGGCTCGCTTCGCTGTGCTCACGACATTTCGTGCGAATGTCTAAAAAGGGGGCTTAAGATATCCGTAATCGGAATACCCAAAACGATAGATAACGATCTCCAGTTCGTAGGGCGCAGTTTTGGTTTTGAGACCGCCGTCGCTGAAGCCTCCGATGTCATCCGAAATGCCCATGTCGAGGCCAAGGGTACTGAACATGGCGTAGGTCTCGTAAAGCTCATGGGGCGTGATTCTGGCTTTATCGCCGCTTACGCGTCTATCGCTAATCCCGTCGTGAATTTCTGCCTCATTCCCGAGATGCATTTTGAGTTGGATGGGCCCGGCGGTCTTTTGTCCGCTCTATCAAAGCGCTTCGCCGCCGGAAAGTCGCATGCGGTCATAGTCGTGGCGGAGGGAGCCGGGCAGCATCTTATCAAGGGCGAGGAAGAGCGCCGCGATGCGAGCGGCAATATTCTGAAGAAAGATATCGGCGCGTTTTTGAAAGCCAAGATTTCTGCCTACTTCAAAGAACAGGGCATTAGAAGTTCGGTCAAGTATTTCGACCCCAGTTATACCGTGAGATCTGTTCCGGCGCGCGGGACGGACGCGATACGCTGCTATATGCTGGCGAGAAATGCCGTTCATGCGGCAATGGCGGGCAGAACGGATTGCGTTGTGGGCAATACGGGCGAAAGTTATACGCTCGTTCCCATTAGTCTAGCTACCATAGAGAGACAGAGCGTTTCTCTCAAGAGCGATTTATGGCGCAGCGTCATGGATGCTACCGGACAGGAGTTTTATTTCAAGGACTCTGGAGGAAAGTCCTATTTGATGGCTCCGTAATTCAAAGGAGAAGTCGTGATGCAGGAATCCTCTCATATATCTTTGCCGCTGAAATACCGGCCTATGACATTTGATGATGTCGTCGGGCAGGAACATGTTGTCAGAACCTTAAGACACGCCATCGAGACGGGGCGTATCGCCAACGCATATCTTTTTATCGGTCCCCGCGGCATCGGCAAGACGACCATGAGCCGAATTTTTGCCAAGGCGATGAACTGTCTTTCGCCTAAGGGCTCGGAGCCTTGCGGAGAGTGTGTCAACTGCCGTGAGATCGCGCAGTCTCGCAGTTTAGACGTCACTGAGCTCGATGCGGCCAGCCATAATAAAGTAGAGGATGTCAAACCGATAATCGAAGCTGTCGAATTTAAGCCTTCCTCGTCGCGGTACAAGATATTTATAATCGACGAGTGCCATATGCTCTCAAACGCGGCGTGGAACGCGTTGCTTAAAACGCTTGAAGAGCCGCCGCCGTACGTGAGGTTTATTTTCGCGACGACCGAAGGCGACAAGGTTTTGGCGACGATCATTTCGCGCTGTCAGCGTTTTGATCTGCGTCGCATTCAGACAAACGACATTGTTTCGAGACTTGAGCATGTCTGCCGGGCCGAAGGCATCGATGCGGAGAAGGACGCTCTTTTAGCTATCGCAAGAGGCGCGGAGGGCGGAATGCGCGACGCTCTTTCTTCGCTCGATCAGCTTATATCCTTTAAGGGCGACAAGGTTACGGAAGAGGATGCTCTTGGAGTGTTCGGCCTTGTCTCGCGCTCGCAGCTTGAGAATCTTGCGGGAGCCGTTCTTAAGGGCGATGTCGCGGCGATATTAAAGGCGATTGAGACATTTGATTCTGCGGGCAAGAATATGCGCCGCCTTTCGGGGGAGCTTTTGTCGCACTTCAGAAACTTAGTCGTTCTTCAGGCGTTAGGTCCCGAATCGAAAAGTCTTGAGGCGACGCAAGAACAGATAAAAACGTTGGTTGAGCAATCTCGCGGAGTCGATGCCGGCAGAATATTCAAAGTCTGCGATCAGATCGCCGAAATGGAAGATAAGCTTAGGTACGTTTTGAGCGTAAGAACTCTTATTGAAATGTCTCTTATCCGCGCTTCTCGCATCGCGACCGTGGCGACGATAGAAGAGTTGATGCGCGCCGTTAAAGCTCTTAAAGGCGAAGGCGATCTGCCAGAGATATCGTTGGGGCAAATTCCCTCGGTGTCTGTGAGCGTTCCTGAAATTCAAAGAGAGTCCGTCGCGGTCCCTAAGCAAGACGAAAGCGTAAAGGAAAAAGATTTTTCATCTCGGCAGGCGATATTGGATGACCCGCAGCTCAATTCAATCTTAAGCGCCATTCCGGGGGCTACTGTCGCGGATATCCGCGAGCGCAGATGATTTTATCCAAGGTAATGTCGTGAGGCTCGGTTGGCAGGTCTTGCACAATTTGAAAGTCGTAGGCTACGCCAACTTTAGTTGACGCGTGCGAGGCTTGAGACAAGAGCCTGTCGTACCAGCCGCCGCCGTAACCAAGGCGTTTGCCATTTTCGGTGAATGCGAGGCCGGGGATAATCCAAAGCTCAATTTCTTTTGGATTTACTATTTCATTTTCGGCGCTCTCGGCGATGTTCATCGGCCCCATACAAAGATCTTCGCTGTTGAGGCTTTTAACCCTCGATAGGTTGTAGGTTTTTCCGTCCCACTTCGGAGCGTAAATTTTTGTCTGCCGCTCAAGACAGCTTAATATGAAATCCGTCAAGTTAAGTTCGTCTTTGCCGGCTAAGTATACTGCAACGGATGAATATCCTAAAAACAGCGACGAGAGCTTTTCGGATATGTCTTTAGAGGCGAATACTTTTTCTTCTGGCGAAAGGTTTCTGCGTTTAAGACGCATTTCGCCTCTTATCTGCGCCTTCAGGTCTAATGTTTTATTGTTCATCAGAATAAATATAATGGTTATTACTGAGTATGAAAAGATTATATCATAATTGTGCCACTTGCATAATGTAGGCAGTTTATGGTATACTATGCGAGTTTTCGTCTCAAAAGAGGCCACTTTAGCTCAGTAGGTAGAGCACATCCTTGGTAAGGATGAGGTCGACGGTTCGATTCCGTTAGGTGGCTCCATGAGGGGGCGACAACAAGAATAGAAGACAACAAACATAACTCACAGGAGTCAGTAAAATGGCTAAGGAAACATTCGATCGCGGCGGTAAGCCGCACGTGAACGTCGGCACTATCGGCCACGTCGACCACGGTAAGACCACTCTTACGGCCGCTATCACCCACGTCCAGTCCCTCAAGGGTCTCTGCGACGAAATCAAGTACGATCAGGTCGCCAAGGCTTCCGAGTCCGCCGGCCGTCGTGACGCTACCAAGATTTTGACGATCGCCTCTTCACACGTTGAATACGCGACCGATAACCGCCACTATGCGCACGTTGACTGCCCCGGCCACGCCGACTACGTCAAGAACATGATTACCGGCGCTGCTCAGATGGATGGCGCTATC
>JAEIGA010004762.1_pt1 | contig 20934 bp, 14 predicted proteins | sample 9270691 | NCBI WGS metagenome assembly JAEIGA01 (sample SAMN17057246, study PRJNA624740) | gut metagenome | biome: biome; isolation source: fecal sample | host: Bos grunniens | place: China: Xizang | collected 2019 | reverse complement strand
TTATAGACCTTGGTGCGTGCTCTACAAGACCAGGCTCCGTGCCTGTAGGGGAGGAAGAGGAATGGCGCAGGCTTTCTTCTGTTCTGCAAGTACTCAGGAAGACCTGCCCCGGTGTCACCATATCGATTGACACCTGCTGGTCATCAGTCGTGTCAAAGGCGTATGATCTTATCGGCCCTTTTATGGTCAATGATATATCTTCCGGTGAAGATGATTCAGCAATGCTTTCGACGGTCGGCAAACTTGGACTGGAATATGTCGCTATGCATAAGCGGGGAACTCCTCGGACAATGCAGACTTTGACAGATTATGATAACGTTGTGGAAACAGTCCGGGACTATTTTCATGATTTTGCCCATAGGGCACATGAGGCTGGGGTAAAGAACTGGATTCTGGATCCGGGATTTGGCTTTGCAAAGACCGTTGAGCAGAATTATAAGCTTCTTTCGGAACTTGACTCTCTTAAGATTGCGTACATGGAACATTATCCGCAGATTCTGGTGGGAGTTTCCCGCAAAAGCATGATATATAAACCACTCGGAATTCTTCCTGAGAATGCTTTGGCTGCAACTCAAGTACTGCATTTGGCGGCATTGCAGAACGGTGCTGATATTCTTAGGGTTCACGATGTTTCAGAGGCTCGACAGACTATAGATTTATATCGCATCATATTTCAATTCTGAAATGCATTTTTTTAGTCTGTCTTTTGGTGTATTTAATAACTTTTTGTACTTTTGTCCAAATTATAAAACCCACAAGTCAATGCTACTATTAACGTAGCATTTATTTTTTCGTTAAATATAATAAGTGAATTATGAGAACTTTCCTTTTGAGCCTTGCTCTTTTGTTTTCTGTAGCAGCATATGCACAGGTGCCTTCAGTGAAGGTTGAAAACGCTAAGGGTGAAACTTTTGACACTGCATCGTTGGTTGATGAGGGAACGCCTATGATTGTGTCTTTCTGGTCTACAACATGTAAACCATGTATCCTTGAGCTTGATGCTATCTATGATGCATATCCAGATTGGTCTGAGGAGGTTGAATTCAGAGTTGTGGCTGTTTCTACTGATGATAGCCGTATGTTGGCTAAGGCGAGATCTTTCGCAGAAGGACGCGGATGGGCTGAGGACTATGTGTTGCTCTTTGATAAGAATAAGGATTTTATGAGAGCGATGAATGTGTCTATGGTGCCTCATGTTTTCGTTTTGGATGGCAAGGGTAAGATTGTGTATTCTCACACTTCTTATGCTCCAGGTAGCGAACTTGAGCTCCTCGAAGCCATCAAGAAATGTTCAAAGTAAAAGGATAAAACCGATAACCAATGAAAAAGATATTTGCAGCAGCTGCGTTCATATGCATCCTTACTCAGGTCTCGGCTCAGGAAAAAGGTTATATAACTGGTAGCCTCGAGACAAATGATTATATCTATGCAGATGATATAAAGACAGGTGCCCAGACAGCTGATGACCGTTTTGGTTCAAATAATTATCTCAAGCTTGATTATTATAACGGAAACTTCTCTGCAGGAATGCAGGTCGAAGGCTATATGCCAAGTGCAGTCGGTTATCCGTCAGAGCTTACAGGTACAAACCTCAGCAATCTTTACGCAACCTGGCAGGATGAGGATTTTTCGGTAACTGCCGGTACTTTTTATGAGCAGTTCGGTAGCGGACTCCTGTTCCGCAGCTGGGAGGAAAGAGCTCTAGGTCTCAATAATGCAGTTGTCGGTGCTCGCTTCACATACAATTTTGAGGACGTGGTTGCATTCAAGGCTTTCTGGGGAATGCCACGTTTCGGTATGGGTGTATTCACCAACAATTCAAGCAGACCGACATCAGTAACCAACCTTGAGACCAATGTCAGAGGTGCAGATGTAAGCTTCGCTCTGTCTAACCTTATGGGTTGGGAAAATATTTATTTTGCAGCCGAGGGTTCGGTTCTCAATCGCTATGAGCCAATTTCTGCTGACCTTATCGATGAGGGTGGAAAGCCTAATACACTCGGCTATTCTGCAAGATTGAACCTTGAAAGCAATGGTTTCTTTGCAAAAGCTGAGTATGTTTCTGCCGGTAAGAAGTATTTCCAGAATCCGGATATGACGGCAGCAGAATGGTTCCTTAAGAAGGATGGTAATGCACAGCTCGTTGAGTTTGGATACAATGGTAAGGGTCTTGGCCTTACAATGACAGGCCGTCGCCTTGAGTGGATGAACTCCAACATCATCTCAGGAAACGTATCAACTTCAAATCTTATGAACTACGTTCCTGCAATGTGTACTCAATACACCTATATGCTGACAACATTCCACCCATATAGTTCTCAGACCGGACTTGTTCAGCAGAATTTCATTAACAGCGGTGAGATCGGTGGACAGATCGATGCGTTCTATAATTTCCGCCGCGGAACGAAGCTGGGCGGCAAAAGAGGTATGAGGGTTCATGCTAACTTCTCGACTTATTCGGCTATTGCAAAAGAGGGAACATTCAGTATGGGTAATCTTCTTTACAGAGATTTCAGCTTTGATGTTGAGAAGCAGTGGTCAAAGAAGTTCAAGACAATCCTTCTTTATTCTTCGCAGAAATATAATGAGTCATATGGTGCAACCAATGATTTCATCAATCAGAATATCGTAGTGGCTGATATGCTCTACAAATGGACAAAGACATTCTCGACAAAGTTTGAACTGCAGTATCTCCAGACCAAGCAGGATAAGGGAGACTGGATGGCAGCTCTCGTGGAAGTGAACTTTGCGCCTCATTGGAGTGTATATGGAAGTGACATGTTCAATCATGGAAGCACAAAGGTACACTATTATAATGGTGGTGTGAGCTACACGAAATCGCGTACAAGACTTGCGCTTGGATACGGAAGATATAAGTCAGGCTTTATCTGCTCTGGTGGTGTCTGCCGTACAATCCCTGCATATACAGGAGCAAGCTTGACTCTGACAACATCATTCTAGACAATTGCTTCAACTATGAAAAAAATACTTTTTTTTGCTCTTGCAGCGGTTTGCACAATTTCAGCATGTCAAGAAATTGAGACGCCTGTTGATGGTATGACAATAACTGTCGATAAGACTCTGATTGAGTCTGACGGCAAGGATATCGCTACATTCACCATCACTGACAAAGATGGCAATATCCTTACTCAGGAGGCGAATATGAGCCGAGTATTCTTCAAGAATGTAGTAGATGGCACAAGACTTGAGCAATATTCCACTGGATTCACTTCTATCGTTGACGGCGAGTTCGAATTTGTGGGAATCGTCAATGGTATTGAAACAGTTAATTCTGTCAAGATCACATCACAGAATCGTGCAAATTATGAAGTCTTCCACAAAAATGTAGCGATCTTCAAGCTCACAGGCACATGGTGTCAGAATTGTCCCAGAATGACAACTGCCCTCCATTCCCTTGGTGATGATGCCGCTGCGCATTCAATTGTGCTCGCATGTCATAATGAGGATAAGTCTCATCCGTTCTATGTGAATTATAATGGACGCGACCTCGCTTCATCCGTCTTTCTTCATATGGGACAGTCATCTTCGTCATATCCTACCAACTGTTATGATCTCACGGAATTGGATACATCTTCCAGCACTGTGTCAATCGGCAAGACCATCATGAACCATAGAATCGAGTATCCTGCTTCTGTTGGAATCAAGATTTCTGAGGTAAAGCTTGATGGAAAGACCCTTAAAGTTAAGGCTACCGTGAAAGCTAGCGACGTCGGTGTATATGATATGACATGTGCAATTTTGGGAGATGACCTTGAATATGCAGGCGGCTACACAGATAATGATGACGACCTTTATAGCAGTGTGGTTCTGGGTGTAAGTGGAGATAATTTCCTTTCATATACCTCAAAAACGTCTTTTGAACTTGCTAAAGATGCAGAGAAAGAACGCACTTTTGAATTTGTTTTTGCTGAAGCACCTTCTACAAGTGTCCTTGAAAAGCTCCGTGCAGTCGTGTTGGTTCACAAGGAGTTGACAAAAGGAGAGTCAGCTGTGAACAATTGTGCTGAGTGTGCCTACGGAAGTACAGTGGATTACAAGTATAACTAGTTTGCAATGAATAATATCAAGAAATATCTTTTCGTTCTTGCATCTTGTGTGTTTATGGCCCTGTCCTGCACAGAGACAATTGATCCATCGACAGAGGTTCCTGAGGGTGTTCTCAGAATCTTTGCAGATAAGGAGACAATAGTCGCTGACGGTGTGGATTCGGTGTCTTTCAAAGTTATGTTCGGTTCAAAGGACGTAAGCAACGAGAAAACCATGAATCTCTACTGGGTGTCAGGAGATAAGGAGGAGAAGATGGATGACGGTGCGCATACCTTTACAACGACAGCCGCAGGTATCTATGTGTTCAGAGCGTCTCTATATTCAGGTGGCCGTCATGAGAGCGACAATGAAATCGTGGTGAATGCAACAACGCTTCAGGGTGAGAAGAATTACGCGCAGATGGTTGTTGGAGAACAGTTTACTTCAGTAGGCTGTGTCAATTGTCCGACACTAAGCGAAAAGATCAAGGAGGTTCAGGAACAGATGCCTGGAGTGATGGCAGTCCTTTCATTCCACATGGACTACGATATAGCGGATCCGATGTCTGTCGATGCCACCTCATTGTTCTACAAGGCATATGGAATGAGTGGTCTTCCTTTCTTTAACCTGAACATGCGCAAGAGGGATGGTGGTGTGAACAGAGAGGCCATAAAGGCTGCAGTTGAAGATGAACTTGAGTTCTATCCGGCTACATGTGGCGTTGCAATTGAGACAACATATGATAAGTCTACAAGAGAACTTGTTGTAACCAGCAAGATTACTTCAAATGTAGCGGCCAGACATAAGTATCATATCTTCTTGGTTGAAGACAATATAGAGTATTCGCAACAAGGTACAACTGGACGATATATTCATAATAATGTCGTGAGAAAGATGTTTGCTCAGGATATTACAGGATTGAATATGAACAAGAAGAACCCATTTACTCCTGGAGTTGAAGTTACTGCTGAGAATAAGACAACTTTGGACAAGTCTTGGAATGTAGATAATATGAGGGTTGTTGTAATTGCTCTTACGACCAGTGATGGAGGTGTGACTTTCACATGTAACAATGCCAATATATGTGCTGTGGGTGAGTCTGCAGGGTATCTCGTTAAATAGATTACACATGAAGAAATTTCTTAAGATATTTATGCCAATGTTGGCATTTGCCCTTATCTCTGCATGTACAGACACCGGTATAACTCCTGTTCCGGATGGAAATGAAGATCAGGAACAGACTGATCAGACTGGCCAGGACGAACAGACACAACAGCCTGAACAGCTTGGCCCAGGACCAGATTTCGTGTCTCAGTTTCAGAAGCATGTGGCATTGTGGGAGTTTACGGGTGCATGGTGTGCAAATTGTCCTGCAGGATATACAAACTTGAACTTCACCCTGACTGCATATTCCAAGTATACTGATTGTGTGCACATGATGGCTTTCCATAGTGATATTGAAGGAAAAGATGAACTTGCCATTGATGCTACAGATCAGATAATGATTGATATGAATGTGGCTCCTATGGGATTCCCATCATATGTTGTTGATATGGACTTGGGAGGCTCTTTGGTGGAAAGTGTAATGCTTAAGGATCATCTTGATCAGACAATGACGGATAACCCTTGCTATTGTGGTGTTGCTGTTTCTTCAGAGCTCGCTGATGGTCAGGCAAATGTTGCGGTCAAGCTCATGTCGGAGGTGAATGCCTCATGGAGAATCGGAGTGTATGTGGTCGAGGATAAGGTGAAATACTATCAGAAGGATGGTATGCGTGAATATCCGGAGTACACTCACAGACATGTGGTAAGGCAGATTGCTTCCGCTTCATACAAAGGTGATCGAATAGGAGGTCAGGTAACCCCGGCAGGAACTGAACTTCTGGCGGACTACAAGATTGCAGTTGATACAGCTTGGAATCTTGATAACACATATATATATGTTCTCGCCCTTGATTCCGAAGGACATGTCAATAATGTCAATCATTGTGCGATCGATGGAGGTAATTCGGATTATAATAAGTTATAAACATTAATACTATGAAAAGAATTTTTGCAAATCTTGCATTTCCATTCCTTATGTCTATTTTTGGACTTGGAATGATGATGTCTTGCGAACAGACTGAACCTCCAGTTGAGGAACAGGAACAACCGATCGTAGTGCCTCCGGCTGATACTATTCTGATTGAGGGAGAACTACCGGTTCCACATCCGCGTATTCCACTTGAAATCTATAATCAGAAAGTTAAGAACACACCTGATGGAGTATCAGTTGAGGTTATCGAATTGACTGAAACTAACTTCAAGTTTGTCTGCCGTCCAGGTGAAAACGTTGCTTCTTATAGATTGGACGTATATCCTTTGGCGATATTGTACAACTATATGCTTGAAGAGGGTGGTATCGATGCTACTCCAAAGAAGGTTAATGAGATTGTGGTTTCACATCTCTTTAATGCAACAGGTAGTGGTGGATATGCTATCGATCATGCAACCATAGGAGAGGACTTTCTTGAAATGGAGTATGATTGGGCTAACTCATCTCTTTCTCAGCAGAAGATTATTCCTGGTTGCCAGTATATAATCGCTGTTGGTGCATGCTATGATGACTCAGCTTCTGAGGCTTCAATGACTGACCTGAAGCTTATTTATCTTGAAACACCTAAAAAGGCGATTGTGGGTCAGCCTTATGCTGATATTCATGTACGTACAACTTATGTAGGAGCTGAAATTACAAATATTCCAAATGCTGATGCTGCCGGCGTATACTTCTATTGTACAGATGCAACTGCAATTGATGAGTTCGAGGAACTTTTCGGCTCTAGAATTTTGAGAGACTTTGTCCGCAACGGATATGTTCCGAATGACCCTGTTGCTGCAGATAACAAAGATGGCCTATCATATATTCTTGGTCCATGGTCAAACGTTAACCCAAATCATGTATTTACAGCTCTTGCTTTCGCTTGCGATGCAAACCTTACACCAGCTGATACATATGCACGCAAGGACTTTACTCTTGAGGAGAAGCCGGAGGATCGTGCAGAGGCTGTCTTGACGTATGGGGCGAGCGATGTACTGGGTGCTTCATATCTTGAACTTGATGTAACACTTGGTAAGGAGTGCCGTAATGGTTATCATGTTCTCCTGGCTATGGATGAGTCGTCATATGGCGGTTTTTATCGTCCTGCCCGTGAATATATAGAAGGAAGTGAAGAGTTACGCACAGAACTCAGAAATATCATTGCTCTTGAGGGTTATGGTATCCATAACAAGAACTACAGCTTCGATATGGAGACAGAGCAGCCTAATGGATCGGAATTTAAGACTCGTTGGGCTGAGTATGCAAGTGTTTATCCTGATACTGAATATGTAGTTGCCTATTGTGGCCAGAATGCGTTCAATGAATATACAGAAGTATTCTTTTCTGAGCCATTCCGTACCAAGCCAAGAATTACTGACAGACCTCAGGACTGCAAGGCAAATGCCTCACTCAGTTTCACAGATGTTACTCCTTCAGGAGCAAGATTTGTGGTTAAGTATGATCCAGACAACACTGCAAATGTGTGGTTCATCAATATTGGAATGAATGATCTCCTTCCACAGTATTCAGTACCTGCCAGCAACGCTAGCAATCAGGAGTGGGTTGAGTGGTTCTTTACTCCAGGTGACCATAGCATGTACATGAACCAGTGGTGGAGAGAGCCTGCAGGTGAGGAATCATTTGCATATACAGGATTTGAGCCACTTTCTACATATAAATATGCATATGTGGCAGAGGACCTTGATGGTATTGTGAGCGAAGTGAAGTTCGTGGAATACACAACTGGTGGTATGGCTCCAGGTCCAAATCCAATAGTTGAGATTGTTCCAACATTTAATCCTGTGGACGGTACATGGTCTGTGATGTTCAATAGCGTTCAGGATGTTCAGACATTCAAGTATCTTGTTCAGTGCGATGATGAAAATGCATTGTATCTTGATACTCTTCCAGAAGAACCAGGTGGAACAGCTGAAATGAGAGCATTTGAGTATTATGACCATTGGTTCACTAAGGTCGGTGACCCTAACTATGGTGGTCTCCAGGCTTCAACAGGTTACCTTGGAAGTCCTGTGATTTCAGATCCGCTTAACGCAGGAAAGACTCATCTTGCTGGTTGTGTGGCATTCGGTCTTGATGAGGAAGGAATACAGTCTATCAGTAAGCTCTTCTACTGGATTCTTCCAGCAGATGGTTCAGAGCCAAGAAAGCTTAACTGGTATTTCCCTAACTACACAGAAAAGTAACATTATTTACTAATACTAACTAACTAATTATTAACCTTAAATTTTTTTATTATGAAACTTGGACAATTTTTCAAGAAGGTAGCTGGAGGATCGATGATCGTTGCAGCTCTTGCATGTCCTGTCTTCACATCATGTTATGATGACTCAATGCTCGTTGAGAGAATCGAGGGCGTTGAAGGTGACGTGGAAGATCTTAAGACAAGAGTACAGGCTCTTGAGGAGAGACTCAACACTGAGCTCGCTGCTCTCCAGACTTTGCTCGAGAACAAGATCAAGGCTCTTCAGGATGATGTTGACGGCCTTGAGGGTACAGTTGGCGGCCTTAAGGATAAGGTAGACGGCCTTGTTACTGTTTCTAAGGTAGAGAAGCAGAACGATGGTTCGCACAAGGTCACTCTTTCTGATGGTAACTCTTTCGTAGTTTATCCTGAGTATGAGGCTGACAACAATGGTCTTGTTACCACAACAACAATTGATGGTGAGATTTACTGGGCAATCTATGAGGATGGTAAGCCAGTTGTTGTAACTGATAAGGACGGAAACCCTGTTCCAGTTATTGGCTTTACTCCACAGGTGGACGTGGATCCTGCTACAGGTGATGTTTATGTAACATTCGACGGTGAGGAGTGGATCAACATCGGAAATAACAAGCCTAGCGTATTTGCTGATGCAGATGTTGTTTACACTGACAACTACACAGACGAGGAAGAAGCAGAGTATCCAGAGTACAACGTTGAGACTCCAATGTATGTAACTATCACGCTTGCTGATGGTAGCACTATCTCAGTAACAGTTGATGGAGCTGCAACATTCTTGTTTGCATCTAACTATGGTGGTCCTGTTAAGACACAGTATGTTTCAAACGGCTCTACTGCTACTATCCCAGTGGTTGCAACAAACATCGTTGACTGGGTTAAGGAAGTTCCTGCTGGTTGGATCATCAAGGAGAATACTCAGTATCTTGCTGAGTACGGTCAGGCTGAGTTCTATGTAACTGCTCCTTCTGCTGAAGCTGTTGCTTCAGGTGCTGCAGTTGCTGAAGGTGTGGTCAAGGTTGTTGCTGTAGCTGAGGGTGGAAAGAGCATGACTGCTTCTGTCACAGTTACAACAAAGGCCTTCAAATCATTCACTGCAGCTAAGGGCAACTTCACTGTAGAGATGAACAATGGTCTTAGCGGATATCTTGTTGGTGTTGCACCAGTAGATGAGTTTGACGCTGATGCTATCTATGCAGAGCTTAAGCCAGTGGTTGAGTATGTGGCTGATCCAGACGATTGGTCAGACTTCGGTTGGTCTCCTTGGTATGTTGAAGAGAATGAGACACCACTTGATGATAATTACTTCGATGGTTCTGTTGAAGAGTATTCTGTAGCTGATCTTAAGGGAGCTTGTGAGTTTGTTCCAGGAGAGACATATGTTGTTTGGGCTATCGGTCTCGATTCTTGGACTAATGAAACAACTTGGGAATCAGGTTATATCCTTGGCTCTGTTCAGGCAGTTGCTTATCTCAATGCAACAGTTGATCTTGAGACAACTAAGCTTGCTTTCAATGAAATTCAGATTTCTGCTAAGTTTGAGGGAATGACTGCATTCTATGGCGGTTTCAGCGAGAAGTATTCAGACGATGATAATAGAGCTGACATCGTTGCAGAAATCAACAACTATGGTATGTACAATACACCAATCATGGTTAATGATGAGTATGTAGAGGGCTGGAAGGATGGCGTTTACACTGGTAGCCCAATTACACTCGTGGATGGTTATTCTAAGATTGAGCCATCTACTACTTACTATCTCTATATGCTCCCTTATGTTGAAGGTAAGACTGATTACACAGTTGCTGATCTCTATTACTTCGAGTGGACTACTAATGATCTTACTGCTGGTGGCACTGTTCCTGTAACTCCAGGTGAAGCTACACTTGACTATAAGAAAGTAACAGTTCCTGTTACTGCTGAGGGTGCTGTTTATATTTACTACACTTTTGTAGACCCTACAATGGTGCCTACAATTGCTGATAAGCAGGATTACCTTATTAAGAATGGCTATATGGTTGAGGGCGCTACAGCAAGTCTTAACAAGACAGGTCTTACTCCAGGAAAGACTGTAACTCTCCTTGCAATGGCTGTTGACCAGAATGGTTGCTATGGTGAAGTTCTCGTTCAGGAGTTCACTTCAAAGGCTATGACATATGCTGCTGCAACTGTAAAAGCTGAGCTCGTAGGTACACCTGCTCAGACTGGTAAGGTTAAGATCTCTTGCGATGCTGAGGTTGATACATATTACTACTGGTATAAGAGTGCTGACCACTTTACTTGGGGAGATAGCTATTATGGAAAAACAGTAGAGACTGCAAGTTCTTATATTGCTCTTACACCTAACTCATACTATATGACAAAGGTAACTGCAGCAGACCTTCCTGCAGAGGGTGTTGAGATGACAGGTCTTACTATCGGTGAGGCGCACTACTTCGTAGTAGCTGCTAAACTCACAAATGGTGAGTATACTCAGGCTGTAATGCTTTCATTCACTCCTGAGATGAACCTTGGTAACATCGTTTATGCTACTGATGACAATGGTGCTGAGAACCCAGCATGGGTAGCAGCAAAGCCTACAGTTACTTCAGAAGTTTCTACAGTAGGTGACTTCACAACCGTATCTTGGTCAGTAGAGCTTCCTGAGGGCTTTACAGGTATCACAGCTTGCTTCCACAAGGATTTTCTTACTGACTACCCTTCAGCAAAGAGCAAGATTCAGTACATCCTCACAAGTGAGTATATCGGTTCTGCTCCAGTTGTTGCTGGTGAGGTTTATGTAAATAACTATGCAAGTGCAGGTTACGATATCTACACTGTAATCTGTGATGCAGAGGGTAACTACTATGAGCCTTATGTTACAGAGCTTAACATTACCGGTGGATTTGGTATGTAATATCTGATAACATATAAATAAATCGGGCGGTTCACTTCATTGTGGACCGCCCTTTTTAATGTGTATAAAAGTTTATTGTTTACTCTCTATAAGTAACCCTGCTTCCTCCGATACGATTTAATGTAGGGTTCTTGACTGGCTCGAAATAGGAAGCCTGTGTAAGGCTTGTAGACTGCATTGATGGTGCGTTGCCGGTTCTGATCCAGCCGAATGCTATGTTACAGAGATAATCCTGCATTGAACCGAAATCTCCTCCAGGATAGTAAGCAGAATCATCAAATTCAAAATCAGGAGCAAAACCTTCCGGATAGTCTCTGAATCCTTTTGCGTTCTCAATATAGAACGATACAGGGTATAGAAGGAAATCATAGTTTCTGTACTTCTTTTGGAATCCCTCCATTCCTACGTTCTTACCGCTTGTCTGAGTTCCGATAATATTGACCTCGATGTCCAGGCCGCGGAGTCCATTGATGATGATTTCACTAGCGGATGCTGTGATATTTGATGCAATTACGAAGACTCTGTCAAGGTCCAATGAGTGCTGAAGAGCATCTTCGATAGGAAGATATCCATCAGGATATTCAATTGTTTCCTTGATACCGATCTTATATGCTGCAGTTTCTCCTGCAGCAGTTCTTGCAGCATTAAAAGTGAGTTTTGCAAGTGTCTCGCCTTTGTGCTTCTGACCTGCAATCATTGTTGCCATCACAGTACTTGAGAGAATTTCACCTCCATTGTTATATCTGAGGTCCAGAACAAGATCTTCAATTCCATCAGCTTTAAACTTGTCAAATACCCTCATGAGTTCCTCGTCGTAATCAGCATGGAATCCCATATAAAGGAGATATCCCACCTTCTTTCCGTTGCTGAGCTCAACTGTTTCTGCCTTATAAATGGCAGGTTCAACGTAATATTCAGGATTGAGGTCAAATGTACCGATTGGTGTAAGAACCGCCTGATCAAGATATGCACCTTCCCATTTTACTGAATTTGTCCTGATAGAAATAGCATCTGTGTAAATCTTGCTGGTCACGCTCTTGTAGTTATAGTCAGTGATGCTCACACCATTTACCTCTGTGATGAAATCTCCGCGTTTGATGCCAAGCTTATCTGCTGGACCACCAGGAATGACAGTGTCAACGAGAACGCCGATAGCTGTTCCCAAATTCACAGGTCGGAGCAGATAGAAGCCGTTTCCTCTTGACTGCTGTCCGACAGCCTTAGTCTCAGGAGCAGCACTTATGATCTGAGTGTAATATTCAGTGCGAAGCTCGCCATTATATGCACCATCATCGTGATTGAGGTCGTTCTGCTTGCCCACACCATCAAGGATGGACTTCAGGAAGGCCTGATAGCCGATACTGTAGTCGAGGGCAAGATTTGGAATAGGCTCGTTCCATAGATATGTTGAAGCCATCTTCTCATACACCCATTCATTGATTTCTCTATATCTTCCTTCACCTTGTTCGGTTACTCCTGCCTCCTGGGAAATTGTGAATACCTCAGGCAGCGGATAGCCTTCCACCTGAATGGAAATGCTGGTTTCACGAGGTTCAATTGATACGTTGTTCCCAATCTTGATTCTGAGCGCTGCATCACCGGCAACACCGGAAGGAGTTATGATTTCACACCATGATGGATCAGCTGACAGTGCCTCCCATGCTGCTGCGGATGTGAATGTAAGTGATAACAATTCTCCCTCATGGTCAGCAATGATGCTTGCCTCCCAATTCGTTTCGGAGATACCGGTGCCTTCAAGCAGCGGCATCTCCTCCTTACAACCAAGTGTAAGAAGGAGAGCAGCAATCAAGGAAAAATATCTTGTGATATGTTTTCTCATATTTATTTTCTTAAAGTGCGTTTCATTTTCTGAACGTCAATCACTGTTTTTGCTGGAGCCTTAAGCTCTTTTGGTGAGCTGAGTTCAATGCATGTCTGTGATTTAGTCTCCTTTTTAGGAGTAAGCTTTAAGGCGCTGCCGCCGCAGAAAATCACCTTTTCGTCAGAACCACCGTACCAGTTCTTGCTCTGAGAAACTCCCGGATACTCTGTTATAGACTCTCCTCTAGCTGACCAGCTCTTGAAGTGAGTTACAGGATTCACTGTGATTACACCGGTTTCTTCGTTATAGTCAACATTGTGGATCAGGGTAGTTGCATTCATTCTCCACTCATCTTTTGAAGAATAGTATCTTTCGAATGTACCCTTAAACCAAATTGTCTGATTATTGAAAGATGCCATAGGATCTTCTCCATCAGCAGAGTAATCGACAAGGGTAACATTGTTCACTTCATCAAAGCTAGAAGAAGCTATTGCGTGTTTATATGTTGTGATCTTGTCGTTCTCATCAATTTCGAGGAACCACTTTGGACCGTAGTTGCGGTTGGCCTCTTCTTTATTATTGGCCCATCTCTTCTTAAGAAGATCCTCAGGAGATTGATACTCCACACCGCAAGGGTCAAATCCAAGACATACAAGCACGTTCTGAGCTTTATATGATTCTCTTGTAGCATCATTTACACCGTCAGTAATGGTTACATCAAAGGTGTATGGAACTCCATCGACATCTGTGATTTGTGCAGTATATTCACCTTTGAGTTTATCAAAAAGTGTTGTCTCAATCACTGGCTCAGCTCCAGTCTCGAAGTTGAATACAGATGAAGTTGACACATACTCAGAGTTGGTGGCCTTGATTGCATAAACGTATTCAGTGTTAGGACTGAGGTTTGAGAATACAAGCGTCGCTCCCTCTTCTGATAGTGCCTGCGAAAGCTCTGCGCTGGAAAGTGACACGCCATTCACGCTGATCACTTCATCCATTGTCACATCCTCATTGCCTGGTGCATTGAGAACTTCATCCACTGCATATTTTGTGTGAATGAATGCGAGGGCACTTACTGCGTTTTTAAGCTTAAGATTGATGGAAGCGGTATTCCATGGTTCCTCCACCTCCAATGGCTCAATTGCAATCTCTGGTGCTGGGCCCACCGGCTCAGAAGTGGTGAAGGACTTCTCAATATAGAGTTCTCTCATGTCTTCATCGAACACCACCATGCAGATGTAATAATTCGTGTTTGGCATCAGGTTGTTAAGAGTGAATGACTGAGGACCTGTATATTCTGTAGATGTGTCGTCCCATGCGCCGATAACAGCTCGACGTACCATCTCCTCACCTTCAAACAGGAAGGCCTGATAGTCAGCCTCACTCATAGGATAGACGCGATATCTGTCAACACCCTCTTCTGGAGTCAATGTCACGTCTGCTGTAAGAGATGTGATATTGGAAATCTCAACCTTCACCTCGTGAGGGCATACTTCTGCCTTAGGCGTTCTGAATTCAATGTATTTTACATCCTCCGGACTTACCTGTGCATCGATTTCAGTGCTTTCTGACTCTCCTGCAATGATGAGATACTTGGTGTCAGAGTAGAAATAGGTAGGGTAGTTGTCCCAACCATCCATCTGTACCCACTCATACTCGAAAGTCTGGCTTTCTGTTGCGCCGAGTCCGAATGCACTCAAGTAGGAGTCATGAGTAACACCTACGAGGGCCTTGAAATAAATGAAGTCATTATAGTCCACAATCATGTGTCTATATGCTTTTGCTCCTTCCGGCTTCTCGATGTGGTATGAGATGGCAGTTGGAGTCACTTTCTCGAGCGTAATCATATCCTCATATGCAAACTCAGTGGAAATAAGTTCAGCATTGAGGTCACTGTACACATATGGATTAATCTGGCGTACAGCATAGTAGATGTTGTATTCGTTGCCGCCTTCAAGCTCGTTGTATGTGACAGTCACTGTCTTATTACTGTCGAACATGCCGTTGGTGTGCTTTTCAAAAAGACCTTCAGCAGTTTCAACTTTCTGGTCTGCAGGCAGAATCGCCCATGCGTAGTCGCCGACGACGTCAGATGTGATTGTGAATGTAACTGTTGTTCTCTGAAGGTCATCCACCCTGATTGAAGCAACTGGTTTTGTTGGAGTTGGTTCCTCTTCTGGGGTTACTGGTGTCTCTTTGCATGATGAGACTGCAAGACAGAGAAAAAAGAAACCACTCAACACGTTTAGAAATCTTTTCATCATAATTTCTCCTGTTAAATTTTATGTTTTATATATAATTTGCTATAAGCAGACAAAATTACAAAAATTTATCGTACTTTCGCGTGCTGTTAAATTTAAAAGTATACTATGAAGAATATTTTCATCGACATTCTAAGAGTTGTTCTAATTATTTCAGTTTTAGCATTTAACGCGTGTAAACCTGATGATCCGACTCAAGAGGAACCACCAGTGGTAGAGGATACAAAGACTGATGGAATCACGAATTTTGTGGATGCCGCTAAAGGAAGGTCTATCTCGTCTAATGGAGAAACTCTTTCTTGTGTCTTGACTGTGGAAGCTCCTTATGTCGCTAACTTGAATATCATTTCAGGTGGAGATAATTGGGTGGCTATCACCAAGGGTCAGACTGGCGAGGCCGGTCGCAATACTTTCAGACTTGTGTTTGAAAAAAATGAGACCCAGGAATCAAGATCTGTCGAGGTGCTTGTGCAGGTTGAAGGATATGACCAGGTGTCACTGGTTGTCTATGAACAGAAACCTGATCAGGCTTCTGCACAGAAGATGTTGAATGAGGCCCTCAATTCATATATGCATGAGCGTCTTAAGCAGGAATATCTCTGGGAGGAGTATAAAGGATTAAACGTGGACCTGACAGTTGATTATACAGAGTTCTTGAATACTCATCTTACAATGTTGGGTGATGTCAACGCAGAGGATGGCGGTAAATATCGTTCCAACTCAGGAAAGAAAGGTCGTTTCATCTATTCTAATATTCAGGAGGTTGCTCCTTTGACAAAGGCCTATGAGACTGCAAGCCTGGGTTTTGGCCCATTGTTCTCGTCCACAATTGACGCTTACAACGATGTCGTCGGCCTCACTATCGCATACGTACATCAGGGCTCGCCTGCATGGGCGGCAGGCATGAGAAGAGGAGATACAATATACAATATCAATGGAGTTGTGTTAAAGTCTTCTAATTACAAAGATTATATGACTGCACTCTATTACTACCCTTCAGGAACATATAATTTCCAGTTTATCAGAGATGCGGATATGAACAATAGATTTGAGGCAACAGTAAGTGTTGATTTATATAGATATAATCCGGTACTTTATTCTGCCATTATGACAGAGGGAAGCCATAATATCGGATATCTTGTCCTTGAGAACTTCGATCTTGATGCTCAGGATTTCATCGTTGATATTCTTCAGCAGTTCAAGGATAATAATATTACAGACCTTATTCTCGATTTGAGATTCAATCCAGGTGGAGCTGTGGCTCAGAGCCGTTATATCGCATCTGCAATTGCCGGAACTTCACACCTTGATGCAATTTTCGTTAATGTGGATTTCCGTGGCAATAAGAAGCAGACTTGGAAATTCCGCGGTGGCCCTAATGATGAAGATGGACTTGGTATTGCTCCGGATCTTGGACTCAACCGTCTCTATGTGATCGGATCTGAGAATACAGCTTCTGCATCCGAGCTCATTATCAATGGCTTGAGAGGAATTGATTTCCCTGTATATTTATATGGTAGCCGAACTGAGGGTAAGAATGTTGGTATGACCACAACCCAGACAACACATGACAACCGTACATTTGTCTTCTCTCCAATTACGTTCCGTGTCTCTAATGCAAAGGGATTTGGAGATTATCCAGATGGCATTGCTCCGGATGTTATGGTGAATAATCAGAATACCAGCTACGCCGATGATGCGGATAATGTGTTCCCGTATTCTTTCGGAGATTGGGGCGATATGGGCTTTAATGTAGCTCTCCGTTATGCATATCAGGATATTGTCGGTATTTCACGTTCGCAGTCTATGAAGCCGCAGTCTTTGGAAAATGAATTCAAGCCACTTGACTTTTGTACTCCGGCAGAGTACAAGATAGGCAGATATGGAAATGTAATATATAAGATGGAAGACTAAAGTTTCTTAAGATAAAGTATGCTCTCCGGGCCTTCATTGAAAAGGAGGTCCATGATGGAAAGATCATTTTGAAAGCCGTGCTTTTGGGCAAATACCTGGAAGTACGGCTTTTTTAGATTCAGGTCTTCCTGGATTGTGTTTGCACGCTTGGGATGAATTGCTTCACGTAGATCAGCACAGGGGAGGGGGATGTCATCTTCTGTCTGCAGGTTGAAGTCACGTGAATACTCTTCCGTGGTGCGGAGATCGATTGAGAGGCCTATCTTTTCAATGAAAAATTTTAAGATTGCCATATTCAAATCAAAGAGTCTCTCCGGTTGACTGTCAAGGATGGCAAAAAGGTCATCCTGATAATATTCAAAATATGCAGAAGTTCGATATGCGGAGATTATGGCTCTTTTATGCTGCAGGAGCCAAGGTTTTGACCAATCAATCTTTATCTCTGAGATAGGCTGTTTGTGCGTGCCTCCTTCGTGTAGGATGGGGACTTGCAGGGATTGAACTCCATCCGCACCGTAGAAATAGCAGCGGTTGCGGTATGACTGTTTCTGGAAGTTTTCACAGGCTTCGATATAGATTAGAGCCGGGGTTAATTCTGGAGCAGCAGTTCTACGCTCTCTACAGTCTTCCTGCAGAGGGTGACGCAAAATCAGACCGCCCATCTCCTGAGCCATGGCGGCGAAGTATGAGATGGGCGGAAAGTATGCTGTTGAGAAAAGTTTCGGCATTAGTCGATGCCGCCTTTTGAGTCGCGGTCTGCGCCTCTGATGATTCCTCTTTTTGAATTTCTGATGAACTCGATGATTGTATCGCGCTCCTCTGATTCAGGGAATCCGATTTCAATCTTTGCAAGGGCGTCAGAGAAATTGTTTCCGCTGCTGTAGATGATGTCATACATATCCTTGATGCTGCGGATCTGATCTGACGTGAAGCCTCTTCTGCGAAGTCCCACGATGTTAACACCTGCATATGAAAGCGGATCACGTCCACAGAGTACATATGGTGGAACGTCCTTGTTGATCTTGCATCCACCACCTACGAAAGCGTGCTTTCCGATCTTTGAGAACTGGTGCGCCACGGTGCTTCCTCCGATTGTTGCCCAGTCATCAACGTCTGTCTCGCCAGCGATACCCACGTAGCTTACGAGAATGCAGTGATTACCCACTGTGCAGTCATGTGCAACGTGAGTGTATGACATAAGAAGGACGTTGTTGCCGATTCTGGTCACTCCTCTTCCGCTTGCCTTTGTGCCACGGTTGATTGTTGCACACTCGCGGATATTCACGTTGTCACCGATTTCCACATATGTGATCTCGCCATCGAACTTGAGGTCCTGAGGTACGGCTCCGATTACTGCTCCAGGAAATACGCAGCAGTTCTTGCCCATCTTAACGTAATTGAAAATCGTTGCGTGAGGGAGAATCCTTGTGCCATCTCCGATTTCCACGTGCTCTTCAATATATGCATATGGTCCTACTTCCACATTCTCGCCAAGTTTGGCATTAGGGTGTACTGTCGCCAGTGGATGAATATTTGCCATTTTATATCTTTTTAATTGTTTTTCGATCTTACAACCTTCGCGATGGAAGTGTTGATTCCGTGTCCAGCCTTCTCTGCTGTGACCTTTGCCTTAAGGAATCCTCCGCACAGTCTGAGATCTCCGATAAGGTCCAGCATCTTATGTCTTGCACACTCATTAGGGAAACGGAGGGTGAGATTGCTCAAATAACCATCCTCGCGCACATTTAATGCCGGAACGTTGAAAAGTTGCGACATCTTGTTGACCTGCTCCTCAGTAACCGGGTGCTCGACAATCACGATAGCATTGTCTACATCTCCACCCTTTACCAGGTTATTGTTGAAAAGGAACTCTATTTCGTGGAAGAAAACGAAGGTTCTGCATACTCCGATCTCTTCAGCATATACAACTGAATCGTTCCATTGTGCATGCTGTACACCAAGAACTCTGGAATTGAAATCCACCTTGATGTCGTATGAGAATTCTTCTGCAGGCTCAATGCGGACCAATGAACCGGTCTGGTCGTTTCTGATCTCGATTGTTTCCTTGATTTCAATATACTTGCGAGGCTCGTCCTGCTGCTCGAATCCGTCTGCCCAGATTGCGTCGATATATGGCTTCGCACTTCCATCCAGAATAGGAACCTCCACGTTGTCGATGTCAATGAGGGCATTGTCCACTCCCATTCCTGTGAGTGCTGAGAGCACATGCTCAATGGTTGATACTGAGATTTCTCCACACGCAATAGTGGTGCTTCTGGCTGTATTTGATACATTTTCCGCCAAAGCATCAATATATGAATCTTCTCCCAGATCTGTTCTTCTGAAACGGATACCTGTTCCCACAGGTGCCGGATTGATTGTCATCTTCGCCACCCTTCCTGTATGAAGTCCCTTCCCTTCAAACGAATAGCTCTTTTTTAGAGTCTGTTGCAGTTGCATTTCCTTTTCTTTCCTAAATTCCAACAAATAAGCCTACAAAGGTAGCAAAATATGATGATTATCCAATCTTATTTAGAACCATTCTTCTTGAATACAGCGTATGCGCGGAAATAATCCTTGTAAGGGATTGCTGGAGTACCCATCAACACCTTGCCTCCCTCCTTGATGGTGCCAATCACTCCTGCCTGGGCTCCGATAGTCGTATCGTCTGCAATGCTGATGTGTCCAGCTACACCTGCCTGGCCTCCGATTATACAATGTCTTCCGAGTTTTGTTGAACCTGCAATACCTGTCTGGGCTGCCATTACGGTGTTAGCCCCCACTTCCACATTATGAGCGATTGCGCAAAGATTATCGATCTTGGCCCCCTTATGCACGATTGTAGATCCCATCTGCGACTTGTCCACGCATGTGCATGCTCCAATCTCGACATCGTCTTCAATGATTACATTTCCGGTGTGCTCTATCTTCTTCCAGGTGCTGTCTTCAAGCGGAGCAAAACCGAATCCGTCAGCTCCGATAACCGAGTTTGAGTGCAGGATTACACGGTCTCCGATGACCATGCCGGGATATATTTTTACACCAGGATATATGATGCAGTGCGAACCGATCTTTACATTGTCTCCGATATATACCTGCTCGTATATTTTTGTGTAATCTCCCACAACTGCCTTGTGTCCGATATACGCGAAATCACCTACATATACCTTCTTTCCAAGCTTGGCGCTCCAACGGATCCTGCTCCTGCATCCGCGGTATCTCTTGTATGAACGCTTCTTTGCGGTTACATATTCCAGAAGAGCAGCTACTGCAGAATAAGAGTCTTCCACACGTACAAGAGTTGCCGATACGGTTTTCTTAGGCTCGAAAGTGTTGTTGACAATGATTATATCTGCTTGACATTCATATACATAGTTTTCGTATTTCGGGTTGGCGAAAAAGCAGATTGTGCCAGGTTTTCCGCTTTCGATTCGTGCGAATGATGTGACGGTTGCCTCCGGGTTTCCGTCCACTGTTCCGTCAAGTATTTCGGCTATCTCTTTAGCTGTGAATTTCATGTCTTTGCAGGTGCAGTTTAATTTGTTTATTCTGATTTTATTCGTACATTTGCAGCGTGAGAATGATCAGGGGGCAGATAGCCCCCTTTATTTATGCATAAACACGAAGTCAAATGAACGTTTCAGAGATTAAAGATGCGCTCCAGAGTGAATTGGTTGC
>JAEIGA010004761.1_pt1 | contig 20936 bp, 22 predicted proteins | sample 9270691 | NCBI WGS metagenome assembly JAEIGA01 (sample SAMN17057246, study PRJNA624740) | gut metagenome | biome: biome; isolation source: fecal sample | host: Bos grunniens | place: China: Xizang | collected 2019 | reverse complement strand
GCTGCAATTCGTGGAACTGAGAGCGCTTGTATCAAGTGTGCAAAGTGTGTAGAGGCTTGCCCTATGGGTCTAGAGCCATATCTACTCTCTAAGCAGGCTCGCAAGAAGGCTTGGGATGCAATGGAGGCAAACGACATTACAAGCTGTATTGAGTGCGGTTGCTGTCAGTTTACCTGCCCTGCAAATATTCCACTACTTGACTATATTCGCCTCGGCAAGCAGACCGTTATGGGTATTATCCGAGCAAGAAATATGAAGAAATAATAACAGAGATATGAGTAACAGATTTTTTGTTTCACCCGCACCTCACGTGCATAGCGACTACTCGACAACTCGTCTGATGGGCGATGTAGTTATAGCACTGTTGCCTGCACTGATGGTATCAATAAGGGTGTTTGGTTGGAATGTGCTTGCAATCACTGCGGTAAGTATCGCAAGCTGCGTTCTACTTGAGTATTTGGTACAGAAGTACCTCGTTAAAGGTCCAACAACCATCTGCAACCTCTCGGCTGTAGTTACCGGATTGTTACTGGCAATGAATCTACCTGCAAATATTCCACTCTGGATTGTGATTATTGGTGCAGTGGTGGCAATTGGCGTGGCAAAGATGCCATTTGGTGGTCTTGGTAAGAATATCTTTAACCCAGCGCTTGCTGCCCGTGTATTCCTACTCATTGCATATCCAGTGCAGATGACTTCGTTCCCAGCTCCAACACTTGAGGGCTTTGCAGACGCATACTCTGGAGCTACACCACTCGGTGCTGCGAAGGGTGGACTGGTAGATTTCGCATCTTTTGACATTGCAGGCATGTTTACCGGTGCTATGGGCGGCTCATTTGGTGAGATTTCTGCTCTGGCGCTGATTTTAGGCTTCGGATATCTGCTTATGCGTCGCGTGATTACATGGCACATTCCTGTGGCTGTACTGGGCACAATGGCAGTATTTGCAACTATCTTTGCAGGTGTGAAAATGGAGGAGCCTGCTATGCACCTTCTCTTCCCACTCTTCCACATCCTTTCTGGTGGTGCGCTGCTCGGCGCAATCTTTATGGCTACTGACTATGTAACAAGCCCAATGACCACAAAGGGTATGGTTATCTATGGTATCGGCATTGGTGCAATTACAATGTGTATCCGTCTGTGGGGTGCTTACCCAGAGGGTATGTCATTCGCTATCCTTATTATGAATAGCACTGTGCCTCTGATTAACAAGTATATTAAACCAAAGCGTTTCGGCGCAGTAAAGTAGGAGGAGATATGGAAAGTTCATTGAAAAATATGGTCTTGGTACTCTTTACCATCACCCTACTCTCATCTGCAGCTGTTGGTGGAGTCTACACTATTACTAAGGAGCCTATTGCCCAGGCAAAGGTTGCAGCTGTAAACAATGCACTTAAGCAGGTGCTTCCGGAGTATGAGGCTACCACAAGCCAGACTATAGAGGTAAACGATATGCCCATTGTTGCACACACAGCAACCGTCGCTGGCAAAGCTGTAGGTTACGCTGTTGAGAGTATATCGAAGAATGGCTTTGGCGGTGCTATTCGCCTGATGGTAGGCTTTGACACCAAGGGTACAATTATCAACATCAACGTTCTTGAGCAAAAAGAGACCCCAGGTCTGGGTACCAAGATGGCAGAGGAGGGCAACCCTCTGCTCCTCTCGCTCAAGGATAAGAGGGCTTATGAGGTCAAGATGACAGTTCGCAAGGACGGTGGCGATATTGACGCCCTCACCGCTGCTACAATATCCTCACGCGCCTACGCTGAGGCTGTAGCAATAGCATACGAGGCATTTGAGGTTGCGTGCGGCTGGCAGAAAGAGGCTGACGACGTAGATACTGGTGCCACAAAACAGGAAGGAGGTCAGAATGAGTAACAATCGTCTATCCCTTATTTTGAAGGGAATAATCAAAGAGAATCCAACATTTGTTCTGGTTCTCGGTATGTGTCCAACTCTGGGTACTACAACAAGTGCAATCAATGGTCTTGGTATGGGCGCTGCAACAATGGCGGTACTGATTATGTCAAATGCCGTTATTGCAATGATTAAGAACCTTATCCCTGACAAGGTGCGTATTCCGGCATTTATCGTTGTTATTGCTTCGTTTGTGACCGTTATCGATATGCTTATGCAGGCATTCGTACCGTCGCTATACGCCGCCCTGGGAGTATTTATTCCACTTATTGTGGTAAACTGTATCATCCTTGGTCGCGCAGAGGCATTTGCATCAAAGAATGGTGTGCTCGACTCAGCTCTTGATGGCGTAGGTATCGGCCTTGGCTTTACCCTCTCACTCACCACTATTGGTGCGGTGCGTGAGATTTTGGGTAGTGGCTCTATTTTCGGTCTAAACCTCGGCATTGGCGACTATATGCCACTTGTATTTGTCCTTGCTCCAGGTGCATTCCTCGTGCTGGGATTCTTAATGGTGTTGTTTAACAAATATCTGAAGAAGTAATGGAGTATTTTGCAATAATTATCGGTGCGATATTTGTCAATAATGTCGTTCTTGCACAGTTCCTCGGTATCTGCCCATTCCTCGGCGTATCATCAAAGGTCGAGACAAGTATGGGCATGGGCGCTGCTGTAACATTCGTAATGGCTCTCTCTTCGGTGGTTGTGTGGCTTATCCAGACCTATATCCTTGCGCCACTGGGCATTGAGTTTATGCAGACCATCGTCTTTATCCTCGTCATTGCTGCCCTGGTGCAGATGGTCGAGATTGTACTCAAAAAGGTCTCTCCATCGCTCTATCAGGCACTTGGTATCTTCCTGCCACTTATCACAACAAACTGTGCCGTGCTTGGCGTGGCACTGCTGATGGTGCAAAAGGAGTACGGACTGCTTGAGGGTCTTGTCTATAGCGTATCTACCGCAGTAGGCTTTGCTGTTGCACTCGTTCTGTTTGCCGGTATGCGCGAACGCCTTGAGTTTGAGGAGGTTCCTAAGGCATTCGAGGGTGTACCTATCGCTCTTATCACCGCAGCCCTGCTCGCTATGGCATTTATGGGCTTCAGTGGATTAGTGTAGGCACTCATTAGTACCTTATAAAATAACATAGAATATCCGTAGTTTGCACTGCGGATATTTTTTTGTATATTTGTATAACAAACAGTACAGCTATGATAGAGCATTTCGGAAAACAGTTCTTCAGCAACTCTTGTCGCGCGATGAGCGACCTATATGAGTATCACGACTACCTGGCTCACGGAGTAATTGAGAATGAGAAGATTACGGGCTTTTGCTATATTACCTGGGACATAGAGTTCTCGTCAGTTTACATATCTCTTTCCCATATCCTTATCGGCATTGCAGACGAACAGTATAGGCGCAACTCGGACCTTGAGAGCGATGTGCCGACGGTAAAATATGGCGTGGATTTGCTCTACCGCAGTGGCAAGATAGAGCGGTGCTACATAATGAAGGATAGCGAAGAGCACCTGCTTATCTCGCGCGATAATGAGAAGCGCGTAACCTTCATTGGCGAACATAGCTCTGGCACTCGTCACGGCTTCGGCGTAGAGATTACCTACACCGACACCAAAGATACCCTTCTCTACGGCATCTGGCAAAACGGCGCACTAAAATACCAATACAAAGACAAAAAGTGGGTGGAAGTGAACTAAACCCAAAGCCAATAGAATAAAAAGAGTATCCGTAGCTTTGGCTACGGATATTTTTTATTCTTACCGAACAATGCCCCACCGAGTGTTGTTCGTTTCGGAAAATCTTCTTAAATTTGTAGTGCTATTGAATAAATAGCAGACATATTGAAAGTGTTTTCGCTGTCCTAAGTAGAAAATGTGGTAGTTTTCAAAAGGATAATGAACAGCACTCATTTCTTGTATAGCTATGTGGCTGTACGCATTTTGCGTATCTATCCCCATACTATCCAGGTGTGGGGCATTGTATCGTTTGTTTTTGCTTAGGTCTTACCACTACCTTCTACTTAATAAACGAAAATCAACTCCACACTTTCTTTTTATATAACCCACCGCACAGGAGTTGCTACGGTAGTTAAAACAATGTAAAATGAAACGATTGTTTTCTCTATTTGCCATCGCTTTGGCATTCGTTTTATCGTCGTGTAATATACTTGATATTATAGGCATTGAAAACGATAAAACGGACGATGATAAGACGTTGCCCGATTATTGTGACATAAACACAATTGAGGGTTGGACAAACACCAGATTCTGCAAAAATGGTATGGTTGTCTTTACAGACAACTTTGAGGATACAGATGATGTACGCAAATCATTGATGTTTATTCCACTGGAGAATGGCGAGATGGTTTCAATGTATGCAGGTTACGACGAGAACGGATTTCCTCAATATTTAAGTTTTGACGATATTGTTATCCTCATTGACAACTATACAGATACTACCTTCAATGCAACCGTCGTCAAAGGCAATCAAGCTCTGTGGACTGCAACCGATCTACCGTTAGAAAATATCCAGATAGATGATGAGAACAATACGAGGGCGTGGCACGAGAACAACTGGGCACGCAATACCGCAGCCATTGCTGGAGTTGTTACCAGTTCTATCGAAGTCGGAATTGGCATTGCCCTTATTAGCACTGGCGTTGGAGCTGGCGCAGGTGTTGCAAACATAGCTTTTGCAGGTGTCGCTTTATACCAGAATCTTAATGTACTCTTCGGGCCAGGTGAGAGTTATGCGACAAATAAGTATATTGCAGAATCACTTCAAGAGATAGGTCAAGAGGCTTTAGTAGAGGCGTTGTCAATGGACAAAGAGTGTTATTTGGCTAAAATATTTAAGAATAGTGAGTGGTTTGACATAGAATACAAGCACAAATTACCAAACCTATTTTGGGCAGACTTGGCGTTGGGATTGGTTGATAATGTATGGGGTAAGACCGTCACAGAGTCTCAACGCATGTTAGCTTATGCTTTAGCCCAACGTTCATATCAAGTTATAACAGGCGTAGCGGGAGAAGTGACAGAACATACAGCGGAATTAAGTGGCTTTGTAACTCCAGAAGCAATAACACCGCTAAATAAGTATGCCGAAGTAGATTATGGTATTGTCGTCTATAAGGCAGACGACCCATCTATGCGCCTTAGTAAATCGGATATTATCGGCAACGGCGGTCCCTTCACCTTGCTGTTCAGAGGATTGGACATCAACACAACATACTGCTATTTTGTCTACTACTACGACAAGACCAACTCCTGTTTCCGACAAGGCGAAACGAAAACATTCTATACAGAAGAGAGTGATTTAAGAGAGCAGTTAATACAGTTTTACCACTCAACAGGGGGAGATAATTGGACTCGCAATGATAACTGGTGTAGCGACAGACCTCTGTATGATTGGTATGGTATTTCGTATGATAGTCAAGGCTATTATATAAATTTAAATGTTAATAACCTAACTGGCTATGGTTCATTGCATAGTTCTGAGATAGTGACGCTTGGATGTGATAATAATCAATTAACATCGCTGGATGTTTCTGGATGTACAGCATTGCAGGAGCTTTCGTGTTATTACAATCATCAATTAACATCGTTAGATGTTTCATCGTGTACAGCGTTGGAGAAACTTTGGTGTTTTGGCAATAAATTAACATCGTTAGATGTTTCATCGTGTACTGCGTTGAAGGGGCTTACTTGTGGTGGCAATCCATTTACTTCGCTGGATGTTTCTAGATGTACTGCTTTGGAAGGTCTTAGTTGTCCTGAAACTCAATTAACATCGCTGGATGTTTCATGTTGTACTAAGTTGAAGGGGCTTTGGTGTTCTTATAATCAATTAACATCGCTGGATGTTTCATCGTGTACAGCGTTGGAGAAGCTTCATTGCGAAGGCAATAAAATTTCACAAGTTATTCCTGAAGCATTTGATAAGTTGGCAGATTTTCAATATGATCGACGCTATACATATCATCGGATTGATTTCACAGCTGGAATAGTCTATTATACAGACAATGGCGTAGGTTGGTGGTATCCTGGAGAGCCACAGAAAGGCGGTCACTATAGGTAAATAACGACTTCGCTTTTATGCCCGTCTATCCAAGGCGGGCTATTTTTTTATAATTTTTTGCAAATTATTTGCATTTTATTAAAATTATCTTTAATTTTGTTTAACAAATGATTTAATAATATGAAAACACATTGCGAGAAGTTTACGGTTGGCAGGATGGGAACGGTGACATCGATTCTGCTAATAGCGTTGCTAGTTTATGGTGCGATTGCTGTATGGAGTGCTGGGATGGTTGCCGTAGTTGTCACCTATACCTTATTTATATTATTGGCGATTTGGGTGTTACTGACTATGCCGCGCCATCTTGTGATTGACGACAAGTCGATAGTAATCACACATGTGATTGGGCAGACAGTAATTCTCAAGAGTGACATTGTAGAGGTTAGAGCAGTAGAGAGGAGTGATATTCGTGGCTCGATACGTCTCTTTGGCAGTGGCGGCTTTTTCGGTTGGTTTGGAGTTTTCCGCAACAGCAAGTTAGGTGTATACAGACTCTACTGCGGGCAGTTAGAGAATCTCTACCTCATAAAGACCCTAACAAGAAATTACATCATCAGTTCATCAGTTCCTATTGAGTTATGAGCATAAAGAAAGTTTTTCCGACCGTGTGTCCGTCGTGTAGCGGAACTCTTAAGGTGAAGAGTCTGCACTGCGATGAGTGTGACACGACTGTACAGGGCGAGTTTGCTATCCACCCGATTTTGCGCCTAACTGCCGAGGAGCAGCAGTTTGTTACGGCCTTTATCCGTTGTAGTGGCTCGCTAAAGCAGATGGCGGCGGATATGGGGCTAAGCTACCCTACTGTACGCAATATTCTTGATGATATAATCATTAAACTACAAAGCTATGAAAGCACTCTTTAACCCCTTCCGTTACATCGCCGGCGCGAAGGCCCTAACAATGGGTCTACTCTTTATCGTCGCCTCGGCGCTGATGCTCTACAGTGGCAACCTTATCCAAGACAGCTATATACATATAGCTATTGCGAAGGCGTCCTTCTGGGAAGTACTTGGGGCGCAGACAATTTGGTGGATTATTCCTACTGCGCTACTCTACCTTTGCGGTTTACTACTTTCAAAGTCAAAGATTCGTATTATCGACATCCTCGGCACAACGGCCTTTGCGCAGATTATTCTGCTGCTGATGATTGCGCCAATGCTTCTTCCAGTGGTTATGAACTGCTCAACAGAGTTTGTAGCCTCACTGCAGACAGGTGTGGTGCCAGATATGTCGGAGTATATTCCGCTAATGATTTACAGCATTTGGAGTATGATATGCCTTGTACTCTTCTACATCTGGAACTACAACGCCTTTGCGGTAAGCTGTAATGTAGGCGGTTGGAAGGCCGTAGTGGCTTTTATCTCAGTGCAGCTGATAGTTACCATCGTTGGCGCAGTGCTATAGAAAAAAGTGGGAGACTAAAAAGTAAAATAGTCACCCACATTTTGTTCGGAGGTTGAATAAAAAGATGTAGTTTTAGGCTTGCGAAGCCCGAAAAAGCGGAGTTTACTTGGCGTAAATGAGCATTTTGAGGGCGAACATAACGACAAAATACACTTTTTATTCAGCCTCCTTGTGTTATAGGTATCCCTATCGTAGATACTTAGTAAAGAACTTCCAAATCTCCTCCTTGGTATTCATACTATCGTTGCCCCAGTTGTGCTTTCCACCGACAACTTCATAGAGCCACACCTCAGTACCATTATCTCCACCGACATAACGATGTGCAATGACCTGATTCTTCTTTAGTGGCAGAGTATCTGTCAGCTCGTGGGTGCAGTGATTTAATGTAGCGATGTAGCTTACAGCCAACGGTATGGCTATATCTGTGCCACGATTGTCGTTATTAAAAGGGTCGCCATTCCAACGAGCCAAAGGGTCTGCCGTGCCGTGCACCTCCATAAATGGAACGGGCTTCTTAGCATCAAGTGTGCGATATGTAACCTCCATAATATGTCCCGACACCGAGGCATAGGCAGCAAAGGTATCTGGAGCTGTAGCAGCAATAATATAGCAGAGCGCACCTCCATTAGAGTTACCAAGTGCAAAGGTGTTATGCTTTGAGAAGCCATACTCACGTTGTAATCTCTTGACAAGACGCACGACAAAGCCCACGTCATCTCGCGGCTCTAGCTCCGCAATCAGAGCCTTATAGCCCACCTTCCAGCAGTGGTTGCCATAACTATCCTTAGGACCTCGCGGATAGCAAATAGCAAATCCCTCACGGTCAGCAAGTGGTTGCAGCCCGTAGCCTACAGAGGGTATCTGACGAGAACGGTAGCCGTGGAATACCACCATCAGCGGAGCATCTGCCTTAAGGTTCTGCGGTCTATAGAGGTAATAGGTGTACTCCACACCCTTATGCTTAAGTGTATGCTCAGTAGTTGTTCCCTTTCCGCTCTTATCTGTAGCAAAAACACTGCCCACAGTAGCGAGCAGTGTAATAAAAAGTATAGCAATTCGCTTCATAACCTCTATGCTGTGCGTAGACGGAAGACTATCTTCTGACAGTACAACTCTCCCTCGTGGAGCAAAATTGTTGGGAAATCCGGCTGATTTACCGCGTCTGGATAACCCTGACACTCGATTGCAACGCCAGCATAATCGCAGTAACGAGCGCCACTCTTGGTTACTGGGCAGCCACCAGAGAGCCAGTTACCTGTATAGACCATACAGCCGGGTTGTGAGGATAGAATCTCAACCATTCTACCAGATTTAGGGTCTACAAGTTTTCCAACCTCACCCAGAATATTCTTCTGCCAACCATCCACAACAAAGAAGTGGTCATAGCCCCTAAAGTCGCGGATATGGTTAAACTCCGAAGCTATATCATCACCGAGGCGGCGTGCAGCAGTAAAGTCCTGCGGCGTGCCTGCTACATCAAGTAGTTTACCCGTAGGAATCTGCACAGCGTTCATCTCCAGCGCCTTTGAACAGTTAAGTGTGAGGGTATGGTCAAGGATTGTTCCCGAATTTTCTCCCGCGAGGTTCCAGTAAGTATGGTTTGTAAGGTTTACTGGTGTTGTGGCGTCAGACTTTGCCATAAGGGTAATCTCAAGATTGTTCTCATCATCAAAGTCGTAGACAACCTGAGCTGTAACCTCGCCCGGATAGCCGCAATCGCCATCCTCCGATACAAGGGTAAAAATCACACGGTTATACTCCACGCAGCTCTCCCAGAGGCGGTTAGAGAAGTTCTTAGTTCCTCCGTGCAGATGGTTAGGGCCATTATTAACCTCAAGGTGGTACTCCTTACCCTCAACTGTCATCTGTCCACCAGCAATGCGGTTTGCCACGCGGCCCACGGTCTTACCTGCGCATGGACCATCGCCAAAGTAGCTCAGTGGGTCTTTATAACCCAAGACGACATCGGCAACATTTCCCTCACGGTCGGCAAACTTAACGCTCACAATACCCGCGCCGATATTACTTAGCTGCACCTCAGAGCCAAGGCTATTTTTTAGTGTATAGATTACAATAGCCTCGCCCTCGGTAGTCGCTCCCCAAATATGCTGTAGAATCTCCATTATGCATCAATTGGCTTAACGTTAGCAATAAGAGCATCTATACGCTTCAGACACTCCTCCTTGCCGAGGAAGGCTGTAACATCGTACATACCTGGGCCCTTACCTGCACCAACAAGTGCCAGACGCAGTGAGTTCATCACCTGACCCACGCCGTAACCCTTTTCAGATATCCAACCATGGACAATAGTCTCGGTATTCTCCTTGCTAAAGTCGTCGATAGACGCAAGTACCTCGCGCACCTCACTAAGGATGCGAGGATTCTCACCCTTCCAGTACTTCTTAACCTGCTTCTCATCGTACTCAGTAGGTGCCACGAAGAAGTAAGAGGTTAAATCCCACAGTTCAGATGCGAATGTAGCACGCTCCTTCATTATACCTGCAACAAAACCTGCAACCTCATCACTTACCTCAATGCCGTGCTCACGAAGAATTGGCTGATATACCTCAGCGAGCTCTGCATCGCTCTTATGGTGCATATACTGAGCATTGAACCACTTTGCCTTATCTGGCTGGAAGCGTGCGCCCGACTTTGAAACACGCTCAAGAGAGAAGGCGTCAATAAGCTCCTGCATAGAGAAGATCTCCTGCTCGGTACCAGGATTCCAACCCAGCAGAGCAAGCATATTGATAAATGCCTCGGCAAAGTATCCATCCTCACGATAGCCGTGTGCTGTGTCGCCTGTAGGAGATACCCAGTAGAGCGGGAAAACAGGGAAACCCATCTTGTCGCCATCACGCTTTGAGAGTTTACCGCCACCTGTAGGCTTAAGAAGCAGTGGCAGGTGCGCAAACTGTGGCTGACTATCTGTCCAACCAAATGCACGATAGAGCAGATAGTGCAGTGGAAGCGATGGCAACCACTCCTCACCACGGATAACGTGGCTAATCTCCATCAAGTGGTCATCAACGATATTTGCAAGGTGGTATGTTGGCAGCGCATCAACACTCTTATAGAGCACCTTGTCATCAAGAGTAGATGTATTTACCTCAACATCTCCACGGATAAGGTCAGACATCTTTACAACCTCATTCTCAGGCATCTTAAAACGGATAACCCAGATATCGCCACGAGCAATACGAGTCTCTACCTCCTCTGCCGTAAGGCTAAGAGATGTTGGAAGAGTGGTACGCACCTTGAAGTTATAGGCAAAGGTCTCACCACGCTCCTCATACTCCTTACGCAGAGCATCAAGCTCCTCGGCTGTATCAAAGGCGTAGTATGCCCAACCAGCCTCTACAAGCTGCTTTGCATACTTAAGATATATCTCTCGGCGCTCAGACTGACGATATGGCGCGTGTGGACCACCATAGCCTACACCCTCATCAATCTCGATACCACACCAGCGGAGTGACTCAATAATATACTCCTCAGCACCTGGAACGAAACGCTGCGAGTCGGTATCCTCAATACGAAGAATCATCTTACCGCCATGGTGACGGGCAAAAAGATAATTATACAGCGCAGTACGCACACCACCGATATGTAGTGGGCCTGTTGGCGACGGCGCAAAACGAACACGAACTTCTCTCATATTTTTTTGCTTTTGGCTTTTAGCCTTTAGCCATTAGCTTTTCTGGTATCCGCTGCGCGGATGAGTATTTATAAACCATAAATCCTATTAAAGCCAACAGCCAATAGCCAACGGCTAAGAGCTATAAATTAAACTTAAAATTACTCCCAAAGATTTCTTGGATAAACACCCGCCTCAATCAGCGCCTCAATCTTTGCCATCAGCTGTGGCTTATCCTCCTTATAAGTTACGCCAAACCACTGTGCAGTTGTTGAGAGCACCTTCATTGTAGCAGTGCCATTGCTGATAAGGCGATTAACCATCAACGGAATAAAGAACTCAGCCTTAAGGTTTGTCTTGGTGCTATCAGCAGCAAGGAATTCACAGAAGGCAGCCTCTGAGTGAGCAAAGTAGTCAGGGGTGAAACCAAAGAGGTTCATTGACACCGGAGTATTCTCCTCAAGGGCAACATCCTCACCAAGGTCATGGAAGACAATTGTGCCCTCAGCATTACGCTCAATCTTTGTACGCTCAACCATAGAGGTAAGGTTACCCGCCTCATCTACAGTACATACTCCACGCGACACAGTACCATTCTCCGAAAGGGTCTTGTTTACCTCATATCCCACCATGCAGTACTTTGCTGCGCTATCCTCAAGGGCACTCAAATACTCTCCAATAACCTGATATGCGTTCTGGCCATAGAAGTCGTCAGCATTGATAACTGCGAAAGGTGTGTTGATAGCCTTTGCAGCCATCATTACTGCGTGGTTAGTTCCCCATGGCTTCTCGCGGCCCTCTGGCACAGTAAAGCCCTCTGGCAGATAGTCGAGCTCCTGATATACATACTCGACCTCTATTTTACCACCAAAGCGTGTAGCGTTAAAGACAGAGATAAAATCCTCAGCAAAAGAGTGGCGGATAACAAATACCACCTTGCCAAAACCTGCGCGGATAGCATCATAGACAGAGTAGTCAATAATCGCCTCACCATTAGGACCTACGCCGTCCATCTGCTTAAGCGAGCCGTAGCGCGAGCCCATACCCGCAGCTAGTACTAAAAGTGTTGGTTTAACCATAGTTATCTTGTGTTATATTAAGCTTCAAAATCCCACAAAGTTAGGAATTATTTACATAATTCCCAACACCAACAATAAAAACGATAAAATTACTTCCTCTACACTTCAAAATTTGTTTTACCCAATAAATTTACTATTTTTGTAAAACAAAAACTAAATAGATATGAGAAACATCCTTCTTTCGCTCTGTTTTGCACTCATCTGTCTAAGTGCGACAGCCCAAAAACAGCTTTCAATTGAGGTCTTAGGTCATCGTGGCGCTCGTCATGAACTTGATGAAAACACACTATCAGCCTTTCAGACCGCCTACAAAAATGGAGTTCACAGCTTTGAGACCGATATACGAATTACCGCCGACGGAGATTTGGTAATTATGCACGACGCATCGCTAAAGCGTACTTGTGGCGTTGATGTTATTGTTGAGGAGTCTACACGCGCCGAGCTTAAAAAGTATAAGAGCCTCAAGGGAAATGAAGTGCTATTTATAGATGAGCTTACTGCATTCTTTGCCTCTCGCGACATCCGTTACATTGAGTGGGAGATGAAGAGTAAGACTTACACTGCTGAGCAACTCAAAGTTTACTGCGACAAGCTATACAAGGCTGTTATGTCGTCAAAACCAGCTGGAGCAACATACATCTTCTCATCTTTTGACACTCGCGCCCTGACCACCATGAAGGCTCTCCATCCCGATGCAGAGTGTATGTATATCACCAGCAGCCCTGTAGAGCAAAGCGTCTTTGATAAGGCCGCCGAACTTGGTGTAAAGCGCCTTGGTTGCAACCTTAACGGAACAAGCCGCAAAGCGATGAAAGAGGCACATAAACGAGGACTAATTGTCAATCTTTGGCCAGGTGGCTCACTTGAGGATTTCCAGCTTGCTGTAAGCCTCGGCTCAGATATTGCTTGCACAGACTATCCTCAAGCCGTCATCTCTTTTGTAAAGAAGAAGATGAAGTGGGTAAAACCATATAACGACGCAATTAAGTAGCAGATAGTGCAAAGAAAAAAATAAGTGGCGGCAGTGTTTGTACTGCCGCCACTTATTTTATCATATCAAGATCTACTCCTCGCTAGGAACAAGGATACGACCACAATACTCGCATACAATCAGCTTCTTACCGAGGCTAACCTCTACCTGGCGCTGTGGTGGGATGCGGTTGAAACAGCCGCTACAAGCGTCACGCTGAACAGTAACTACTGCAAGACCATTACGAACCTTGCTGCGGATACGGCTGTATGCTGCAAGCAGACGGTCATCAATCTTCTTCTTTGCAATCTCTGCCTGTGCAGCAAGCTCCGCAATCTGATCAGCAGTCTCTGCCTCGATATTTGCAAGCTCTGTACGCTTAGCCTCAAGGTCTACATTGCGCTCAGCAATCAGAGCCTCAGTCTGCTCAACCTTAGCCTTCTTTGCCTTAACAGCAGCTGCGTACTCTCTAAGATGCTTCTCAGCAAGGCGAATCTCAAGTTCCTGATACTCAATCTCCTTTGCAATAGCATCAAACTCACGGTTGTTGCGCACATTTGCCTGCTGCTCATTGTACTTTGCAATAAGCATATTTGCCTCGTCAATCTGACGACGGCGCTGGCGAGTCAGTGCACCAAGCTCCTCAATCTCGGCATTGATACCCTCTACACGAGTTCTAAGACCTGCAACCTCATCATCAAGGTCCTGAACCTCATCTGGAAGCTCACCCTTTACCTTGTTGATCTCGTCAATCTGAGAGTCAATCTTCTGCAACTCGTAAAGAGCCATAATCTTCTCGTACATCGAGTAATCTACCTCTGCGGTTTTCTTTGTTGTAGCCATATATTATTATTTTTAATATTCGTCTATACTATAACACACTAATAACCAAAGTATTACATCGAGTAATACATTGGGTTTTCTGTCTTAGCGCTCTTATGGAGCGCAAAGTTACTAAAAATTTTTGACAAATCCGCCAAAATATCGAATAATAAATCAATAGCGCAATATTCACTCTCATAATGACCCACATCGCACAGCACAAATCGACCATCAGGCAGGTAATATTGGTTATACTTCACATCGGCAGTAACATATACATCGCACCCACTCTGTGCAGCTTGTTCGATGAGCGAACCACCCGCACCGGTGCATATAGCTATGCGTTGAATCTCAGACTTTACAACCTTACTATGGCGCACAGCCTTACAACCAAGAGTCGAGCGCAGAAGGGCAAAAAACTCCTCAACTGCCATAGGCTGAGCAAGGTCTCCGACTACACCAAAGCCAGTTCCATCAGCCGCCGCCTCAAGAGCCTGCATATTCTCCACGCCAAGCATCTGACCCAAACGCCAGCTCATGCCACCCACAGCTGCATCAAGGTTTGTATGACATGCATAGAGGGCAATATCGTGCTTAATGGCACGCTCAACACAACGCTCAACAAGAGAGGCTGAATTAAATCGCTTCATAGCATTGAAAACAATCGGATGGTGGGTAATAATCATACCGCACCCCTTCTCTAATGCCTCGTCGATAACCTCATCGGTAACATCTACAGCAAGCAGTACGCCACCCGTCAGCTCATTGTCGTATCTACCGACAATAAGTCCTGCATTATCATAACTCTCCTGCAATGCCAAAGGCGCAAAGGACTCAATGCGCTCGGTAATATCTCTAACCTTCATACGCTACCAATCAAAAAGGGTCTGCTCACGATATTTTGGCTTTGGAGCTTGCTCCACAGCGTTCTCCGCCACAATAGGAGCCTCTACTACAACCTCTGCATCCTTAGCCACCTCAACTTTTGACTCAACTGGTGCAGCGACCTGCTCTGGCTGCTCATCAAGGCTCTCTCTTACAGCGAGTAGCATTGAGCGCAGTGACTGCAGACGCTCCAACAGCTCCATATTGACATTTGCCTCAGGCTCCTGAGAGCGGTCACCACGCAACGCCTTCTTCGCACCCTCAAGGGTCATACCACACTCCTTAACATAGTGATATATACGCTTTAGCGTCTCAATATCTGCTGGCGAAAAGAGACGATTTCCCTTCTTATTGCGCTGAGGTTTAAGACTCGGGAATTGAGTGCCCCAGTAACGAATCAGCGAGGCATTGACATCAAACATCTCTGCCACCTCTCCCATAGTATAAAATAACTTCTCGCTCATATCTATAGATTATTTATTTTCAACGAATTAGGGTAGCCATTATTTACCCTGTTTCCAACTCTTTTTACAAAGCCAAGAGCATAGCCATCTGAACTGACAAGGTTTATACCTTCAACAAATATCCCTGCCGAAACATCCTTTTTTCTCAGGTAATCAAGTGCCACCTCACGCTCCAACTCCACCGATGGCACAACATCACGGTTATACCACACTGACTGCGAGAGTGACCACTCCGGCTTAAGCTTACCCTTAAAAATTTGACCCATCTCCACGCCAGAGTATATCACTGTAAGGTTATTGGCAAGAGAACGTATAGTCTCAAAATATTCCGCCGGATAGGCGTAATAGCTATCTGCGACCTGTGCAAAGCGCAGAGTTTCAGAGTCAACAACCCAACGCGAAAGCTCCTTTATCGCCTCACGTGGTGCATCGGCCATAATCTTTTTACGAGGCTTTGGAGTTACGCTTCGCCCCCCAACATCAGCACGTTTACGAGCTACGGCGACAAAGAATCCCTCACTCTTTACCCTATGCGGAAAGAATCTAAAGCCCTGAAAATCACCAACCTTAATACACTCCACACCCCAGTCATCCGAAACGGCAATCTCGGTGCTCGGCTCTATCTCCTCACCCCACTCAGAGGTCATCTGCTCCAGAATACCCTCATCTTCAGTCGTATTGAATGTACAGGTGCTATATATCAGCAATCCGCCCGCTTTGAGGCTCTTCCATGCCTGACGGAGAATATCCACCTGTCGTGCAGCGCACATATCTACACTCTGCGCTGTCCACTCACTGCGTGCCACCTCATCTTTGCGAAACATACCCTCGCCAGAGCAAGGGGCATCCACAGCCACCACGTCAGCCCACTGCTCAAAAGCTGCTATATGTTGCGGGTCGTTATTTGTCACAACGACATTACCAAGGCCCCACTTACGAACATTATCAGCAAGAACATTGGCGCGGTTTCTTACATACTCATTTGCAAGCACCAACCCCCTATCACCCACAAGAGCCGAATAGAGAGTAGTCTTACCACCTGGGGCTGCACACATATCTATAATTTTACCCCCATAAATACCCTCTGTTTTGAGGATATGGGCAATAAACTGAGAGCCCGCCTCCTGAACGTAGTACGCCCCTGCCACAAAGGGAATCTCTGTAGTAAACTGAGGTCTAGTGTCCAAATATCTACCCCACTCACCCCACGGAACAGCCGTTCCATACTCCTCTGCATGCCACTTATATGGATTGAGTCGCACAGAGATTGGCGAACTGCTCTCCAAAGCCTCAAAGAGAGCCTCTGCAGAGCTGTCACCCAATTGGTGGCGCATATTAACTACAAATTGTTGCGGTAGTGGTTGCATAACTTAGAAACAGTTTAAATTTGTTTGCGAAATTATCTTATAGCTATTTTGTGGCTATTTTTTCTTCTAATTTGAGGCGTATAGCGGTGACTATATAACGAGAATTAGAAGAAAAAAGAGTCGTAAAGAGCATAAAAGAATGAAGTAAATAAATTTTAAACAGTTTCTTAAAATAGGCTTGCCTGACGCACTGCCGGATGCTCAGCATGAATCTCGTCAAGGCGTGCATACAATGAGTCCAAAACCTTGATATTCTCAACAAAGTCGCTATTATCCTTATCAATAACAAAGACCTCACCCTCATAGTTGCTCACCCACTCATCATAGCGGTCATTAAGTCGCTTGAGGTAGTCAATATCAATATTCTGCTCATACTCCCTGCCACGCTTGCGAATCTGACGAACAAGGGTATCAATGCTCGACTTGAGGTATATCAACAAATCTGGCTTAGGTATAAGGTCGGTAGAGATGTCAAAAATCTTCATATAGGTACCGAAATCACGACCCGACATAAGTCCCATCTGATGAAGATTTCCCGCAAAAATATGGGCATCTTCATAGATAGTTCTATCCTGAAAGACATTCTGCGACCCATCCGATAGCATATCTATCGTCTGACGAATACGACTAGCAAGGAAGTGAACCTGAAACTGAAATGCCCAGCGATTCATATCCTCGTAAAAGTCTGAAATATAAGGATTATCTACATCCTCATAGTAAGCCTTAGCACCGTAGTGCTTTGTAAGTATCTCGGTGAGGGTTGTCTTACCACTACCGATATTTCCTGCAATTGCTATATACATATCTCTTGAACTTTAATTCTAATTAAAATAGTAACCAATATCTGCTATCGCCGATGGCATTGCAAAGACCACTACTCTATCATAGGCGTTAATCTGCATGCTCTCCGTTGCAATAAAGACCTTATCTCCACGAACAACACCGCCGATAATAACATCTTCTGGCAGTCCCATCTCTGCGATTGGCGACTTAGTCGCTGGCGAATTTGGCTTGACAATAAACTCCAGCACCTCCGCATCACTACCTGTAAGACACTTAATTGCCAGCACATCTGTAGACATTGTGAAGCGGAAGATATTTGACGCGGTAACAATCTTCTTGTTTATTATCGTATCAACACCCACAGAGTCAGCAATGTTGATATAGTTCATATTCTCCACCTCAGCAATCACTCGCTTCACGCCCATACGCTTGGCAAGCATTGCTGTAAGAATATTTGTCTCACTACGACCAGTAACGGCAACAAAGGCGTCCATATTTGCCAGGCCCTCCTCCATCATAGCCTCCGTATCGCGACCATCTTGGTGAATGATAAGCGTGCGCTCAAGCATCTCCGCCAGGCGGTATGCCTTGTCGGCATTGTAGTCTATAAGTTTAATATTCACCTCATCCTGCAACTCCTGAGCTATCTGCACACCAATACGCGAGCCTCCAAGAATCATCATATTGTTAATATCAACGCTACCCTTACCCGACAGCGCCATAACATCCGACACCGCATCGTGACGAGAGATAACATAGACCATATCACCCACCATATAGGCATCCGTCGACTTAGGGATAATAGTATTCCCATCGCGCATAATTGCTACAGTGCGGTAATTTAGATGGCTCTGCTCATCAAAACCCGAAATTGCCCTACCAACAAGCTGCGAGTTTGGCTCAAGACGAAAGACAACAAGCGAGAGTTTACCACCCGAGAAGTCCACAAATTCAGTGGTAGCAGAGTGACCAAGCAGATTGATAACCTCCTCAGCCGCAATCTTTTCCGGATAGAGCAGGTAGTCAATGCCCATATCAATAAACATCTCCTTATTATTCGGCTCAAGATACTCGTTATTATCAATGCGAGCAATAGACTTCTTGGCTCCCAACTGCTTTGCCATGATTGCCGAGAGTACATTATCATTCTCAATAGAGTCCACAGCAATATAGAGGTCACACTTACGCACCGAGGCTTTGCGCAACACTGCAAAGGTAGTTGCATCGCCCTCAATAGTGATAATATCTGCCAACGAACTAAGCTCCGCAAGAAGCTTTGAATCCTGATCTATCACAGTGATATCATGCCCATTACCGCTTAGCATTTTGGCAAGATGGTAACCCATCTCCTCTACTCCCGAAATTACGATTCTCATAGGTTTGCAAAATTTCAGACAAATTTATAAATTTGTAGCGAGAAAACAAAGTTTTAGAAAACTTTAATTTGAAATAAATTTAAGTAAATTTTACAACTTGCTTATGGTCAATTATTTAGTAGTTATACTTTGCGCCATCGGAGCAGTCGCTTTCTTTGCAATTGCGCTATCAATAACCCTTATGGTTAAGGGGCACCACATAGAGTCAGAAATCTCTACAAATCCCAACATGAAAAAGCTCGGCATCAAATGCGCTGTTCAGGAGACTCGCGAGGATATAGCAGCCGAGAACTGCGAGACAGACACTCTATGCACTGGCAACTGTGCCGGCTGCGACATCGACCACTCAACTGCAAAATAACATCTTAAAATAGCCATGAAACATCTAATCACACTTGCTGCAGCACTTATTTTCAGCGTTGCAACCATCTCGGCACAGAGTATTAACGAGCTACCACGTACAATCTACTCACAAGAGTGGAAGGCGGGTCACATACAGGGCATTGCCGTAGATGCAAAGAAAGGATATATCTACTACTCATTCACCACCATGCTCATCAAGGCTGACCTGCAAGGAAATATTATCGGCACAGTAAAGGGTCTACTTGGCCACCTCGGCTGCATTGAGTTCAACGAGGAGGATGGTCGCATATATGGTTCATTGGAGTACAAAAACGACTCTATCGGTCGCGGCATTCTTCAGCAGGAAAACACTTCAAAGTACTGGGATTCAGCCTTCTACGTTGCTATTTTCGACGTAGACAAGATTACCAGCGAGGGCATGAATGCAGAGAAGGATGGCATCATGACATCTGTATACCTCCCAACAGTTCTTGAGGATTTTGAGGCTAAGGTTGTAAGTAACGGCAAGACCCTTGAGCACCGCTATGGTTGCAGTGGTTTTGACGGCATAACCTTCGGTCCTAAGTTTGGCAAGAGCGACGGCAAGCGTTACCTCACCATTGCATACGGAATCTATGGCGACGCAAACCGTACAGACAACGACTACCAAGTATTGCTACAATACGACACCAAAGATTGGGCAAAGTATGAGCACCCTCTATCTCAGGAGGCTATGCACACCTTTGGCCCTAAAAAGCCGGCTGGCAGATATTTCGTCTACACCGGCAATCGCAACTGGGGTGTACAGAATATGGAGTACGATGCAACACGCAACTTCTGGTTCTTAGCTACTTACGAAACCAAGAAGAGCGATTTTAGCGACTTTACACTCTATGTTATAGATGGCAATATCGCCCCTAAAAAGCAGAATCTTAAAGGTGTAGAGTATGCCAAGAAGCAAAATGTCCTTACCCTTTGCGGTCGCGGCATGACCGACCCTAACCACATAGATGTTCGCGGCTGGCACTTTGACAAGGCTTCAACAGGAATACACGCCCTGGGAAATAACTATTTCTATATCTCACACCGCAAACGCAACAAACCTTTCCAGAGTTGCACCGCTACACTCTACCGCTTCATCGGCAGCGAAACTAAACCGTTTGTTCTGGTTGAGTAGCTACTCAGTACAGCTTACGCAAACTGCCCGCTTTTTTTTGTTTATATGTATTCTGGAAATTTGTTCTCAAGTCCCCATAAGAAACACGGATTCGAATGTCGCGCTGTGGCTTTCGCTACAGCGCGTCATCACCGACGAGGTAGCGCAGTCAAGCAGTGCTTGGTGCGCGAATAACCGAGGAGGTAACCGCCCACTTAATTCTAACTCCGTCAACTCCCTAACAATTTAAGGCGGGCATCTGCCCGTATTTTTTTGTTTGTATAATCTGCGGGCTTGCACGCAAAGATTGAATACAAACAAAAAAAACACGTCACTCAATGAGTGACGTGCCTTAAATTGTTGTGGGAGTTGACGGATTCGAACCGCCGACCCTCTGCTTGTAAGGCAGATGCTCTGAACCAGCTGAGCTAAACTCCCAAAGATATGGCTTGGGACAACAAGACTTTCTGCGTTCAACCAAAGTGCTATCCACACTACTTTGGCATCGCTCTTGCAACCCTCGCGCAAATGCGCCTGAACAAGGACTTGAACCTAGGACCCCATGATTAACAGTCATGTGCTCTAACCGACTGAGCTATTCAGGCATTTTTAAGAACCATCGCAGAGTGTTCTGCGTTTTTC
>JAEIGA010004760.1_pt1 | contig 20937 bp, 17 predicted proteins | sample 9270691 | NCBI WGS metagenome assembly JAEIGA01 (sample SAMN17057246, study PRJNA624740) | gut metagenome | biome: biome; isolation source: fecal sample | host: Bos grunniens | place: China: Xizang | collected 2019 | reverse complement strand
TTAAATCCCGCCGCCATAAAGGTATCAATCATTTCGCAAAAGGCCTCATTATCAATCTTGCCATCCTTGGTTGGAAGACGCATACACCCAAAACCAAAATTTTTCATATAATATCACCTTCTCATTCATTATACTATCAAAGTAATAAAAAAGCAATAAATGAAAAATAAATATCCACCCGCATATCATATCAATAGCGGGTGGATATTTATTTAGATTATAAACTGTAAAGCACAAAATGCTGCATATATTCCAAGAAGCAAAATTCCTTGCCAACGTGAAAGCTTTTGCTTAATAAGTGTTGGAACAGTTAAGATAAGCATAACAGCAAACATAACAGGAATATCCAAAACAAGTGAAGAATTGATGCCGCCGATATAGCTTGAAGCAGGAACTTCAAATGGGCTGATGGTTATAGCCGCACCGCTAACAAGCACAAGGTTAAATAGGTTTGCACCAATTATATTACCAAGAGATAAGGAACCATGTCCCTTAACAAGTGAAGTAATAGCAGTTACAAGCTCAGGAAGTGATGTTCCGAGGGCAACAATAGTAAGTCCGATAACCTTTTCGGAAACTCCGCATTTTTCAGCGATAATAATAGCATTATCAACAAGTAAATCAGCACCGACAGCAATTAAAGCTGCTCCCAAAATCAAAAGGATAATATCTTTTAAGAGGCTGTCCTTCGTTCCCTTTTCGGCCGACTCAACAAAATGGTCCTCACCCGAAACAGCCTCAAGCTCAGCCTCGCTGGTAATAGCTCCAACCTTTTCCTCAAGGCTTACAGTTTCAATTCCAACCGCTGTTTGTTTCATACGAAGAACGGTTGAAACCATATAAACAACAAAAGCCGATAAAAGAATAATACCTGCTATTCTTGAAAATTCACCAAATAAATAGGACACTGCGCTATAAAACACAGCGGCACCAAAGAAAAAGCAAACAGGAATAACCATACTTTTTCTTGCAGCCTCGCTCGGTTTGATGGCTATGGTTAAAGCAGCAATCAGCGAAGTATTGCAAATAATCGAACCAATAGCATTTCCGTAAGCAATAGAGCCGCTACCCTGAAAAGCCGCACCTGCCGAAACCATAACTTCGGGAAGGGTTGTTCCGATAGAAACAACGGTAGCACCAATTAAAAGCTCGGGTAAATGAAAACGGCGGGCGATACCTGATGCACCATCAACAAACCAGTCTCCGCCTTTGATTAGTAAAACAAATCCAACAGCTAACAAAAGAATTGGAATTAGCATAATTTTCTCTCCTAAAAATTTAATGAAATAAGTATAACACAAATTCTAAAATTTGTATATAAAAAAATAAAAAATTAGAGATTTACTAATAACACAAATGATAAAAAAATAATCTATAAAATTATTTAAAATATTACTTGACATTGGGATTTAGTTATGGTATATTATTAGGGCGCTCAAAAATGCTGGTGTAGCTCAGTTGGTAGAGCAGCTGATTTGTAATCAGCAGGTCGGGGGTTCGAGTCCGTCCACCAGCTCCAGCTTTATAAAAGAGCAAAACTTAATATGGGAGTGTTCCCGAGTGGCCAAAGGGGGCAGACTGTAAATCTGTTGTCTTCGACTTCGGTGGTTCGAATCCACCCGCTCCCACCAAGTATTGCGGTCTATTTAGATGCCGCACCGAAAAGCCTTGAGAAATCAAGGCTTTTCGCATTTTTACCCCTAAATTTCAAGTTGCAATTTCATAGATGCCAACGATATACAAGATGGATTCGAACAACCGAAACAACTGTTAAAGGCAGATTTAGTAGTTTATTATGCTAAGTCTGTCTTTTTTGTTAAGACAAATATAAACCCATTCGGCACTTGTTGACATTTCAACAATTTTATGTTATATTATAGCGTGTTGATATTTCAACAAGTTTATGGAGGTGATATATTGCAAGAACGATTTGAAACTTTTACGGTTCTTATTAATAGAATCAGCCGTAATATTCGGAAAATAAAAAACCAGGAGATGGCAGAGTATAATTTAAGAAGTGCCCACGTTTCGTGCCTCTATTATATTTATACTCTGAAAGGCGCAACTGCGACCGACCTTTGTGAGCGTTGTGAGGAAGATAAGGCGACTATTTCCCGTGCATTAGATTATCTTAATACTAATGGATATATCACCCGTGAAGTAGAAAGCACAAAAAGATATAAAAGTCCATTGTTGCTGACGGATAAAGGCTTAGAAGTTGGCAAAAAGATAGCTGACAAAATCGACAATGTGCTTGATACTGTTAGCGGCGGTCTTACCGAGAAAGAACGTATTGCTTTTTATCGTAGTTTATCTATTATAAGCGACAGTCTAGAGCGGTGTATTTATTAAAACAACAAATAATAAATAAATTCGAAAGGATTGGTTTTACATGGAAACAAATCAGAAATACGAGGCGCTATTTACGCCTTGGAAAATCGGTAATGTCGAAATCAAAAACCGAATCGTAATGTGTCCTATGGGCGGCACATCGCTTTTTGGTTGGTTTGAACTTACCGGTTGCCACTTCGACAAAGAAGCAGCAAAACTCTTCCTTGAAAGAGCAAACAACAATGTAGGTCTTATTATCCCCGGTATTGCACCTTTGCGCGATACATTCTGGGGCAAATGGCTCTGGCAAAACGAGAAAATGTTTAAGGATCTCAAAGAGTTTATGGACGAGATTCACAAGACCGGTGCAAAGCTTTTTATTCAGCTTACTGCAGGTATGGGTCGTTCTTGGGCAATCACTGAACTTGTGGCTCCCTTACATAAAAACAAACTTACAAGAGCAATTGTAAAACCGATAATTGATACAAGCCATGAGCTTGCATCACCCTCACCTCAAAAATCCCGTTGGGCACATGATATAGAGTGCCCTGAAATGACAAAGACCCAAATTCACGAAATTATTGAAGCTTTCGCAAAGACTGCAAAACTGTGCAAAGAAGCCGGTGTTGATGGTGTTGAGGTTCACGCTGTTCACGAAGGTTATCTCCTTGACCAATTTGCTATTGAGTTTTTCAACAAGCGTACCGATGAGTATGGTGGTAGTTTTGAAAACCGTTATCGTTTTGCGGCAGAGGTAGTAAAAGCAATTAAAGAAACTTGCGGACAGGATTACCCTGTATCTCTACGTTATTCCGTAGAATCCAAAATGAAGGGCTTTTGCGAAGGCGCTATACCCGGTGAAGTTTACACCGAGGTTGGCCGTAATATGCAAGAATCCGAAAAGGCTGCCAAGTATTTGCAGGATGCAGGTTATGATATGCTTAATGCCGACAATGGTACGTACGACTCTTGGTATTGGGCGCATCCGCCTATGTATATGCCCGAAAACTGCAATCTTGACGACGTAGCTCACATTAAGAAATTTGTAGATATTCCCGTAGTTTGTGCCGGTAGAATGGATGCTGAGGTTGGTGCTAATGCGGTTGCTGACGGCAAAATTGATGCTGTTGGTGTTGCTCGTCAATTCCTTGTTGACCCCGAATGGATTACAAAATTGATTGAAGACCGACTTGAAGACATCAAACCTTGCATTTGCTGTCATAGCGGTTGCTTCAACTTCTCGTCCTCCAAAGGCCACGCCAATACACAAGACCTTACTGATACAATGGGACTTGCCCGTTGTGCTCTCAATCCCGAAACTATGCAGTCGAAGAAGTATCATATCGAACCTGCAAAGAGACATAAGAAAATTGCAATCATCGGCGGCGGTATCGGAGGTATGGAAGCGGCAATCGTTTGCGCAAAGCGTGGACATAACGTAACTCTCTATGAAAAGAGCGACAAACTTGGTGGCGTGTTTGTTGCAGCGGCAGCTCCTTCCTTTAAAGAAAAAGATAGAGCGCTAATTGCATGGTATATCCGTGAACTTGCAAAGCATCCCATCGAAGTAAACTTAAATACCGAAATCAAGGATGTAAAATCACTTAATGCTGATGAGATTATTGTGGCTACGGGTGCTAAGGCTAAAAATATTCCTATAAAAGGTGCCGAAAGTGCTATAGAAGCAGTTGATTACTTGCTCGGCAATAAGGCTGTCGGTGAGAATGTGGTTGTTATCGGCGGAGGACTTACCGGATGTGAGATTGCCTATGACCTCTATTTGAACGGCAAGAAGCCTGTTGTTGTTGAAATGCAGGATGACCTCATCACAACCAAAGGTATATGCCTTGCAAATACCAGTTATTTGCGTGACTTCTTCAAGACCAATAAGGTTCCCGTATATCTTGAAACCTCGCTTTCCGAGATTAACAGTAATTGGGTAACCTTAAAGGATAAGAACGGTAATGTATTTAATGTTGATGCTGATTCGGTTATTCTCTCGGTTGGTTATAATCCTGCTCCTGTTGCGAACAAGGGCAGACATATCCATGTAATCGGCGATGCCGCAAAGGTCGGCAACCTCCGTACTGTTATTTGGGGTGCTTGGGATATCGCAATGAAATTGTAAGATAAGGAGATAGAAAAATGATATTGACAAAAGAACAGCAGGCCATCCTTGACGGTGAAAAAGGTGAAACGCTTGCAAAAGTAATGAAAACACTCGTGATGTACGGCGATGCTTTTGAAGCAGAAAAACTTGTACCCATCACCTCGAAATACAACCACCTTGTAACCTCTTTTGGCCTCAAGGTTATGTCGCCTGTGTACGATTTAATGCAACAACTTTTAGATGCTGGTGTTTCGTCCGAGCAGAAGTTCTCGGTTGACCCTCGCCCTCTCGACAAGAATGTACCTGCAAACTTCTTGCAGAACCTTGTGTTTAACAAGTTTATGTATACCAAGCAGGACTTTTATGAGGGACAGCTCGACAAACTAGGCCTTATGGATAAGAACGCTTTTACCTGTACCTGCTATATGGACGAGGTTGGCAATAAGCCTCAGAAAGGCGATGTGCTCTCTTGGGCTGAGTCCAGTGCCGTTGTTTACGCAAACTCGGTTTTTGGTGCTCGTTGTAACAGAAACTCTGGTATTATTGATATTATGGGCTCTATTGTGGGCTTCGTTCCTTACTTTGGACTTCTTACCGATGAAGGCAGAAAAGCAACTTGGGTAGTAAAAATTCAAACCACCAAGAAACCCGAAGCACAGCTTCTCGGCTCTGCCATCGGTATGAAGGTTATGGAAGACGTTCCTTACATTGTTGGGCTTGATAAGTGGATTGGTGACGAGCTTAATGATTCGACCTGTGCGTATCTTAAAGACTTCGGTGCGGCAACTGCCTCTAATGGTGCGGTTGGTTTGTATCATATTGCGAACCTTACTCCCGAAGCAGTAGAGCTTGGCGAAAGCCTTATTGAAGAGGGTGCGAAAGAGTATGTCATTGACGATGCCGAACTCGATAGAGTACAGAAAAACTATCCTGTTATCTGGAAGAATCCCGATGCGACTCCTAAACTTTGCTTTGTTGGCTGTCCTCATCTTTCTTTGGAACAGCTAAAGGATTGGACTCTCAAGCTTGAAGCAGAGCTTAAAAAGAATGGTAAAAAGAAGGTTATTATTAACACCGTATTTACCGCCGCACCCGGTGTGCTTGAAGCATTTCAAAAAACCGAACATGCAGCAAGACTTAAGGCAACAGGAGTTATTACTTCTTATATTTGTCCGCTTATGTATATGAACAATCCTCTTTGTAAAAAGATGCCGGTTATTACCTCTTCAAATAAGCTTCGTACTTATACAAGTGCGAGATATTATACTGATGCAGAAATTCTCGAAACCATTACAGGAGGTAAAACAGTATGAAACAGTTCAAAGGAAGAGTTGTTACTCCCGGTGAAGTAACTGCTGAGGCGGTTGTAACAAAAGAAGGATTTAACACCTTGGCTTCGCTTCAGATGGCGTTGCAGTTTGGTGATAAAGAAGTAAAATGTGGAGATCAGAGCAATAAGGAACTTTACGGCAAACCGCTTATAAACAAAGCACTTTGCTTACCTCAGACCATTGGTTCTACTACGGGCGGTCTCGTACTTTATTGCGCGTGTTCAATGGAGAAAAATCCCGCTTGTATGCTCTTTGCTAACCATATTGACTCTCTTGCTGCAGCAGGTGCTGTACTTGCCGATGTTTGGGTTGATGGGGTCACAATGCCCGTTATTGACGGACTTGGCGACGAGTTTCTGGGTTATGTGAAGGACGGAATGAAGATTACCGTAAAAGCAGACGGAATCGTAGAGGTAGAATAAGGATTGATAAAATGAAAACAAGAATTATTGTGGATTCCACAGCGGATTTAATGCCCGAATTTAAAAACCGTGTACACACCGTTCCGCTCACGGTCAACTTTGGCGATGAAGAATACATTGACGGCGTTACCATTGACCATAAAACCTTTTATGAAAAACTAATCGAAAGCGACGTCCTGCCTACTACCAGTCAGGCAACCCCCGATGCTTTTATGAAGGAATTTGAAAAGGCAAAAGAAGATGGTGAGGCATCGGTTGTTATTACCCTTGCTTCAAAATTTTCAGGCACATATCAAAGTGCTACAATTGCAGCCGAAGATTATGACAACATCTATATAGTGGATAGTTCAAGTGCGGCTATGGGTAGCGGTATTTTAGTAGAATTGGCGTTTAGACTTTTGGACGAAGGAAAAAGTGCTGAGGAAATTGCGGCAACACTTGAGAAAGAAAAGGAAAAGATTGTTATCGTTGCCCTGGTGGATACGCTTGAATATCTCAAAAAGGGCGGCCGTGTTTCAAAAGCCGTTGCGTTTGCCGGTGGTGTATTAAATATTAAGCCAGTTCTTTCTGTTATTGACGGAGAAATTGGGATGCTTGGCAAAGCTCGTGGTTCCAAGATGGGCAATAATTTGCTAGTGCAGGAAATTGACAAGTCTGGTGGCATTGATTTTAGCAAACCTGTATTGCTCGGTTATAGTGGAATCTCTGATGCTTTGTTGCAGAAATATATTGAAGATAGCCGTCATATTTGGGAAGGAAATCTCCAAGAAGTGCGTTATACAACCGTCGGTAGCGTTATCGGTACACACGCAGGTCCTGGTGCTGTTGTAGTGGCATTTTTCAAGAAGTAAGGATATAGGAGTTGGTGTACAATGGAAAATAATAAGAAACAATTATGGCAAGCTGTGAAGTTTACTCTGTTTTCTATTTCTGCCGGTGTGATTCAAATCGGCTCCTTTGCTTTGCTTGAAATATTTATTAAGGATTATTGGATTCCCTACTTAATTTCTCTTGTGCTGTCAATTCTATGGAATTTCACACTAAATCGCAGATATACTTTTAAGTCGGCAGCAAACGTGCCTGTTGCAATGGCAAAGGTGTTTGGATTTTACTTGGTGTTTACGCCACTGTCTACATATCTTGGGAATTTAGCGGAAGGTATGGGCATAAATGATTTTATAATTTTAATCGTTACAATGCTTGCAAACTTCGTATTAGAATTTCTCTTCTGCAAGTTTGTTGTGTATCGTGGTAAGGAGGATACACTGAAAAAGTGATTTATTTAATAATGGGGGATATTTGACGGAGGACATAAAAAGCAAACTTCAATTAATTTTTAAAAAGAATGAACAGGAAATCAAAAAACATAGTTTAATATCACAAAAGACAAATTTTTTCTGGGCATCTAAATGGTTCGTAAAAGCCAGAAATCCTCGTATCATAAGATACGAGGATTTTTACTTTTTAACCAAAAGTCTTTTTTTACATATTATATATTGAATATTAAACATAAAAATCCCGAATAGCAAAAAACTATTCGGGAGATTTTTTAAATGTTTTTAAGTGTTTCAATATTAAGCAAAGCAAATTTTGAGAAAAATTCAATTAACTGCTCGGCCTCTTTCTTTATTCCGCCTTCAACACGGCTTTCAAAATTCATCGGCATAACGGGGTCGTGAACACTCAGTCTTAACAAAAACCAACCGTTTTCATTTGAAACCCTTATTCCCTCTCGGTTATCGCTTGCTATAACATAACCTTTCATTGAGGAAAAATATTCTTCAAATTCTTTTATAACCCATTCTCCATAAGCCTTGAAATTCTCAGCATTTATATCAAAACGGATTTCCTTTTCCTCGGCAGGCAACTCAAGATTTTTAATAAGCTCGTTTATATTTTTTCCACGAGCCAGCTCGATAACAATCTTAGTTACAAGGTATGCACCATCATCAAGGAAATAATTTTCTTTTAAAGCGGCATGACCTGAGGTTTCAATGGCTATTGGGCAGTCCTTTCCCTTTTCATTGAGTTCAACAGCCTTATTAATAACATTCTTATATCCTCGGCGGTATCTATAATGAACACAGCCTAAATCTTCTTCTATGAATTTTTTTAATCCATCGCTTGTAACCGAATCAGTAACAACAATCGCATTTTTTCTACCATTTGTTGCTATATATGAAGCTAATGCTATAAGTCTATTGCGGTTAATCTCCATGCCATCAGGGCCAACACAACCGGCTCTATCAACATCGGTATCAAATATCAGACCTAAATCGGCATTTGAAGAAACAACCGCCTCGCAAATGCTTTCCATCGCCGTTTCATTTTCAGGATTAGGAATATGGTTAGGGAACATCCCATCAGGCTCTAAGAAACGACTACCCTTAATATCTGCACCCAATTTTTCAAGAACCTCTTTGGCATAAAAACCGCCAACACCATTTCCGGCATCAACAACTATTTTATATTCCTTAAGAGGTTTCTCAGCCTCAGTTTTTCCCACAGCATCACAAATCATCTTGCGAAGTCTTGCAGCATACTGCTCCATATAATTTATTGGTTCTATTTCTCCATTTGAACTGCTTATAACCTCTTCCCTAGAGTTCGCAAGTTCAATAATCTCCGAAATATCCGAAGCATTAAGACCGCCTGTTGGAAGAAAAAATTTAAGTCCGTTTCTATCGGCAGGATGATGGCTTGCGGTAATCTCAATAGCAGCATCGGTTTTAAGGTCAACCGTTGTCATAAACATGGCCGGGGTTGAAGAAAGGCCGCAATCGAGAACCTTCACACCAGATTCCGATAACGCCTCAATAACCTTTTGAGAAATTTCAGGACCTGTTATACGTGAATCATGGCCTACTGCCATAACCATCTCATTATAGCTTTTAGAAAACTTGTTTACATACCAAACAACAAAGGCTTTTGTTATATCCTTTACTGCCTCATCGGTTAAATTAACCTTATTATTAAAAATATCAGAAGCAACGCCTCTAATATCAGTTCCACTTTTAAGAACACTATAATCCATAGAGAACTCCAATCTAATTGAAAGAGGTTTTTTTATGACCGTTTCAAATCAAAACCAAAAACTTAAAATAACCCTTACTAACACCGAAGTTTTAACCATTTTCGGCGGTTATGAAGAATTATTGACCTTAAACAAAAATACTAAATATGCAGTTTATGCCCTTATTAGAGAAATTTTAGATGAAGAACAGTATGACACCAATAAAGCCACCATTAAAATCAAATCCAAAAAACCTCTCGGTTGCGAAATAACACTTAACAGCGAAGAAAATGAATATTTTCTTTTTTTCAACAACTGCCAAGAGCTTGAAAAAGCAATTAAAACACTAAATGAAAACCTAAAAAGTGCTTTATACAAAACCGAAAACGGCTATTGCCTTTTGATAAAAAGTCGTAGCGAAAAACCGCTTATAAAAGCCGAAAGCTTCTGTTATGGCTCTTCAAACTCAAACCTTACCGCAGCCCATATAAAAGAGTATGCCAAAATGCTTATTGAAGATAATGCTATAAGCATTTGGAAAGAAAACTTTATAAACTCTTAAGAGCTTTAACATTCTCTTCCATTTCATCAGAAAAAAGGAAGCTTCCTGCAACCAAAACATTAGCGCCCGCCTCAACTGCCAAAGGAGCAGTTTCAGCATTTATGCCGCCATCAACTTCAAGGTCAATATCAAGGCCTAATTCCTCTATTTTAGCCCTTAAAATTTTAAGCTTTCTAAGAGCATCAGGCATAAATTTTTGACCGCCAAATCCCGGCTCAACCGACATCACAAGCACCATATCACAAAGAGGCAAAAACTCAAAAATCTCCTCTGGTTCGGTGCAAGGCTTAATTGTAAGGCAAGATTTGCAACCAAGCTCTCTTATTTCCTTTAAGGTTTCGGCAACATCGCTTCCCGCCTCATAATGAAAACCTAAAATATCAGAAACAGCCGCAAAATCCTTTATATATCTATGCGGCTTATCTATCATAAGATGAACATCTAAAGCTACATTAGAATACTTTTTAATAGATTTTATAACAGGAACTCCAAAAGAAATGTTTGGAACGAAATTACCGTCCATAACATCCAAATGAAGCATATCAACTCCTGCTTTTTCAAGACGCTCAATATCTTCTCTCAGCTCTAAAAAATTTGCTGTTAAAACTGATGGTGAAATCTTAATCGACATAAACTCTCCTTATCAGAATTTATAACTTCATATTTGACCCAAATAACGGCTTGCAATTTCTTGCAAGCCGTTATTTCATTAAATTATTTCAGCAATATCGAAAAGCTTCTTGGGTAACTCTTCCTTATCAGCAGAAACAGTGAAGATAAATTCAATATCCTCAATCTTGGAAACTCTCTCGATAAATTCAACCAACTCATCGTAATTGCGAGTGCCGATGCGAAGGGTTGCATCGCCAAAAATATGATGAACATCGTTATTGCCGGCTTTAATTCCGCAAATCATACCGTAATATTCGCCATAGCCCGAAATGCCAAAATCATCAGCGTCTATAAGACGTGCTTTATGGGTAACAGAATAGGTTAAGGTATCTCCCTTCTCGATGCAAACAACGTTGCCCAAACTAACATTAGCAGCCTCGTTTACCAAGTCCACCAACTTTTTGGTTTTGCCTGAACCTTTTCTTCCGATAATAAGTTTAATCATAAAACCAGCTCCTTATATTTTTTCTGCCCTTAGGCAGTAGCTTCTTTATTTTCCAAGTCTTGCTTCCAGACTTGCCTTTTCGGCCTCATAGCCGGGTTTTCCGAGCAAAGCAAACATATTCTTTTTATAGCTTTCAACACCGGGTTGGTCAAAAGGATTAACGCCTAGCATATAACCCGATATAGCACAAGCCTTTTCAAAGAAATAGATAAGCTCGCCAAGGTTTTCCTCATCAGCCTTATCAACCTTGATAACAAGGTTAGGAACGCCGCCATCAGTATGAGCAAGCACGGTTCCCTCAAAGGCTTTTTCATTAACAAAGGACATCGTTTTACCTGCAAGGAAATTAAGGCCATCGCCATCATCGCTTTCCTTTTCGATAACTATATCCTTATCACTCTCACCAAAGGTTACAACCGTTTCAAACATCAAACGGCTACCATCCTGAACAAACTGACCCATAGAATGAAGGTCGGTTGAGAAGGTTACAGATGCAGGGAAAAGACCCTTATTATCCTTACCCTCGCTCTCGCCGAAAAGTTGCTTAAACCATTCAGCCATCATAGTGAATCTTGGCTCATAGGAAACCAAAAGCTCAACCGATTTGCCCTTATTATAAAAAGCATTTCTTAAAGCCGCATAAAGATAACAATCATTATCATATAAATCAGCCTTATTGAACTTCTCAACAGCCTTTTGAGCGCCAAGCATAAGCTTATCAATATCAGCACCGGCTGCTGCTATCGGCAAAAGACCAACAGCGGTTAAAACTGAAAATCTTCCGCCAACATCATCCGGAACAACAAAACACTCATAACCCTTTTCATCAGCAAGCTTTTTCAAAGTGCCTCTGGCTTTATCGGTTGTGCAGTAAATTCTGCTTGCAGCCTCTTGCTCACCGTATTGCTCTTCAAGATATTTTCTGAAAACTCTGAAAGCAACGGCGGGCTCGGTTGTTGTTCCCGATTTGGAAATTATATTAACCGAAACTCTTTTGCCCTCGCAAAGCTTAAGCATATCAGCAAGATATGAACCGCTGATGCTGTTTCCTGCAAAATAAATCTCAGGGGCATTATCTCTTAAATTGTTATAATAAGGTCCCTTTAAAAATTCAATCGCCGCTCTAGCTCCAAGATATGAGCCGCCAATACCGATAACGATTAAAACATCGGTATCCTTACGGATTTTATCAGCCGCTTTTTTAATACGAGCAAATTCCTCCTTATCATAATCGAAAGGAAGGTTAACCCAACCTAAAAAATCATTGCCAAGACCCGTTTTATCGTTAACAGTTTTATGTGCCAAAGCAACCTGTGTTTCTAAACCTTTAAGGTCATTTTCTCTTATAAAATCACTCGCATACGAGGAGTTGAAACTGACTGACATTTTTATACCTCCGATGAACTTCTATCGTCTAAACTTATTTTACTATATTATTATTTATTTTTCAAGAGAAATTAACGATATTAATAAATTTTTTACAGTTTAAACATTTGTTTTAAAATCCAGCCTGCAGTTATAAAGGGAGTTAACCTTTTCATATCCTCTTTAGCTGTGATTTTAAGCTTGCCTAACAGCTCATCTCCAACATAAACATTAACATTCCCTAGGGTTTGCCCTTTCTTTATCGGAGCTGTTATATTCTTTTCCCATTCAACCCGTCTTTCAATTTCCTCTTTTGATTGTTTTGGGAGCAAAAGGCTTAGTTTATCCTTAGCTTCAACCTTAATTTTTTTAGCTGTTCCCTTGGAAACCGAGACCTCAGTTTCCTTCAGAGCGGCATCAATGGTGCTAAAACTATAATTTGCAAAACCGAAATCAAGAAGTTTCTTAGCTCCATTAAATCTATCGTTACTGGTGTCCCCCGCCATAACAACCGCAACAAGCTCCATACCATTTCTCTTAGCCGTTGCTGAGAGACAGTATTTAGCTATTGAGGTAGTGCCTGTTTTAAGACCTGTTGTTCCCTCATAAAATCTAACAAGCTTATTGGTGTTGACAAGCTCGGACTCTCCGTTTCTGAGGCTATCCATCCAAACGGTTGAATATTTCTTTATAAGCTCGTGCTTTATCAGTTCGCTAGACATAATCGCAACATCATGAGCAGTTGTTAAATGCCCCTCGGCATCAAGACCTGTGCAATTGACAAAATTGGTGCTATCCATACCAAGCTCCTTTGCCCTCTCATTCATAAGAGCTACAAAGCCCTCTTCACTTCCCGCAAGATGCTCTCCAAGAGCCACGCAGGCATCGTTTGCCGAGGCTATAACCGTAGCCCTTAAAAGTTCGTCAACCGTCATACTCTCGCCCGGCTCTAACCAAATCTGAGAACCGCCCATACTGCATGCATGTTCACTGGCGGTTATAACAGTTTCAAGTGTTATATCTTTCCTATCAATAGCCTCCATAACAAGAAGCAAGGGCATTATCTTGGTAATTGAAGCAGGGGCCAACTTTTCATCGGCATTACTCTCATATAAAATTTCTTTGGTATAAGGCTCCATAAGTATTGCTGATTTTGCCTTTATATCAAGAGTTTGACCTATAACCGCATTAGTTTCAAGGCTTTCAAGAGGCTCATTTATATCCTCAATATCGCTTTCGCTGGAAACTGTTTTTGCCGCCGAAACTTCAAATGAAAAAATCAGTAAAAAAGCTAAAATCAGGCTCAATATTTTTTTCAATTAAAACACCCCAAACACATTATTCACTAAAAATAATATGTTTAGGGTGAAATTTTAATAACTATATAATTGTTCCGCCGCCGATAACAATATCACCATCATAAAAAACCGCCGCCTGACCGGGACTTGCCGCCCTTTGAGGCTCATCAAACTCTATTATAACCTTATCGCCTTCTTGGCTTATAACAGCGGGCGAAGCCTTATGCCTATACCTAAGCTTTGCCTCAACCCTCATAGGCTTTTCAAGGGTATCAAAAGGAATAAAGTTAACATCCTTAACCTCTACCCGAGTTTTAAAAAGATGCTCCTCATCTCCCAAAACAACCTGATTGGTTTCAGCATTTTTATCAATTACAAACTGCGGTTTTCCAAGAGCAATTCCAAGACCTTTTCTTTGACCTAAGGTATAACGAATTACTCCGTTATGCTCTCCTAAAACATTACCGTTTATATCAACATAATTTCCCTTTTGTGATTTAAAATCAAAGTTTTGTTCTATAAAGGAGGCATAATCTCCATCAGGCACAAAGCATATATCCTGACTATCGGGTCTATTAGCATTTATAAGCCCTAATTCTTCTGCCTTTGCCCTGATTTCAGCTTTAGTAAACTCACCAAGCGGGAATAAAACACAAGACAACTGTTCTTGGGTTAGCATATATAGAACATATGATTGGTCCTTTGCTTCATCCTTTGCTTTTTTAAGCAAAAATCTACCGTTTCTCTCTTCAATCCTTGCATAATGTCCTGTTGCAATTTTATCGCAAGCATTTTGCTTTGCAATTTGGAGCATTTTTCCAAACTTTATATTTTTATTGCATTCAAGACAAGGATTGGGAGTTAATCCATTTATATATTTATCGGTAAAATCCCTTATGACCTTAGCTTTAAAATCTTCTCTTAAATCAAAGGAAGTATGAGAAATAGTGAGTTTATCACAAACCTTTTTGGCGTCATAAGTATTATTATCTTCTCCCACGCATAAAAGCAAGGTTGTGCCTAAAACATCGTATCCCTTTTCGAGCAAAACTGCCGCCGCAACCGAAGAATCAACTCCGCCGCTCATTCCAAGCATAATCCTTTGCATAAACCCACCCCTTTCAAGAAAATTAAGAGCCGATAAAATATCGGCTCAAAAAATTAAATGGAAGTTATGTTAGCTATCTCATAAAGTTCCTTATCAAAAGGTTTAACCATATTGAGAGCTTCATAAATATCATAGTCAACAATACCGTTGTTCTTAATAGCAACAACACGGTTACCAATTCCCTGTTCAAGAAGCTTAACAGCAGCGAAACCGAATTGGGTAGCTCTGAGCCTATCTCTAACAGTTGGATTTCCGCCACGTTGAATATGACCCAAAATAGTAGCTCTGGATTCAACGCCTGTTTCCTCTTGAATTTTCTTAGCCAATTCTTCAACACCGCCAACACCTTCAGCAACCATAACTATAAAGTGTTTTTTGCCGTTTTTTTGAGAATTTTTAATTTTTTCGATAATTTCTTCGGTTGTAATCTCGATTTCGGGAACAACTATAACGGAAGCGCCAACAGCAATTCCGCACTGCAAAGCCAAATGACCCGCATGGCGACCCATAACCTCAACAACACTACATCTATCATGAGACTGGCTGGTATCTCTAAGCTTATCAACAACCTCCATAACGGTGTTCATAGCAGTATCAAAGCCTAAACTATAATCGGTTGAAGAAATATCATTATCGATAGTGCCTGGAATTCCAACACAAGGAATACCTCTTAAAGATAAATCACGAGCTCCTCTAAAAGAGCCATCTCCACCAATAACAACAATGCCCTCAATTCCGTGCTTTTTGCAGTTTTCAATAGCCGCATTTACACCCTCTTCAGTTTTAAACTTAGGGCTTCTTGCCGAGAAAAGAGCAGTGCCGCCACGATTAATAATCTCCGAAACGGAACGAACATCCATATCGATAATATCGCCTTCAATAAGGCCATTATATCCACGAATAATACCTTTAACGGTCATTCCGGCATCAATAGCAGTTCTAACAACAGCACGAACGGCTGCGTTCATACCCGGAGCATCGCCGCCGCTTGTAAGAACACCTATAGTTTTCATTATAATCAACTCCAAAATAATATCGAGGTTAAGTATACCTCAAAAATTTCCCTTTTTCAACATAAAAGTTAATTTTTTACTAATTTTACATTATTTTCCCCTAAAATAGCCGATAATTCTAAAAACAATTCCTCGTTTTCCTCTACTCTCAAAGTTTCAGGAGCTTCAAGCTTACGTTTTGTATCAAGACAATAAATATAAACCCTTTGCGAGCCCTTGTGTTTTTTTAGAATTTCTTTAACCCTTTCAAAAATAGGGTCATTTATACCGGAGATTTTAAGATAAAGACCACTATTTATCTTATTAGTATAATTAGCAGCATTTTCAGGGATAAGCTCTACCCTTTCACATATAACTTCAGTATCCCTATCCTCCCTTTCGGAAATTCTGCCGCTTAAAATAACGGGCGCATTTCCTGAGAGCAAAGACTTATATTCAGCATAAGGTTTTGCAAAAACAGTAACAGGCAAGGATGCCGAAATATCCTCTATTATAAGAGAACCCAAGGTGTTTCCGTTTTTAAGCTGGCGAACCTTGAAATTGCTGATAACACCCGCAACCGAAACACGTTTTCCATCTGAAAATTTACCTGAAATAATATCGCCTATATTAGTTATTCCCGAATTTTTGAGGAAGGCGGAATATTTCTTCATAGGATGTCCTGAAAGATAAATACCCGTTGCCTCTTTTTCAAGAGATAGTTTTAATTCCTCATCCATTTCCTCTATTTTTTGAGGAATATACACATTTGGAGCACCCATTTCTTCAAACAAATTAAGCTGGCCCTCAGCCGAAAATCTCTTTTCGTTTTCCACAGCCGAAAGCACTCCCTCGATGTTATAAAGCATTTGTCGGCGGTTATCCTCAAGCCCATCCAAAGCTCCGCTCTTTATAAGCCCCTCAAGTGCTTTTCTATTAAATTCTCTTGAAGAATTACGAAGGCAAAAATCGAACATTGAAGTATATTTTCCGTTTTGCTCACGTTCCTTTATAAGCCTTTCGATAAGACCTATTCCAAGGTTTTTAATAGCAAGAAGTCCAAAACGGATATTATTTCCCTCAGGGGTAAATCCACCCTCACTAAAATTAACCGATGGCGGCAAAACCTTAACACCATTCTGGCGACATTCGGCAGTATAAAGAGCAATCTTAGAACCGCTATCCATCATACTGGTCATCAAAGCCGCAAAATACTGCGCTTTATAATGGCATTTGAGATATGCCGTTCTATAAGCCACAAAGGAATATGCCGCAGCGTGCGCCTTATTAAATGCATAAGAACTAAAGCTCGACATATCATCGAAAATTTTCTCAGCCGCCTCTTTAGATACTCCTCTATTTATAGCGCCCTCGCATATAGTATTACCCTTTTCATCCTTTTCGCCGTATAGGAAAAATTCCCTTTCCCTTTGCATAACAGCGTGTTTTTTCTTAGCCATCGCTCTTCTGACTATATCCGCTCTTCCTAGGGAATAACCCGCCAAAGCTCTGAACACCTGCATAACCTGTTCCTGATAAACAATACAACCGTAGGTTACATCAAGAATAGGCTTTAAAAGCGGTGTGTCATAGCTTATATTTTGAGGGTTGTGGCGATTGCTTATATATTTAGGTATAGAATCCATAGGACCCGGTCTATATAGCGACAAAATCGCCGTCAAATCTTCTATACTTCTAGGCCCAAACTGACGGAGCACATTCTTCATTCCGTCCGATTCAAACTGAAAAACGCCATCAGTTAAACCCTTGCCCATCATATCATATGTTTCTTTGTCATCAAGGGGGACTTTTTCAATATCAAAATCGGGGTTTTGCCTTCTTATAAATTTTTGAGCCTCGTCTATAACCGTAAGATTTCTCAGCCCCAAAAAGTCCATCTTAAGAAGTCCCAATTCCTCAAGCGAGGTCATCGTAAATTGAGTTACAACAGCCTCATCATTAACAGCCAAAGGAACATATTCCGAAACCGGCTTGTCCGATATTACAACACCTGCTGCGTGGGTTGAAGCGTGCCTTGGCATACCCTCAAGGCTCTTTGCCATATCAAGCAGCTCTTTAACCTGCTCATCGCTGTCATAAAGACCTTTAAGCTCAGCAGTTATTTGCAAAGCCTTTTCGATAGTCATACCAATAGACTGAGGAATAAGCTTAGCTATTTTATCGCAAAGAGCATAAGGAATATCCATAGCTCTTCCAACATCTCTAACTGCCGCTCTTGCCGCCATAGTTCCAAAGGTTACTATTTGAGAAACCCTATCTTTTCCATATTTTTCAATAACATAGTCTATAACCTTTTGCCGATTAACATAGCAAAAATCTATATCGAAATCGGGCATAGAAACCCTTTCAGGATTTAAAAAACGCTCAAAATAAAGGTTATATTTTATAGGGTCAATACCCGTTATTCCTATACAATAGGCTGCCAAGGAAGCCGCTCCCGAGCCACGACCGGGACCTACAGGTATTCCGTTATTCTTAGCAAAGTTCACAAAATCAGCAACTATAAGATAATAATCAACATAGCCCATTCGGTTTATAACCGAAAGCTCATATTCAAGTCTTTCTATAGCTGTTTGAGATGGGTTTTTGCCGTAAATACGATAAAGTCCCTCATAGCATTTTTCTTTAAAATATTCAAAATGATCTAGCTCACCAATATCAAATCTCGGCAGTTTTATTTTGCCAAACTCAAACTCAACGTTGCATCTATCGGCAATTATTCCTGTATTTTCCAAGGCTTTTTTATCGAAAAGCTCAGCCATTTCCTCTTCGGATTTAAGATAAAATTCATTGGTTTTAAACTCTAATGAATTATCATCGCCAACCTTACTTCCTGTTTGAATGCAAAGCAAAACGCTATGCATTTTATAATCCTCTTTAAGAGTGTAATGCACATCGTTTGTTGCAACAACAGGTATTCCGGTTTCTTTTGAAATTCTTAAAATTTGAGGGTTTACTATCTTTTGCTCTCTAATACCATGGTCCTGAACCTCAAGATAGAAATTTTCCTCACCAAAGGTATCTCTATACCAAAGGGCTGTTTGCTTTGCTTTATCATAATCGCCATTTAATATCGCACGTGGGATTTCCCCGGCAAGACAGGCCGATAGAGCGATTAAGCCATCGCTGTATTTTTCTAAAAGTTCTCTATCAACTCTGGGCTTTGAATAAAAGCCCTCAGTAAAGCCCTTAGATACCAGTTTTATAAGGTTTTTATAACCCTCGTTGTTTTTGCATAATAAAACTAAGTGAGAATATGAACCGTCTCTTCCCTTTTGCTTTTCAAAACGGCTCGTTGGAGCAACATAAACTTCACAGCCTATTATTGGTTTTATTCCCTTTTCAAGTGAATATTTATAAAAATCAATAACTCCATACATAACGCCGTGGTCGGTTATTGCTATTGATTTTTGGCCCAATTCTACCGCTCGGTCAATAACCTTTTTTATTCTACTGCAACCGTCAAGCAAGCTATATTCGGTATGCAAATGCAAATGACAAAAGCTCATATTTTCACCCCACTTTTTTTAATTCGTAATGCGTAATTATTTATTTGCAATTTCTATGATTTTAGTTAGTCTATGGTTAAGTCCTGAAACAGTAAGTGATTTGTTAGAAAGCCGGCAAAGTTCTTTTAGAGTTGCGCTCGGGTTATTTTTTCGAAGCATTGCCGCTTCTAAAAGCTCCTCAGGCAAACTTAAAAGCCTGTCCGTTTTTTCAAGAATTTCAATAGCATTTCTTTGCTTTATAGAAGCTTCAACCGTTTTCGAAATATTGGCATTATCGCAATTTCTAGCCCTGTTGATATTATTTTTAACGCTTTTCATAATCTTAGTATCAATAAGATTAAGGGTTTGTTTTCCTGCGCCCATTAAGGTTAAAAGGTCCTCAATAGTATTGCTTTCTTTGGTATAAAGCAATACTCCGTATTTCCTAGAAACTTTACGCATATTGATACCGTTTTCCTTTAAAAGCTCCAAAAGCTCATCGGCTGATTTTTCATTTTTAATATTAAATTCGGCTCTATATTCTTTCTCGGGGTCGTTTATATTTCCGCAAGCCAAAAATGCGCCTCGAATAAAGCTATGAGCACAGCATTCCCTTAAAAACAAATCACGGTTTATAAGATTTTCTTCAATGCCATAATCGGCAAAGGCTAAAATTTTAAGCCTTTCGGCCTCGGATTTCACCTCTGCCTTATAGGTTTTAACCTTGCTTCCGCCAACCGTTATTTCAGGGCGTATTTTATAAACCTGATATATTAAATCGCTATATGCCTTTGCAACAAATTCATTATTAGTTTGAAGGCAAATTCTCTTTATAGAAAAAGACCTGCCAAACAACATAAAGCCGTAAACTAAAGACGGCTTACAGCAGTTAGAAGGTCTAAGCGATAAAAGTTCGTTTTTAACATCTACACAAAATGACATAGTTTTATTCCCCGATAAAAATAACTTCAGGCTCTAATTTAACACCATCTGCATTAAAAACAGTATCTGCAACAAATTCCATTAGTTTTTTAACATCCTCAGCAGTTGCGTTATCATAATTAATAACAAAGCCTGCATGCTTTTCACTTACCATAGCTCCGCCGATTTTTTTGCCCTTAAGATTATTTTTCTCAATAAGAGCTCCCGCAAAATATCCCTCAGGACGCTTAAAGGTGCTGCCTGCACTTGGATATTCAAGAGGCTGTTTTGCCTTTCGGCGACTCATATAATCTTCCATTGCGGCTTTAATTTCAGCACTATTACCCTTTGAAAGCTTAAAGGTTACGCTAGTAATTATCATATCGGACTTTTTAAAAATGCTAGTTCTATAACCTAGCATCATATCCTCTTTTTCAATGCTTCCTTTTTCGCCATTAAGGGTTATATACTCAGCTCTTTCAACAACCTGAGCCATCTCGCCGCCATAAGCTCCCGCATTCATAAAAAGAGCGCCGCCAACGCCACCGGGGATTCCAAAAGCAAATTCAAGTCCTGTTAAATCTTCACTTAAGGCTTTATTGCAAACTGCCGCAAGAGATGCTCCTGCTCCCGCCTTTATTTTTCCATCAACCATGATAATTTCACTAAGGTTTGAAAGATTTATAACAATCCTTTCGATACCCTCATCCGAAACCAAAAGATTAGAGCCTTTACCTAAAATGAAAATAGGAAGATTTAATAAATTGATTTTTTTAAGAGTTTTTATAAGTTCTTCCTCATTCTCAGGAAAAACCATAACCCTTGCAGGACCGCCTATCTTAAAGCTTGTATAAAAGC
>JAEIGA010004759.1_pt1 | contig 20938 bp, 15 predicted proteins | sample 9270691 | NCBI WGS metagenome assembly JAEIGA01 (sample SAMN17057246, study PRJNA624740) | gut metagenome | biome: biome; isolation source: fecal sample | host: Bos grunniens | place: China: Xizang | collected 2019 | reverse complement strand
CCGTCCTTGTCTGCTGCAGCACATGCCTCGTTTATAAGTTCATGATACAGGCTGGGCGTGTCGTTACCACCTGTATTTGCTCCGTAGTATTCCATTGTCTTCGACATCTTATACGGACCGACCACATCAAATACTGGACGAAATTTACCATTGCTATTATCGTTGAAAAACTGTGCCACAGAACCGTAACTGCTGTACGGTTTCTGCTCCCACGGGGTATATTCCGTAGAATTCAGCCATGCATCTATATCATTCTTCTCGTATGTGAAATCAAGATTCTGATATGACACCATGATGACAAGCGCCTTTGGTGTGCCTGTGTGTGGAAAAGGGTTCTTCACCACAGGCAACGACTCTGCGCGCCTCACCCGCATCTTCTCATATTCTCTGCGCATCGACTGACGTTCCTTTTCCGTCATAATGCGCCACACATTCTTCTCCCTGACAACAAGTTCGCCGTTTTTCGTTATATGGTAATGAAAATGCTCGTCGCCACGAAGCATGACGGTTGTTTTCCTGCCGTCAGCCAGTGTCACCTCAAACGGTGTTGCGACGGCTTTCGATGCACTGATTTCTGTCGAAATTGATGCTATTACCATAAAAAAGAAAACTGCCACCAGACGCGGGAACTGCATGCCCGTATTTGTTCCCGAAATGCAGGCATATTTCTTAAGACGGAGTTTATTCATATTCATATTATTCTTTTATATTTATACATCCTCCTTGCCGTAAGGACATGATATTTATAGATTCATACGCTTGCAAAGTTACACATTTTAATTTATTCATCAAAGAATTACACTTGCATTTTTTGTTTATTAATATTTGTTTTGTACCTTTGCATCAGATTCAAACATAAGCCATAACCATACATCATGAGAATTAACATTATTGCCGCTGTGGCGCAAAACCGTGCCATCGGCCAAAAGAACAAACTGATATATTGGCTGCCTGACGATCTGAAACGCTTCAAACAGCTCACAACGGGGCACACCATTATCATGGGAAGAAAAACATACGATTCGCTACCCAAAGGGGCATTGCCCAACAGACGCAATGTTGTAATCAGCAGCAGCATGACACACATCCCAGGATGCGAGGTATTCCCATCCATAAAGGATGCCATTGCCTGCTGTACGCCCGACGAAGATATTTACATCATAGGCGGAGCATCAATATATGAGCAAACGATTTCTATGGCCGACAGACTATGCCTGACAGAAATAGCCGACACCCCAGAAAATGCTGACGCCTTCTTCCCCGACTATAGCGAATGGCACGAAGTGTGGCACGAAAACCATCTGCAAGACGAAAGACACACACACAACTTCAGATTCGCTGACTATGAGAGGGGGGAAGGGGAACGATTATGACGACAACAATGATAGTCATTTAACCAATTAATCTTTAACACTTTAACTATTACTCATTCAACCTTTAACTTCATAACTATGGAAATTCTATTAGGCCTTTTAATTATTACCATCGGTAGCATTGGAGTCAGTAGTTCTTACATACCAATTAATAAAATAAAGCAATGGTCGTGGGAGAACTTCTGGATGATGCAAGGCATCTTTGCATGGATAGTTTTCCCATTCCTCGGAGCACTTCTTGCGGTCGGCGAAAATCGTTCTCTAATTGACATTTGGACCCAGGGCGGAGCCCTCCAAGCTATTATCTACGGAGTGTTATGGGGCGTTGGCGGACTAACATTCGGACTTGGCATGCGATACCTCGGGGTCGCACTCGGACAAAGCATAGGAATGGGCACATGCTCGGCTTTCGGCACCATACTGCCACCGCTACTTGCTGGCAGCGATTTGTTCCATGGTAAAGGACTGCTGCTGCTCATCGGTGTCAGCATCATGATTGCGGGCATATCCATTATCGGATATGCCGGATGTCTGCGCAATAAAAACATGAGCGAAGAGGAGAAACGCGCTGCTATTAAGGATTTTGCACTAACAAAGGGTCTTGTCGTCGCTTTCCTTGCTGGTGCCATGAGTGCATGCTTTAATCTCGGACTCGAGAGCGGCGCACCTATGAAGGAATATGCTGTGACAACAGGTTGCAATGCTCTCTTTGCTGGTCTGCCTGTAATATTCCTCGTAACCATAGGCGGATTCTGCACAAATGCATCCTACTGCATATATCAAAACATTAAAAACAATACCACGCGCGAATATTTTAGCGTTTCTCGTGCCGTTTTCCTAAACAACACCCTTTTCTGCGCTCTTGCTGGCGTACTATGGTACAGCCAGTTCTTCGGACTTGAAACAGGCAAGAGTTTCATTCCGCAAGACAGCACGCTATACGCGTTCTCATGGAGCATACTCATGTCGCTCAACGTAATAGCATCTAATGTATGGGGCATCATTCTGAAAGAGTGGAAAGGTGCAGGTCTAAAGACCATCTGCACGCTGTTGGCTGGACTTGCCGTACTCATTACATCCATCATCGTTGTATCTATTGCCCAGCAATAAAATCATTTTTAAAAAATTCTCTCACAGAATTTTACAAACATAAGAATATGTCTCTGAACGGGAGTTGTGATATAGCAGCTCTCGTTTTTCGTTCCCCGTTGCTCCCAACAGCAATTATAGCTACATCTGAGATTTATTTATGCCATAGGCATGAACACGAAGCACGGAATGAGGGATGACGGGCTGGCATTGTAGCAATTGCGAACAATAATACAGAAAATTTTATATTAATTTTTTTCAAAATGTGACACGCAAGATATAAACGAGTGTTACACAAAGTAGCTGAAGTGTTAAAATGGAACAAAAAAAAGGGGGAAAATTGGATATAAGGCATGGAGACATTAACTTTGCAAGAGAAATAACCGCAATTGTTAAAGGATATGAAGAAGACTATTTTACTCTCGCTATGCGCTGCAGCAATATTCAGCGCTGGCACCATGATGACAAACGCAGCGACAAACAACGACAACACAACACAAACGGCAGGACAGCCAGTAGACCTCACCGTAGCAGCTGAAAGGGCGCTGCCATGCGTGGTACACATAAAATATCTGCAGAACTCAAAAATACAGGAGGTGGAGATGCGCAACGACCCGTTCGGCGACATGTTTGACCCATTCGGATTTTTCGGACAGAGAGGACAGGGACAGAACCAGAAGCGCAAGGTGCAGACGCCTAAGAAAGAGGGTGCTGGCTCTGGCGTGCTGATAAGCAGCGATGGCTATATCGTGACGAACAACCACGTCGTGGAGGGTGCTGACGAACTGACTGTGACAATGAACGACAACAGGGAATTCTCTGCACGGATAATTGGCACGGACAAGGCTACCGACCTGGCACTGATAAAAATTCACGGCAAGGACCTGCCTGCTATAAAGGTGGCATCGTCTGACGATATACGCGTGGGCGAATGGGTGCTGGCAATTGGTCATCCGTTCAATCTGCGCGCTACAGTAACAGCGGGCATAGTGTCAGCAAAGGCTCGCTCGCTGGGAGCGAACGGCGTGGAGGCGTTCATACAAACGGATGCTGCCATCAATGCTGGCAATTCGGGAGGTGCGCTGGTGAATGTCAAGGGAGAGCTTATCGGCATCAACGCCATGCTATACTCGCAGACGGGCAACTTCACGGGATATGGCTTTGCCATACCTACTACGATCATGAACAAGGTGGTGGACGACCTGAAGCAGTACGGAACGGTGCAGCGCGGACTGATTGGCATTCGCGGCACAGACGTGAGAAACTATATCGACCAGATGAAGGAGCAGCAGAAGGAGGCGGACTTCGGCACTAACGAGGGCATATACATAGCTGAGGTCACTGACGACGGCGCAGCACAAGAGGGCGGACTGGAGAAGGGTGACGTCATCACGCATATCAACGGGCATAAGGTAACGAAAATGGCTGAACTGCAGGAGATTCTGGCTACAAAACGTCCTGGAGATAAAATCACTGTCAATTTCCTGCGCAAGAAAGCGAAGAAGAGCGTGACGCTGATGCTGAAAAATGAGCAGGGAAACACAAAGGTGGTGAAGGACGCAGACCTCGACATTCTCGGAGCGACATTCCGCGAGATAAACGAGACGGAACGGCAGCAGCTGGACATCGCCTACGGACTGAAAGTGATGAAGGTTGGCAACGGAAAATTTAAGGATAGCGGAGTGCCTGCAGGATTCTACATACAGAAGGTGAACGAAACAGGCGTGAAGACCATAAACGAGTTGAATGCGGTGGTGAAAGAGGCAAGCAAATCGAAATCGCCGGTATTATATATTCAGGGTGTATATCCTTCAGGCAAAAAGGGTTACTTCGCCGTACCGCTTGAGGAATAGGACTGAAGAGAAATTAGTGGTTTGATAGCATCTGCTCTGACAATGTCTGATGCTGTCAAACCGCTAAATGTGTATTTACAGCGACAGGAAAATAGGATATTGCAGCGCCTGCCTCAGAACAAAAACAGGCTGGCTGCTGCTCAAGGGAAAACATATAATTGCAGAAACATTAATTAAAAAACACACATAAGAAAATGGACATTAGAGAACTTAATATCAGAATAGAACAGGAGTCGGGATTCGTGCAGAACCTGATAAATGGCATGGACAAGGTGATTGTCGGACAGAAGCATCTCATCGACTCTCTGCTCATTTCGCTGCTCAGCGACGGGCATATACTGCTTGAGGGTGTGCCTGGACTTGCAAAAACGCTGGCAATAAACACGCTGTCGAAACTCGTTGATGCCGACTTCAGCCGCATTCAGTTCACACCTGACTTGCTTCCTGCAGACGTAATAGGCACAATGATATACTCGCAGAAAGAGGAGAAATTCCAAGTGAAGCAAGGCCCTGTATTCGCAAATTTCATACTCGCTGACGAAATTAACCGTGCACCGGCAAAGGTGCAGTCAGCGCTGCTGGAGGCTATGCAGGAGCATCAGGTGACAATAGGCGACAACACATTCAAACTGCCGACACCATTCCTTGTAATGGCGACACAGAACCCGATAGAACAGGAGGGTACATATCCGCTGCCAGAAGCTCAGATGGACCGTTTCATGATGAAGGTGGTGATTGGGTATCCTACCATCGAAGAGGAGAAGCTCATTATACGCGAAAACCTGGCTGAACGCCTGCCGGAGGTTAGTCCTGTCACAACAACAGAGGAGATTGTGAGAGCTCGCAAGATTGTGAGAGAGGTATATATCGATGAGAAAATTGAGCAGTATATTGCCGACATCGTATTCGCTACACGCTATCCGCAGCAATACGGACTGACTGAGCTGCAGTCGCTCATAGCATTCGGCGGATCGCCACGTGCATCAATAAACTTAGCAAAGGCGGCACGTGCATATGCCTTCATAAAGCGCAGGGGATATGTCGTTCCGGAGGACGTGCGTGCTGTGGCGTTCGATGTGCTCCGTCACCGTATCGGGCTATCGTATGAGGCTGAAGCTATAAACATCAGTGCAGAAGAAATCATATCACAGATTATAAACAAAGTACAGGTGCCATAATCCTGAAACGGCAGAGAATAGTATATTGACTGAGATGAATACTAACGACATATTATCAAAGGTAAGGAAAATAGAGATTAAGACACGCAGGCTGAGCAATAATATTTTTGCCGGCCAGTATCACTCTGCCTTCAAAGGTCGTGGTATGGCTTTCTCTGAGGTTAGAGAATATCAGTTCGGCGATGACGTGAGAGACATAGACTGGAATGTCACAGCTCGCTTTCACCGGCCATATGTGAAAGTGTTTGAAGAAGAGCGTGAACTGACCGTAATGCTTATGGTGGACGTGTCGGGCTCGCTGGCATTCGGTTCTGAAAGGCAGGAGAAACGTGAGATGATAACAGAAATTGCTGCAACCATAGCATTTTCGGCTATTCAGAACAACGATAAAATCGGTGTGATTTTCTTTTCTGACCGCATAGAAAAATTCATACCGCCAAAGAAAGGACGAAAGCATATTCTGCATATCATACGAACACTGCTCGACTTCAAACCAGAAAGCAATCGCACGGATATCATACAGGCTGTAGAAACGCTGACAAGAATGCAAAAAAGAAGATGCACTGCTTTCATGCTCAGCGATTTCTATCAGCAGAAGCCATTTACAAAGGAACTGCAGATATGCAACCGTAAGCATGATGTGGTGGCGATACAGGTGTATGACAGGCGTGACACCGCACTCCCGGACATCGGACTGATGCGTGTCAGAGACGCAGAAACAGGACATGAGCAATATCTTGACACCTCATCAAAGAAAGTCAGAAACGCATACAGCGAGCAATGGAAGAAAAGACAGGACAGACTGCACGAAACATTCACGCATTCGGGAGTGGACTCTGTCACAATATCAACCAACGACGACTATGTGAAATATCTGATGATGCTCTTCAAGAAAAGAAAATAAACATACAGTGAAAAAAATATTATTACTGATTATCATAGCATTTGCAACTAACGTAAGTGCACAGAAAATACAGGTCACTGAGCAGCTTGACTCTATAGAGATTATGCTCGGCAGCCAATGTCATCTCTTCCTGTCTGTGACAGCAAAAGAGAAGGCTGACGTGAAATTTCCTGATTTCTCGCAGACAAAACTTATTGCACCGGGCATAGAGGTGGTGCAGCAGATGCGTGGCGACAGCATTGTAAATGATGACGGGACGATAAAACAGACGGTCGTATACAGAATAACATCGTTCGAGCCAAAGCTTCATTACATCGCACCGCTTAACGTTATGGTGGACGGAAAAAAAATCATGGGCAAGAAGCTTGCGCTGAAAGTTATAGATGTGCCTGTTGACACGACAAAGCTCGACCAATTTTTCCCACCAAAAGACATACAGACCAATCCGTTCATGATTACGGAATGGATTCCTGCAATATCATTATATTTCATTGCATCACTTATGGCTGTTATCGCTATGCTATGTTATCTGATGAAAAAAGGAAACAAACCAATTCGCATATCATTCAGAATCATAAAGAGGGTGCCAGCGCACATCAAAGCGATGTCGGCTATCGATGAGATAAAAGATAATAAACTGGCAATAGCCGAGAACCAAAAGGAATACTACACCAGACTGACAGATACTCTACGTATATATATAAAGGAGAGGTTCGGATTCTCTGCCATGGAGATGACTACAAGAGAAATCATCAACAGGCTGCAGGCAGAAGACCCGATGAAAGTGGCTGAGTTGCGTGAGGTTTTTGAGACTGCCGATCTCGTAAAGTTCGCAAAATATTCTACACTGATTAATGAGAACGACCGAAATCTCGTTTCAGCAATAGACTTCATCAACTCTACTAAAACAGAGGAAATCGTTGAGGAGCATAAGGAAGAGGAACAGCTGACTGAAGAACAGAAACAGACTAACGTGACAATAAAAGCTCTGAAGGTGCTCACATACATTGCTGCATTTGCTTCTGCTATAATTCTATGCATAACTATATGGCAAGTGGTTATGCTGATAGAATAAGCCTTATAAAGAAAAGGCAAAAAAACGGGTAAGGTTAATAATAAAAATAAAAATTCAGTAAGACAAGAGTCAGAATGCCAGAAAGACGACTCTGGTCTATAAGAGGATTCTAATGGAATTAGCAAATAAAGAATATCTGCTGTTATTACTGCTGCTCATACCATACATCGTCTGGTATTTCAGTTTCAGAACGAAAACTGAAGCAGCAATGACTCTAAGCGATACGTGGATGCTGGAAAATACGCCTAAGACATTACGTCAAAGGCTCACATGGCTGCCGATGCTGCTCAGATGCATAGCATTTGTACTTCTCGTAATCGTAATGTGTCGGCCACAAACACGAAACGCATGGGACGAAAGGAGTGTGGAGGGTATTGACATAATGCTCTCAATGGACGTCTCGACATCAATGCTTGCTGAAGATTTGAAACCTAACAGAATTGAGGCTGCCAAGAATGTCGCAACGGCTTTTATTGCTGACAGACCTAACGATAATATTGGATTAACGATATTTGCAGGAGAGGCATTCACACAATGTCCGATGACGACAGACCATGCTTCGCTCATCAATCTGCTACAGAATGTCAGAACAGACATCGCATCAAGAGGATTGATAGAGGATGGTACTGCCGTGGGCATGGGATTGACAAATGCTGTCACAAGACTGAAAAATTCAAAAGCAAAGTCTAAAGTGGTTATACTGCTTACTGATGGCTCTAACAATGCCGGAGAGATTTCGCCAATGACTGCAGCAGAAATAGCTAAAAGTCTTGGAATCAGAGTATATACAATCGGGGTAGGAACAAATAAAGTCGCACCCTACCCTATGCCTGTGGCTGGCGGAGTGCAGTATGTGAATATACCCGTAGAGATTGATACCAAGACTCTTGCTGATATTGCGAAAAAAACTGATGGAAATTTCTATCGGGCAACAAACAATAACGAACTGAAACAGATTTATCACGATATAGATAAGCTGGAACGTTCGAAACTCAATGTAAAGAAATTCTCAAAGCGATACGAAGCTTTCCATCCATTTGCAATTGCTGCACTTATAGCATTGCTGATAGAGATTACATTAAGACTGACATGGTTGAGAAGAATACCATAATTACTTCAGCAAAAAGAATAAAAACAAGAAGAGGCTACTACAATGCGATTTGAAAACCCTACATATCTATATCTATTAATCATAATTCCAGTGTTCTTTCTTTTAAGATTCTGGATGATATGGAGACAACATAAAGCTCTTAAGAAATGGGGTGACTACGAACTGACACTGCATCAGATGCCAAACCGTTCACGTCATAGACCTATGCTTAAGTTCTGCTTGATAATGACGGCCATCGCACTTATAATTGTCATATTGGCACGTCCGCAAATGGGAAGCAAGATAAGCAAGGAGAAACGCAATGGCATAGAGGCTATAATTTGTCTTGACATCTCAAACTCTATGCTCGCGGAAGATGTAAGACCATCAAGACTCTTGAAATCAAAGATGCTGATGGAAAACATGGTAGACAACTTCACCAATGACAAAATCGGACTCATCGTTTTTGCTGGCGATGCGTTTACCCAACTGCCAATAACTGCTGACTACGTCTCTGCAAAAATGTTCTTGCAGAATGCCTCACCATCGCTTATTGAAGAGCAAGGCACAGACATCGCAAAGGCTATCGACCTGGCAAGAAATAGTTTCACTCAGCAGAAGAACATCGGACGGGCCATAATTATCATTACTGACGGCGAAGATCATGAAGGCGGAGCATTAGAAGCGGCGAAGCAGGCGAAGAAAGCTGGCTTAAGAGTTTTCATACTCGGAGTAGGCTCAACTGAAGGAAGCCCAATTCCAAACGGTGAGGGCGGATACATGATTGACAATACTGGACAGACTGTAATGACGGCTCTCAATGACAAGATGTGCAAAGAAATAGCTGAAGCTGGCAGCGGAACATACATTCATGTTGACAACACAAATGATGCTCAAGAACGTCTGAATGAAGAACTTGCAAATCTACAGAAGAATGAGATATCAAGCGTAGTGTATAGCGAATATAACGACCAGTTTCAAATTATAGGAATATTCGTCATACTGCTTCTCATTATTGAAACATTAATCTCTGAATGCAAGCCTTCATGGCAGAAAAATATGAGCCTATTCAAGAAAAAACATAACTCAATAAAACAATGAACTCCAGAATACTATATATAATAATATGTCTTATGATGCTCTCTATTACAGAAGTAAAAGGGCAGAATGACAGGCAATTCATACGTCAGGGAAATAGGGAATACAGAGCACAACAGTATGAAAAAGCTGAAGCGACATACAGAAAAGCCGTCGCAGCTAATCCACGAAATCCTGAAGCTCTTTATAATCTGGGATGCGCCCTTATGGCACAGCAAAAAGACTCTATGGCTGTGCAGTGCTTGGAAAATGGAGCGAAACTACAGACTGACCCATTGCGCAGAGCACAGGCATATCATAACATGGGTGTTATATGCCAGCAGAAAAAACTTTTTACAGAAGCTGCAGAAGCATATAAGCAAGCATTACGGAATAATCCGAATGATGATGAAACAAGGTATAATCTGGCACTATGCTTGAAGCAGATAAAGAATCAGCCTCAGCAGCAACAGCAGAAGAGTCAGGACGAGAACAAAAATGGCGATAACAACAAAAACAAAGAACAAGAAGAGAAAAACGAAAATAAGGACAAGAAACAACAACAAGACAACCAAGAACAGATGAGCAGAGAAAATGCTGAGCAACTGCTTAATGCTGCACAACAACAGGAGAAAGCAACACAGCAGCGCCTTAAGCAGAACCAACAGCAACCAAGAAAAAATAAACATCTGAAAAACTGGTAAAAACGATTATATTACATATCACACACGATACTCATCATATGAATCGACTATACACTTTAATATTATTTTTATTCTGTTCTATAGTACTTTCGGCACAGACCATACATGTATCTGCCCCGCAAAATGTTAGTGCAGGAGAGCAGTTCCGGCTACAATATAAAGTTATGACTCAAGACGTTAAAGACTTTCGGGCCGGCGAAGTGCCCGAAGGACTTGAAGTGCTTATGGGACCAAGAACAAGTGTACAGTCGAGTTTCCAGATGACAAACGGCCACACTTCAAGCTCGTCTTCCATCACATATACTTATATTCTATATGCCGAAGAAGCAGGAACATATACTATTCCCGCAGCAAATGCTATTGTTAACGGAAAGAAAGCTTCGTCTGCTTCAGTAAAAATAAAAGTCAGCGGACAAGCAAACAGCAATGCCGGCAACTCAAATATACGGCAGGAGCCAGGAGCACAAATACATCAGGCTGGAGCACGTATCTCAGGAAACGACCTCTTTATAAAAGTTTCTGCAAACAAAAGCCGTGTACATGAGCAGGAGCCTATTCTGCTCACATATAAAGTATATACACAGGTTGAACTCACACAGCTTGAAGGAAAAATGCCCGACCTCAAGGGATTTCATACACAAGAGATTCCACAGCCAGCACAGAAATCATTCCATATAGAGACAATTGACGGACGTCCATACCGTTGTGTAACATGGAGCCAGTATGTCATGTACCCTCAGATGACAGGCGAACTTGAAATCCCATCTATTACATATAAAGGAATTGTTGTTCAAGAAAACCGAAATGTAGACCCATTCGAGGCTTTCTTTAATGGCGGATCTGCTTATATCGAAGTGAAGAAAAGCATAGTTGCGCCAGCATTAACTATACAGGTTGACCCACTGCCAACTCGTCCAGCAGGATTTTCTGGCGGTGTAGGCAATTTCACTATATCAAGTTCCATAGATAAAGAAACTGTTGCTGCAAACGAGCCTGTTACACTGCGAGTTGTAATTAACGGCACAGGAAATCTTAAACTCATTAAACAGCCTGTTGTAGATTTTCCTAAAGACTTTGACAAATATGACCCAAAAACTACGGATAAGACACGATTAACTGCTAATGGTGTCGAAGGAAACGTCATATACGACTTCCTTTTTGTCCCACGAAATCAAGGCGACTATACCATTCCTCCAATTGAACTGACATATTATGACACAAAACAAAATACATATAAAACAGTAAAGACGCTGCCGCAAACAATACATGTCACTCCTGGAGAGAAAAGCACTACTTCCGTATCAGATTTTAAGGAGAAAGAACAAGATATTCGCGGACTAATGCTTGGCAACGACAAGACAACATCACGCAATATATTCTTCGCAACACAGACATATAAGGCTACAATAACCATCATCATTATTATCTTTGTAGTGTTGATATGGATTTTCAGAAAACGGGCTATAGCAAATGCTGATATTGTAGGAAAACGCGGAAAGAAAGCTAATAAGGTTGCTACAAAACGTCTGAAGAATGCTGCAAAACTCATGAAGCAGCAGAAGCACGAAGCCTTTTACGACGAAGTATTAAGAGCTCTCTGGGGATATGTAGGCGACAAACTAAACATACCTGTATCAGAACTCTCACGCGAGAATATCACAGAACGACTCACCGAGCGCAACGTCGATAGCGACATCATCAACACTTTTGTTGATGCAATAGACGAATGTGAGTTTGCACGATATGCTCCAGGAGAGACTCGCGGCAAAATGACAAGCGTATATGATAAAGCAATGAAAGGCATTACAAATATTGACGATTTCCTAAAAGGAAAGAGAAGAACAGCAGACAGCAACTCTGAACGTAACAATAATAAGAAAACACATAACGGCATGAATATTTCACGCATGCTACTCATTCTCATGGCGCTCACGTTGTCACAGCCTCACGCCTATGCTGAACTGACAAAAGAGTCTGCCGACGAGGCATACTCTAAAGGAAACTATCAGAAAGCAATAAAAACATACGAACAGTTGTTGAAAAAGACACCATCGGCAGAACTTTACTATAATCTCGGCAATGCATACTACCGTACTGACAATATACCAAAAGCAATAATAGCATACGAAAAAGCACAACGACTAATGCCGGGAAATGCTGACATCGCACACAATCTGTCTGTTGCACGCACAAAAACTATTGACAAAATGCAACCTCAGCAAGAGACAATCATAGTAGCTGGATGGCATACATTTGTTAACATGTTCAATACAAACACTTGGGCAACTATCTCTGTTATATCACTTCTGCTTGTTGTGCTACTAACACTGACTTATCTTTTTTCTGATATGGTCATGCTACGTAAAGCTGGATTCTATGGAGCCATAGCATTGTTCTTAATCTTCATCATTAGCAATGTTTGTGCTTACAACCAGCTAAAACGCTTAGAGTCAAAAGCTGAAGCCATAATTATTCGCTCTGCATGCAACGTAAAGAAGTCGCCGGAACCAAAGGCTGCAGATGCAGCTATCATACATGAAGGTACACACATCACCATTATTGATGAGACAATCAAAGGGTGGTATGAGGTTATCCTTGATGACGGCACAGAAGGCTGGATTACAGACGATGCAGCAGAAAGAATTATCATACCTAATAACATAAGCAGATAATTCATAAGGTACTATAGGACATCCTCAATTGCCCAAAGGAACAGACATTTCAGTAATTTCATCAATATCTGATATTATAAATATTCTCAGAACAGAACAACAATATCCAAATATCATAAAATGCTGAACATAAAGACATTCACCGTCAATCCTCTACAAGAAAATTGTTACATACTGAGCGATGAAACAAAAGAGTGTGTCATAATTGACTGTGGCGCATTTACAGAAAACGAGTGCAAAGAGATAATTGACTACATCCATTCAGAACAATTAAAGCCTGTTCATCTAATTGCTACACACGGACATTTTGACCACAATCTTGGTATCGGGGCTATGGAGCAGGCCTTTGGATTAAAGCTTAAAATACATCGTGCTGATGAGCACCACATACGTAACATCAGCCAGCAGGCTCAAGACTTTATGGGCATGGTCGTTAATTTCACGCCTCAGATAGATACATTCCTAAATGGCGGTGACACAATTAATTTCGGCACACATCATTTGCAGTGCATTGCCGCACCAGGTCATAGCATGGGTGGACTGTTATTTTACTGCGAAGAAGAGAAAGTCTTATTCTCTGGCGACACTCTTTTCCGCTGCTCTATCGGCAGGACAGATTTGCCCGGTGGCTCTATGTTCATGATAATAAATAGCCTGCGCCAACTCTGTCAATTGCCAGACAGTGTTACTGTTTATCCTGGACACGGCCCGTATACTACCATCAGCTACGAACTGGCACACAATCCATACTTAGACAGATAAATACCTGAGTGAGTAACACATAATATAATGTATATTGCTGGTAAAACGTATTGCGATACGGCAATACCTACATATACGTCATAATTGTATTATGTGTTATTCTTTTTTCTATATATAACCACAAAGATTTCCATTGGCTACAGAAAAAATAATACTTGGCATTGACCCAGGCACCAACATCATGGGATATGGCGTACTGAGAGTAATAGGCAATAAAGCCACCATGATCGCTATGGGCGGAATAGACATGCGCAAAATGACCGATCCTTATCTCAGGCTTGGCCATATTTTCAAGCGTGTAACAGGTATCATCGATGAGTACCTACCAGACGAAATGGCCATAGAAGCACCATTCTTTGGTAAGAACGTACAGTCAATGCTAAAATTAGGCAGAGCACAGGGAGTAGCTATAGCAGCAGCAATACAACGTGATATCCCTATACATGAATACGCACCGCTAAAGATTAAAATGGCTCTGACTGGCAATGGCGCAGCATCAAAAGAGCAGGTTGCTGGAATGCTTCAGCGTATGCTAAGCATCGAAAAGGCAGAAATGCCGAAGTGCATGGACGCTACTGACGCATTGGCTGCAGCCTACTGCCATTTCATACAGATGGGAGCGCCACAGAGCAGTGAGAAACACTACTCTTCGTGGAAAGACTTTGTCTCTCGCAATAAAAACAGGCTGACAACCACAGGAAAAACAAATATCAACACAAACACAGACGATTAGCAAACATTTCTCATGCAGAAAATTATAAATATAGAAAACGGAATTTGTCGAATGCCAGCATGGCGTATGGCAGAACCCGTCAACTTCTGTTTGAACGACGGCGAGCATATAGCCATCGTTGGACCTAACGGAGCAGGAAAATCAATGCTGGCTGATATCATAACCGGAGCACACGCATTGATGCCAATGAATCCTGTAAAATATGATTTTGCTCCATCAAAGGCAAAGATGGTTAGCGACAATATAAAACACATAACATTCCGCGACTCTTACGGTACTGCCGACAACAATTACTACCATCAGCAACGATGGAATCAAAACGATATTGATGAGACACCTACAGTAGCCGAACTGCTTGACGAAGCCTTCCGTGTAGCTCTCACCGCACTGACACGTAAAACAGCATTCGATAAGTTTGCCGTACGCGACGAAACACCAGAACAGGAGCAGACAAGAGTAAAACAAGAAGAAGCCGAACGTCAGGCCATGCACAAAACTTTGGAGAAAGTACGTGACAGACTCTACAGTATCTTCCATCTTGACACTTTGCTCGACAAGCATATCATACTGCTTTCAAGTGGAGAACTGCGTAAATTCCAACTGACAAAAACACTTCTGACAAATCCACGCGTGCTTATCATGGACAATCCGTTCATCGGTCTTGATGTGACAGCACGACAGCAACTGCATGAATTTCTTTCACTGCTGGCAAAAGAAACGTCTGTAAGCATCATACTAATTCAGTCAAAGAGCGACGACATACCTGACTTCATAACACACGTCGTGAAAGTCAACAACATGACTGTCGGGGCAAAACAGACTCTCGCAGAATACCGTAGCAGCACATCACCCTACCCTTCACGTGTGCTCGATGCCGATAAAGCAGAAGCCATACTACAGTTGCCCGAACATCCGTCACCAGCGGCTGAAGATGAAAGCATCATCGCCTTTCGTAATGTAAACATACGCTACGGCACAAGAACAATACTCAAATCTCTCTCACTTAATATTCTCAATGGTGAACGCTGGGCATTGTCTGGCGAAAACGGTGCAGGAAAATCTACACTGCTTAGTATCGTTTGCGCTGACAATCCGCAGTCATACGCCAACGACATCACACTCTTCGGTCACCAGCGTGGCAAAGGCGAGAGTATCTGGGATATAAAACGCCATATCGGATACATTTCTCCAGAGATGCACCGTGCATACCAGCGTGACATACCTGCTGTCGACATCGTGGCCTCAGGACTATCAGACATGAACGGACTCTATACAAAGCCACGCCCAGAACAGCGTGAACAATGCCTCTTCTGGATGAAAATCTTTGGTGTGGAAAATCTGGCAGAACGCACATTCCTCAAACTGTCAAGCGGCGAACAACGTCTCGTGCTGCTCGCAAGAGCCTTCGTCAAAGACCCAGCACTGCTTATCCTCGACGAGCCACTTCATGGACTTGATCTGAAAAACCGCCGTATGGTGAAAGATATTATAGAGACATTCTGCCAGAGAAAAAATAAAACACTTATCATGGTAACACACTACGAAGAAGAACTTCCAGAATGCATCAGCCATAGAATTTTCCTGAAAAGAAACAAATAGGAACAAACATAATAAACAGAAAATGGAGAAACAAAAGATAAAATCTTTATTGTTTCTCCATTTTCATTTACAGAGCAGTTAGTTATACCCTATTAGATTTACTTGTTAACCTCCGCCAATATTTGCTCTGCATGTATCTTTGTTTTAATCTGTTTTGGCAAAAACACATGCTCCACCACACCATTCTCATCTACGAGGAATGTTGTGCGCAACGTGCCAAGCGTATGTTTTCCACAGAAAACTTTTTCGCCCCATGCACCAATGGTCTGCAGTAGGGTTGTTTCCGTATCAGCGATTAGCGGGAACGGCAAATCATATTTCTCGCGAAATTTCTGATGGCTTGCTACGCTATCCTTGCTGACGCCTATAACGGTATAGCCTGCAGCCTGAAGATCAGCATAATGCTCTTTCAGCGAACATGCCTCTGCAGTACATCCGCTCGTATTATCCTTAGGATATGTATAAAGTATAAATTTCTGTCCTTGGAGCGACGCAAGTGTTATCTCACGTCCGTCCTGATCTATGCCTAGAACATCCGGCAGTCTGTCACCTATATTCATGGGTTAAAAATCATGTTATATATAATAATGTTTAGCGAAACTTAAAAGAGAAGAGAATACAGAGAGTAGAGGAAGCCTTCTGCGTATTCTGTTAATTCCGTATGAGGCAAAGTTAAAGCAAGGATTACAGAGAATGAAAACAAAAACGATAACGATGACGTCAACGTTAACCCTTTCTCATTTCTCCTTTCTCATTTGGCTTCGCCGATTCTGCTCCCGCTCGGCAGAGATAGAACGACTTCTTCTCTGCTCTCGCTTACTCGCAGAATTCTCATTTCTCATTTCTCTTAATTCTGACTCATCAGGAATCGCTCTGCTTCCATAGCAGCCTTGCAGCCAGAGGCTGCAGCGCATACAGCCTGACGGTAGATTGGGTCAGCCACATCACCTGCAGCGAATACACCCGGAATATTTGTTCTTGGAGTCGGTCCGTCTGTCTTGATAAATCCAGCTTCGTCACACTCTACATATTCGCTGAAAACCTTTGAGTTTGGATTATGGCCTATTGCAAGGAAGAAGCCATCAGCCTCAATATCATATCGTTCCTCGTCAGTCTCTCCCATACGCTTCACGACATGCACTCCCTCTACTCCATCTTCACCATACAGGCCTACAGCATTATGTTCAAACAGCACTGTAATCTTCTCGTTCTCAAGCACACGGCGCTGCATTACATCTGACGCACGCAGATAAGGCTTGCGTACAAGCAGATATACCTTATTTGCAAGTCCAGATAGGTACTGAGCCTCCTCACATGCAGTATCACCACCGCCTACTACTACAACAGTCTTCTTTCTGTAGAAAAAGCCATCACATGTGGCACAAGCTGATACACCTCGACCAGCATAAGTCTTTTCATCATCAAGACCAAGATACTTAGCAGAAGCGCCTGTAGCAATAATTAGTGTATCACATGCCACCTCTGTACCATCATCAACCGTAACGACAAATGGGCGCTTAGATAGGTCAGCCTTAACGATTTCACCGTCGCGGATATCCGCACCAAAGCGTTCTGCTTGCTGACGAAGATCCATCATCATCATGTTTCCGTCGACACCCTCTGGATATCCAGGAAAATTCTCTACTTCTGTTGTCTGAGTCAGCTGTCCACCTGTCTGCAGTCCGCAGTATTCTACAGGGTTAAGATTTGCCCTGCCGGCATATATCGCTGCAGTATATCCTGCTGGGCCAGAACCCACGATAAGACATTTCACATGTTCCATATAATTTTCTATTTACTTTAGTTTATTTTATGTCAACCATTAGAGAATACAAAAATACAAATAATATCTGACATTACGAAAACAATACAGTTTATTTTCACTTTTTTTGCTTAAAAGGTGAGTGATACTCTCTGCTGGGGAGGCTGAAGACCAATATATACGACAAGCGGAGCGCCTGTATAGCGCTCCGCCTATAGGGTGTGAATGTAGTTTATTAGTTGATGCTTTACATTCTTCTTCTCTGGAAACCTGGGTGATTAAAGTCTGGACGAGCACCCATTCCTCTTCTCATACCAGGGCCCATGCCAGGATGATGTTCTTGCTGCGCTCCCTTTCCGCCGAAGGAGTTGAAGCGATAGATGACGTGTAGCATTGCGTACGACTGTATACTATTATACTCTGAGTCGGTGCGCTGTGTGGCAGAAATTGCACGTGAGAGGTTTGACTGGTTGTGAAGAATATCATAGAACTGTAGCGACACTGTGAGCGGTCTTCCTTTAAGGAATGATTGTGAAATCTGAGCATTCCACACGAACTCGTCTGTATTGAGCGATGCGTCGTTATATCCGCGTCGTGAGTTCATATGTGCATCGGTGCTTAGTCCTGTTCCCCATGGTGCAGTGATTGTGACATTAAGTCCGTAATTGAAGTTCCATGTATCGAGATTAGAACTCTGTTGCAGAAGATTTCGCGTATGTGTATAGCTGAGTTGTCCATTAGGTTCTATCTCAAGCCATGAGCTGCGGTAGCTCATTCCGAGGCGTTCACCAATAGTTGTAGAGCGTGTTGTATTTTTCAGAGTTGCCTTATTCTGATATAAGTATGACACGCGGTTCTGGTAGTTTACGTTTGTAAATGTATTGATATTCCATACGCCAGCAGAGTCAATAGAGGCATTATACATTAACGCTGCTCCTGCATTCCAGTTGCCATTGATATTCTCTGGCTGGGTAATTCTTCCACCTGTCTGCTCATTATATGTCACACATGATGATATGCTGTTCTGTGTCATTGAGAAATTAAGATGAGTCATCCATGACTGTGTATGGAATGATTCATAACCATTGTAGAACAGTCGGAAGTTATGCGTAAAGGCAGGCTTGAGCCCAGGGTTACCCTTTGAGATATTCATTGGGTCTGAGTCGTCAGTAATATCGAGGAGGTCTGTAATAGACGGCTGTGATGTTGTGGCGCGGTATGTAGCTCTAAGCTGCGACACCTTTGAGATTTTATATCTGAGATCAAGTGTCGGAGAGAAGTTTACGACACTGCGAACAGTGTCGGCATGTACGCCCTGATAGTCCTGCATGTAGTGTGTGCGTTGTGGCTGCAGCATGATTCCGACAGTATAGTTCCATTTAGGTCCAATTTTACGAAGCTGCAGTGCAGTTTCGTGTGTATCGGTAGTATACTCTGAATATCTTGAGAGGTCGCTATCGATATATGGGCCGATAGGCTGCGGTAGGAATCCCCAGTCTCCATATGCCATCTGATATTCAGGCATAGGCAGCATAGAGAAGTCGTATGTGTTGCGGTCGCTCTTAGAGAAAGAGTGTTTGAATGTATACGACAACTGCAGGTAGAGCTGTTTCATAATAGGCTCTGTGTATGTAGCGCGCAGAGTATAGTCATGCTTCTTTGTAGGTGCGACGTTAAATCTGTTGGTATTGAACACAGAGTCATTGCCAAGCTGGTCAAGCATCTGATATAGCGTTACATCCTGTAGCGATGCACTCGTTGATTCACCATCAGAATAACTGTAGTTTCCACGCAGTGTGATGTTTCGTCCTGGTTTTCCCAACTTGCGGTTAACCTGCACCATAGCACTGGCAGAGTTTGACTCGCTATATGACAGTGAGCGCGAATTCTTGCTATTAACCATCATATCTAGTCGGTCAAGCTCTGTGATACTCTCTTCTGCGAGCGGGTCATCGACATGCTGATATGGATCCTGGTTATAGCTTGCATTTCTTGATGCTGAGCGCTTATCGGTCGTTGACAACGATAGACGCGGACGGAACATGATATTTGTCATTGAGTCCGGACTCCACTCCAGACGAATATTGGCATTCCATCTGTCGCGGCGCTGGTATGACTGTGACAATGAGTTGCTGAAGGCATTAGCAGAGCTAACGAAATTTTCTGTAGCCGTCTTTGACCAGGTATCGTTGTCGTTATGGTTCCATCTAACGCTACCATCAATTTTCAGAACATCTTTCTTCTCGTAGTTTATGTTAACACCGAGCATCTTTGATGCAGACAGTCCGTTGCCTCCGCCCATGCGGAATCCGCCACCTCCACCAGGGAATCCTCTGTCGCCAACGTTGTTAGCCTGACCGAATCCCATAACTCTGAGATCATCCTTCATGTATGACAGCATGCCACGCTCAGAATATCTGTGTTTTGTGCCGACAGAGAAGTCAAAGTTTCCCATGACGCCAGTATTCATTCCTTTTTTTATACCGAAGTCAAGTACGGTCTCTTCCTCTCCGTCATCAATACCTGACACACGTGCGAGGTCTGACTTCTGGTCGAAGGCACGTATTTTGTCAATAATAGATGTCGGAATATTTTTTAGGGCTGTTTCTGTATCACCGGTCATGAATTCCTTTCCGTCGACAAGGATTTTCTTCACTTCCTTTCCGTTCATCGTGATTTTTCCGTCATCGTCAATCTGCGCACCAGGCAGACGCTTGATCAGCTCTTCTACGACAGAACCTTCTGGTGTGTGATATGCAGCAGCGTTATATACGAATGTATCTTCTTTCAGTGTTACACGCGCTGCTTGTCCTGTAACAATTGCTTCCTTCAGCACAATAGCATCAGGCGATAGAGCTATCACACCTATGTTGCGGCTTCTGCCGTCAGATATGGTCACATTTGTGTAGCTGGTCTTATAAGCTACACTTGTAACCTTAAGCAGATAAGTGCCGTTAGAGGGTGCTGAAATAGAGAAGCGGCCTTCGATGTCAGATATGACACCTTTAACGAAAGTGCTATCCTTCTTTAACAATGCTACTGTTGCCTGCATGACGTTTTCGTTGGT
>JAEIGA010004758.1_pt1 | contig 20938 bp, 35 predicted proteins | sample 9270691 | NCBI WGS metagenome assembly JAEIGA01 (sample SAMN17057246, study PRJNA624740) | gut metagenome | biome: biome; isolation source: fecal sample | host: Bos grunniens | place: China: Xizang | collected 2019 | reverse complement strand
TCGAAAACATAGATATTTTGCTATATTTGGAATAAACGGAAATTACGGGGCACCGACCCCGCGTAGCGGGGTCCTGCGCCCCCTACACTTTCGGGCGAGTCGCCCGAGACTACCCGGAGTTACCGGGGAAGTGAAGCCTGTGCAAGCCGTTGCCACGCAACGGCTTGCCCCCGACGGGACTGCACGTGATTCCGCGGGGTGACATGCGAGGTTGCAGCGCGGTGTAGCCGCGCAGTGCGCATGGTTGATGCAGGAATTGGTAGTGCGACGGTTAATTGCATGGAAACTCCATGCAGTTGAAAACTGTTGAAAACTAAATAACGGTTAACCAATGACCAAGACTGAGTTCATTAAGGCATGTGAAAAGGCTGGATGCACAGTTGACAACGGAAGGGTAATGCTTAGAAACATCGAACTTGGAACCTACGGGGGTGACGGGTTCGATGTCATGGCAGCTGCCGCTAACGTGGCCCTTCGTCAATGTTGGGTGTACGGACAGGTAGACCTTAATACGTTCAAGGTGTTTTTGAAAGACCTGATTGAATCATTGAAGAAATCTAAGGAAGACGATACACATGCTAAGAAAGATTAGAGGTTTCTATCTGAACACGGAATTTGTTGAAGCTGTGTTTCCCATAGACGAATTGAATTACGAACTCCACATGGCTTCTGGCGAAAAACACGTTGTTTTCAAGGAGATGGGTGACAAAATCATCCTAGAAATGAAGGCAAGGGATGCAAAGAATGCTGCTGCAGAAAAGGCGCTTCCCAAGAAAACTAAGAAAGACCTTAAAGAAGTTCTTGAAATGGCTAGGAAAGTAAATGGCCCGTTTGGTAAGTAGTTAACATGGCTGATTGGCTTAACAATATCAAATCGTTCGGCGACCCGCAACTTGAACTCCGTGCAGTGATGTTGCCCATACGGGGCAACTCCCAGAATCCAACGACTTTAGTCGTGGGAGTATGTCAATTAAGTTGGCTAGATAATTCGATTGAATCCGTATCAACCCGATGCGGATTTCTTCTTTTTCTTCTTGGAAAACTTGTTGAGCCATACCTTGTATTCCATATCGAAGACAAGGGTTGCCGCTGCGTTCGGGTCTCTTCCCGATAGCATCAGGTAGGTGTCAACAGGGTCTAAAACTGGGGTCATAACGCCTCCGCTGTAACGAGATTAAAATATATTTTTGGATGGGTTGCCACCAAGCGTACATTTAAGTATATTTCAATGGCCTAGTTTAATAGGAGAACCCGATATGAGAATCCTGAAAGTTTGTGCAGAAGCATGTTACGCTAAACAGAAAGCCCACGGCTTTAGTCGTGTGATGGAAAAAAGAGTTGCCAACTAGGAAAAGTTTTTGTAGATTATTATAAACTTCTGTATAATAAGAGTTCTTGGCCGTCCTCCTATCAAGGTCAGATTTTAGAATGTCCACTGAATGCTGACGGCCAAAATAAGTGTTCGGTGGACATTTGCTTATCTATGGTTGAATTGAAGACATACAAGTACAAGCTGTACAATCGGGATGCATTGAAGTATCTCGACAATATACTTGTTATTGCTGGTCGGATATACAACCACTGCATTGCTCTGCACCGTCGATACTATGGTATATACCATAAGATGCTCAACAAGTATCAGTTGCAGAAGCACTTAACCACGTTGAAACGACAGTACCAAGTGTGGAACGAAGTTCCTTCGCAAGCTATTCAAGACATCACGGACAGGATAGACCGAGCATATCGGTTGTTCTTCTCTAACTTGAAGGCTGGGAAGAAGACCAATCCGCCGCATTTTCAGAAGACTGCGAAGTACCGTTCATTCACGACAAAGCAATGTGGGTATAAGTTTCATGACAGCAATCGAGTTAAGATAGGCAAGAAAGACTTTCCCTACTGGAACAGCAGGGATTTCGATGGCAAGGTCAAGACCTTGACCGTCAAACGCAAGAGCGACGGATTCTACATTTATGTAGTCGTAGAGCAAGAATGTACACAGACAGAGTGGACTAAATCGGGTAAAATCGTTGGTTTCGACTTCAGTCTGCATGACTTCTTGGTTTCCTCTACCGGCGATGACTGTTCTATGCCTAAAATCTTGCGGAAGAACCTAGCTTCATTAAGGAACTTATCGGAGAAATACCGAAAGTCTAAAGGTAAGCGAGGTTCACTGCGTACGTTACAGAAACTACACGAAAAGGTGGCTAATCAGCGTTCGGACATGCACTGGAAGTTGGCTAGACAAATGTGTCACGACTACGATGTAATGGTCTTTGAGACGCTCGACTTGGCTAATCTATCCAGTAAGTACAAGAAGTCCATGTATGACTTCGGTTTCAATACCTTCTTGAGTATTCTTGAATATGTAGCTCATAAGACTGGCAAGACCGTCATGTATGCAGATAAATGGTATCCATCCAGTCAGCTATGTTCCGATTGTGGCTATCAGAACCACGAAATGAAGGATGTGTCTATTCGTCATTGGATATGTCCTAGCTGTGGTGCGGAGCACGACAGGGATAGGAATGCCGCTCTCAATTTATGTAAGGTAGGGACATCTACCTTTGGGACATGTTGCCCATCCGTGGCAACTCCCAGAATCCAACGACTTTAGTCGTGGGAGTATGTCAAATCGACATGAACGTGCGTTCCGACGGTTCCATTGAGGGATGGTCCTGTTCCGACTTCGATGACTGGCTTGAACATATTGGTAAGAATGAGGAGGAATAATGTCGTTAGATATCATACTCTACTGGGGAAAGGGTCGTGGGCGTAAGTCCGACAGCCGCAACATCACCCACAATGCGGGGAAGATTGCACAGCATGTCATCCTGCATGACATTCAGGGCGAAGGCACAATCACCCTGTACGATGTTCTTTGGAACCATGCCGACAAGCAGGTGAAGGCTGGCGAACTCATCGAGGGCCTTAGCGAAGGGCTGCGTCTGCTTTCCGAGAACAAGTCGAAGCTGAAACGCTACGAGACCATAGTCAAGAAGGATGCGACTATGAAGGACGGTCATATGGTAATCCAGAATATCCCTCGTGAACGATGGTACAAGTGGGGCAGCTTGGAAGATACTGACCGATATGGAAGGCGGTTCGGCCTAATTCCGTTTGTCGAGGATATCCTCATACTTTGTATCAAGCATCCAGACGCAGACGTCGAATGGAGTAGATGATGGCTACGAATATGTTGACAAATAGGCGGTCGCAAGCTCACACCCTTTAGGGTGTGGGTAAGACCAGCCAAAGTTTTTTTCAAAAAAGTGCTTGCAAATCATAAGAATATAAATTATATTTAGGAAGTCAAGCAAAGAAAATGCTTTTAGAGAACCGAGGTTAGTCCCAACTGAAACAATGATTGGATGAACTACCTCAATATGAGATGAGTAAGTGCTTGATGTATACGAAGTTATGCGGTCTGGCTAGAACCCATAATCTAGCCGGGTGCTTGGAACAAGCCCCCGCTGAGGTAGCTTCCTCTATTCGTTAAGCAATTTATTGCTTCTATGAACAAGTAGCACCGTCGAAGCGAAGACAAAAAGCTCACCGCCTTTAGACGGTGGGTAGTTCACCCCGTGACGACGGTTCACTAAGCCGTTGAATCCATTTAGATGTATTCACCGAATAGACCGCGATGTTCCTATGGAGAACGGCGTTTATTATCTCGTGCGTTCTCGCGAACAATGGAAATTAATCAGCAATTTAACACTGATTGGAACTATGCCGCCAATTTCGAGATGGTACGACGAGAGTGACTTGTTCCCGATTTGATGAGTTCATTGAGAGTTAATCCAGCTGAATGAAAATCCTTATCCGTATCGATAGTGTGCTTTCCGTCCTTTGTGCCTGATAATGTATAAACTGTATGCATGAACAGGAAGGCACTTTTTGAAGAACAGCTCGCAAAGGCGGGCCTGCCATGGGCGATGCGGAACATGGTTTCTAAGCTCCACGACACTTGTTTCGAGGATAAGAAACCGAACATGAACCCTTGTATCGACGAAAACGGGTTTTACAAGGACCCTCTGGCATGTGACATAGACACGTTGAAGCAGGCGTGGGAATCCCCGTTGAAACATGAAGACCATAAGGTCGAAGTCAAGGAACTTGACGGCCCTACCCACGACAAACCGATGGGTGGTTACATCCCGATTCAGTCACAGGAAGAAAAGGATGACGAACAGTACGCTGATGACCCTCTGTATCAGTTCTCCAAGCGCATCCGTCACGAGTTCAGCCGCAAGAGCCGTTACAGGCTTCCGTTCAGCGGCGATTACCAGATGAACTACCTTGTCGGGCCAGAGATTGACGACCCTGAAACGCACGAGTTCGACGAATATCCGAAGACGAAGCAGTTCATGAAAGACCATCTTGGATGGCTTTGCGGACACATCGCTTCTAGCTCTATGCCTGAATACATGGGTGGAATGGCAAAGATGGTCATTGGGGGATGGCGAATCCACCTTATCGTCGTCAAGGACCCAGACTCGTCCCGTGTTGACTACTGCGTGTATGGAGGTCCGAGACTCTACATGAAGCTCGGAACCATGTACGACGGCGACTACATTGCTTCAAGCGATACTGACGACGTGGAAGAAATCAAGATGGTTTGCCACAAGATTCTTGAGGATGCTTACGGAAAGGCTGTCAAGGAACAGTTCCAGTCCAACCGCAGAAGCAGTCTCGACTTGTAACCTCCATATTGTGTCAACTACCCACGCCCCTGAAGGGAGTGAGCTTGTACGACTCCCGCTGTTTCTGTTGGGAGACTGGTGTACGATTGGGTGGTTGACTTACACCCTGCCTTCCAAGTTCTCAACGCGCCATCAAGGGGCGTCTTGAACGAGAAAGGATGTTTGCTCTTCCGAGCTATATTGATTGCGGCATTCCAGTCGGCATCCAGGACAGTACCATTCTTGCAATAGAACCTACGGTTCTTGCGAGTACCTTCCTTCTTGCCGTTGGTGCAATCGGTTTGGCTTGTCATGAACGGAGAAACTGTTTCCACTGTCTTACCGTACAGCGGTGCCTTGTATGACAAGATTTGTTTGAACTTGTAGAATGGAATCTGGTACATCCTACGATTATGAGATTTCCGTTTGAATCCCTCTTTAGATTTGGACGTTTTCTGCTTAATTCCGCTTAAATTCTCCATTACGATAATGGAAGCCGATGTGCTTTGAATTACTGCATTGGCAATCTTTCTGCACATATCAGTAGACTGGTTCTGCTCATTGAAGGATAGATTACGATAATGCCTATGAGCTGACTTGGTTCCCTTCTTCTGTAAGCATCGTTTTAAGTAGCGTAGTTTGCGTCTACGTTTGTTATATTCCTTGTCGTTGAACATGATTCCATCGGATGATATGGCAAAACGGCGTTCACCCATATCCAGCCCTATGCAGTTGTCATCATACAACGGTACATCGGGGACATTGAATGTTATAGCAAGAAAGAACCTTCCGTCCCTCATAAAAATCAACGGGTCGGCTGTGGTATATTGCACAAACAACGACTCCAGCCTATCATAGCCGACAATATCTGCTACGGCCCTTTTGCAAGCCTTACTGGAGCACAATGCAATACTCTTGCGATTGAACTTGGAATACAGCCGCTTGTCCAACCTCATGGAGAGACCTTTCTTTTCGGGTATCTTGTGCCTCTTATGGCCGTTGCTCTTGATGGAACGGAATGCCGAAATGCAATCCTTGTATATCTTTATTACGCCCTGGCTTGGAATTGTTGGATATTCCTCTCGGAGAATATCGTACACCGCATTATGGACAGACCGCAAATCTATATGGATGTTGTTGGAATCCAATATGTTAGCACACTTGTTATATGCTTCCCTGGACAATGCAAGAAGACTAGACCAGTATTCGTGGTCTTCCTTGGTACGGAACCGTATCTCTGCATTGTAGGTCAGTTCTGCCATTTGAATTTCACCCATGTTCACCTATAAGTTTATATATTTTTCAGTTCCAAAACACTCATTCTAGGCACAAGCATCTTCCTGCCCACGCTTATTGTGAAACATTTTTGTGAAACATTCGATGAAATGTTTCACATTTTTTATTGAAAAGCTTCTCGATGCCACTTGCCAAGTCTCGTCAAAATGTGTATATTTATCAAAAAAGTTTCATTACAAGGAGAAACCTATGTTCGGTATCGAACCTAATCTTGACAAAGTTTTCGGCGGAATGTTGAATCCGCGGTCGCAAAAGCTCGTTGACTACACTCAGTATCTCGCTGAACGTAACTTCCCTCGGCACACCATTTTTGGCCGCAAGGTGGTCGATTCCGACCGTATGTGGCACGACTGCACTCGTTTCTGGTTTGACCGTAAAAACATGGTCATCATTCCTGAACTGAGTCCGTACAAGGATGTTATCGGGGCTAAGCTGTTCCCCGACACGCTCAGGTCTTTCGGAATCAATGCCTAACTCGTTGGGGGGAGCCATGATACACGAATACATGAGTGCATACCCTTACTACGACGAGAACAAGTGGCGTTGGTCTATCGAAACCCCTGCCAAGGACAATTCGGTGTACATGCGCTACCGTGCCCGTAAGGGAGTGAACAAGGACAAGATTCCGTTCTTCGATTCAATCGAGAAGGATGCTGACCAGTTTGGGCTGCATTCGTGTACATTCACGGACATCTTCGGAATCACCTGGAAGGGGGAGAAGGGTTGCCGCATGGTTTCGGACGACCCTGACTACGAGCAGCACCTGTACTACTACGACGAGGAGAGTGGCGAGTACCTTGTCTCCGACGAGTACACCCAAGATAATCCTCCCGCTGATTTTGTCAAGCTGAGTAACCCGAGATGGGATATGTGGGTCGATGTCAAGGGTATCAAGACGCTTGAGTACAAGTGGATAAAGGACAATAACCACTTGTTCAAGGATTCCGTATTCCATGCTGATTATGAAGATGGGGCAAAGCTGTCGTTTTACGACGTTATCGGACTGATGTACGGTATGAAACGTCTTCGCCCAGACCTCTACGATGGTATCCTTCCAGAAATTGAACGCCATTTCGAGAACTTGCGTGATAACAAACGTCCCGAAGTCAGGGAGTTCTGGCCTGGGATGACCGCTCGTGAGTATTTCGACAAATGGACCACTGGCAAGGACTACTCCGAAAAGACTGGTGAGCCAATCCTTACGCTGAACTGAAAGCCAACTGCTTTAGCCGTGGGATGAAAAAAAGATTTGCTAAAATAAGAGTTATGAACTATATTTGAATTGAAAGTTTGAGTTTTGTCATACATCGGGTAATATCGTGGTGATGAAATGTAGAATTTTCAAGCCAGCCGTTCGCGGCTGTCCCCGCATAATGCCAGAGTACCGCCTTCGGCGGTGAAGTGGCGATACCATCGGGCACGGTGGCGTCCATTGGCGGGAATGGAGAATCCCGCGTACTTTAGTCGCGGGAGTGTGTCAAGGATGCCTAATTACGCTTAAAGGAAGCAAGATGAAAACGATTCGCAACTCTGTTTTTGAAACCAATTCCAGTTCATGCCATGTGGTAACTGTGCTTTCGGACTACGAAATGGAAAAGCTGAAGAATGACGAGCTTCTGCTTGATATCCACTTGAGTCAGAGCACAAAGACTATGACGACACCGTTCGACGATAGGATGTTTCAGTATGAACTCGAACAATGCTTGTATGTATATGACGACAATGGAGTGCTCACGTATATTGAGCTTGACCGTAAGACTGTTAAGGAGTTGAGCAAAGAACTTTGGAATTTGCTTATCTCGAACATGAAAAAACGGGTCGATGGCCTTGAGGACAAGGTGAAGGACATTGTCAAAAAGTATTCTACCAATGAACACTTTATCGAGTCGGTTTGGTATCGTGTCGAAGGCTTTGCCTCTGATATAGATGTGGAGCACATTCTTGGAAAAATGCAAAAGTATGAGATGGCGAGCGGTGAAACCATGAATTTCAGCTGCGTCGTAATGAAGTGCTGAACTAGGAAGAGTTAATTACCTTGTCGTTTGCGTGGTGTACTTCGCTGACGCAAAGGAAACGTCAACGGAAAACGGCAGTTTTTCTAATTGCTGCTCCGTAGTTTAAATGGAACCCGAAGGATAAGGCAAATAAAATGGCTGAACACAACTGGAAAGACTATTTTAACCCCCCCCGTTCATTGGCAACATGTTCGACCCAGGCAATATCTGGGATTCAAACGGTGAACACATCACGTCTCCGACAAACCAGACGGACATTGCGTGTGATACCTCGATATTCGACGTGGAACGGGCAATGTCGGCTGTCATCGACTCGATGAACGCCAACGCCGAATCCGAATGTATTGACACGGACGTTAAATTCACTGACGTCCGTTATGAGGGTGGTACAGAGTCGGCAACGGTGTATTTTACTGCATACGGGCTCGAACTGTCGCTCGAAATCCGTTCATGGGGTTACCTTACTGGGCTCAAGCAGATGACAAACGAAGATGCAGCCGCTGTTCAGGATGCCATTGGAAAATTCATGGTCGAAAGCCTCAATAAAGCCAAGGTTGTAACGGAAGTAAAATAAAGGAGAGTGTCATGGACCTTGATTTCAATCTTGCAATTAAAGAGCAAAATGCTCTTTTGAAAAGACAGGCGGTTGCCCTTGAAAAAATCGCCGAAATACTCAAGAACCAAAGCATCAATGGTTATGGAGTAACCTCCTTACGGGAGAAACCTTGATGAGGTAGACTAATGAAGAATACGCTTATTGTGAACCTGTATGGCGGACCAGGAACCGGTAAAAGTACCGGCGCTGCCTATATTTTCTCCAAGTTGAAGATGGCTGGAGTTGATGCCGAGTATGTTACCGAGTTCGCAAAGGACAAGGTCTGGGAAGGTAATAAGGAAGTTTTCACCTGTCAGTTCTACATCACTGGCAAGCAGGCGTTCCGCATCCACCGTTGCTTCGGCAAGGTTGATGTGATTGTAACCGACTCACCTATCCGTCTCGGTGCAATCTATGCAGCCCGTATTGGTTGCCCTCATCTTTCGATGGCCTGTATCGAAGAGGCGGGCAAGTATAATTTTCATTCCCTCGATATCTTCTTGATGCGTGTCAAGCCGTACAACCCGAACGGTCGAAACCAGACAGAAGACGAATCGAACGAAATATCAGAAACCATTTTGAAAATGCTCAAAGACCAGAACGTAGTCTATCACACCTTCAACGGTGACCTTGATGGATACGACAAGATTGTTGAGTTAATAATGAGGCAAATCGATGTCACAGCAGATAAGATTTCAAATACTTAAATCTGTATCGGGTCTGGAATACCATTTGGCAATCAATGGCGTCATCCTGAACGGAAAACAGTTTGACTGCGGTTCCATATCGGTTTCTACGTTGCCCAAGGTTATGAAACCCATCCGATAAGGGGAAACTATGCGACCTACAAACTGGACTGAACTGGGTCAGGGCGAGGAAGTTGAATTCGATGTCCACTGCAAGATGAAGAAGTGTTGGGCAAACGAGTTTTTGTCACTCCTGACCGAAATGGAACGGCTTGGCAAACTGGGGTGCAGCCGAATCCGTGGTTTGTACTGTGATGGCGACGGCGATTTCAGACCGAAGTTCACTCATAACTTTGTTGAATTTACAGAAAAAGAACCCAGAGTGAACAAGGACGATGAAGATGTCCTGTTCTGGGATGCGGGGTAACCCATGAGCGATTCCAAGTACAAAGACTTTCTTGAACAGCGTCATCCTGAACTAATGAATGATGCCGAGGATTAACTTATGCAAATTCAGAAACCGAGAAAAGCGATACAATCAAGGGTTATTCAGTACATGATACGCCACTTTGGCACTCTTGATGGTTGGCTGAGAGAACTGAACCTTGACCAATCCCCTATAGAAGTAAAGGAAGTTAGGCAAATCGCTTTCTATAACGCAGTCAGGGTCGATGTAGTGTGCCACGGAGTTACTCTCGCACGCTTTATGAAGATGAACTCAGGATATTCCAAATATCCATACATCCTCACTGGTCTCAACAAGGCTGTACCTCAGTTTGAACGTGACTGGAAAACAGGCAAGCTTCGTAAAGTTGGTGTATGCACCACGCAGATACTGGATTTCTACAGGGGTGGAGGCATAGGTAAAATACTTGCTGATGAACCTACTGTAAAAGACCTTGCCCCTCTACGGAAACGTCTTCTGAAAGGAGTTGACCGTTTCCGTCGTACCCTTCCCCTCAGCATCGTCGCCTGTCAGCTACGGGAGAATGAAAACCAGTTTACACCGAAAGAGTGGGACTTGATTAAGGCTGCCCATCGCAAGCCCCAGTATGCCCTGCGGATGATTTCTTCATGGAAGAACGTCTAGTCGGGCAGTATATTGACAATTATATTAAATTTGTGTATATTTTATGATAAAAGTAGGTAAATCATGGTTGTAGACTACACATGGGGTGGAAGCGCTGGCGGAAGCCGTTTTGGACGAGAGATTGACCGTGTCGCCCAGGTGTTCGGCGGCAAACGAATCGAGGGAAGCGAGGGGCCCAATAAGTACGGACTTCCAGACGGCACAAACCCGTGTGTCGTGAAATTCTTCGACAACGTGTACGGACCGCTTAGCATTGAAGAGACCGAGAAAGTGTGGGGCGAATTCCAAAAGCATCCTGAAATCGAGAAAATCATGTCCGAGATGTGGCGCGAGTTCAAGTGCGACGCCGAGTACGGAGAAGGGTTCGAGTTGAGTTACTAAAAGGATGGATAAAAGATGACGGAGAAGAAGGAGACAATCTGGGGTGACGAACCTGTAGAATATGCAGTGCTTGATTACGATATGTTGCGGTTCGAGCGTGTGTACCCTCCATCTCTACCTGGCGACACTGCTTCTGACTGCATCCAGAGTGCGATGGACCGTCTGACAGGAAACGAGTATTTCAAGAACGACGAAACGGGTGAATACGACCTGATTTCATCGGGTGCAAATTACCATTTGCTTGGAATTATTCCAGCGATAGATGGCGGCTTCGTAATTCCATACATCGACCGCAAATACATTGAACGGTTCGGTATATTGGATTGCGGGCGTATGTTTTCTGAGATGCGTAAGCGTAAAAAATGGCTGTACGAACTGGTTAAATACCAAGTACCAAAGTGCTGGAGGGCGGATGAAACCGAATCTAACTAAGGAAGAATTATATGCAGGCAAAATCGACGATACGGTTCAAGTTTAACAAATAGGCGGTCGCAAGCCCGCGCCATTTAGGGCGTGGGTAGTTCACCCTGACAAGGAATACAAATGTCCAAAGGCCAAGGTTGATGCCTTGGTCGAGTTCATCACAAAGCATGTTCAGGACTGTCCAGCACACTGGATTATCATGTCTCCAGACCTAGTGTCCGTGCTGATGACGGCGAACGTGTTTTCTCCGAAGCCCGTTGTTGCAAAAGCCGATGAAACAGGTAGGGAATTCGTGTTCCAGCCAACGCACTCACAGGTTACACTGAATCTTTACGCATGCGACGGCGAGATGAACGCAGAGGTGTTCCCCGACTATGCAGACAGCCTCCACCTTCTGAACTGTGGACATCCAAATGACTTCATCGGAGACATGGCCCCTGAATTAGTCTTTGGAAACCTCAAAAATGTCAAAATGGAAAGGAGAATAATATGATTGAAGCTGTAGCCAAGGATATTTTCAGGGACGAAACTTCATTCTATGTAATAGCGGCAATCAAGAATGGCGATAACGGATTCATCAAGTTATGGAAGGCCAAGCCGTCTGAAGGTGCATGGGTTGATGATATCTCCAAGTCAAAACACTATGCGACGCTTGGTGTTGCCACCAGAGAACTTCGTAACGAGAATGGATATCTCCGTCGCTATGGCAAGGTTCCAATGATACAGGCCCATGGAAATGATGTCAGATTTTCCGTATGCCATGTCAGGGCTAATGTCACTGTGGTTGAAGAACAGAAGTTTAACGTAGACCGTGCCTATGCACAGGAAATGGGAAAAATAATATGATTGAATACAAGGAAGCGTACATCGCCAAGAGAATCGAGCTTTTAAACGACAGGGAAGAGGTTCTTGAGGCAATCTAGATTGCAGAGGCATACAAGGGTCTGTTGGAAAAATACTACGCAAGCAGTCACTCCGACCTAATGCACAAGCTTGATTTGGCGTACGATGATAAGGAAAAAAAAATACAACGAATTCATCAAGGAAGAAAATGAAACGTTTGCCAAAATCACCAAGGAGTTCAGTGCCAACCAGATTGAATGCTGGTTTGCACAGGGCTATGACATAGTTGACCTTGTAAATGCCTACTTGCGTGGTGACTTGGAAAAGTTCAAGGAGAAACCCAATGAGCACGAATGAAAACAATGGTTGCGAACTCTTTGACAACTACCTTGCCGCAAAGAAGGCTTTGAACACCCGTATCAAGCAAGTTCTTGAAATCATGGCCAAGTTCAATGCGCTGGACGTTACTCCGTCCGAAGCTGCACAGGTGGTCGCACAGGAAACCACACAGGTTTCCAGCCACCAGTGGAGATACAATTCAGGCCATGAAACAATCTATTGCGAACATAGTTATGGACACCGTTCATATGGATGCTTCAAAAAGTGTACTGTGAAGGTTCCTGTCAAGTACCTCAACATGACAGACAAGGAAATCTCCAAAGAGAACAGGGAAGCCGCACTTGCCGCACTGGAAGCGAAGAAGGCCGAAATTGAGGCTCAGATTGAAGAGAAGACCAAGTCGATGAGGAGTTATCTGAAAAAGATTAACTCTGAGATTGATGTTTTGAAGAAAGATGTTGACGCTTTTAAGAAAGGGGATAAATAGATGCAGGAACAGACGATAACATTCCGTTGGAGAACCTTCGAGGAGGAAACTCCAGAGTCTGGCAAGGATATCCTTGTCAAGACCCCAGCTTCTCCCCTGTACTGGTGGACTAGGACGGCTCTCTTTGGCAGGCATATTCAGCTAGCTTGCCTTAAATACCTCAGTCAGGTGAAGAGGGACGGCTTGCTGTGGTGCTACTGCGACGAAATAGACGAACAGGCGCCACCCGATTGGGATGGCATCTATAATCACAATGGACGGAGAACGGACAATCAGTCTTCTTGACATACTCCCACGACTAAAGTCGTGAGATTCTGGGAGTTGCCACGGATGGGCAACATGTCCCAAAGGTAGATGCCCCTACCTTACATAAGTTAATTGCGGCGTTCCTATCTCGGTCGTGCTCCGCACCACATTTAGGACATATCCAATGTCTAATAGATACATCATTCAGGTCGTGATTCTGATAACCGCATTCGGAGCATAACTGACTAGATGGATACCACTTATCTGCGTACATGACGGTCTTACCAGTCTTATGTGCTATATATTCCAAGATAGTTAGGAAACTATTAAATCCGAAGTCATACATGGATTTCCTGTACTTCTTGGATAGGTTAGCTAGGTCTAGCGTCTCAAACACCATTATATCGTAGTCACGACAGAATTTCCGAGCCAATTTCCAGTGCATGTCTGAACGCTGGTTGGCCACCTTCTCATGTAGCTTCTGCAATGTACGCAGCGACCCTCGCTTTCCTTTGGATTTCCTATACTTTTCGGATAGGTTCCGTAAAGAATTGATTTTATTCCGCAATAGCTTAGGCATACTGCATTCGTCGCCGTTAGAGGAAACCAAGAAGTCATGCAGACTGAAGTCGAAACCAACGATTTCACCCGATTTAGTCCACTTTTCGTATGCCACTTCTTGCTCTACGACTACATAAATGTAGAATCCGTTACTCTTGCGTTTGACGGTCAAGGTCTTGACCTTGCCATTAAAATCTCTACTATTCCAGTAGGGAAAGTCTTTCTTGCCTATCTTAACCTTGTTGAAGTCGTGAAACTTATATCCAGATTGCTTCGTCGTGAACGAATGATATTTAGCAGTCTTATGGAAGTGAGGAGGATTAGTCTTCTTGCCAGATTTCAAGTTGGCGAAGAACAACCGATATGCTCGGTCTATCCTGTCAGTGATATCCTGAATAGCTTGGGACGGAACCTCGTTCCACACTGGGTATTGTTTCTTTAACTTCGTGAGGTGTTTTTGCAACTGGTACTTATTTAACATCTTGTGGTAGATGCCGTAGTACCGTCGATGCAGTGCAATACAGTGGTTGTATATCCGACCAGCAATAACAAGTATACCGGCGAGATACTTCAAGGCATCTCGATTATACAGCTTGTACTTGTATGTCTTCAATTCAACCATAGATAAGCAAATGTCCACCGAACGCTTATTTTGGCCGTCAGCATTCGGTGGACATTCTTAAATCTAACCTTGATAGGAGGACGGCCAAGAACTCTTATCATATATAAGTTTATAACAATCGACAAAAACCTTTCCATTAATCGTAATCGTCGAAGAACAGGCCGTACTCCCTCATCCATGCACGGGCCCCGATTTGTTCGGCCCGTGTTTTCATTTCCTTCACGTTGAAGTTGTACACGTCCCACCAAGGGATTTCAACCATCAGGAACGGCGACTTTGCACCCATAGCCTCTACGCAGAGCTTGTAGAAGCTGTTCTTGGTCCCGTTGGTAGCGGAGGATATGATTATCTTCGTGTTCTTTCGGTTGACGATGGTCGGGAAAATGAGGTTGACCATCTTTTCCTGATACTCGTCCTTTGCGAACGCAAAGTCGTCAAGGAACAGGTACTTGAACATCGGTGCATCCTGTCTGGTGATGGTGCTGTAAGTCTGTGCAGAGATTGACGAGTTGTTGCCGTTGTTCCAAATCAGGTGTTTCGTGGACTTGATGAAAACGCCATCCTTGGCCCATTCATTCGGCAGGTTCTTTAACGAGAAGTCTATCTTGCCCAGAAGTTCGCACGAGCGTTCCATCTTGGTTGAAACCACTGCGATTGAAGCGCTCGGCTCGAACAGCAGCTTGTGCATGATGAACAGCGTCGCTTCAAGCGTGGAGCCAGACTGTCTCGGCTGTTTCAGTATCATGTTCGTCTTGTCGCCGCAGATTGGCGGGAGCTGCATCAGGGTCAGAACCTTCCGTTGGTAACCCCTTGTCGAGAGACGGACTATGCCGTCCTTGTTCTGGACGTAAGTGAATTTCGCAAGGTCGAAAATGTTGTCCTTGCACTTGATGAAGTCGTGGTTCATGGTTTACCTCGTGTCTTTATTTTTGCCAGCAGACGGAATTGCCTGATGGCCGAAGCATACTTAAAGTATATTTTCCCCGTATCGGTTGACAGCGTGGCGGTTTTAAGCTATATTTCAGTTGAGGTTTCACATGAAAATCAAACTACCTAGAATTTACCACATCCTTCGCCACAAGTTCTGGAGCGTTGCTGCCCGTAACTGGTGTGGATGCGAATACTGTAACGAGGAAGTCTTCGTCAAGCGGCTTGGCGTGGATGTTGAGATGGGCGACCAGTTCAACCAGCTCCTCGACAGCGTTCCTATCAACGGGAAGAGGCATATCGCCTGCTATTTTTACCCTAGGCGAGGCTGCATCGAGGTTACCGAGGTAGATGAGAACATGAAGATGACCCCGCTGGAATCCATCTTCGTGAGCAACTGCCCCGAATGCGGGATGCCCCTTCATAAAATCCGTTTCAAGAAGAGGAACTTGCCTAATGTTTGAAGAATCCAACAAGATACTTGAAGATGTCCGTAGACATCGTTATATGGCGCATTCCGAACAGATGAAAGCGACTGCGGCGGAGAAACTGTATATTCCCGCATTGGTTAATGATGCAAAGTGTCTTGAAGGTGGCTGGTTTGTGACAAATGATGCCGAATTTGGGCACATCAAGTTTTACCATTGCTTGAAGATAATCCCTTGTAAGACCATTCCTCTGGATAGCGGCACAACGAACAATTATCTTACGGACAGGTTGACTATAGTCTATGACACCATTGGTGTATATGGACATGTCTGGCATGGAAAGCATTATGGCAAAATCGCTCTATGTGAATTGCGAAATGCAAAGCAGATGACTTGGGAAGATATTAAGAAGAAATATAATGTTCTTGAGGAAAATTCCGTATGTTAAAATACGGTAAACAGTACCATAAGACAAGGAGAGGAAAATGAGCGTTTCGTTTTTCCCGACTGTTCCGTACCCTGACAAAATCGGGGTCAACATGTCGTATTCATCCTTCGGTGAAGTCAGGCAAATCATTGCAGGGCTCATCGACAAGGAGTTTGCAGACCTTATCAAGGAAGCGTACGACGAGCATTTCCCGTCGGATTTCTACACCCGTTATGACAAATGTTGTGAGCGATTGAAGGAAACTGTTGGCGACGGGTTCTTCGAGTTTTTCAACAAGAGCGACTGCGAAGGCGAGATGGACAAGGATGCATGCAAGGAGTTCCTCGCAGCAATGAAGGGCAAAGACCTTAACGAAATCAAGTGGGACTACCGTCGGAGCCAGGTAGAGAACATGCTGAAAATGATGCAGATTGTGGTAGATTCCCCGAAGGAAGACGCCGTTTTCAAGTGGCGGTGATGTATGCATTTTAAACAAGAATTCAAGTTCAGGCTTGGCGACAGAGTTATCTACAAGGACCCGACATCAGGTGAAACCGAAGAAGTCACCATCAGGCAGCGAACCCTCATGATAGACAAGGACGGACAGAAGGTGTCCTATGTGTGCAGGGAAGGAAACCACAAGCTTGTCGCCTACTGGGATGAAATGGCCGAGGAGAATCTTTCCTTTTCTGGGGAAGAACACGGAACGGACGTGGTTTATGGCGACATCATTGACGGGCTCGGTGAACACCTCGAAATAGGTGACACCGTGTTCCATGACGTGTATTACTGTGCCAATGGAATCGGGGTTGAAGACCGTGTTCCGAACGTCGATTTCACCTTTGCAAAAGAGTTCAAAATCAACCACTTCACTCTTGACTGGTATATCGAAGTAAGATTCAAAGACGGTAAATTGGTTCACGACGTGGATAAAGTGTATTACGATGCAAATGTACACGGAAAGCAGACTTTCGAGGACCTGACTGTTGGCGAGAAACGGTATGGAATGCCTATCGGATACCCGTTGCATGAACTGTCTATGTATACCCATAAGACGATTGGCGAGAACTTCGCCGAGGAGTATGTCGCCGCTTTGAACAGGAAGGGTTACGCATTGATTGGAAAGGACGGTGCGAAGAAGGCCTGGGTCGAAAGGGACGAGAACACGCATGCTTTCTATGTAATCAAGCGGTGGTTGACACATATAGGCAAGTTCGACGAGGTCGCAAAGCTGATTGACAAACGAAAGTCGAACCTGAAGAAACCTCGGGTTGCTAAACCTAAGAAGAAACCCGATACGAGCCTTGATGACATCATGGCGAAACTGAAGGCCGACCCGTCGTTGCTTGCCAAGGTGAAGAAAATGTTATAACCAAAAGGAGTTGCAATGAAACGAGTAATACTTATGTTGTCGTTATTGATTATGAATGCGTATGCAGGAAATTGTGGCCGTATGTCCAATGATGAACTTCGCGAAATACAATCATCATTTGCGGACGCCCCGCCGTTTTTGGACGGCTCGACGGTATCATTGAAACTTCTTTCTGGGGTACGATGCGAGAATGCGATGTTTCTCAATATGAGAGTGATGTCGGAGTCTGGTTTGATGTCGGAGTCTGGGTGTATCTCTTATAATGGAAACTCCGCAGATATTATTCTGGCGGGGCTATTCCATTATAGAGCTATTATTGACGAATTTGGCATGCCGATAAAAACGATTAGTGACATGAGTAAGAACGCGAGTTGCGAGGAACTGTACGTAGATTTCAAGTCAAAGGTTAAGTGAGGGACTCACTATGTGCAATACCAGCGCTGATGCAATCGACAAGGCGATTTTGTCGGACTTGGCGAAGGGTGTAAAGGTTGAACCAACCTACCGTTATGGCAACCTCGTCAATACTATCGTCGCTGCCGTCAATAATATACGCCAGAAAGCAGTTAAAGGTGGAGCAATCTATAATGACATCGAATTTTATGCGATAGGCTACGGGCAAAAAGACGGCGATGCGGAATTTAGTCGGCTGTTAAGTACGGAATACTATCTTAAGGCAGATGTAGACAAGATTCTAGCCGAACTGTGCGAGAATCACAAAAAGGAATCTGAAATGGCAGCAGAGAACAGGAACAGATATGAACGAACTGAAAGCATTTGACAGCGAACGAATCTACTGGGCGGTGGAACAAGTCGAACGGGTGGCTGGCGATATAGACGAGCTCCACTTGGATGACAACTTATTCTACATTAAGTCCGATGTAGACAAGTTGATTGCGGAGCTTAAAAATGAAATTGAAGAACAAAAACGACTTCGCGATATGGCCCTTGCCTCGGTGCCAAACGGTTTAAAAGTCATGAAAATCATTCAACATCACAAGTACAGTCACTGCCTGGGCAATGCGTGGCTGTGTAAAAAACTAAGTAAAGCCTACGCATGGTTTGCCTTTAATCATAGAGGATGGAAAGTCAATTCCGTTTACGACAGGAAGACTGAGCGGTGGCGAAAGTGGGCAAGACGATGGATGGAACTGTCCAAGAAATTCAAGGAGACAAAGCAATGAGCAAGCGAAACGGATTTAAATTTTATGTCATCGAAGCTTGCCCCAAGGGGTACGGCGAAGACGAAGTTCGCTACTATAGCGACGGAAAAGGTTACAAATGGCGGAATAACCCTCATGAGGGAACTGCATACTCCGTTCGGTCATGGGCAGAAAAACGCGTGGAAGCCGAAAAGAGCGGTTGCCAGTGGATAAAGATATTGACCTACAATGCGGAGTTGCAACATGAAGAGTCCGCATGAACTGAACGTTGTTGATATCAGACGGTTCGAACTGTATACTCGGGTGGGTATTTCGCACGTAGCCCTTGAAGGCGGATATGACGCAGTAAGGGAATATTATGAAAAGAAGACTGGACGGTCCTTCGACAAGGATATGGAACTTGCCAAAAATCCGCTAAACTATTGCACGGCAAATGGCATGAGCGCAGTCAATGTTGGTAACGAGGGGCAAACACAGTGCTTGCACTATGGTGTTTACAAGTCCTGAGGTAACCGTTTATAGGAGATTTTATGGAAGAGTTGTATAATTTGATTTCAACAGGTGTTAATCTAATAGAACACCCTGATGCCAATATAATTTCAGCTAGAAAAGGTGTTGTAAATTTTTTCTCGAAACTTCATGGTATTGCAGCTGGTGGGTGGCCCGAGGGGTTACGTCAGAAAGTATACACGCCAAGTACATCAGCTGATATTGTAACGGAAACAAATGCTGAAACAGGATTTCAAGAATGTACTGGGTATAGAATCCTACAAAAGATGCTAATGATTGCTGAAGCCTTGTATAATACAGATATATACGATAGGCTTAAATCTTCCATCGACCGATTAGAAAAATGGAAATACATGCCGTCAAGTGATAAATTTATTCCATCCGATTGTTCCGATTACAATAACGCATTAGATGAATTATGGGCCCTCATTCTTAAAATGACAAATCTGATTTACAAACCCCGTTTCTTTGGGCATTTCATCGGAGTTAAACTGAAACTATAGGTCTCATTGTTTGGCAAGGTTATACACTGATGTATGTAACATAAATAGTCCTGACGAGGGACAACCCCAAATCGAGGGTGGTATATGAGCGGAAAGGCTCGACGGCAAGGCACCAGACGATGTCCTTACCGACGTGCCCGTGGTCATCTACTCGATGCCGCTGGATAAAGAACAATGGCCGCTACGTCCTTTGGCTAGCAGACAGATGGAGTTCTAATGATATAAACTACTATGGTAAAGGAGTAGTGTATGAGCGAGAAAGAGAGAATCATTGTCAGCATGACAAGCTATCCGAAGAGGATTAAAAACGTACCGCTGTCTGCATATTTTCTGCTGGATAAACAAACCGTTAAACCTGATGAAATTCACTTGTGGTTGTCTGTTGAAGAGTTTCCTAATAAGGAAAAGGACCTTCCTGATGATTTGAACACGTTCATAGAATGTGATGCTATAGTTTTGCATTGGGTTCCAAAGAATACGTTCGTTCATAAACGGCATGAATACTTCAAGATAGCAAAAGATACAGACCTGGTCTTCTTTATAGATGATGATGTTCGCTATGCAGACGATTTGATTGAGAAAGTAATGACGGTCCATGAGCAGTACCCTGACTGTATTGTTTGCTACAATCGTTACCCTGCACATGTGTATAAAGGAAAGAGGATTATATACGGTAAAGATGTCGTGTCAAATGTACCATTGGTTAATAAAGACCGTTGGTGCGGGCAGTCGATGATACCAGCAAAACTCTATCCAAAAGAATGTCTGAGTGACGAAAACCAGTCTATAAGAGACAAGGCTGACCCTGTAAGTGATGAATGCTGGTTTCAACCATGGACTGTATACTATGATATACCAATTTTCCATTTGGGTTATGGGTGGGGAACTGATATTAACCCTGCTATTAAGAAGGAACATGGTATAGTCGGATGGTCACATCAAAAAGAAGCGAATGGCTTAGAAAGACGGGATAACTGGTTAGCAGCCGTCCTTGATTCTATTCCTAAATTGAAAGAAAAATATATTAAATTATTTAAGTATGGCGTTTAACAAAGTTTAAAATGATTGTTTTATATTTTGTAGCATAGTGTATAGGATATGTTTTTCCTATAATCATTCGTTGAGTTTTATCCACTATTATTAACGTATCATCATTATTGTACTTTAGCAATGAGTCATTAGTTGTTATTATTAGTTTAATTGCATCGGTTGCTGCAATTTTTTCTGTTATTGAGTCGTCATTTTTGTGAATATTATCACAATAGATGAAGATGGGCTGCTCAGTCATTCTAGGCAACCTCCTATCAAATATATTGGATATAAACTTTTTACCATCATTAGTAAT
>JAEIGA010004757.1_pt1 | contig 20939 bp, 19 predicted proteins | sample 9270691 | NCBI WGS metagenome assembly JAEIGA01 (sample SAMN17057246, study PRJNA624740) | gut metagenome | biome: biome; isolation source: fecal sample | host: Bos grunniens | place: China: Xizang | collected 2019 | reverse complement strand
TTTTTCATGAAAAGAAAAATGGGATTGTTGGCAGGATTGGCTGCCGTGGTGATGGTATTGGTAGGATGTACAACCTTCAAAGCAGAAGGGCTTGCATTTATGCCAATGGATGATGATATGAAGGTGGTAGGAAACTTTGAAGATTCAGTGATGGTTCACAAGTTCTTGGGAACCTCTGGTGGAACAAACTTATTCAATATTTCTTCTGATGCTACAAAGGGAGCATTAACCGATGTTGTATGGAAAAATATTCGTAATTTTGGTGGAACTGGAGCTGTAAATGTTAAAATTACTTATGGTAGCAATGTATTACATTGGTTCCTAAATGGGTTAACAGGTAACATTTGGGCTCCAGCTGAAATCACTGTATCTGGAACTGTTGTAAAGGAAGCAGGCCAGAACATTAGTAGAGAAAAAGTAGAAGAGTCTGTCTTAGTAGCACTCAACGATGTTTCTCAAAAATAAATAGTAATACTTTGAAAAAGAGTCAAGACACTTCTTGGCTCTTTTTTCTGTATAAATACAGTACCTTCAAATCCAAGCATCATGTTGAAACCATAAAACATACCTCACAAAATCTCTCCTCTCACCAAAGCAATATACTCATAAATACAGAACAAAATAATCATAAACTTGTCATTTTCCCTTCACAACAAGACAAAATAATCTTATAATGGGAGAATACTTTTAATTTTTCGAGGATTGGAATGATTATTTTAACATTGAACTGTGGTAGCTCCTCCGCTAAGTATCAGGTATACGATTGGAGCGAAAAGGACGTTTTGGCTTCTGGTGTAGTAGAGCGAGTAACTCAGGAAGGTTCTGTAATTTCCCACAAGGCAAAGGGAAAGGATGAGTTCGTAAAGGAACAGCCCTGCCCCACTCATAAGGAAGCTATTGAGCTGATTATCAACACTATCACAGATGCTACCACTGGTGTTATTTCCGACATGTCTGTTATTAAGGCTGTAGGACATCGTGTTGTTCACGGTGGAGACAAGTTTACAAAGTCTGTAATCGTAACTCCAGAAGTTATTGAGCAGTTCCGTGAGATTCAGGATTTGGCTCCCCTCCACAACCCTGCAAACATCATGGGTATTGAGGCAGCTCAGAAGGTTCTCCCTGATGTTCCTCACTGTGCTATCATGGACACCGCTTGGCACCAGACCATGCCCGACACATCCTTCATGTATGCTATTCCTCACGAGTGGTATGAAAAGTATTCTGCTCGTCGCTATGGATTCCACGGAACATCTTTCTTGTACACTGCAAAGCGTGCCAGCGTACTTTTGGGAAAGAAGCCCGAAGACACAAACATCATCATTGCCCACGTAGGTAACGGTGCTTCTATGTGTGCGGTAAAGAACGGAAAGTGCTTTGACACCTCCATGGGTCTTTCTCCACTGGAAGGCTTGGTAATGGGAACCCGCTCTGGTGACTGTGACCCAGCTCTGCCCTTCTATGTCATGAAGAAGACTGGAATGTCTGCTGCAGAAATGGATGCAGCCTTGAACAAGAAGTCTGGTTTGCTTGGTGTTACCGGAAGCTTGATTGACCGCCGTGACGTTCAGTCTGCTGCTGAAAAGGGTGATGCAAAGGCAAAGCTTGCTCAGGACATGGAATGCTACCGCATGGCCAAGTACTTTGGTGCTTACATGGCAGCTGTTGGGCCAGTTGACGCCATCGTATTTACTGCTGGTGTTGGAGAGTTCTCCGATGTAATCCGTGGACAGGTTTGTGCCCAGCTTGAGCACATGGGAATCAAAATTGATCCTGCCAAGAACAACATGGCTCACACTCGCAACACAGAGTTGTGCATCAGTGCCGATGATTCCAAGATCAAGATTTTCGTAATCCCCACTGACGAAGAATTGGTAATGACAGAAGATGCCTATGCATTGATGGCTGGAACCTACGATGTTCACACAAACTTTACCTACTCTTTCCAGAGCCCCGACTATGTAAACAAGGCTCGTGAGGCTGGATTGCAGAAGGACTTGGCAAAGAACCCTGACTTGGCAAAGATTATCGCCAAACCAGTGTGCTAACCAGAGCTAAACTTTTTTATACATGACAATCTACGGTATTGGTAGAGCCATCGTAGATTACTATGTGGAAGGAAGGATTGATACCTGTTTTATGGAAAGAGCCTTTGGGCAGATTCCAGAAGGCAACCGTCCTTCTCCTACAGGCCGCCCTATTCATGTAGAAGGGGCGGCCTTCTCTTTTGTACTGAATCAAATCAGAACTCTTGATGGCTACAAACTCATAAGAGAAACAGGGGGGACCTGTGTTAATATTCTCAAAACCATAGGGACACTAATCCCCCAGGCAACCTGTTTTTTTACAGGAACAGTAGGAAGGGATTCCAGCCCAGTTCAGATTGATGAAGCTGGTTCTTTTTTTCAGACTGAAATGGAGAAATTTGGCATTCACCACCAGCTCCGTGTACAATCAGGAAATAGTGGCCGTTGCCTTGTTTTGTCAAAGCCAGGTCAAGGCTGGTTAGCACTGGCAAGCCCCGCAGTTGCCGCAGATATTGCACCAGAACAAGTACGTGCCTTCTTACAAGCAGCACATAACACAAAACAAACATCCCCAACTTTTATCCTGGTGGAAGGCATGGAGCTAGAAAAACAATGGCTATGCCACCAGCTCAGTTCCAGTCCCCTTCCCCTTGTTCTCGCCTGTGGAACTCCCTTTGGAGCCAAAATGACGGCAGCTTTTTTACAAAAGCACTTCCCTCCTCCAGCACTATCAAAGAAATCCCAGCCACAGGGAAAGGCCACCATACCATTAGTCCTGGCAAACGATGTGGAAGCAAGAATCCTAGAGCAGGGCAACATTGACTTTGCAGAATGGAGTCCTAGCTACAATATACTCTTTGTAATTACCCATGGCTGTGGTGGAAGTAGTTGTTATTTTCAGGGAACACGATTATTTACCCCAGCTACAAAGGTGGCTACAGAACTCATTGTAGATGCCACAGGAGCAGGTGACACATTTGCTGGAGCATTTTTAAGCCAGCTACAGGACTTTCCCTTTGAAAAAAATCTTACGGAAAAAAAAATACTGGCCGCCATGGAATATGCATCCAAAGCAGCCAGTAAAATCATACAAGTACCCCTGGGTCAGATGACCCAACTCTGCCCGACAAATTTCTTACCACACGAAGCCAATTAAAATGAGCGGAACAAGGCACTGGAAGCAAGATGATCTGCAGCATCTTTACCTGCAAATGTTTGAGCCAAAACTAAGGCGAATTCCTCTGCTGTACCAGGCCCTGCAGCGGTCAAGAGATTTTCGTCCACCTCCACGCGACTCCCAGTATACTGGCTTCCAGCAGTCAACTCCTGCCATTGGGGGCCTCCCCATTTTTCCAGCTGTGCTTCCATAGAAGGATAGCAGGTAAATCTTTTTTCCTTCAGCACCGCCAGTTTTGCTAGCGTCACCACAGGAGCAGCACAAAGGGCAGCTACCACCTTCCCCTCAGCCATCACCTTAGAAATCAAGCTACAGGCAGCCTCACATTTAGCCACATTGTCAGCACCAGGCATTCCCCCTGGAATTACAACGCCATCAGGAAGCCCATTCTTTGCCACAGCATCCGCCACCATCATGTCTGCCACCACAGGAATCTTGTGGGAACCACTTACCGTCAGAGAATCGCCACAAGAAAGGGTATACACCTCCACCCCAACACGTCGTAAATAATCAACTGGTGTCAGAGCCTCAATCTCCTCAAACCCCTCTGCTAACAAAACATACACTATCATCTTTTCCTCCAAAACACAGAATCGTTTCTTTTATATCTATAAGAATATCTCTTTGTTTCACAAAAATGCAAGGGCGTATCTTGTCAAATTACAATTTTACTTGTATCATGAACAGATATGAAGCAGGTATTATTACTAGATCCCTCGCCGATTTTTAGAGATTTTGTTAAAGATAAGTTGGCCTCAGTTAAAATTTCCGTAGATTTTGTTCAAGGACGACGAGATCAATTCTCAAAAGTATTGTCGATTTTACCGGATTTAATCATTATCGATGTTGAACAAGATTTTTCTAGTGTCGTGGAATTTCTGGAGAAAAAACGACAAAACCCAAATACAGTCTCATTACCTGTAATTGTTGTGGGTCCATCCGTTGAATCAGTAAAGGTTATCAACTTGATTCGCTTGGGGGTACTGAAGTATTTTGCACGCCCCTTTATGATGGATTTGTTCATTAAAACCCTCAGTGTCTTTCTCACAACATCCATAGAAATGGATACCACACCATGTATTATCGAAGCCCATAAAAATAAAAATATTATTGTGGTGGAAATAGCGCAAGGCTTGAATTTAGATAAAATTGCCCTGCTTAAATTCCATATTGCAGACTTAATTGTAAATCATGGTATTTCAACTCCAAAGATTCTTGTCATTATGTCTCAGCTCAATTTAGGCTTTGTAGATGGAATAGCCCTTGAAAAATTCTTTGATAGCATTATCTATGCCCCAAGAGTGACAAAAAAAGAAGTAAAGGTTCTTACCACAGATCCCTTCGTGAAGCCCTTTATTGAGGGGCATTCCGAATATGCCGGCATTCAAGTGGAAGATAATATTATCAGTTTGTTGAATTCCTTTGTGGAAAGTGCGGTGTCCCATTCATTGAGCGAGTTGATAGAAATAAAATTATTACATGTAGACAAAAATACCCAGCCTTGTTCTTCTGATTTGATTTTCAATTTCGAGATTGAAAAACGTAAACAAGAAATTACACAATAAAACAATGACACCACCCAACATTGTGGCACTAGCCTCTACCCTGCATGAGATTAGAACTCCTATCCAGACCATTCTCGGTACTGCTGAGTTGTTAAAGGCCACAAGCCTTGACCCAGAACAGCAGGAGTATGTACGGCAGATTGCCTTCAGTGCCGATGTAATCCACACCTTAGCTAACGATATCCTTGACTTTGAAAAGCTTCGTACGGGAAATCTCACCTTGGAGCATATTGAATTTGACCCCACGGACATTATAGAACAAGTCCTCAATCTCATCAGCATAGAAGCTTACAACAAAGGTATCGAACTTCTTTCTCACATTCATCATCAAGTTCCTCAAAAGCTTTGGGGAGATCCTTGGAGAATTCAGCAAATTCTACTGAACATGGTAAAAAATGCAGTCAAATTTACCCCCCAAGGGTACGTTAAGGTTGAATTGCAACGAGATGGAGAAGGTAGCTTCCTTTTTAAGATAATTGATTCAGGAGTGGGAGTTCCAGAAGACAAGAAAGAAAAAATATTCCATGCCTTTATTCAAGCATCCAGTAGCACCACTCGTCAGTATGGTGGCTCAGGTTTAGGGCTCAATATTTGTTCTCAGCTCGTTTCTCTAATGAAAGGAACTTCAGGGGTAACTGATAATCCCGAAGGTGGTTCCATCTTTTATTTTTCCATTCCCCTGGAAGAAAAAGATTCTGCAATTACAGAAAAAAAAGTAGCTATTTGTGCTAATGCAAAGGTTTTGGTGGTGGATGACAATCCCCATTACCTTGAAAATATTGCTTCAATCATAACACATCTTACAAATCTGAAAGTTGCAACAGCACCATCGGGAGAAATTGCCCTCCAGATGATACGGGAAGCAGCAAAACGCCAGCAAGAATTTTCCTTGGTATTGATGGACATGAGTATGCCCTCCATGGACGGTTGGCGGTTGGCAGCAGAAATCAATAAAGATCCAGCTATCAATGGAGCCAAGCTCTACTTAATGATACCGGAAGGCCAGCTTGGGGGAGAAGCCAAAATGAAGCTTTTATCCTGGTTCAATGGCTACCTGTACAAACCTGTTCAACGGAAGAAATTGCTCAATTTACTGGAAAATGCCTTTACCCAGCCCTTGGAATTACCTACGGTAGAAAAGACTGACGCTGCTGAATTTGAGAAAAAAAGAGCATCAGTAAAAACTAATCATGAAGTGATTTCCACAACAAAACAAATTCCACTGCCGATACAGCCAAAGGAACAAGAGCTTCAAGAACAAAAGACGCCAGCACCAGAAGTTTCCCAGTTGGTCACTGCCTTGCCTAGCCCCATCATTGCAGTGGATGATCATCCTGTAAACTTAAAGATTCTCACCACCTTTCTTTCCTCCTTTGGGATTGAAACCTACGGAGCCACCAGCGGGGAAGAAGCCATTATGCTGGTGCAGCAACATCCTGAAACAAAAATCGTCTTTATGGACATAGAAATGCCCTTTATGAATGGATTTGAAACAAGTACTAAAATTCGAGAAAATGGCTTTGAAGGAATCATTGTTGCATGTTCGGCGAATTCAACCCCAGATATTATCCAAGAATACATCAATGCAGGAATCAATGATTATTTTGCCAAACCATTCAAAAAGCAGCAGTTGCAAACAATGCTGGAAAAATGGCACAATTTACCACAAATAGGTACCAATGGTCTGTGGAAGGGGCCACAATAATTTCATTCCGCCCCAATTCCACCGTAAACTGATACATCATTACAAGGAGGCCCCATGATCCTTACTAATTACCACACCCATACTCATTTTTGTGATGGGCTGGAAGCACCAGAAGTTATGGTGCAAGAGGCTATTGCAAAAGGATTTTCTGTCCTGGGTTTTTCTGGTCACACGGTACATCCCTTTGCCTCTGACTGGCACATTCCTGTGGACAAATTATCTGACTACGTGGCTGAAATCAACCGGCTTAAAGAAAAATATCAAGGTCAAATTGAGATTTTATGTGGCTTTGAGGCTGACTATCTGCCTCCACTTTCTGGCCCAGCACAGGGCCCCTACCGAGACCTTGGTGCAGATTATTTGATTGGCTCCACCCACTATCTGATTACCAGTACTGGTTGCTTTACTGTGGATGATTCTGCAAAAAACGTAGCAGCAGGCATAGCAGCTTATTTTAATGGCGATGGAAAGAAAACGGTGCAAGCCTACTTTACAGCCCAACGAGAAATGATTTCCAAGGGTGGATTTGAGATTCTCGGCCATGCCGATGTTATCCGCCGACGAAACGGAGAGTTAAGTTTTTTTGATGAAGAAGCACAGTGGTACAAGGATGAAATAGAGGAAACAGCCAAGATCATTGCAGACTCCGGAGTGATTGTGGAAATCAACACCGGTGGTATGGCGAGAAAAAACACCACCACACCATATCCTTCCCCCTACTTTCTGTCCCTATTGGCAAAGGCAGGAGTTCCTGTGACCATCAACTCTGATGTTCACAATAGCGGCTACATGGATTATGCCTTTGCAGAAGCTCGGCAGGCAGCTTGGGATGCAGGCTACCGAGAAATCACCTATTTAACAAAGGTTGAAGGCAAGCTCACCAGAAAAACGACAGCCTTGGAGCTATAAAAATAAAAGGCTTCTGCAGTGAAGAGTCACTACAGAAGCCTTTTTTGTACCAGTCACAACTACCGATTATCGGCCACGTCGCTCCATAGCACTTTTACAATCTACACAAAGAACAGCGGTGGGAATTGCTTCCAAGCGACCTTCGGGAATTTCAGTACCACACTTCATGCAATATCCGTACTTTCCAGTGTCGATTCTTTTGATGGCTGCATCAATGAGCTCCAGCTGCTCCATTTCTTTTTTTTCCATGGACTCCAGCATCTTCAAGTCAATAACATCTGCAGCCTCGTCAACGCTATCCTTTCCAGTGGTTTCTTCCAAAATTCTTTTGAAATCTGCATTATGCTCAGCAATTGATGCAAAAACCACAGCACGCTCATCAAGCAATTTTTTTTTCATTCCATCAATAAAATCCTGATTCATTATTACTCCTCTGTGTTGACATGTATATGAATTACTCATAAAATTATAAGTGTGAATTGCAAAAAAAACAACTTTTTTTGCTTTTTTCTTTTCTTATCTGGAGGAACTGTGGCTAAAGAAGAAGCTATTGAAGTCGAAGGAATTGTTCGGGAAGCATTGCCAAATACAATGTTCAGGGTTGAATTGCAGAACAAGCACATCATTCTTGCTCACTTGTCAGGAAAGATGCGCAAACACTACATCAGAATTGTGCCTGGAGACAGTGTAAAGGTTGCCCTTTCTCCCTACGACTTAAACCGAGGCCGTATCATTTTCCGCGAACGGTAAAACGATAAAACATGGTGTGGCCCAGCCCTCCATGTTTTACTCCTTCCCACCTCCTGTTTTTGCACCTGGCTTAATAATATACTTAATTGATCCAAGAGCCTTTGAGGCTCCACCTACAATTGCCCACAGGGACAAGATTGGCCCAATGGGAAAAAATATCAAAGAAATTTTAAAAAAGGTTAAGCCCAGAAAGCAGGTAACGGCACCACCCAACAAGGAGGAAAAAGCCTCGCCACGAGATGGATCTCGTTTTTTCTGAGTTGACCAAGTATAGGTATATTGCCCTTGGTTAGACTGCTGATTATATGTCCTGCCGTTTCCAAACATTTCCCAGAAAGGATCATATCCCTCTGTTCCTTGATTCCATTGGCCATACTGTTGGTTTGTTGAACGTGTCTGCTGACCAGTAGAACCATAGAGATCGTAATCCCTGCGTTTTGCTGGATCACTTAAAACAGCATAGGCAGCATTTATCTGCTTGAATTTTTCTTCTGCAGCTGCATCACCCCCGTTTCTGTCAGGATGATAACGAAAAGCGGCATCTCTATATGCTTTTTTAATCTCATCTGCAGTGGCTGTCTTAGAAACTCCCAGTACAGCATATAAATCGTCCATTGCTCCAACCTCTCTGATATAAAATAATCAATTTTCTTCTGTGTTACAAGATTTTATCTATTTTTTTTGATAATTACCCAAGTAGCCCCATTGCCTCCAAGCTTTTTGTCGGGGTGACCAGAAGCACCGAGACGTCTGTCTAACTCCACAAAGGTGCGTACCATGGCAGACAGAATAGAGACATCAGATTTTTCCTTGGCATGGTGCCCCTTACCGTGGACAATCAACACCTTTTGGATGCCACGACGAGAACAATCACCAATAAAGGCATCGAGGCGTTCCCAAGCCTCATCACGAGTAAGACCGTGTAAATCAATCTTGGCACCAAAGGGCAACTTCTTCAAGTATTCTCGGTTCTGGCCCCGCTCCCGCTCCGCCACCTCTTGAGCAAGAGAATCCTTGTCTACCACACCATAGCGACGGAGCCACAAGTCCATGGGATTAACACGAGGAAGTTCAGGCTCTTTTTTTTCAGAAGCTATTTTTTTTGTATCAGCAGTGAAAGTAAGGTCTGGAGAAGCTGCCCCTTTATCAGAATCTATTTCTTTCATCAGACTGGGAGCATTGGGCAATCGTGGCCGAGGTTTATTTGTTCCACGAGCCTTTGCTTTTTTTTCAGCCGCTTCTTGGCGACACAAGTCATCCCACTGATTCAGTATATCTCCAAAATCCATGAAAACCTCTTCTCTTACTTAATTTTTCCGTGAATGGGAATTACCATTTCCTTGGGAATCCATCCTTCCAAACCTGCAGCCTCTACATAATACCATCCCAAAACCTCATCCTGAATCCGAACCACCGAATAGGGTGTGACAGGAAAAAGATGTGTTGCTACATGTTCTGGAATCCTGCTTAAATTGTTGGCAGCAAGAATACCAGAGCTTTGAAACGAAGGCTTAAGATACACCATTGTCAAAACAAATACAAGGATACAGAAGAAACCTAAAATGATACTAAAAAATCCCTTTCTTCGGAAAATGGAAATCACCGTTAGAACCAAGGTTGCAAGAGCTATTCCTACTCCAAACAAACCAAGAAGCAACGAAGCTTCCCCCTTGCTGGAGGATAACCCCAACTCCTGCTCAAGCTTTTGTCGTTGCTGATACGCAGAAGACCAAGGAAAACTCATCCGCTCCTTCCACCGTAAGGCTGCAAGTTCTTGGGCAATTTCTGGTTGCACTTCAACAGAGGGTGCTTCCTCTACCTGTGGTGGGGGACTAAAGGCCAAGGCAAAGGCTTCCAGAGTCTCTGCATCCTGGTTATTAGAAGCATCGTGAGTTGCCTGTGGCGGCAAAGAGAGTACTGGAAAATTTCCCAAGCCCAGGGTATGTGATTGTTCATCATAGCCTTGAACTTCAAGGGTAATGGAGGGAAATTCCACACTGCCCGTTTTGAGGGGAATATAGCGAAACTGAGCCACAGGTTGGAATTCATGGGAAAGCTCTGTAGCTCCTTGATTCCAGTTTTCCTGGTAACTTGCAAGTTGCTGAAAGAGAGCCTCAGGAGACAAGTCCCAAGTAAGGCCCATGAGTGCGGAAACATAGCGAAGGGAAAGGGTAACCACAAGCGGCTCTCCTGCTATAACCTGCAACAGGGAGTCATCCTGCCCATGATGATTTCCCTGCAAAGCCTCCTGATGGAGCAGGAAACGCTCATTTCCCTGTTCATCTTGAAAAATCAGCTGCACCTGGGGCTTGAGGCTTTTGGGATTTGGAAACACCTCCACTGGAGCAAAGGGGATAGCATAGGAAACACCATCAAGCTGGACTGCAAGGGGAGGTAGTTCCCGCTGACCACTTTGGGAAAAAGTAAAAACCAGCTCAATACTTGTACCAGAGTTGAGCCCTTCCACCCACAAATTCTTAGTGGCAGAAAGTAAGGTGACGCCGGGAATCCCAGTGGGATTTTCAAAGCGCACCTGGGAAGGAACAATATCTGGCAACACCAAGGTAAAGCTACATTCCGTGTCAGTAAGGCACCAAGAACTGCCATCTGCCAGAGCGAACTCTAGCTTTGTTCCAGAAGCAGGAACAGAAAAATCACCTTCTCCCTGAGCCAGCACTACAGGAAGACACACAAAAAAGGCAAGGATGAAACATCCCACCAATGTATTTTTTTTACAAAAAAACTTCTTCATCAATAATCGTCTCCAGAGGGCTCATCATCTTGATTCTGCTGGTTTTTCCAGCGATTTTGTTCTTGTTCTCGAATCAAAGAAAAGAGGGTGGCCCCGGCAATATCGTCAACAGCTTGTTCCTGCACGGGAATCAATTCTTGGGAAGAAGCCGTACTTTGACGTGCATTCTGACCGAGAGATAACTCAAGATTTATCTTTGCATCAAGATTTGAGGAATCAATTTCCAAGGCCTTTCTGAACAAGGTGGCAGCCTCTTGGTATTTTCCTTGGTTATAAGAAATTACCCCTGTATTGTACAGGGCGGAAAAGGTAAGGCTACTGGGGGCATCGGGAGAAAGTTCTTGCAAGCGGTGTAACGCTGCATCCGTCTCCCCCTGCATGATGTAGGTGGAGGCCAAGCCATAGGTGCTGTATTGAAGCAAGTCTTCTCGAGATGTGGCAGTGGCAATATCCATGGCTTCCATAAATCCAGAAATTGCCTTTTGGTACTTTCCCTGATGCCAGAAAAAAGCACCTTCCAGTACCCCTGCTGCCCCCTGCCACTGCTTTGTGCACCCCTGTAAGAAGAGGCTTCCTACTGCCACCAACACCAACAACACATTCTTTCCACCAGCTGATGAACGGAGGATTTTTTTGAAAAAGGCCAGATTCAACTCCCCACAAAGAAAGCCTGCCAAAAGAAAAACCATGGCTAAGTTAGCAAAAATCTGCCACCGCTCCTTTTTTTCCAGTTGATAAGCTGTTCCAGTCCATTGCTCCGCCACCTGCTCCCCAGGTTTCCGCAACAGAGATTCCAGCCCCACTCCAGTGACTGTAGCCAAGATCTTGTGGGCTGAACCAAGACTTTGGGCGGGAAGATACATAACCTTACCGCTACTTCTATTTCCTTCTGTGGAGAGCTTTTCTTCCACGGAATCCACCAAGCTTTTAAGTGCTTCCTCTTGCAAGGATGAATGCACCACCGTTTTACCGTCTCCCGCAAAGATTTCCGTACCAGATGGGGAACCAAAGCCAAGAAAAATCACATCAATTCCAGCGGAAACTAACCGAAGGGTTTCTGCTTCCAAGGTACCATCAGTTTCCTCTCCATCAGTAAACACCACTACGGTCTTTTTTGCCACCGACAGAACTGGAAACGAAGAAGCAGCTTTTTGTAAGCCACTTCCCAAGCTGGAACCAGTAGTAGTAATCAAGCGAGGTGACAGGGCGGGAAACAAGGCTCGAATCGCATTAAAATCCCTTGTAAGGGGAATTGCCACAACACCTTCCCCCTTTGCAATTACCACGGAAACATCGGTGGAATCAAGATGCTCCAATAGGGCTTCGCCATAACTGGCAGCAGCTTCCAATCGACTTATCCCACGATTTTTGTGGTACTCCACATCTTGAGCCATCATGCTCCAGGAAATGTCAAACACGAGGGAAAGAGAACTACCAGTCTGCTGAACTGGCACCAAATGACTTCCCCAAGAAAGCCCACTGAGGGCCACCAGCAATAAAATCCACCCAAAGCTCCAGCAAAAGCCCCGCACTGACAAAACAATCTTTAATCGAGCCATCATTCTTCCATTACCAAGATTGGCCCGAATAATTCTCCGGTACCACAGGCCAAAGAACAGGAGACTTGGAATCAGCAACAGAATGCCCCAGAAGACCCAGGGACGCTGGCACAGTACCATCATAGAAATACCCCCAAATACCAGCGGCGAATAAGCCAGGTGAAAACAAAACACAGGACACTAGCAAACAGAAAATAGTGATACAAAGCATCTTCCTTTGTCTTGAGATAAAAACTCATTACCGTCTGTTCCTGACTGGCCACAAGGGACAGGGCTTCTGCCAAGGCCCCGCTGGATTCCACACCAAAATATCGCCCACCACCAATGGCCGCAATGTGCTCTAGAGACTGGGAATCAAACTGGGAGTCAATAAAACCTGAATACACCTTGCCGGTGGCAGGATCCACGTACTCCAAGGGAACAGTGCCTCGAGTTCCCAGGCCTAAAACATAGAGGGTGATATTTTTATCCTTTGCAAGCTGAGCAGCAGTTTCTGGGTGAATAGCCCCACTATTGTTTTCACCGTCGGTAATCAGCACAATACATTTTTTTGGAGTGGTTGCCCCACTCAAGTGATACACCGCCGTGCTCAGACCAGAGCCCAAGGCCGTGCCATCTCCCAGGCCCCCGCTTTCCAAGGTAGTCAAGCGAGTAAAAAATTCATCACGATCCATAGTGGGAGGCACCACTAAGGCCGCCTCTGAAGCCATGGCCACCAACCCGTAGCCCGTCCCAGGAGTTTGTGGTGCTAAGGAAGCAATGGCTTGACGAGCAGCATCTAGGCGGCTCATGCCAGCAATATCACGGGCCATCATGGAAGGGCTAGTATCAAGCACAAACACAATGTCGGTACCTCGGGAGGTGTAGATTTTTTCCTGCTGAAGGCGAACTGGCTCTGCAAGGCTCACCACCAAACATAAAAAACCAGCTGCAAACAAGAGGACAGAAAGGGCGCTGGCAATTTTTCGCACCGGAGACTTCCACACAAAAGTCTCTCCTTCCCAGTCTTTGAGAATAAGGGGAAATGAGGGAGCAGAAAAAATCCCCAGTTTGCGGAACAGAAAAAGCAGAGGAATACAGAGTACCAATAAAAATGCCAAGGGTTGCTGAAAAACTGGCATTATCTTCTTCCCTGCCATTTGATTAGGCTATCTGTCATTCCTTTCCCTCCATAAAATCGATATATTCCTTCAATTGACTAATCAATTGATCCTGCTCTCCAGTGGATAAAACAGCAGCGGGAGCGTATCGCAGATAATCGCAACGACGCAGCAAGTTACAAAGCCCCTCCACCACGTTCAATTGCTCATCAGAAAGCATCCCCACAAAAATCTCATCTAGCAAAAACATAATCTCCGAGGTGGCAGCAGATTTAAATGAGCCACCGAATCGACCTTCCAAATAGGTTCTAGTAATGTTTTCAAGTCCTGCTGCCAATTCCTTGCCCTTTAGCTGTTGTCCCTGCAATTTTTTCAACTGACGGAGCACCCACTTGTAGTTGCGGGAAAGTCGAATCCGTGCCATCACACCTTTAACAAACAGTTTTACCTGACGGAATCGAGCCAATACAAAAATCAAGGCGATCAAAAGCAACAAGGCTCCAATGGCCAGCCCATAAGCCACGTAGATGGAGCCTGGCACTAGCACCGGAGGAGCTACAGGCCGCAACTGTGTGGCTCCAACCTTTTGCGCCAAAGAAGCAATTTCTATTTTAGGCAACTGTACCAATAAAAACTGAACACCAGTTCCTGCCGCAAAGGCTTGCACCTCTGGCAAGGAAAAAAGATTGAAGTAGCCAACATCAATTTCTTGCGGAACCCAGGGAGTCACCACCAGACTCAGGGAATAGCCCCCATCTACCCGCTGCAAGGAAACACGATGCAAGCTCATGGGAGCATTACCCTGCTGGGCAACAAGCTTGTGACGAAAGGCAAAATCACGACTCCCCCACACTTCCTCTGCCTCAAATTCCTTTGATACAAAATCTGCTTCTTGGGGCAAAAGCTCAATTCCAGGAGCAATGGTGAGTCGCAACTCCACCTGATCTCCTACATAGGCTTCCTTTGGCAGCAAAACCCATTCTTTAGGTGAAATAACTCCTAGATTTTGAGACAACGGTGTATTTTGAGCAAAAAGTGAGGGAAGAAATCCGCTTCCCAACAGAATAATTAGAAAAAAACAGGAAAAATCTTTCTTTAATCCTACAGTCATTACATTTCCCTCCCAGAAAAGAAGCGTTGCAAGGCCACCGCCACATCCTCCTGGGTGGAAATTGTTAGAGGCCAAGCACCTCGACGATAGCATTCAGCCTTCCACCGCTCCACCCGCTTTTTATCAGCATCCTTCCATTCTTGCTGAAAACTGGAGCTTGAGGTGGGCAACATCTGACGATAGCCAGATTCTGGGTCCACAAAAGGAAGGCTTCCCACACCTTCCAACTGGCTGTCTACAGGGTCCACAATCCGCACCGCCACCACATCATGGCGAGAAGCTAAAACTGCCAAGTCCTGCTGATAGCCAGCGGTACGAAAGTCGGATATCACCAAAACAAGAGAACGCTTTTTTAATAAAGAAGCGGCACCACGTAATGCCTTGTGGAGATTGGAGCCAAGAGAAGGATCTGAAAGCTGATTACTTTCCTTTTCAGTTGCAGAAACATTGGCACCATTATCAACAAGGCCATCCTCTCCAACAGATTGTAGCACGCCATCCAGCTGATTCAAAAACATGAGGGTTTGATTATTTCCAGCTCTAGGCTTGTGAGAATAACGAATATCACCATCAAAGATCACACCACCAACAGAGCCTCCCCCTAGACTTGCAGCCAAGGCCATCAACGCAGCCACCTCACAGCCTGCCTGAAGCCTGTTTCCAGTCAGCTTGCCACCACCTGTGGTCATGGACAGAGAAGCATCCACCACCAAAAACAGCACCAATTCCCTGTCTTCTTCAAACTGCTTCACAAAGGGGCGCCCCATGCGTGCGGTTACGTTCCAGTCAATAGAACGCACATCATCTCCCAGAAAATATTCTCGCACCCCACTGAATTCAATTCCTCGTCCCTTATAAATTGATTTAAAGGAACCAGAACGGAAACTTTCAAACAAGGTACGAGAAACGACATGGAGGCTACTGGCCCGCTTTACCAAAGACTGGCTATGCAATCCCCTTGTCTCAAAGGTAGTTCTTTCCATAATTATTTAACTCACGGCAGAGGTAACAATGACAGAATGCGGGCAATCAAATCATCGGTGGTAACACCTTCTGCAGCAGCCTCATAGGACAACACCAGACGATGACGCAAAACAGGAATTGCCATGGACTTTACATCCTCTGGCAGTACAAAATTACGGCCAGAAAGGAGGGCCTGAGCTTTAGCACAATGAAACAATGCAATCCCAGCTCTAGGAGAGGCACCAAAGGAAATATACCGATGCAGGGCTTCTTCTTTTCCACCCTTGGCCAAGTTCCTGCCAGCCCCAGCTTTCCCAATCCCATTTCCTGTAAAACTTGAAGCCCCCTTACCTGCAGGCCGAGTGGCAGCAACAATGGACACGATATATTCTACAATTTTTTCATCGCAGGCAACCTGTTCCAAAAGCTGGCGACAATAGGCAAGCCACTCCCCAGTCAAAAGCTCTGACACTGGAGTGTTCCCCTGCTTTCCTCCGCCTTGAATAATCCGCACCTCCTCCTGTACAGAAGGATAAGACACCAAAAGCTTCATTAAAAAGCGATCAAGCTCTGCTTCTGGCAAATTGTAGGTTCCCTCCTGCTCGATGGGGTTCTGGGTTGCCAGTACAAAGAAGGGTGCAGGCAACTTGTACGTTTCTTCACCGATGGTCACCTGACCTTCAGCCATAGCTTCCAACAAGGCTGACTGAACCTTGGCTGGGGCACGGTTAATTTCGTCTGCCAGCACTAAGTTGGCAAAGACAGGGCCCTTTCGCACAGAAAAACTTCCTGTTCCCTGCTGATATACTAGGGTTCCCGTCACATCGGCAGGCAAGAGGTCGGGAGTAAACTGAATTCGCTTAAAACTTAAACCTGAGATATCAGAGATGGTCTTGATCAAAAGTGTTTTTGCCAATCCTGGAACACCTTCCAGCAATACGTGGCCCCCCACCAACAAAGACACTAGGATGCCTTCCACCACGTCCTTTTGACCCACCACACGCTTGGAAACTTCTTCCTTACAGGCATTCAGTAAGCCCATAACCTTTTGGAATTCAGGAGATTGGGTATTTTCTTGAGCCATATACAATTCCTTTATATTTTCTTTCAATTGGATTCCCTCAGACAGCCTCTCATCAGAGAATAAAGGTCAGCAGAACTTTTAAAAAGTGAGCATTGACACAAAAACCAGCTTTCAGGATAATACACTCTATCATGTTACACTGTTTAGCACAAGAATTGAACCAGGTTCTGGAAGGTACCACCCCAGGACAGTTGTTGTCGGATTTTGGCCGTAGAATGTATTTTCCCAAGGGAATCATTGCCCAGAGTAATGAAGCAAAGCAGTTGGGAAAGGTAGCAAATGCAACTATTGGCATGACAGTCCACGAGGGAAAACCTGTGGTGCTTCCCTGCATCAAAAAACAGACTCCACACCTGACTCCACAGGAGTTAGTAGCTTATGCACCTACTGCAGGAAATCTTGAACTCCGCAAATTGTGGAAGGACAAGCTCCTGCAAAAAAATCCCAGTCTCAAAGGAAAAAATTTTTCTTTACCTGTAGTAGTTCCTGGACTTACTGCTGGTTTATCCTACTTGTGCGACCTTTTCCTTGACGCAGACGAAGTTCTTTTGGCCGGAGATCCATCTTGGGACAATTACACCCTCATGACCCAGCGTCGGCAAGCCAGCTACCATCAGTTTAACTTGTTTACTGGAATGGGATTAAACCATGGCTTTAGTGTAGCAAATTTACGTACAGCTTTAGAAAAATATGCAACAGATGGCCGAATCTGCCTGTTATTGAATTTTCCCCAAAATCCCTCAGGCTATTCTCCCACCCAAAAAGAAGCTGTAGAAATCTGCCAAGCAATCAAAGAAGTAGCCGAAAAGGGTTGCAAGATTATGGTTTGGTGTGATGATGCCTACTTTGGCTTGGATTATGAGGAAAACATCGAGCAGGAATCCCTGTTCGCTTACCTTGCAGACATCCACGAAAATGTCTTTGCCGCCAAGATTGATGGTCCCACAAAAGAAGATTTCGTGTGGGGATTCCGTTGTGGCTTTATCACCTTTGCAGGAAAGGGCCTTACGGACCAGCACTATGATGCCTTGGTTACCAAGCTGATGGGAGACATTCGCTCTTCTGTTTCCTGCTGTTCCACACCACCTCAGTCCATTCTGTTGCGTGCATTCAATGAGCCTTCACTAGAGTCAGAAAAGAAGGCCTATCGTGATATGCTGGAAGAACGCTACCACAAGGTTCGTGCTTTCTTGGAAACAAAGCGGGAGCATCCAGTGCTTCAGCCCATGCCCTTCAATTCAGGCTATTTTATGAGTCTCCATTGCAATGGCATCAACGCAGAAGAACTCCGCCAGCACTTATTGCATGAAAAAGGCATCGGAACCGTATCCATTGACGAAAAGACCCTTCGGGTAGCCTTTTCCAGCATCGATGTGGAACTGATTCACCAGGTTTATGAAGCGATTTATACCACTGCTGATGAACTTGCCAAGCATTAAAACCATATTCAGGAGAGGAGCTTCTATCGTTCTTCTCCTGACACTTCTTTTTTCTTGCTCCAACACCACCAAAGAACCTGTCGTCATTTGGACAAATCGTCAAGAATTTGCTTCCTACGTGGAGTTATTCAACGTTATCCAGGATGAAGTTCAGGTGATAGTGGTATATAAAGCAGATCCAGTTACTGCACTTCCCCCTGCTAAAGATGAATTGTCCCCCGACATTGTCATTGGCTCTTGGCTCAGAAATGATACAACCATCAAACAATTTCGTCCATTAAATTATCTCTTTACAGAACGAAGAATTAATCCAGAAGTTTTCTATCCTCAGCTTTTAGCATATGGAAACGTACAGAATAAGCAATATCTTTTGCCAGTAAGTTTTAATTTGCCAGCAATGATTTTTGCTACAAAAAATACCAAATTAATTACGGAAAACCACCTGGTTACCCCCGACCAAATCCGGGATATGGCAGCAGCCTTCAACAAAAAAAACAAATCACAGATTCACACTGCCATGGGATTTGCTCCCAGTTGGAGTCCTGAATTCCTCTACACGGTGGCCCAGCTCAGAGGCACTAATTTTAGGGGCATCAACGGAACCCTGGCTTGGAGTCAAGAACAGCTAGAATTGACGATGGATTATTTCCATCACTGGACAAAAACCGCCAACGATTCCGTCCAAGAAGAACAAGATTTTTCCTTCAAATACTTGTATACCCCAGAAACACGTCACGTTTTGGCAGGTTCCTGTCTTTTTGCCTATCTTCCCAGCGATGAACTTTTTTCTACACCGCAAAACCTCTTGCAGGAAATTGGATTCCGTTGGATTCATCAAGATAATAAAATTCCTGTCAAAGATGACATGATTTTTATGGGAATTTTCGAAAAAGCTCGCAATAAAGAAGGGGCGGAAGCATTTCTCTCTTGGTTTATGACAGAAACTACCCAGCACCAACTGTTGGAGCGTTCCACCCTCATGAATTTAAATGTAAATTCATTTGGTATCGCAGGAGGTTTTTCTGCCCTCCAAAGCGTAACAGAGCAAACCTTCCCCCTGTATTATAAAACACTGCTGGATAATCTTCCTGCAGCTCAATATATTACCCCGCCAACTGCCCTATTGCCACGGTGGGAAAGCATTAAAACAAGGGTGATTATTCCTTGGCTTTCCCAAGCTGTTTCTACTGATAACATCAATACCATCTCAAGTCTCAACCAACTGCTTACTACTTGGTCAAAGCAGTACCATTAAACACAATATTATCCCCCTTATTCCGAGATTTTTCTAAACTGATTTTTTTCTCATCCGATAAGGAATTTAGGGGGACGATATGGTATCCAATATTAATAACTTCAATATTTTTTCGTACTCTTCTTCCGCCGGAGCTCATGGCAAGTTAAAGTTGCCTGTTCAGCCAAGATTCGTAGTATTTTCACAGCTAGAACATATCTCTGGAGTAGCGGCAAGACCAAACCAGAAGGGAATCAACATCAATAAGATTCAAGTTCTTAACAGCTTGATTCACCATCTTACAACTGCAAAACAAACTCCTTCACAGGAGTTTATCAATGAGATTGTAGATGAAAAGTATGTCGATACCTTAATCAGAGATTTTTCAGAGCAGATTAAGGCCTCAATTTCCCAAGCAGAATCTACCATTTTTGCTGTACCCACAGTACCTGTCCAAACAGGAGCTATTTTCAGCATAGCAGTATAACCAGGATTGACGAAATTGTAGGACAGCATTCCGATAAATTTTTCTTTTAATAATCCTTCAAAACCCCTTTTCTGGTTGAATAAAAGCAAGAAAAGGGGTATATTTTTTTTGAGACTAGTCAAGAGTAGGTTCCACCTTGGGAGTCTACCTTAAAAAAGGAGTTTTTATGACAATCAATGACATCAAACATCCCAAAATCAAAGCTTGGGTTGAAGAAGTCGCAAAGATGTGCCAGCCTGATGACGTATATGTTTGTGACGGTTCAAGGGAAGAATACGACCGCTTGATGCAGGACATGATCAAGTCAGGACTTGCAACTCCTCTGAAGAAGCGCCCCAATAGCGTTCTGTTCCGCTCACAGCCTTCAGATGTTGCCCGTGTTGAGGGTCGCACCTATATTGCCAGCGTAAAAGAAGATGATGCTGGCCCCACCAACCACTGGATTGATCCCAAAGAACTGAAGGCTACCATGACTGGTCTTTACACAGGTTGTATGAAGGGACGTACCATGTACGTTATCCCCTTCTCCATGGGACCTGTAGGTTCAAATATTGCTAAAAACGGTATCGAAATCACTGACTCTGCATACGTTGTATGTAATATGGATATTATGACCCGCGTTGGAACAAAGGTTCTTGACGTTTTGGGTACTGATGGTGAATTTGTTCCCTGTCTCCACTCTGTAGGAAAGCCCCTTGCTGCTGGCGAAAGCGACAATGGCGAATGGCCCTGTGCAGATATGGAGAACAAGTATATTTCCCACTTCCCCGAAGAGCGCACCATCTGGTCCTATGGTTCAGGTTACGGTGGAAATGCACTGTTGGGAAAGAAATGCTTTGCATTGCGTATTGCCTCCGTACTGGCTCGTGATGAGGGATGGCTTGCTGAACACATGCTTATCCTGAAACTCACCAATCCCGAAGGAAAGGTAAAGTATGTAACAGGTGCTTTCCCCTCAGCTTGTGGAAAGACAAACTTGGCAATGCTTATTCCCACTATCCCAGGATGGAAAGTTGAAACTATTGGAGACGACATTGCTTGGATGAAGTTCGGTGAGGACGGTCGTCTGTATGCTAT
>JAEIGA010004756.1_pt1 | contig 20943 bp, 8 predicted proteins | sample 9270691 | NCBI WGS metagenome assembly JAEIGA01 (sample SAMN17057246, study PRJNA624740) | gut metagenome | biome: biome; isolation source: fecal sample | host: Bos grunniens | place: China: Xizang | collected 2019 | reverse complement strand
TGGTTTGGCTATATGATTGAATGCGCTCATCTAATTGCTCTAAATAATCATATAAGTCAGATGGATTTTCATCAGAGCCCCATTTAAGCGTCACATCTTTCAACACAACTTCATCAGATACCGAATCATAAATAATCTTTCCACCTGCGAAACTAAAATTACCTTCATTGAGGTCTATATATGTACCTGTTTTACTCGTGGCAGTATAATTAAGAGAAGAAATGCTGCCTCCAACAATAGCACCACTAAATACGGCATTTCCATTACCATCTACGCCCATGACCACTTTGCCTTTGCCATCATCGACATTGCCATCGCCATCAGGGTCGCCATTTAATATTTGAAATACATATCCATTGCCAGTTAAATTATTCGGGTCTATAAGAACTCTTAAATGATTTGCGACACCTGTAATATTTAGATATCCACCGCCAATATAAGGAGAGATAATATAGTCCTCATCAATTATTGTTGTGCCGCCTAATCCTAAATATTTAGCGACATAAGAATCCAATACGCCTACTTTTGAATTCGTATAAGTTTCATAATCCGTCTTTAACTTATCGGACAATTCTATGTCTCGTTCATCGCTATATAATTTTGCATTTGCTTCTGCTTTTATAGCTTCTTCTTTAGCGTCATTGGCACTGTTTTGAGCCGCTTTTGCCAAATCTATTCCTTCGGCAGCATCATCAATTGCTTTTTTTGCTTGTTCAAGTGCTTCTTTAGCCAATGTATCATCGGTATATTTAACTTTCTCAGACCAGTCACTAACAGAATAGTTTTTATTATCAACAGATGAAATTAAAAGTGTTCCTTTTGCATATTGCGGATATGTAGAATCGCTACCATCAGCATTTTCAATATCTAAAATCCACATATCATTCTTTTTATAATTTGAAGGTTTACTAACATAAATCGTAGACTTACCATCAATCTTATCAAAGACTTCATCTGGAACATCCATTTCCACCCACATATAAATTCCGTCAACTTTTTGCCAAATCCACTCCGAATTCTTTCCTCTTTCAATACCTTTTATTTCATAGGTTTCGCCAGTGTAATGCCATAAATCACCAACATGAAGAGCCTTTAATTCGTCAGTAGTCCACGCAATACTTGGGTCTTCGGATTGATACCACGTTTCAGCCTTTTTATCAACACTATTACGTATATTATTGATTGTTTCCGTATACGTTTCATCAATAAACTTATTTAAGGCATCGTCATTAGTATAGTCCAAATCAGTCCAATGCGAATTATCAAACACATCAGAAGAAGTAATAGCGACATAAATTACAGTTTTATGATAAATACGACCATCAACCGCAAAGTCAACAACGGGTATAATTAAATCACCTTTGGAATACGATGTTGGTTGCTCTGTAAATATCTGAGCCTTAGATTGAGCTAAACTTGTAAGATATTCATTATGTATCTCAACCCATTTATATAAACCCGTTATTTTATCTACTTCCCATTGATATGTCGCACCATCACCAGTGTCAACCCAAACATCGCCTTCGTGTATGGAATGGTCAGTCCAATTATTAGAAGGGTCGCTATTCTGATAGAAAGTCTGAATACGACCATCTACTTGTTCTAAATCATCTGCAATTTCTTCTAATTGTCCTTCTAAAGCCGCATATAAAGAATCAGAATATTCTTTAGTAGCATCTTCTATATCTGAAATTATTATCTCTTTAGAAGCATAATATTCTGTAAATCGAGCAGAATAGCCATCTGGAAGCGGAGAGATGGTTGTGGTTAAATCCGCAAGAATGGCATCGGTTAAAATTTTTAAATTATTGTAAGCGGTTGTAAAATTAGTTGTTGTAATAGCAGAATATTTTTCACATTGTTTGAGAATATCATTATATTCCGAAGTAATATTCTGCATCATCAATTTTATTTGCTGCTTTTCTGTTGGAGTAATTGTTTTATCATCACCAATATTATTTAATGCGTTAATAGCTTGCACAGAATTGTCCAATGCTACTAATCCATCGTGAGTAGTGACAGGCGACCAATCGGCTTCATTGTAGCCTATTCTTTCTCCATCAGAAACATTGGCTACCAAAATAGTATCCTTTTGATATTCTGTTTTGTTTATTATGGTTGCCTTATCAAGAATCCATAAATCACCCGTATTATAAATGTCTGTATTTGCAGGTTGTGTAACAAAGACCTGCCTTTTCCCATCAATTGTATCAAATACAGCTTTTGGGACATTTGTTGCTTGCCAACCATTTTCAGTATAAATATAAGTATTTTGAGAATCTGCCGAAGAATCATACCATAAATCACCAATGTGATTTTCTGTTGCATCCCAAGATTTACTTGGGTCTTCTTCTTGATACCAAGAACGAGTTGTCGAATCTCTGATGCTTTTATTCAGCGCTTCCAATGTGTCAGAATATTCTCCAGAAATAAAGGCGTTCAAAGAAGTATCGTCTGTATATTTACTCGATTTAATCCAATGAACTGCGTCATATTGTCCACTTTCTTTAGCAGTAATACAGTGTAAAATATCGCCATTAGAACCTTGCACCCATAAATCACCAACATAATAAGGTGGGGCGGGGGTAGAGGTGAATATCTGAGCTTTAGATTCAGCAAGTTTTTTCAAATCACTATCAGTAACTTCAACCCATTGAGTTCCAGTCCATCTTTTCATTGAGCCATTATCAGGGTTAATCCATAAGTCGCCAATATGATTCGCCTTTTCTTCATCTGTCCATTCTTCAGTAATACTTGGGTCTTCGGACTGGCTATATGTTTGAATTCGTCCATCTAACTGATTTTCAAGATTTTCAATTTGGTCTAAATATGTTTCTAAACCAGTCACATTTTCAACTTTAACTTCTGGTGCGTTAACACCATCATCACCAGTCCATTGAATTTTTACTCCTTTTAAAGTTAAAGTCGATTTTCCATCTTTATCTGTATTATGAACAATTTTACCGCCACCAAAATCGAAGTCGCCATTTATAAGATTTATATAAGTTCCTTTTCTATCTTTTCCTAATTGATAATTAGAAGAAACAATCTCACCACCAATAATTTGAGAACCAGTTATATATCCAGCAGTTACAAACTTAGCAGACAAGCCATAATCTTCAGCATCTACAAACTTTTGTTTCTTACTATCCCACTTTTTATAACTATGTTTGCCTAATGCAGCAGAAACGCTTTTCCAGTCGTCTGTCGTATACGCCATTATATTGTGCGTTAACTTAAACTGTTCAGGAGAATATGTTCCTGTGATATCACTATATGAACGCCCTAACAACCCATTTTTAGTAATAGTAATTTCTTCACTATCATTGTTTTGTATCTGAACAGTAGCAGAATTCATTCCGTCAATCAACCATTGGTCAATTGTGCTTCGTGCAACATCTCCTTTTTTTGCTTGTCTCTGAACCGAATCATAAGAAGAAGCTATAGATGAAGCTTGCGATAGAATATCTTGCACATCCGTTGTACCATTTTTAATCTTGATAACATCTGAAAATTCAACCGAAATATTATTAAAATCACCGAATCGAATGCCATATTCAAGCAACCTTAATTTGTAAACCTTGTCATCTACTTGAACTCTTATCCAATTGCCAGTTTTGAAAGATTCGACTAATGGTTCAAATTTTGGAATAGCCAACAAATTGTTTAAAGTGGCTGAGATAGAATGTTGCAATTCTGCCGACTTGAAAATCTCTTCTTCTGCAACCTCAACAAACTCTAATGCTCTTTGAAATAATTCCGCATTATTTAATCCGTCAGAAATGTAATTATCATTTGAATACTTATCTTCTCTGAGATAAGTACAGAATTCTAACCATAATTCTTTATCTACTTCTTCGCCTTTTTTAACTAAGAAATTTTCAAAGTCTAATTCTTCTTGAATTTGAGATTGAATATTTTTGATATTTGTCTGTAGTCCATCGGCAATTAAATTATCATCAGCATCATATACGCCATTTATAATGCTAATCTCATTTTCTCTAACCTTCATTTCTGCTTCGATAGCGACTAATTTTTCTATATACGGTTTATATAATCTAGTATATAAATCACTATCATAGTTAATATTCGAACTTCCACATTCACTACAAGTATTTATAGAATCTGCACTTGCCCCACAATTAGGGCAAGAAACAATAAATTCTTTGTCGTATCCGCAGTATGGACACTCGCTTACAGTAGTAATAACCTCATCTTTTCCACAACTTTCGCAATATCTTTTGTTAGCCCATGTTTCTCTATCACCAACACCTTGGTCAATCAGAATATCAATACAAGTCTGACAAGCATCATGAAAGCTGATTAAAGGATTTAACGCATATTTTCTTAATTCGGCACAAAATGCGCCATATTCTTTTTCGAACAACCCAGAGATGCTATAATCATCTACATTTGCGTCTTCTTTGTTTAGCTCTTTTTCAATCTGTTGCTTTATAAAAGCTTCCTTATCACCATTAACTGTAACATAAATTGTCGCACTAACAGCTGTATCTTCCTCATCAGAATAATTGGTGACAACAAAACTACCTGCCCAAATCTTTGTCCCATTACCATTGTCAAACCAACTTGTCGCATTTGGATTTTCAATCTTTATCTTATAAGTGGGTCTAATAATGGTTTTTGCCATGGACAAAACTGCGCTATTAGCCGTAGCCCTTGAAGCATTGTCTATGTTTTCAACAGCGACAGAAGAGTAGGAAAGAGCATATAATAATCCCGCTTGTTCCTCTGCATTTGTATCACTCATTTGAATATTAGGCATAAGCCCAGATTCCAAATACAAAGCCAAGTCAATCGTATTATAATAAGCATTCATCAATTCCGAATAGCCTGTAACTGATGTAGGAATAGTTTGTAAACTTTTACCCGTCAAAATGTTTTCGCTATGACATATAGGACATTCATCTTCAAAACTACCCTCATGCTTGCAGTTTGAGTTTAAACAGGTAGATGGCGTATCATAATATTCCTTATATTTATTTACAAGAGCATTGTATTGATTGACCAATGCTCCATTTAATTCGGATAAGTGATTGTTATAATAATCTTTATATAATTCATCATAAGACCCTAATGTTTCAACTAATTCATCGGACATATCTTCTTTAACATTGTCCGAGAAATACCAAATATAATCTGTACCATTGGGATTGCAGTTTCGAATAGTTGCCGTCATTAAGTCATCGCCAGCTTCGAGCTTAAAGCAATTCTTAACTGAATCAGTATCAGTAACCAATTGAATCCCCTCGGTAGCCAATTCATCAGAAGTAACAAAGATTGTTGTATCATCACCATAACCATATTTAATTTCATATTTGTTACCTTCATCATCCTTGCTATTACACTTAGGACAAACATCAGTAAACTCGCCTCGATGCTTGCAGTTTGGATTCAAACAGTTTTGCTCTAAATCATAAACCGATATGGTTCTTTTAGGCATTCCATTCTCATCCGAATTAGAATCATACACGAACAAACAACCTATTTCTTCACCAATTTTACTAAATGCATCACAAACAGAAATACCATCAAAAGAAAAGTTTTTCTGTATTCTTGCAATAGTCTCATCTACATGGACAATAGAGTAGTGAGGAGCCTTTTCTAATATTCTATGTAATATCGAAGCGTCTTGATTATCTTCATCATATAAAATAGATATTTTATAATCATCTCTTGCAATATCTGTATCGGTATTAATTTCAATGTCATATAATATTATCTGAGATAGTTCCGCCTGACCTAACTGAGTACAAAATACGGTTTTAACAGTCTCAGTCGCTTCGTCAAGCTCAACTTTGATTTCAAACCACATATCCCATTCTTTGCAGTATACAAGTTTGAAATCGACGACTTTATCCCACAAAGGAGTAAGTTCGCTATCAATATACTTGTTTAATGTAAATGAAAATTCGGAAGCATCGTTAAATTTATCTTTCAATTCAATGCTATCTACATTTGCATTTAATTGACCGAACTTATTACCACTACGGTTAGCAAGAATTATTGTTGGCGGCTCTGGATTACCAACCAAATCAAATTTGATATTTATAGCCATAATATCACCACCTTACAATCCCACCTTAACAATAGGCGAATACTTAATTTTGATAGAGCAGGGGAGAGAGATGGTTAAGTCATTTCTGCTATTATCATAAGTATTTGCTACTCTAAAGAAAGTCCAATTAAAATCATTTTGTATATTATGAGATGAAATAGAAGACTGAATAACAGGATAGTCCATAGTAATAACTTCTCCAGTAACACAATTAGCAATATAAGTTTCTCTTTTTTCAATAGCGTTATAAATCTTCAAGTTTCTTTCATTTTCAGGTATACCATCTATATTGCCTATAGTAATTTCAGTATAAGGATAAATATAGCCCTCTTCGCAAGATGTGTCATTTAAAGAATGCATACCATTTGCCACTGTATTGTTTATATTAATTATTCTTGGTTCTTTAAGTGAAAAGGGGCGATTAGTCCGAACTTCTAGTTCTAATCCAACGAGCTTTCCATCTATTTCTATTCTACTAACATTAATGATGGCTTCGTAATATAAATCAATATGGTCTTCATCAAGGATTTTGAATTTTAAAAATTCCTTCCTATTCAACCACCTTGTTAACTCACGGAAAACAGCATAAGAAATTTCCATAATATCACCGTCACAAGGGGTTTGGCATATCTGTATTGTAGTTTCAAGACAATCTTCATAGGTGGCACTAGCCAACTTATGAAACGCACCATTTAAAACAGGAATGGTATTAAAAGTAATAACAGCTCCATTTGAAATAGTATCAAGTCCACCTGAATCGAAACGGCATATAATAAATCCGAAGTCACTAAGATTCTTATTGTCGTAAGAAAAGTCATAAGCCTTCATATATTCATCTCCTTTCTTTATAATTTTTCTATCTTAATAAGAGTTTAATCAACCACCATTTCTTTTGATAAACTTCTTGGTTGACTATGCTCTTCATTTTTTTCAGTTCTTGAATCAGATTTTTATATTCATCTTTTAATCTTTTTTGCTCATTAATTGTCTCTGTCATTTCTTTCCTCATTGGTTCAACAGAGCTAATTATTTCATCTTTTTCATTAAGTTTTAATTTAAGACTTTCAATCTGAGACTTTAAAGAGTCAATCTGCTCAGATTGACGAGCAATCATTTTTTGTTGAAAGTCTAATCTCTTTTTATATTTCTTTTCATTCATTTTCTTGCACCTCATAAACTATAATAAGGCGCATTATTTGCACCTTCTACATAAATAGAGAGTGCAAAACTTGCACATTTTTATTGCATATTTGCACTCTCTATAATTTATTAAATTGTATTAACGAATAGATTTATTTTTTGTAAGACTACTCTTGCCAGCCAATCTATCAATAGACATAGAAAGAATAAGCCTTTCAAAATTTTTATCTTTTTGCATAGCTGACAACAATTCATCGTAATTCTTAACATTAGGAAGATTAAATACAACCTTATCTAAATGTTGAGTATAATTACTTTGAACAGTCGAATTATGAGGAACATTGCTTGCATCAAGTCTAAGATTATCTTTGATAAATTCGGCAGGTGAGTTAGTCATATTCCAAAGATTGTTGCTTGCTTCTGCATTTAGAACGCTGCCTTTTCTTGCAATGGGGGTAAGAATAGCGCCATCAGAAGGTCGAATAATATATTCTTCGCCGTTTTCTTGCGTCCAAGCAATCTCATCGTTTAAGAAATTCCTTTTGCCAGTTGCATATCCGCTAATCTGATTAAGTTTGAGCCAACCTAAGTCACCTTGACCAAGTTTCTCGCCAGTACTAATATGATAAGGATGTGTTGCCCAACTTTTCTCATTAATGTTGGTAATGTATACTTGTTTTCCATGATTTTTAGAGCCAGCAGGAGTAACACCTTGCGAATCATAATAATACTTACCACTTAAGAATTTTACCTTATCACCAATTTTTGCCTTGCCGTCGCCAGCAGACTTATCATTGCTATTAGAAGAAGAGAATGACTTGTTAGAGTCAGCGCTATTTTTAGTCGGGTCTTTTTTAGCAGAAGTACTTGTCTTGTTTGCCGCAACTTTCTTCTGTGCATCTTTGTCCACATCATCAACCATTCTACCAATATATGTTTTAATATCGCCTAAAACAGAATTAGTAGTAGTTTGTTTATCTTGAAAACCTTTACCATATGTATCCAACACAGACTTAGCATTTCCTTCATCAACACTCCAAATACCTTTCATTGCTGTTGAAAGAGTTGTTCCAACATTTTTTGCTTCGGCTTCAAGAGCAGATTTAATTGTAAAGCCATTAGCCACTAATTCTTTTGCTATAGCACCTTCTGAACCCAAAGCGGTAGCAATAACACCTTCTGCACCAGAAGCAATATTAACAGCGTCAATTACTTGTGTCAAAAGAACATCCACATTATCTAATCGCTGATTTAAAATAAGTTCGTATTCTTCATAGAGTGAATCAAGCAAAGCGCTTTGGTCGCTGATATAACGGTCATATTCAGTCTCTTGCAAATTCTCCTTTGCTTCTTTAAGAGAGACCGTTATTTCTTGCAGTTTTGCTCGGCTCTCTTCTGAACCATCATTCAAATATGCAGCCCTCTGTTTTTCAAGAGCAGCAATCTCTTCTGACTGCTTTTGCACATTCTTCTGATAATCGTAGAGGTCTTTCATACTATCAAGCTCTTCGTTATGAAGGTCTATGCGTTCTTGCAATGCATCGAGTTCAAGATTTATACCTTCTTCAACGAGGTCTTTTATGGCTTGCTTTTCGTCTTCAGCGTTTAAGATGGCTTCTCGTTGTAATTCGAGGTATTCTCGACGCTTATTAATAACATCTTGACTATACCCATCGAGTTCACCAGAGGCTATTTTGCTATCAATCTCTTTAACTTTTGCACCATAGTCATCGGCTTGATACATATAAGTATTATAGTTTTGACCGTGAAGACCCATAGTAGCCATACCCTTATCGGTTAACTTGCCATAATCATCATGCAACTTGTCGTTGCTCATTAACTCAATAAGGAAATCAGCCTCAGAAGTAACATCAGAAATTCGCTCTTGAATTAAGTCAAATACTTCCCAATCAAGGTCTCTAATTGCGTTTTGCCATTCAAGAGTTTGAGTTGTTACAGCTTCAATTTCTTGGGTAACGGAGTCAATGTCTTTACTCATATTCTTATACTGCTCAGAATTTCGTACTTCTTCAAGGCTCATACCTTGCGCTCGCATTGCTATGGTATATCTGTTTCTTGCAGCAATCATATCTTTTTGCTGGTTTTCAAGTGCAGATATTTCTTTATCAGCGTTATCAATTAATGCTTGATAGTACTCTTCGCTTACAAGATGACCCTTTGTTTCGGCTTGAGATATATATTCATCAATCATAGACTCAGTATGCTCAAAACCTTGAAGAACGCCATCGTATTCAGATATCACATTATCAAAACGCTGCGCATAAAGTTCTGCCTCTGTTTGCTTAAGTTTCTCAATAGCATCTTTACACTCAAGACTTTTTTCGTACCACTTTTGATATTCCGAAATTTTATCTGCTAAATCTTCATCTGTAATATCTTCGATATCAATTTTACCTTGACGAACCTTTTTTTTCCATTTTTCATCAAGCTTAACCTGTATCGCCTTCATCTGATATTCATTAGACGCAGATTGTTGTATACCAATTTCACGCTTAACTTCGCTAATTTCGTTCCTCAAAGCAGTATTTCTTGAACCCCAAGATTTATGAACATTATTTACTGTTTGGTCAAGATTATCTATAGTTCGTTCAAGACGAGAGAGAAGAATGTCTATCCAATCAAATGTCTCTTCAAACTTGTCTTCATCATTAGACTTAACTCCGCCGCCAGAACCACTAGAAAAAGCCGTTCCCGATGCAAAAGCAGTACCATTAACCAACGCCTTGGCACGACCACCATCAGAAGTTACTTTGCCATTTTTAAAAAGTTCTTCAGTTTGTTTCATTTATATTTTCATCAATTCGCTACATTGATGAGGGCATAAATAATACCCCTCATAGTTTCCTATGAGATTAGACTATATCTTCATGTGAAATCAACAATTCCTTATTTAAAATCAACTCAATATTATAGAAGTCCCAATAAGGAATTATAATTAATTTTATATTGTTATCTTTACAATAGTTACTTTTAATATCATCATGTTTATTTTGACGAGCAAATGTTTCTTTGCCACCAAAATAACTTACTGGTTCGTAATGTTGTATACCGTGGAATTCTATACAAACATTCAAATCGGGCAAATAAAAATCAAATGGGAGAGCGTATTTATCTTTGCACTTATCAAATCTATATTCTGCAACAAAGAAAATTTTATTATTTTCCAAATATCTGCTTATACTTTTTTCGCCTTTGCTTTTACATTTTGAACATTCTGAACAAAATTGCCCACCGTATTCCGTAAAGGCATTATAAGAAGTTATAAAAGGTTTGCCGCACATTGGACACAATATTTCTAAATTCTTAACACTCCAACCCTTATACTCGCTCTTGTTTATCCATATTCCACCACATTGCTTAATTTCTTCGTCAACACGCTCTATAGACAGTCTGCCTTTCATTCCGTTTTCTTCGTAAGCACAATCAGGACAACCAAAACCAAGAAGAAGGGAATAAATTTTAGAATTATGAACACCATGTTTTGGACATTCATAATATGCTCTAGTATCGCTATTTTTTATATATTCCTTTTTTGTAATCAGTGTATAACCTTTGTTCTTACAGAATTCTAGTGCGGCATTATATAAATATTCTTGTCTTTTAGAAAGATTATTTTCGCTTGTTTTTCTTTGTCTGCATTTTTGACAAGCATATCTATCGTCTTTGTATTTTAAATAATCCCTCCACGCAACAAAAACTATTTTGCCGCAATAATCACATTTTACTTGTACTTTTATATGAGAGCCATTAGCCAAATCCTCTATTTTAATATTAAAGGCATCGCCAAAATTAGTAAACTGATACCCCTTTTGAATATACCTTTTTTTATTTGATGTACCCCAAATCATCTGAACTATTTGATTCTCTACTAACACTTGCTCACCACCTTTCATAAATATTTCTATATTTAATTTCACATGTTTACCATTTCGAATTGCCAATCGCTTGCAATCCTATGCCTATATACATATAGGTCTTATTAGTCGTTGAACTTTACCCTGTTCGGGTCTTAGCTGCTGATTTCCCATTAAAAAAGAGCAGGGGGATTTAACCTCGTTCTCATACAAATAATTTTTTCTACTTTCGTAACATTCACACTTAGGCATATTTCATCCTTATGTTGTAGTTTATTTGCCTTTAGGGAGTCCCAGCAATTAGATAAATTTTTAATTGCTTATCACTAAGCAATACCACAAATTTTATGGTTAAATATAATATCGCCCTTGCGATATTTGATAAATTCCGCACCTTCTGAACCTATGACATAGTACTTGCCTTGGCGTATTAATGTTTCAGCACCTAACTCTCCAACAAGCGCAGTTCCAGAATCCTTAGTTCCCCAACTACCTTGTTTAAATGCTTTGCCAATTGTACCGTTTACATTAGCAGTGCCGTTAACGGGTGATAAATCACTACCAGTTCTTTGAGCAGCTTTCTTTTTGCCACCAGCCGCAACAGTACTAACAATATTTTTAACAGTTTTTATAGTGTTTACAACAATATCAACTGTTTTACCTTTTAAACCATCAATTACATCTTGTAAAGTCCAAACTTTTTCTGCTTGCCCACTAGTGTCAACCTTAGCATCAACTTCATTACCTTCCATATTGCGAATGGCAGTTTTAAGTTCTTCTAAACTATTATAGCCAAGCGCATTACAAACCGCATCAACAGTATTACCATCCATTCCAGCTATTGCTAAGTCAAGTGCTTCAACATCACCTTGACCAACAGCTTCAGCAATGGCTTGAATAGTCTTATCATCAAGACCTTCTAACTTAGACGATAAATCATCGACATCTTTAACGCCAAATGTTTCGGCAATGATTTCGATATTGGTTCTTCTTAAGATATTGCCAGCCCCACCTGTTGCTGTTTTTGCACCGACGATTGCACCTTGAATAGCGCCGTCAACCTTCTCTTCTACATCAGAAGTGTCTACTTCATCAGCTTCAACTTCAACCTTATATTTCTTTCTAATAGTCTCTTCTTCATTTTCTGACAAAAGACCAGAATTAAGCAGAGCCAAATCTGCCAAAGTCTCAATATTCTTATCCATATTAGCTTGAATATCAAGAACGGTAGGAATTGTTACTTCGCCAGATTCAATTTTCTTTTTGACTTCCTCAATACCATCGTCTGCTTCGAAACCAAGTTTAATTTTTGTATCTTTATCAAGGTTAGAAAAATATTCGGCTATTTCGTTAAGTTCGCCATTTAATTCTTCTATCTCTTCGGCATTAGCCTTTGGGTTGAGTTTGAGCTGATTTAAAGTTTGTATGGTTCTACCATACTCTTGCAGATTCTCTAATGGTTCTTCGAACTCTTCATCTTCAACGGTAAGACCAATTCCATAATCTTCTTCGGTTAGTTTGTCAAGTTTCGCTTGAAGAGTGCTAACAACCTGCATCGCCTGAGTAGCACCATCAGCATCAAAATTAAATGTACCATCTTTATTCCAAAACTCTTTGCTGTCTAAGATTTTATGCGCTTCTTCTAATTGCGTTTTAAGATTTTCGACACTCGTAGTATTGAAATCAAACTCAAAATCTGTCTTACCTATTTTATGTAAATAGTCTGCGGCTGCCTTGGCTTCGTTTTGTAAATCAGCCAGTTGTCTGTATGTTCCGTCCATACTTACTACAAAACCAGCATCATCGGCAGCACGAACCATTATTTGAACAAGTTCTTCGCTAATACCTAAAGCCTCAGCAATAGCTTCGTCGCCGTTTTTAATAATGTTTCCATCTTTATCTTTTTTAACAGCAAGTTCGAAGTCGAAAGCGATAACCTTGCCATTTTTATCCCTCTTTACAACATCTTTTCCACCAAATGCCTCTTCTTCTAACTTACCAATGGCATCTAAGAAATTGTAAACACCATCAGAAGTGGAGTTGCCTTCTTCATCCACAGTAAAGAAGTCACGAATGCTGTAACCAGTATCTTCGAGAACTTTTCCATCTTTGCCTATGTACTTAATAGACTTATCTAAATTGTCATAAATTTTCTTTAGCTCTTTTGCGGATTTACCAGCCAAATCTGTTCGACCAGTAAGCATTTCAAGAAATTCTATGGCGCCGTCATCTATCCAACCACGAGAAAGTTCATCATCAATAGTTTCAAAGCCACTAATGACATTTTCGTACATATCTCGTTCTTGACCAGCTTCTTCAGCGGCTAACCAATCATTATATGCAGATGTTAAACCTTCATACTGAGCAGCTAATGTTGCGGCTTCACTAATCCTCTGAGCCAGAGTCTGTCTATCGTTATATAACTCTGATTTTCTTAATGGGTCATCACAATTCTTAATAGCTTCGCCAAGATTATCATAGGTATACTTCATCTCAGCCAATTCGCTGTCAACCTCAGCCAATTTCTGCGATGCATATGCCTTTTCAAGCCTATTAAATTCTCGTCTATTAAGGTGTATGCCGTGAGATGTTTCTTCAAACATCACAGAAAGGTCATATCCTTGGTTTTCAAGAGCGGCATAACGACTCTTTAAAGCACTGATTGACTCAGAAGATAAGCCAGTAGCAGACACAGATTCTGCCAAAGCGGTATTTAATGCCTCAATACCAGCAGTTTCAACTTCAAGATTTAAGTCAAAGGTTAAGCCTTGAAGCATCATCTCCATTCTAAGAGCCGATTTTATATCTTCAATAGTTTCTTTGTAATCGGTTTCTGATAATTCGGGAATTATATCAATAAGAACAGAAAGTTCTTCTGAAGATAAACTGTCAAGGAAAGGCTCATATTCGCTTGGCATTATATTAAACAATTCAGAATCTGCCAAGCGATTTCTTAATTGTTGATACTCTTTTACAAGACCATCTTCATCTAATCCTATGCTTAGTTTTAATTGAGACTCAATCTTATCATCTAATCCCAAGCCATCAATTAATTTACCAGTATCCTCAAGACCTTGCACATATTCGCCATAAGAGATTTCGCCACCATTAAACTTAGTTTGTAAATCAAATGCAGCTGAAATTTCTGCGCTTTCATCGCTGTTGATAGAATTGAGTTGGTCAAGCATGTTTGTAACCCAATCTTCAACACTTATGCCTTCTGTCTGCAAACTATCAAAGAATTTCTTATCTAAGCCATTAACAATTTGATAAGCGACGGCTTGTAAATCTTCACTTATACCGCCATAATCTAAACCGCTGATTCCACTGCTTATATCAAATGCTTCACTCAATTTGGCTTGAGCTATGGTTTTTTGTCGCTCGACTATTTCTGCAAATTGAGTGTAATGGTCATCAACAATTCCCTTAATTTTCGCTGGGTCAGTTTTCATAACATCTTTTAAAACTTCAGCTGGGTCTTGCCACCATTTAACATCTACATTCGCATCTTCCAACGCTTTTTTAATTGATTGTTTGTCAAAACCATTAAAAATAGTACTAAATGAGTCAGGATTGCTTAAACCATTTTCAATTTTCTTAATTACATCAGTCGGCAAATCTTCTGGTTTTGTAAACCAACTTACTATAGGAGCGCTCTGACCAAGCATTTCCCAAAAACTAATATCACTTGCATCTTTTGACTGATTATTAAAGTTCTTTTCAATATCTTTAGTATTTGTAAGAATTTCTTGGTTTTGAGCGTGAATTAGCTTTTCATACGCCGCAGTTAATTCTTCAATATTATTTTTACAAGAAAGAAGAGCGTTGCCCTGAGAATCGTATCCAGACACAAGAGAAGGGATTTGGTCAGCAATCTTATTTACGATACTCTGATACTCCGAATATTCATCAGCAGTCAAAGAAACATTTTCGCCAAGATGATTAACACCCCTAGATAATTTCTCGTACTTAGAAATCATAGAGTCTTCATTAGAAGTGTCGTAACTACCTTTAAGTTTTACTAGCTCATCATGTTGCTCTTTAAATTTAGATGTAACCTCATTTACTTTGTCAGCAAGTTCATCTTCTGTTACGATTAATTCGCCTATTGCTTTTACTGCAAAAGATATTAATGCCGATATGCCCATCGTAAGAGCGGCGTTAAGAGCTATTGTCGCAGCTTCCAGCGCAATAGTTTTAATTGTTGCACCAACAAGAGAACCGATATAACCAGTAAAACTTGCTTTTGAGCCTTTGAGACCAGATATATATTTACCAAAAGATGAATTTGAATTTGCCCATGCTGCCCTAAGTTTTTCTTGCGACTCGACACTCAACGAGTTATATTTTGCAATCTTAGTACTTATTGACGCATATTTGTCGCTCAAATCCGTAAGAGCGGTTCCAAATAAATGTACAGATTTAGTTTGTTTGTCAAAAGTTAAAAATCCCTTGTTTTTAAACAGAGATATTCCAGCGGCAACAGCACCCAAAAGGGTGGGGAGTGTACCAAATGTATCTATTAATTTATCTAATCCATTAACCAAGCCTATAACGGCATTAAGAGCGGATTTTAAAAAATCTGAATTAAGAAAAGACTGCGATAAGCTTTGCCAAGTGGCTTTAAGCTTATTTAAACGAGCTTCAAGACTTTGGCTCCACTTAGCATGCTCTGCCATGGCTGAGCCAGAAGAGTTGAGAGAAGTTTCTAATGCGTCTCTAGCTATGTCAAAGTTCTGCATAAGGGAAGAGACTACATTACCCTGACGCTTACCTGCGATAAGCTCTGTAATCGAAGCTTGCGCTATGTCAGAAAGGTCTCCCCACTTCTGAGCAAGTTCATCCATTATTTGATATGTTGACTTAAAATTATTCTTGTCAAGCATAATGTCCACGCCAGAGAGAGCAAGGATTTCTTCTCTTAGTTTGGCGGTAGATTCTACCATTCCATCAGTTTCAAGACCAGCCTCTTCCAGTTCACTCTTTGCTCCACGAATTCTCATGGAGATTGTTTTAAAACTTGTTCCAATAACTACAGGGTCTTGAACTACCGTATTTGCAGCAGTAATAAGGGCTATACTTTCGTCAATCGTGTTATTTGCAGCTCTAAGCGACGATGCAGACCTCTGCATAGCTTCACCAATACCGCCAGACGAGATAGCGAAATTATTCGAAACCTCGTTAAATTTATCTACTATATCCATAGCGAAATCAGTGTCACTAATTCCGCTTGCTTCATCTTTAAACGCCGCCAGCGTAGAAATCAAGCTCTTTGTTGCAGTTTCAACACCTTCGATTTCATCACCAACAACGGTATATATATTTGCTACTTCGGCAAGCCCTTGAGACTCTTCAAATCCATAACCTAATCTTGCAAAGTCAGCAGTAGAAGTCACAAGACCATCAATAGTCGTTCCAAGCTCTTTTGACCTCGAAGCAGCGTTACTTAAGAACTTATTGTAAGATGCATCTGTCTCATCAGTAACCTTTTTGAGTTCCGTCATTGCGGAGTCAATAGCAACAACTTGTTGGAACATATCTCTCAATCCTTGAGATGCATACATGAACAACGAAGCTACAGAAAAATACGAGGAGTATCTAGAAAACTGAGTTTTAAGTTTATCGCCAAAGGTCTGAGTTGTTTTACCTGCTAATTGAGCTTCTTTTTTAATCTTTGCAAATTCCGACCTTAAACGAGCTAAGCTTTGTTTATCACAACTGCTTATTTGTGCTTGCAACTCTTTAATTCTACTACCAAATTGTTTTGCAGCAGCAGAATTATCCTTAAGCCAGTTATCCATCTGCAAAGATAAATTGGCTCTATTCTGTTTTAAAGCCTCTAAATCATTTGCATTTTTTTCGTCAATGGCTTGTTGTTTTAACTGACTATTAACATTTTTTAGAATTGCTTCATATTTTTTATTGGCTTCAATCAAAGCCTCTATATCATTAGCATTTGCAGCAGTTTTTATTTGAGTAAAAGCGTTTTTAAGTTGGTCTATATCAGATTTCAATTCGTCTGATTGATTTGATAATTTGCCAAACTTCGTGGTTACATCTAAAATCTCATCATCAAACTTACTAGCACCTAAATTGCTGCCAGATAACTTTTTGGTTATTTTGTCAGCGGCTTCTGCGACCTTATTAAAAGATTGAGAAACTTTAATTCCATAATCTTGGACACTATACTTACCAGTCTCTGCGTCTAAAGTAACTTTCTTTATTGCTGTAATGGCTCGTTCATATTCGTCAATGCCCTTAACGGTTAATGTAATAGAGCCGTCGTTATTAAGACTTGTGGTTACACCTCTTACGGCAACACGCATTTCTTCAAGGTCTTTAGTTATGACATCTATAGAAGTTTTATCAAACCCAAAATCATTTAATGCAGTTTTTAAATTATTAATCTGAGCGGTTAAATCTTCGCCGCCCAAACTATCAATTTTGATATCGCTAATTCTTCTAAGCTTTTGGTCTACTTCCGTAATAGAAGAACCGACACTATCAAATCCAGTGCCTAAAGTTGTTTTAACGGTTCCGACATTAGATACTAACTTTTCAATAGAATTAGACAATTTTTCAAAACTTTGAGTCAAACCATCAATAGATATACCAGAAGACAAACTCTGAAGAGCAATTTTAATTTCTCCTAAATCAGTAACAATAGAATCAAGCTGTTTATCAAGACCTTCAACATTGAAATTATTATTACCGCCAAAAATTTGCTTTAATTTTTCAAAGCTGTCTTGCATTTCATTTGCGCCAGTTTGAACATCAACAGCATCTTTGACCAATTCATCGGCAGATTTTGTAAACTGAGAAGTGATATGACTTATGTCAATGCCTTTTAACGCCGCCGCTTCTTTAATAACAGATATATATTGCTTATATGCGTTTATTTGCTTGCTTAGATTTGAATCGTCTGCCATTTGAAGATTCAAATCAAATACATTAGTGTTATGTTTTTGCCAAGCGTTACTATCTGTTAACAAATTACTAAGAGGCGAAAAGCCCTCTCTATATTTGCCTTTATAATATTTACTAAAATAATCTTCGAATGCTTTTATTTGTTTTTGTAATTCTGGAAGAGTTTCGCCTCTTATCTTTTGACCATAAGCGGTATTTCTCGCAATGGGATTGGAACCGCCCATATTAATGCCAAAATTAATATTGAAATCTTTTTTACCAATTGCATTTAAATTGGCGTTTAATTCCGTAAATTTATCAGAAGCTTTATCTAAGGCGTTACTAATCTGATTAATAGAAGAGAGGAGCGACTTCATTCCTGACTTGCTATCAAGCGTGCCTATAGAAGTTTTAATATCTGCGACAATATTCTTAACATCTCTAAGAGAAGCTTCTAAAGAATCGGTGTTGAGAGTTAAAGTGTTTTTATCATTCTTACCTAAATTTTGAAGTTGCCTTTTAATATCATCAAGATTTTCAATTTCAACATTAAGTTTAATTGGTTTTACTTTGTTTTCGGCAATATTAATTTGAGTTTGTATATCATCAACATCAATATCGACACCTAGTTGAATTTTATACGATTCATCCATTTATATAATTCACACTCCTTTCCACAGGTGCATTTTTAAACGCACCTCAAAAGGTGCTGTAATTTTCTAATTTAACTTGTTTTTATTTTTATAGTAGGGTAGGAGAGGGTATAAAATTGAACTTTTATACCCTCGCAACCTATTTTATATAACTTTAATTGTTATATTAATTTACATATTCCCAATGTAGTTTCGTTCCGTCGGGCAGTTTGCCAGCGGTTTTAAAATATTTTTTTCCTCTACAACACTTAGTAATTGTACTATTATCAATTCCTAATTCTTTTCCTGCAATTGTAGCAGATACATAAATTTTATCTAATTCAATACATTTGACAGGTATCGAAGATGGATAAACATATTCATCGGTAAAATCCTTTCCTTGAACCTCAAAGTCTTTTAAGTACATAAATCTATGACGAGCCTTTCCACAAGTTCTTAAATCGCCTCTGCAATTAGCCCTAATATTTTCAACGCTAATACCGAATTCATCTGATACTTCATATGCCGAATTATATATAATCTTTGTATCCAAATCTATTATTTTTATGGTATTCCCATAATTAGGATTTTTTGTTGGGTCTTTAAACAATTCCTTGTTGTATTCGCTTAATTTTCTCTTAGTTTCTTCAGAACGATGTTTACCATATAATGGGTGATTTTCAGGATTTTGAAATCTCTCTTTCGCAGCATCGCTTATTTTCTTTTTTGTTTCCATCGTAAATCTGCCAATAGAATGACCGCCATTATCCTTGTTATACCCTTTTTCTTTATTAGTTGCATCATACAAGGAAATCAATTCCACTTCTTTTTCTTCAGCTTCTCTCTTAGTTAAGCCCTCAAATAATATTTCATGTTTAAAATTATTCCAACCATATTTTTGAATGGCGTTATAAAAGTGTTTATTATACCAATAACCCAAGCCATTGTTCCATCTTTTTTCAGGTGGATTCATACAAGTTATTCCGATATAAACCTTATTACTTGGAGAGGTATGTTTATACACCCTATAGATTCCTTCATTTTCTTCTGTCATAATAAGCCTCCATAAATATTAAAGAGGGGATAGGAGACTATCCCCATATTCGAATAGGAGGGCGGTGTCTATCCGCCAAAGCCTATTATTTAATTTTAATTGTCATTAGAACTATCTTGTTCTAATGCGTTTTTAAGTTTATCTAAGTTCTTCCAAGTGCGGTCTTTAGCTGTCATATCATTATAAATGCTAATCATACTATGACCAGTGCTTTCAGACCAACCAGTAAGATATACAATAAAATCATCTTCAAGACCAATGCGTTTATACATAGACACATTGTAATGTCTTAATGAATGCATATATAATGGCTTTCCGACTACATCACTTAGATTACCCATCCAATCTCTCAGTCTGTCAGCGTTAGCAGGTAATCCATCTTTGGTAATGAATACAAAATCGTGTTCTATATCATTTTCTTCCATAATTTCTTTTCTTACTTTTAGCCATTTTTTATAGTAGGGCAAGAACATATCTTTTAATATATATTTATGAAGAAGTTTGCCGTTGACTCCACGACCTTTTGTAACTATCTCTTTAGTCGTTTCTAAAAACAAACCATCGAACACTGTATTTTCTTCGTCAATAAGGTCTGTAGTAAATCTCGCAAGTTCTGAAATTCTCGCTCCACAAGAGATTGCCAAGGCAAGAAGACATTGCTCTTGAAACATATTATTTTCTTCGAGATAGTTCATTAGACTATCAATATCTTCTTTTTGTAAAACCGTCTTTTCTCTAACATTTTCCTTAACTGGTTTTTCGATTTTGGGCAAGAGATTTCGGAAGGTGGGGTAGTCTTCATCAAAGAAATTTTCAATCCAAGCGCTAAAACTTGAAAGGCTACTATGCATTTGATGAAAACGATTAGCCGACCACTTAAGTTCCATAACACAGAAATCAAAGAAGTCTGCGTATTCAATTTTTCTAATATCCATAAATAACTTGTTTTCGTTGTAAAGCAAGTTCCAAGTCAGAAACATTGTTAGATTCGAGCGATATACTGTTACAGATTTAGGAGAATGTTTGGTTGCAAAATTCTTCAAATATCTCTCCATAAATTTAATATTATCTTTATTGATTTGAGATGTTAACTCAGGACTTGTTATAATTTTACGATAAGTTTCTCTGCCATTACCTTTTGCCATATAATCATCCTCCTTTCTAAAATTATTTTATATTATTTAATAGGAATACCCTTTTCAACAAGTCTATCTCGAAGTATTCTAATAGCTTCTGCATCAAGTACTTGTAATGCGTCAT
>JAEIGA010004755.1_pt1 | contig 20944 bp, 19 predicted proteins | sample 9270691 | NCBI WGS metagenome assembly JAEIGA01 (sample SAMN17057246, study PRJNA624740) | gut metagenome | biome: biome; isolation source: fecal sample | host: Bos grunniens | place: China: Xizang | collected 2019 | reverse complement strand
CACTATCGTATTTACAAGAATCAAACATTGACCATTAAGTCAACAGTAGGTGCTATTACTTCTGTGCAATTTACATGTACTGCAGATGGAGACGCTCAATATGGTCCTGGTTGTTTCACAGCTGCAGCCGGTAGTTATACCTATTCAGGAGCAATAGGTACGTGGACAGGTAGCGCTGCTGAGATTACCCTCACAGCATCTACTAACCAAGTGCGTGCTAGTCAGATCGTTGTAGCTATTGACGGCGAGGTAATCCCTGGCGGCGGCAATGGTGGTGGCAACGACAACGATAGCACAGGTACTGTAGTTCCACCAGCTGAAGGTGTGATCACTTGTGCACAAGCAGTAGAGATCTGTAAAGCTACAGGTGAGACTGCTACTACAGAGACTTATACAATCCGTGGTTATGTAACCGAGATTAAAGAGGCTTATACCGATCAATATAAAAATGTATCTTGCTGGATGGCTGACGAAAAAGGTGGTGGTCAAGTATTCCTTGCCTTCCGTGTGAAACCAATCAATGCTGCAGACCAAGCCGTTAAGGTAAATGATTATATTGAAGTGAAAGGTAAATTGGTGAACTACTATGGCAATACTCCAGAGACTACTGCAGGTGGTAGTTTGACCATTATTACCGCAGGTGAGGAAGGCGAGAAACCAACTTTGCCAGAAGGTTTGACTGGTGACGGAACAAAAGAGAATCCATTCTCTGTAGAGGATGTATTGGCATTGAACAACCAATTTGCAGGTCCATACTATGTGAAAGCATATATCGTGGGTCAAGTAGTTGGTGCGGCTATTTCAACAGGTTCTCAATTTGAAGCTCCATTTGACCCAAGTACAAACAACGATGGTAGTGTAAACACCTACAATACTAACCTCCTTATAGCTTCAAGTGCAGACGTGGCTGATGTAGCAAAATGCGTACCAGTACAATTGCCAGCAGGCGACTTGCGTACTAACTTCAACTTGCCAGAGAACCCAGATATGGATGGTCAAGAGGTATTGATCTGCGGTAGCTTCGCAAAATACTTCGGTGTAGCAGGTATCAAGTCAACTACCTCAATCGAGTTGCTCGGCGATGCTGCTAATGAGGTGACAGTGAGAGGTTTGCAATATGCAGATGCATACTACTATGTGGTAGATGGCGTAGGTTACTTCGATATTGATATGTACAAAGATCTTGATCCTGACACATATGCATATACTTATCCAGAGGTATATGTAACCGTTGAGGCTAAGAGCAACACTGCCCTTAATGGCACATATGAATTGCTCGGTGCTGGATATTGGACTAGCGAAAACGACTCAGTGTTGATGGTTCAGACTGGTACATTGACAATCGAGAATGTTGACAGCGAAAACAACTATTCATTCAATGGTTCTTTCGTAGGTGAAGATGGTAAGACATATAAGTTTAACCAAGTACTATACGTATGGGCTTATGATGTTGACAATGATGAGGAGATCGTATTGGTAGAGGGTGCAACCGCTGTTGAGAATGTAACAACAGAGGAGAATGCCACTGCAACTAAGGTATTGCGCAAGGGTCAACTCTTGATAAAAGAGGGTGAGAAATTCTACAATGTGCTTGGCGCAGAAGTGAAGTAATCACTCTATTACCTTATACAAAAATAGGCTACCTGGAAAGGTAGCCTATTTTTATATAGTATATATGGTGTTTTTATCGGGGACTATTTACTGTTTCGTATTGAAGCTTACTTGTTCGCGCGAAAAGCGAAACTCCACAGGGCAATAGCGAATGCCACGCTCATTCGTAATAGGAGTTCCCCAAAAGAGATAGGCATGCTGCCCCTTGCGTACATGCGCACCCTCTTCTTTCCATTGATCGAAAGTCTTGAGCTCGGCGTTTAACATATTATAGCACTCGCGAAGTAATTGATTGCAAGTGAATTTAGTACGTCCTGCTGCTTTCGCCATTTCTACAAGACCATTGGTAATGGTGCGGAGATGAGCTCGGTAGTCATGCATTTTGCTGGATTGATTGCTGGTGAAAGTATTCACCTTGTTAGAGGTAGTAGTCATAATAATAAGTAATTAAAAGTGAATAAATTTAGTTGTTTATGCTTGATTAGTAATAATTTGCATACATATGAGAATGCTATAGAAATTGTTAAATAACTCTTGCACGTTGGTTTTTAAATCCTTTTGATTGAAGTTGAATTCGAGTTGCATAGTTGTTAAATTTTAGACCGCTTCGCTGTTAGAAGTTAGACCGCTTTGCTGTCAGACCGCTCGCAGAGTTCGCTGTCGGAGTTTGTATTTATCGTTTGACGGTGCAAAGGTACTACAGTAAACTGCTAAAACTTGTCAGTATCTCATAAAAAAAACAAAAAAAGTGCATTTTTTTGCACTTTTTTGTTTTTTTTGTTGTGTCGCTTCGCGAGGTTGTGCGTCTTTGACGGGTTGTGTGCGCTTTACGCAGGTGGCATAGATAGAGTTGTATCAAAGACAATACATCTCGTATGCCCTTTGGGCTTCTTCGCGGAAGAGTTGTACTAGTTCTTCTGGTTCGCGTACGCGGATGTCAGCGCCGTGGGTTCGCAACTCTTGGATAAAATCGAGAGTAGGAGCTATATAATACTCAAAAAAAGTGTTTCCATGGAATTGGCGCAACTCTTTTTGTGATTTATGCAATGGTAGCAATCGAAGGAATTGGGTGGATTTAGGATTGGCTTCAATGATGACTTTGGTAGGAGCCGCATTGCGGAATACACCATAGTAAGGGGCAAAGAAGGCGCTTGCGTCGAAGTGCTTGGGATAGACAAATTCGATATCAGTAGGACGCATAACTTGCACACGATCAAGCGCATATATGCGAGTGTCGTTAGGATGAGTGGATGGACAACCTGCTACATACCAGCGTTGTTTGAACACTTTGAGGCAATAGGGTGCAAGGTGGAGTTCGTATTGCTCCTGACGATTGAAACTGTGGTAGGTCATCTGTACTTGTTTGCGTTGGCGAATCGCATCAATAATCAGACTGAGGTACTGCGTTCCTTCTGGTATATCTTCGTATAGCACACAATCTGTGATATCTTTGGCTTGATCCATCATGGAGTGAACCGCCATTGCATTAAGTAACCACTGACGTGTTCCGCCAGATATATCGTCCTTATTTTCAATATAATAGGTGTTACCGCGCGATTTGCTACAACGAATGTCCACATCAAAAATTTGCTGAATCTCTTCTTTATAGCGGTGGAACTTTCGTTCAGGAAACTCGTTTTCATGATTGTCGTTGTAGCGGCAATGTGCCCAACGACGATTGATGTCCTCGCGGGTAAGATTACCAGAGGCAATGGTGTCAATCAGCCAGAAATATACATTAACTTGATGTGCAGCCATGTGTGTTTAATGTTTTAGAAGTTTCAGGGTTTCACTATTTTCATTTCGCAGTTTTTGCAATCGAATTCTAGGGCGAGTAACGTACCGTTTTGTAAACGCAGGTAACGTGGCTCGTTGGTCATAGGATTGATCTTACGGCAATGACCTAACTCGTTGAGTATGCAATACTTGCAGGTCATGAGGGGATGGGACGCTTTGCTGTGGGACGCTTCGCTGTGGGACGCTTCGCTGTAGTGCGCTTTGCTGTGGGACGCTTCGCTGTAGTGCGCTTGGCTGTAGGAGGTAATGACCTCTCTGCGCCATTGGTTGAGTAGGCTAGTGGGTATAAAATATGGAAATTCGTCGGAGCATAGTTGGTCGTGTCCATAGACCTGGATATTTTGTGCTACGAAGTGTGTGTCTCCGAGTTTGCTAAGTTGCTGAATGATCGTTTGTAGAGATCGAGTGGTATTGTTAGCAGGCTGGTGTTCGGCTATGAAGGTGGCGCCTTTATCTCCGATGGTTAATCTATATCCCTCTGGTACTACCTCAAAACGAATATCTACCTGTATTTGTCGTTTGGCTTGCAGCGAGCGCAAGAATTCGGTGTCCAGATTGCGGTAGAGGGTAGTTCCTATCTTGGGTAATTGGACGCCCTTTGGGCTATTGGGTAATGGACGCTTCGCTAATGGATATTGGCTATTGGGTATTGGATATTGGTTGTTGGGATATATCCAGTTGCCTTCTATGCGGTTGATAGCAAAACCTTTATCGCCAAAGCAGATACCGTCGCCGTTATGCAATGTGATATTGGGCATAAGTTCCACGCAAATGGCATTTTTTCTTAGCGCAACTACCTTGCCAATCATTTCGCCAGTGGATTTGGGAGTTTGCCAGTTCGCCATGTTTTTTGTGCGAGCATGCAAGAAATAGTCGGTTTGTCCGCGGTGGAAGGTTTTTTGGGGGTTAGGTGTGAAATTATATTGATAGACAGATTTGGTGGATGCATGTTGCAATGTGGGGTTGCTATCTATCAGTTGATCAAGTAGTTGGCGGTAGTATGCTACAATATTAGTAACATAATCCATATCCTTGAGTCGGCCTTCAATCTTGAATGTGGTTACTCCTGCTTCGATGAGTTCGGCTAGATGCGAACTCCTATCCATATCTTGTAGCGAGAGCAAGTAGCGTTGGTGGATAGGTTGTCCGTAGTTGTCGATAATCTCGTTGCGATCTTTGTCCAGTAGGTCGTATCGTTGTCTGCATGGTTGTGCGCAACATCCGCGGTTGGCACTACGATTCATGAGCACTTCGGATAGGTAACAACGTCCGCTATAACTCACGCATAGGGCACCATGAACGAATGCCTCTAGTTCGATGGGGGCGACTTCGTTGTGGTGTATACATTGGTGGATATTGCGGATTTGCTGGATGGATAGTTCGCGTGCTAGGACTACTCGGCGAAAGCCAAGTTGCTGAAGATGAAGCACTTGCTCAGGTGTGCGGTTGTCGCATTGCGTAGAGGCGTGCAGGCGAATAGGAGGAAGGTCGTAGTTGAGGAGGTTTAGATCCTGGATGATAAGTGCGTCAACCCCCACCTTATATAAATCGTGCGCGAGCGCGCACGCGCGAGGATACTCGTCGTCGTGGAGTAGGGTGTTGAGCGTCACAAGTACTTGTGCACCAAATAGATGGGCATATTCAACGAGTTGGGCTATGTCCTCTATAGAGTTACCCGCTGCTTGTCGCGCACCAAACTCGGGTGCGCCGATATATACGGCATCCGCACCTGCTTGTATGGCAGCTTTACCCACAGCCAGGTCGCGGGCTGGAGCAAGAAGCGATATGGGAGTTGATGGTGTCAAATGTATAAAGGAGTTAATAATTGTATTGGTTTTAATGGTGTTAACGGAGCATGTTGCTCAGTTCGTACATGACTATACCCGCAGTAACGCTGACATTGAGCGAGTGCTTTGTGCCATATTGTGGAATCTCGATACATCCATCCGCTGCATCTACTACGGCTTGTTGTACTCCAAAAACCTCATGCCCCATGATGATTGCAGTCTTTTGATTATGAGGTAGTTGCATGTCGTGGAGCATGGTGGCACCGTGGGCTTGCTCTATGGCATATACGGTGTATCCGTCGGCTTGTAGTGTACGTACGGCGTCTAACGTATGTTCGAAATAGCGCCAATCTACAGTGAGTTCAGCGCCTAGGGCAGTTTTGTGGATTTCGTTGTTGGGTGGGCAACAACATATACCACAGAGCCATACGCCTTGCAGGCAGAAAGCATCTGCGGTACGGAATACCGCTCCGATATTGTGTTGGCTGCGGACGTTGTCGAGCACCACGATGAGGGGCACCTTTTTGGTTTCGTGGAATGCCTCTGGGGTGAGGCGGTTCATTTCTTGTATAGTAGTCTTTTGCATTGCTAATAGATGGGTTCTGAATAGTGCGGTAATAGTGCGGTTATTGTGTGGTTATTGTGCGGTGCAAAGGAAAGGCAAACAGATGGTCAGTAGTTGGTTTGCTTGGTCGATGTCGATGATGAAATCTTCGTGTAGTGGTATGAGTAGTTCGTTATCGAGGGTGATCAGGGTATTGATCGTAGTTTCATCTACGTGAATGATGGTGCCTAGCTCTCCTTGGTCGGTGTCTAATACGCTATAGCCCGTGAGACTCTGCCATGTAGGTAATAGTTCGTCCTCTTCGCTGAGGTCAGATGCGAGCATGTATGCTTGGCATCCGATGAGTGGTTGTGCGGATAGTTCGTCGTTGATACGATCGAGTTGGAAAATAAGTGAATCACTCCCTTTACCTCGCCAATTGAGAACTCGGAAGGGAACGAGGATGTTGTTGATGCTCAGTATGAGGAATGTGGCTTGAGCATTATCCCAATATTCGTTGGACGTAAGACATTGAATTTCACCACGTTTTCCGTGTGTGCGAGTAATGTGTCCGATGGCTATGACTTGCTGATTAGTGATCATTGTATGGATTGTATTGTATTGAGTGCGACATATATGATGTATCCCTCTGTGGTGTATCCCATTTGATTGAGTAGCGACATGTAGTCTCTCACCTGTTCGAGGTGTGATATTGGTTTCTCCTTGCCGAATTTGTAGTCGATGATGATGGCATGTTTCCCGCTAATCATCACACGATCAGGTCGTTGTATATTTCCAGATGAGGTGATGATATCTTGTTCGGAAAGGATTTTATAGCGATTGGAGAACCAATCATTGTGGTTTTCTCGTTGTATGAGTGCTTGTAGCAGGATCAGCTGCTGGCGCAACTCAACCGCTTGCTGCTCAGTTACTTTTCCTGTATTGATTAGTCGTGTGAGGGTGGGTTCGGCATCTTCCCACACATTAATTTGTGATAGCCAAAGGTGCATCAATATGCCTAGATCTATAGTAGCCAATGGTGTGTCTTTTTCGAAATCGTCCTCGGCTCTGCTGCGTAGGGTGAGGCGATTATTGATTGGGGTGGATAGGTATTGGGCATGGATGGTATTGGTATCTACAGTTTCTTTAGGAGGTAGTGGCGCTAGTTGTTTGCCAACTTGGAGCGAGGAATAGATATGTTGTTCGTTGAGCTCGTCGCGATACAAATATGATATGAGTTGACCAATTTTGGAGACTTTAAGTTCTTTTTTGCTATTGTATGAATACATTGGTCCATAGGCATATAGACGGTATCTGGGTCGGGTGAATGCAACATATGTTAAGTTCAGATTATCAATGTATTGCGATATTTTTTCTTGAATGTAATCGTAGGCAAAATGCGATTTCAGCAGTTCCTCTTTCGGGTGAGCGGCAACGAGTGGCAATTGGTTGAAAGGTGCTGTAGTAGGGGTGCACCAAATGATGTCGGTTGTTTTGAGTCGGTTGACATCCCATTCAAAACACGGCATCATCACAATATCGAATTCTAGTCCCTTGCTGCTATGGATGGTCATTACGCGGATCGCATTCGATGTGGCAGGGGAAGCAATCATGGTTTTGTATGCTTTTTTATCCCAATATTCTAGGAAGGCAGTCTTGTCGGCTACACGATTAAGGGTATAATTATATATAAGATCTTGAAATGTAATTAGATATGGAGTATCTTCAGGTCGTTTGTTGAGGTGTAATTGGTAGATGAGCATTTGCACTTGTTCGTATAGCGGTAGTTCCTTTGCGCGAGCGATACAAGCTTTTTGCTCTTCAGTTAATGAACCCAAAGTAAGTTTGATATATGCTTCGGTAATTGAGTCGAATTGCTCTTCCTCGTTTCGTAATAGATTGATAATCAGTTTTATAGTATAATTGGAGCCGATGGCTAGTCCTTCGGATGACTGAATATTGTATCCATGTTCGATGAGGAAAGTGGAAATATCTCTGATATCATTACCGTCGCGCGCTAGGATGGTTACTCGATTTAGGTCAATCCCTTCGTTCTCAATGGATTGCAATTGCTCAAGCATAGCTTGAAATTGTGCGTTTTGGGTGTTGTCGCCTTCGAAGAATTGCATATGGAAGTAACCCCCGTAAGTTTTTGCGGGCTTTTGGTGCATCTCCTCTGGGCTATACATTGTGCGTATGTTGAGCGACAATTCGGGCTGCTTCGTGAGTTCATCGATTTGGTCAGCTACCCATTGGCTGTAGGCTTGCATGAGCTTTTCATTGTTTGCAATCACTACAGGTGCGGTACGGAAATTATATTCCATTTTCGGCAATTGAGTATGAGCAAACTGATTAGGCACCCGTGTGAGTGTTCGCCAATCAGAATTACGAAAACGATAGATGCTCTGCTTGACATCCCCCACAATAAGATTGTCGTGGTCATGGCTCTCTGCTTCTGTGATTAATGGGGAGAAATTCTCCCATTGCAAGGCGCTAGTATCTTGAAACTCGTCAATCAGATAATGATGAAAATGTTGACCGATTCTTTCGTATATGAATGGTGCATCTTGTCCATCGATGATTTGATGGACAAATGTGTTGGTTTCCGATATGGGAAGCCTGCCAATATTGTGATTGGTGGTTTCAATTTGTCGGGCAACGTCTTGCAGAATGCCCATGGTGTGTAGGTTGGACAAGATAGCCTGGGCAGTGATGTAGTCGCGGGAAACATTACCAGTACAAATCTCGTCTAATTGCTTGAAAAGTGGCTGTAGGTCTTGTAGATAGATGTTTTGCAATTCTATCTGCTTTGCTTTGGAGTGTCTTTTTGGGGCAATCAGAGTAGGATCGTTGATTACTTTTTCGAATTCAGCTCCGCAACCTTCTGTTAGCCAGCGAGATGGAGTGCGTTGAAATGATTTGACTAGTTTTTGATTCCATCCCTCTTCATGTGCAAAAATAGCCAAAGCCTGATTAAGCAAGGAGGCAACTTTCTTTTCGGCAGAATCGCATATTTGCTGCAGTTGTAGTTGGTATTGCCTCATGGTGTTTTTGTCGGCAAATACCTGTTGTATTTCCTCTATTTTACGAATTAATTGCTCCTTAAGTAGTTCTTGAGAAAATAGATTGATAGAATCACTAGGATTCCAACTTTTGTTGTTATTGATTTTACGTTTGATGTATTCTATGAGCCAAGACATCAAGTCTTTATCTTCATCTTTTGCCTCTTTGATTCGTATGAATAGCTCATTTACAGCCTGTTGCACCATCTCTTTGCCATCCATATCTAGGTCATAGGTGGCAGATAATCCCAATTCCAAAGCAAAAGTGCGAATGACTTGTTGGAAAAATCCATCTATGGTTGAGACACTAAATCGGGTATAGTCTTGTAATATGCCGATGAGTAAAAGTTGCGCCTTTTCTTGGAGTTGTTGGGTCGTTAGTCGTATTTTTGTGTCTGCCAAAAAATCATTTATATAGCAAGAGTCTTGTGGAGTCTTGGCAAGGATATACAATTCACGGAGGATGCGGTCTTTCATTTCAGCAGTAGCCTTTTTGGTAAAGGTAACTGCCAGAATGCGTGTGTGAGGTAAACGTTTCTCGCGTGGCTGCAAAGGCATACGCAGGAGCATACGTAGATACTCGCGTGTGAGAGTAAAAGTTTTGCCGCTTCCTGCAGATGCTTTATAGATGGATAACATAGATAGAGGTTTAGTTGATTATGCGCAGGCTAAGTCCTACTGCAGTTTGTTGGGTTAATGTTTGGTATAGACGTAGTGTTTCTTTTGTTTTGCCAAGAGTGGGAAACGCATATCCATAACTCAAATCAAAGTGTTCGTCGCAGATAGGGCATATAGCATATAGTCCATCAACATTTACTGGTTTGTTACGTTTGAGGCAGTGGGGACAACACAAATCAGCGGCGTGGTAGTAGCCATCCATGCCTACCCAAACCAACAACCCAGCATATCCGATATATTCTCGTTCGAATTTGGTTTGCGTGATAGTCATCGTTTGATAGCCATTTTCAACGACAAAATGTGGGTGTTCGCTAGTGATGTAGAGCGTGTAGTTGACGGGGACATGGGGTACCGAAGAGCGAAGATTGACATTTTCACACCCGGTCAAAAAGAGAAAAATAGGTAATATGTATCGCCAAATTTTCATTACTCTACTTTCATTAGTTCTACCTCGAAAATGAGCGTTGAGTAAGGAGGTATATGGTTGCTTGTTCCTTCATTGCCAGATCCTTCTTTACCATATCCTAGGTCGTAAGGAATATAGAACTCAAATTTACCAAATTCATTCATTTTTTTTAGTCCTTCGGCAAATCCAGGAACAAAACTGCTAACATAACCTGTGTATGATTCATTGGAATCAAACTCATAGCCATTGATAAATCGACCACGGTACTTGATTGTGACTAACTTGGCATCGTCTGGACGGGCTGAATATTCCCAGCCTTGCTCAATACACTTGTATTGCAATCCAGTGGGAGTTGTGATTACATCTTTGCGCTCTGCGTTTTGCTGTAGCCATAATTCATTTTGCGTTTTCCAATCTAGCCATTCGTTTTGTTTGCAACTATTTACTAAGATTAGTAAGATTAGTAAACTAAATATTTTTGTTGTTTTCATATCGTATGATTTTATTATTTTCTTATTATTTTATTGTGCTAACCATAAACAAGGATTAAGAATGGATCGTTCTTGATACAATTGGAAATATAGTTCCGTTTTGTTGTCTTCTTCTTCGTCGGTATAAATAACACCAATAGGTTGCTTTGCAACCACTTTGTCCCCCTGTTTAACTTTGATTGACTTGAGCGGAGAATAGACAGTGCGATAATTTCCGTGTTGTATGATAACCACGTAGTTTCCATTCATTTGTGCGCAGCCAGTTACTTCTCCTTCGAAGATAGCTCTTGCCTCTGCATCCATGACCGTTTGCAGATATATACCCTTGTTGTCTATCGTGACGTTTTGATGTATAGGATGAGTATGTCTGCCAAAGTAGCCGCTAATGAATCCCGATTCAACAGGCCATGGCAAACGTCCTTGATTAGCTTCGAATCCTCCAGAGATGAGTTGTTGCTCTTTTGTTAGTGTGGTAGTTTTGCGCACCTGTTTAGCAATCATTTCTTCGATTTTTTTGTTAAGTGCGTCCACTTTTTTCTGCTGTTCTTTTTGTTTCGCAAGCAATTCTTTTTCTTGCTTCTTTAGGGCTTGCAGCATGCTTTTTTGTTTACGCTCATCTATTTTTAATTTTTCTTGCTCTCGTTCTTGATTTTTCAAAGCCACTGCTCGTTCTAAGCGACGTTGTTCAAGCAAGAAATTCTGATAATCAATTTCAGCTTGCAGACGTTCAATTTGTCGCACCTGCTCCTTTCGGTATTCAGAAAACTGTTGCATATACCGAATACGTCGGGTGAGTTGTTGGAAATTGTTAGATGAAAGCAGAAATAGCAAGGGTGATTGTTGCATGTCAGCATAATGCGTTTCACGTACAAGGCGAGCGTAATCAGTCTTGCAATTGTCTAATTGAAATTGAAGAGCTTCCCGTCTTTTGCGTAACGTGTCCATTTCTGCGTTAAGACCATCAATTTCGGCTTTGATGCTTATGATTAGTTTTCTGCGTGTTTCAATTTCGTTGGTAATGAGATTCAGCTTGTTGATGGTAGCATTCTCATCTTTCTTAGTCTGCTTGAGCATCTTGCTAGTTTGCTCGAGTTGCTTCTGTAGATCTCGTTGCTGCTTTTGTAGCTCTTTTACGTTTTGTGCAGGCACTACCAATGCCAATAGCAAAGTAATATATAGTAGAATAAAATGTCTCATAGTGGAAGAATTTCTCGTAATGATACTTGTTTGTATTTGTTTAGATTGATTCGCTTGGGGGTAGTTAAGGTGTCGAACTCACGGCGTGAGAAAGCCCACTCAATGGAAATGTCGCGTTTGTTGATAGTGAGAGTATATTGATTTTTTGTTTTATTTGATTGATTAATGGATGCAGTTAGTAATTTTTGTATCAGTTTGAAGGAAGGTTTAATACGAAGGATCTTGCTTCCAAATAAATTATATTCGACATTCGCATAGCGGCGATTGAATTTATCAATGAGTATGACACCATCTGGAGTAGCCTCAATGCGTAATAATTCGATTCCTAGTATAGGTTGTACGGACATGATAATCATCTCGTCACGCCATAATTGAATGGTACTTCCCGTATTGTAGGTATGTTGATCAAATTGCACGGTGATATGTGCTTTTTGGGTTAATGTGTTGTAATGCTTAGGTACGATGGTCTGTTGAATGCGGCACGAACAGAGCAATAGCAACCCTGATAATACTAATATGTGAAGAAGTTTTTTCATGGTTTTAACTTGTTTAGGATTGCTTTATAATGTTTGAGTACTTCTGCTTTGTTATCTGAAGTAGCATTTTCTAATGCTCGTTGTATGTAGAAGAAAGCATCTCCATAATTGCCACTATGGTATAAAATCCATGCATATGTATCTAGGAAGACAGGATTAGTAGGATCCTCCATGATGGTACGGCGCGATAATTGTTCAGCAATTTCTAGTTCTTCTTTTAGCAAACAGAGATGCCATGCTAAATTATTGATTAAATATAAATTATTGTTTTCAAATTGTAATAACGCTTTGTATGCAATCACCATTTTTTCGGATGGTTGTTGGGTAATCTCGTAGAGTTGTGTACGCAATGCTAGAAATTGTACATTGTTAGGATCTTCTTCCAAATATCGTTCGACCTCGTGGAGTGCTTGTGATGTGTTGTTGAGTGATGCATTCAAACGATAGCGCTGTATAGCACTTTGTGCGCCATATCCTAAGATGGTATCTAATCTGTCTTGCACCATTAGAGCTCGCTTGTAATCCTTGAATTCAATATACGCATCTTGTAGGAATCTATGTAGATTTTCATCTTTGGGGTTGTTTTTAGCAACATGCTCCAAGTTTTTGAATGCCAAAGTGATACTTTTTTTGTGATTGCTCTTTAGCAAATAATATGAGTATTCGTACCAATAAGTGTTGGGTTCTAATTCATAAGCGCGGCGGTAATAGAGAAAAGCCAATTCGGCATGTTTGGATGCTTCGCAGATTCGTCCCATATAATGATTCACAGTGGCATCATTTGGATTTAATTTGTGGCAGAATTGCAACACTTCCCAAGCAAAACCTATTTCTCCTTTTTTGATTAATTGCTCTGCTTTGTAGAAATAATAGAGAAATTGTTGTTGTCCTTCGGTGCCAAGTGTATCGGGCTGTATGGTTTTCGCGCGCACACCTCCCCATGCTGTTCCGACATAGAACAGCATAGCAATGTACATTATTATTTTAGTTGTTTTCCTCATGCTAGACATTAGATGCCCTTCTTGGGGTGTAAAGAAAAAGTACTAACTGAAATTATTCAGGCTAGTTAGTTGCTTCCACTATGTCCAAAACCACCTGCACCGCGTTCGGTTTCGCCCAATACCGATACTTCCAATAGAGTAGGTTGTTCATGTTTTGCAATCACCATCTGACAAATACGTTCACCGGGTTCAATGGTTTGTGGTTCGTTGCTAAGGTTGATGAGAATAACTCCAATTTCCCCTCGATAATCGGCATCGATTGTACCTGGAGTGTTAAGAACGGTCAAACCGCGTTTGAGTGCCAATCCACTGCGAGGACGAATTTGTGCTTCATAACCTACAGGTAGTTCCAAGAATAATCCAGTAGGGAACAATTTGCGCTCTAATGGCTGTAATGTAACAGATTCTGCCAAGTGGCAACGAATATCCATTCCTGCGGCCTGAGTACTTTCGTAGCGTGGCAATGGATTATTGCTGTGATTGATAATCTTTATTTCCATAATTATTTAGTAGTTACGTGTGTGTGGTTTGTTACGAATTAAAATCTCTTTTTGACTAATACTTTTAGTCCTTCTTCTATAATCTTCACGTGTAATTGAGCAGGCATGATAGTAGGGGTCCCATCCACATGCACTACACCTTCTCCGTCGCGTGTTAATACAATCTCTTTGGTACGAATAGTACTCATATTTAGGTTTTCATCGATGTTTTTTGTAAACAATCTCAGTGCCATTCCTGGTGCTTCCATTAATGAAAATTCGCTAACAATGGCCACATCCAACCATCCATCTTGTACGCTGGCTTTAGGGGCGATGTAGGCGTCGTATCCCCATTGACCAGCATTCGCGAAATTTACCAAAAAAGCAGTTGTAGTCAAATCAATATTGTCGCCTTTGAGGTGGTAAGTTTCAGGTTTGTACTGAAAAATGTCTTTGAAAATACTCTGAAGATATCCTTTAAACCCTCTGCTACTATCGGCAAAATCCTGTGCTACTACAGCATCGAAACCTATACCGCAGGTAGAGAAAAATGGTATCTCATTAACCATGCCGTAATCCACATTGATAATTTCGCTACTATTGAGCATTTCAATGGCACGATTAAGACGTGTTGAGATATCCAAGTGGCGGGCGAAACCATTGCCACTGCCATTAGGAACGATACCCAAAGCTGTGGCAGACCCTTTGACACCAGTTGCCACTTCGTTTACCGTACCATCCCCGCCTACTGCTACTACCGCATAATACCCCTCAAGTGCAAATTGTTGCGCTAATTGAGTGGCGTGCCCAGCATATTCCGTAGTAACGACAGTGGGCTTAAATTGCTGCAAATCGAGCAACTCGCGAATTAATTTTGATACGCGGTTCTTTGTTTTTGTACCCGATATAGGGTTTACTATAAATGCAATGTTTTTCATTTTTCTTGTCAAATTGCATAAAATGCCTACAAAGGTACGAAAAATAAATGAAAGTTCCAAATATATTTGACTATTTAGTCAAAATACGGTATAATCTAATTTGTTTTTACAAGGAATGATGGTAGCTTCGTATTTTTTTATTACCTTTGCAGAGCAGATAGTAATCTAATCATCAAAACGAGAATATATCATGTTTACACCTTTGGATTTAGCGCAGTTGCAAGCGCGTGGTATTTCTGTGGAGAAAGCAGAAAAGCAACTTCAATCTTTTACAGCGGGTTTCCCTGAACTGGACATTGTATCTGCAGCTTCAGTAGGAAATGGGATTTTATCTCCTACAGAAGAAGAAATTGATGCATATGTTAAAGCATGGCAAGACTATTTGGATGAAGGTCATACGGTGCTGAAATTCGTTCCTGCTAGTGGAGCTGCTAGCCGAATGTTCAAGAATCTATTTGAATATCTTGAAAATGGTAAAAAGACCGATTTCATCGAAACATTCCTATCTGAAAAAGACAATTTTGCTTTTGGTCCAGAGTTGGCTAATCTTGATGGGAAAGCAGCAGTGAGTCATCTTTTGGAAGATATGAATTATGGTAACCTTCCTAAAGGATTGTTGCTATTTCATTCCTATGCAGAGGGTGCCCGTACGCCAGCATTAGAACACTTGGTAGAAGGAGCTATGTATGCTTCTTCCAAGGGAGAGGTGAATATTCATTTTACAGTTAGTCATGAACATCTTTCTCTATTTCAAGCACACATAGCCGCTCATAAAGCATCTTATGAGAAGAAATTAGGTGTAAAGTACAATATTTCATATTCTGAGCAAAAACCTTCTACTGATACTCTTGCTGCTAATCCAGATGGAACCCCATTTCGAACTAGCGATGGTAAACTTCTTTTCCGTCCTGGTGGACATGGTGCTTTGATAGAGAACCTGAATGAGCAAAATGCAGATGTGATTTTTATCAAAAATATTGATAACGTAGTACCAGATCGCTTAAAGGATGATACTGTGCGCTATAAGCAATTGCTGGCAGGAGTATTGGTGGTAGAGCAAAAGAAGATTTTTGAGAAATTACAAGACCCTTCGATTTCATCACAAGAGCGAGCTCGTCTTGCACGTCCTTTGCGCGTGTGCGGTGTTGTTAAGAATACTGGAGAACCCGGTGGAGGTCCCTTCCTAGTACGTGAAGAAGATGGTACTACCTCGTGCCAAATTCTAGAGTCAAGCCAAATTTCAGATCCTTCACTCATGCAACAAGCTACTCACTTCAATCCAGTGGATTTGGTGTGTGCCACCCGTGATATGGAAGGTAAACCATATCATTTACCAGATTTTGTGGACGAGAAGACTGGCTTTATTTCTCACAAATCGAAAGATGGAAAGGAACTATTGGCACTAGAACTACCTGGCTTGTGGAATGGAGCAATGAGCCGTTGGAATACCATTTTTGTGGAGGTTCCTATATCGACTTTTAATCCGGTGAAAACAGTTAACGATCTTCTTCGTGCAGAACATCAATAATATTAGAGAAGTGGAAAGTAGATTGCATAAAGCATATTTTTTTGATATGGATGGGGTATTGTTTGATTCAATGCCCCATCATGCTATTGCTTGGGAACAGGTAATGCAAGCGCACGGCTTATCTTTTACGGTTCACGATTGCTATGTCAACGAAGGGCGAACGGGTGAGTCGGTCATTCGAGAAGCTATGTGGAAAGCACAAAATCGTGATGCCACTCCCGATGAAATCGAGCAGATTTATGCAGAAAAGTCTGCCTATTTTCATAATATGGGAGATGCTTTGCCTATTCCAAATGTTTTGGACGTATTGCAACATATACATGTACATGGAGATCAAATATGGGTGGTCACTGGTAGTGGTCAGCGTACATTAATAGATAGCTTACATGCAGTTTTTCCTGGTATTTTTAGAAATGATCGCATGATTACAGCATTTGATGTGAAGCATGGTAAACCTGACCCCGAACCTTATCTAAAAGCATGGGAGCGTTCTGGATTGAGAAAAGAACAATGTGTGGTGATTGAGAATGCACCGCTTGGTATTTGTTCGGGTAAGGCTGCTGGCTTAACCGTTTATGCGGTGAATACGGGAATACTTACGCGTGAAGATCTTTCGCAAGCAGATCGAATATTTGACTCAATGGTAGAGTTGCTTGATTTCTTTCAAACAACATAGATTACTCTATAAGGAATATCTCTTGGGGATATTCTATATGTGTTAAGTAAAGACCTTGTGCTGGTGCAGAATCACCTGCTGCACAGCGGTTTTGCTGACGGATAATTTCAGCAAACTGCGTTAGGGAAAGCTTTCCTCGACCGACTTCAAATAACGTGCCGACTACGGCACGTACCATATTGCGCAAAAAACGGTCGGCTATAATTGTAAATACGGCGTGTCCTTCTCCTAATTGTTGCCACTTTGCATAGGTAAGGTCGCATATCGTAGTCTTGACATCCGTATTGGTTCTACAGAAAGAAGCAAAATCCTGTTTCCCAATGAGCAATTCGGCTGCTTTATTCATTGCTGAAAAATCCAAACCAGAGCGGATTCGTGTAGCTTGAGTGCAGAGGAAAGGATTTTTGTGGTCAATGATGTGGTATTCATATGTACGACGTATAGCATCAAAACGTGCATGTGCATTTTCTTTAACAGGATAGATCGCAAAAATAGCGATAGAATCCGGCAAAATGCCGTTGAGACGGAATACCAATCTTTCTCTCTCGCGTCTCATTTCCTCATTATCTACATCCATATGCGCATACATCTCACGCGCGTGAACACCAGCATCAGTACGCCCTGCAAACGTTAATGGAATCTCGTGGCGAAAAATCATTGCCAGTGCCTGCTCTAAGGTTTCTTGAATAGTCACTCCATTGGGTTGGCGTTGTGAACCATGAAAAGAGGTTCCATCATATGCAAATCGAAGAAAATAGCGCATTTTTTATTGTGAATGCCCCAAGGGCTATTGTTTGTGTTTTAGAATGAATGATTTGATTTGCTGGTTGATTTCTGGTGATAGGTTTTTGAACCAAGCCACAGCGCAACCTCCGCCAATTAGCACAATTGTTCGTGCAATACTACTAATCCATATGTTATCGATTGGAATGTGTTTGATCCAAAGGAAATTTATATTGAGTATAAATATGATCAGCAAGATAATCTTTAGGTGTTGCCTAGTGAATGTAGAGGTATGTAGTGTAAATCGTACGGTCAGAATGATTAATAAAAAGTAAATACTATATGCCAATAGGTTGCTTAGTGCAGCTCCGTTCATACCAAAATGTGGTATAAGGAGATTATTGAGAAAGATGGATAATATAGTCAAAATAAACGAAAACAGTAATGAGAAGGCGTAGAAGCGAGAATAGTTGAGCGCAGAAGAAGTAAATGAACAAACTGCTATTATCAGTTGACTAGTGCCTAGCATTAGTACTACTTGGCGGGCAGTAGTATATGTGTCGCCATTGGGAAGGATGTGAAAAATAAGATCGATATTGATCCAAATTAGACAAAGAATTATTCCGCCAATGAGTAGCAGCGTGCTACTAACTCGTTGTATGAGATGAGCTGTTTCTAGATGGTTGCTCTCTTTGATGGATGTTGCTAATTGTGGTGATGCAATAGCGGTCATGGAACGGTAGGGGATACTAACCATCACAGCGATATAAGTGGCAATGGCAAAAATTCCTGTGTAATTCAGTCCCATTTCGGCAGTAATAAAGAATGAGGATAGGGTGGGTGCTAATACGCTTGCTACTGCTGAGATAAGTAGAAATCCAGTATAGAGCAGATATTGGTATATCAATTTTCGATTGTTTCGTAGGAATTCCCAATCGGGGCGGAGTGATACCTCACCTAATGAAAAGAGGTATACCATGTTGCAGAGCATAGCCACTGCATATACTCCGCATAATGCAATGACAAAACCATTTATATCTACTACATGGAATGCGTAAAGCAGATAGGCAATAAGCAAACCAACTCTAGTAATCAGTTCACGTACTGCACGAGGTACGACGATGTGCATGCGCACGTTGGCATTGGTTTCAAAGATTGTCTGATAGAGCATGAAAAATGCCATGGGTAGTACCATGTAGTAGTATTCCACAAATAGTGGGGACTTTTCGCCAAACCAATGACTAAGTGGCTCGTGGCAAGCACAATAAATAATAGTGAAAAGGATAAAACCTATAAGGGGAACAACCAATGTCCAAAAGAAAAAACCATTTTCTTCTTGGCGATTGTTTGTTTGTGTTGGGATCTTAAAATGAGGATAAAAACGGATGATAGAGGATGAAGTGCCCAATTGAGCGAGGCCTATAAAAAGTGTTGCAGCATCAATTAGCACGCGTGCCAACCCAATTTCCTCCGTAGAAAGAAAGCGAGTAAGTACAAAGAACGTAGTAACAAAGCCCACCGCCACCCCTGTATAGGTGACGATGGTGCCTTGAATACTTTGTTTGGCGATGATGCCCATATAATATTACTTTTCGATGCTGAGCAACTCAACTTCGAAAATCAAAGTGGAGAATGGAGGTATTTGGCCTGCTTGTTGAGCGCCATACGCTAATTCTTGTGGAATATAGAGCTTGAACTTGCTGCCAACTGACATTAATTGTAATGCCTCTGTCCAACCTGGAATAACTTGAGTTACACCGAAGGTTACAGGTTCTTTGCGATCGACACTACTATCAAATACAGTACCATTGATTAGTGTACCATGATAATGTACTTTTACCTTATCATTGGTAGTTGGAGTTTTGCCTTTTCCTTTTTTAAGTACCTCGTATTGCAAGCCGCTTTCAGTAGTAATTACTTCAGCACGCAATTTGTTTTCTTCTAAGAATTTTTCTCCTTCTTCTTTTACATTGCCATATTTGATGTAGTTCAATGTGTTTTGTACGTATTCACCCGCAGCTTCACCGCTCATGATGTCGTTGTAATTCAATAAACCATTGATAAATCCTTTTTTAATCAACTCAAAGTTGGTTGAGAGTGATTGTTCGCCGAGTAAACCTTGTGGTTCTTGCTCTTTAATGCTCTTGCCGATTTGCTCACCCATATTCACGAGTTGAGGATTCTTAACGTTGCTTTTTAGACCTTTGTTAACGTACTCAATAAATTCTTTACGCATTTCACCTGTGCTATCTGTAGCTAGGACATATTGTGCAACTTCATTTCCATTGAGGTAACCAAATGCATAGTTTACACTATCGTTTTGAGTCTTGAGGGAAACAGTTTTAACTTTACTAGGGCATTTTCCTTTAACAGCTTTGCCAACTTCTATACTATCATTTGACATTGCAGATGCTTGGTATTGCTCTTGGAAATAGTTGCGTGCAACTTCAATGTTCATAACAGCGGTATCGTTATACAATCCATTTACCATGCCTTGGAAGAATAGTTTTTGGTTGAGAGCCCATGCTGGATTGTCTGCTAGACCTGTTTCTTCGGCTTTTTTGAGTGCTTGGCCAATGTTTTTACCAATACTTGCGGTTTCGCTTAATTCCTCGACAGTGCCGTCGTAACCACGTTGAAGTGCATCGATAAATTCTGTGACGGTTTCGCTAGATGAATCGTTGCGAAGCTGGTACATCTTTAGTTGTGCGCCATTGACCATACCTAATGCGTAGTTCATACTATCGTTTTGATTGGTAAGAACTACGTCTGTTTGTGCGGTGTATGTTTTTCCGCAAGATACCATTGCCATTGCGGCAATGGCTAAAATACTGATTTTTTTCATCATTGTAATTATTAAATGTTAATTGTTATATTATTCGATTCCGAGTAATTCTACAGTGAAGATTAATGCTGCGTATGGAGGGATATTCGCTCCTGCGCCGCGTTCGCCGTAAGCCAATTGGTATGGCAAGTAGAGTTTGTATTTGCTACCGATAGACATGAGTTGAAGACCTTCTGTCCATCCTTTGATTACTTGGTTGAGACCAAATGTGATGCTTTCACCACGCTTGTAGCTGCTGTCGAATACGGTACCATCAATCAATGTACCCTCATAGTGTACGCGCACCTTGTCGGTTGCTTTTGGTTTCTGACCAATAGTTGCCTCCAATACTTTGTATTGCAAACCGCTTTCAGTCACTTTTACGCCTTCACGCTTTGCGTTTTCTGCGAGGAATGCCTCGCCTGCTGCTTTGGCTTCACCGGCAATTTTTTGCTCCAATTCGCTGAAGAATTTACCTAACACTTGTTGTGCCTCTTGGTAAGAAATTTGAGGTTGATTCTTCTCCAATACATCTTTGATACCTGCTGCTAAATCAGCATATTCGAGGGAAGTAACACCGCTTCCCATTAAGTTTTGACCCATACTAAGGCCGATCGCATAACTAATTTTGTCCATTTCGTTTTATTGTATTAATTGATTCATTCT